>Ga0335069_10016519_pt1 | contig 10288 bp, 9 predicted proteins | sample Lox_Sample_11_FD_206714 | JGI IMG/M metagenome (GOLD analysis project Ga0335069, IMG submission 206714) | Soil microbial communities from Loxahatchee National Wildlife Refuge, Florida, United States - Lox_Sample_1.1 | ecosystem: Environmental > Terrestrial > Soil > Wetlands | place: USA: Florida...
GACGCAGCCGTGGCCGAGGAAGTGCTCAAGCATCTGGAGATGCGCCGCTACGAAGCGCCGTTCGTGCTCGAAGGCGGCGCGGTCCACACAGATGGCGAGGGCACGTTGCTCACGACCGAGAGCGTGTTGCTCAATCCCAACCGCAATCCCGGCATCGGCCGCGCCGACATGGAGGAACTGCTCGCCGCCTATCTTGGCATCCGCCGCGTCATCTGGCTCGGTGACGGGGTGCAGGACGACGACACCGATGGGCATGTCGACAACATCGCTTGCTTCGCTAAGCCGGGCCTCGTGCTGGCGCTATCGTCGAGCGATGGCGAGGACGCCAACCATGCGCCCCTGAAGGACAACATCGCACGCCTGCGCGGCACGACGGACGCACAGGGCCGTGCGATCGAGGTGATCGAGATCGAGCAGCCGCGCGCCCGCTACATGCAGGACGGACGCCGTCTGGCGCTTTCCTACATCAATTTCTACATCGCCAATGGCGCGATCATCCTGCCGGCCTTCGAGGACCCGCAGGACGCGCGTGCGCTCGACGCGGTCGCCCGCGCCTTTCCGGATCGCAAGGTCGTGCAGGTTCCGGGCACCGACATCGTCTATGGCGGTGGGGGCATCCACTGCATCACGCAGCAGCAGCCGGCCGGTCCGGCAGCACCCGCGGCGCAATAGATCAGGCGGCGGCCGCAGTTTCCGCGGCAGGCGCCTCTTCCGGTTCGAGCGAGATGAGGCCGGCCGCGGAGAGTGCCTTGGCAAGCAGCACGATTTCCTTCTGAGCGGCCTCGACCTCCGCTTTCTTGGGCGCACCGCCGCTCTCCAGCTCTTCGCGGAACATCTTGGCCTGGCGCTCCGACATGTTCTGCAGGAAGACCTGCCGCGTCGCGTCGTCCGAAAGCTTGAGGCCCATGGCGAGGCGCGACTTGTCGCATTCCTGCAGCAGCGCCTGGACCGCCGTCTTGCTGATCTTCACGAGGTCGGCAAAGGTGAACATGTTCTTGCGGACCTGCGCCGCGTGCTCCGGCGCCGAGGTTTCCAGCGCACCGAGAAGCCGCGCCTCGGTGTCGCCGTCGACGCGGGCGATGAGATCGGCCATGTAGCCGTGCGCGTTCTTCTTCTTGTCCTGGCCGAGGTCCATGCCGAGATCGTTGCGCAGCGCCCGTTCGACGTCGTCGAGGATGTCGCGATTGACGGTCCCGAGCTCGAGGAGCCTTACCATGATGTCGGACGCCGCGTCGGGCGGCAGCGCCGCGAGCACTTGCGCCGCGTAGTCTGCAAACAGCTGCGACAGGACGACGGCGGCGACCTGCGGATGCTCGTTGGCGAGATACGCGGCCAGCACTTTGGCGTCGACCGTCGTCACCCGCTCCCAGGTGCCGGTCGTCGTGGGGCCACGGACCTCCTGCATGATCGAATCCACAAGCTCGTCGCGACCGCTCAGGGCGGCGCGCAGGAGCCGTTCGGTCGTCTCGTGCGAGCCGATGATGGCATTGCCGCCGGCCAGCCGCCCCATGAAGTCGGTGCAGACGGCCTCGATCACGGCCGGATCGACCCGGCCCAGGCGGGACATGGTGCGCGAGATCGAACGGATCTCGTCCTCGTTGAGCAGCTCCATCACCCGCCCCATATGCTCGGGCGGCAGCCCGAGCAGCAGCACGGCCGCGCGCTCGACGCCGCTCAATCGCAGGGGGCTCGGGGTGGGGGTGGTGTTCACGCGTCCTCCAGGAGAAATGGACGGCGCACCGCTGCAGCGGACCCGTCTGTCGCCTGTGATCCACTTCTATGGGCGGCGTGTTAAGGCGAGGTTACGATTTGCCGGGGCCGGTAGCGCCGGAGAGAGGGCCAGCCGACAATTTTCGCCGTAGGCGCCGACAATTGTCTCGCATTTAGCGGAGATCACGCTGCGATCTTTGCGCAATCTGGCGTCGTAGCAGCTTGTTCAGGATTGCGGCCTAGAGACTCGGACGGCCGCTGATGCGGCATGGGAGGGCGTGCTCAACCGGCGTCGCGGAAATGCAGCAGCAGGAGATCCAGGCGAGGGCCATCATCGACCGGGCCCACGGCCTGAGGGTCAGCGTCATCGCGTCGGCGGCGCGCAACTACTCCTTTCTTCTGCACGACCGGATGAGCGGCGCGACGGCGGTTGTCGACCCGATCGATGCCGAAACGATCCTCGGCGTCGCCCATGCGCTGGGCTGGAAGATTCAGCACATCCTCAATACGCATCATCACAACTGCGGCGGCAATCTCGCGATCAAGCGGGCGACCGGCTGCATCGTTCACGGGCCGAAGGCGGAGGCCAGCCGCATCCCCGGTATCGATGCGGCGCACGGCGGTGGCGATGCCTTCCGCGTCGGCAATCTCCAGGCCGACGTCCTCGCCGTGCCCGGCCACACCATCGGCCACATCGCCTACTGGTTCTCGAGCGCCAGTGCGCTGTTCTGCGGCGACACCCTGTCGCCGCTCGGCTGCGGCCGCCTGGTCGAAGGGAGCGCGCGGAAGATGTGGTGGTCGCTGTCGCTGATCCGCGCATTGCCGGCGGATACGCTGATCTATTCCGGCTTCGAGTGCGCGCAGGCCAACGCCCGCTTCGCGCTGCTCATCGAGCCGACGAACCCGCAGATTCGCGCGCGCAACAAGCGTATCGATCAAGCCTGCAGCGAGGGGCGCGCCACGGTGCCGTCCGTGCTGGAGGAGGAGCAGGCGACCAATCCCTTCCTGCGCGCCGACGATCCGCGGCTTGCCGTCATGATGGGACTGCGCGGCGCCAAGCCGGAAGAGGTCTTCGCCGAGCTTCGCAAGCGCCGGGACCGGTTCTTCTTCCAGCCGCCTTGAAGGACGGGTGTGCTGCTAGACCAGCCGGTCCGGCGGCTCGCGTCCCGCGAAGTAGGCGTCGAGGTTGTCGACGCACTTGAAGCCCATGGCGTTGCGCGTCTCGACGGTGGCGCTGCCGAGGTGCGGCAGCAGGAAGGCGTTGTTCAGCTGGCGATAGCCCGGATGGATCTTCGGCTCGTTTTCGTAGACGTCGAGGCCGGCGGCCCAAAGCTTGCCGCTCTTGAGCGCCGCGATCAGCGCCTCGTCGTCGACGATGGCACCGCGGGCGGTGTTCACCACGATGGCGCCGTCGGGCAGGCGGGCGATGCGCTCCGCATTGAGGAAGTGATAGGTCTCCGGGCTGGCCGGGCAGTTGATCGACAAGAAGTCGCAATGCGGCAGCATGTCGTTGGGATCGGCGTGAAAGACGGCGCCTGCCTCCAGTTCGGCCGGCAGCCGCCGGCGGTTGGAGTAGTGGATGGTCATGTCGAAGGCGCGGGCGCGCTTGGCCACGGCCTGGCCGATGCGCCCCATGCCGAGGATACCCAGCCGCTTGCCGGTGAGGTGGACGCCGAGCATGTAGGTCGTGCCCCAGGAATTCCAGGCATCCTGGCGGATGATCTCCTCGCCCTCATGCGCCCGGCGAGCGGCCCCCAGCAGCAGAAGCAGGGCGATGTCGGCGGTCGCGTCGGTCAGCACGTCCGGCGTGTTGGTGACGACCAGGCCGCGCTCCTTGGCGGCGCCGAGATTGATATGCTCGAAACCGACCGAGAAAGTGGCGACGATGCGGATCGACCGCGGCAGCACTTCGATGGCTTCGGCCGTCAGCTTGTCGGTCGGGCAGACGAGCAGGGCATCAGCGCCGGCCGCGCCGGAGATCACCTCGGAAATGGGGTGGACCGTATCTTCGGGGTTGAGACGGGCGTCGTACGAACGCGCCAGCCGTGCCGTCACGGCGTCCGGCAGCTTGCGGGTGACATAGACGGCGGGTCGGGCGGTCATGCGCGGCGTGCTCCCTGTTAACGATGGCGGCACAGGATCGTCGTTCTCGTAGAACGCTGTTGTCTCCCGCCGACCCATGCCATAGTTTCAGCGACGCTCCAACCGGGATTCCCTGAACGGTTCACCGCCTATGATTGCGAGATTGCTGATAACCAGGCTGTGGTGCCTGGCAGTGATGTTCGTTTGCCTCGTCGTTGTCGCAAGTCCGGCTGCCGCCGCGGACGTGGCCCCGCACCGGGCGGTCTATGATCTCTCCCTCGATCGGACCAGCGCGCATGGGGACGTCGTCGACGTCTCCGGGACGATGCTGTTCGAATGGGCAGACGCCTGCGACGGCTGGAGTGTCACGCAGCGCACGGCGCTCTCCTTCACCTATCAGACCGGCGATACCGTCGATGTCGGCTGGAACGTGGTGACCTGGGAGTCGAAGGACGGGCTGCGCTACCGCTTCTTCATCCGCAACATGGAGAACGGCGAGGTCAAGGACGAGCATCGCGGCGAGGCGCATCTGGACGGGCGCGGCAAGGGAGGCGTCGCCGAATACACCCTGCCGGAGAAAAAGACGGTAACGCTGCCGGCCGGGGTGCTGTTTCCGACCGCCCATACCATCGAGCTGATCAAGCATGTCGACGCGGGAGACCGTTTCTTCTGGGCCACCGTGTTCGACGGCTTCGACAATGACGGGCTTTCCGATATCGGCGCCGCCATCGCCACGCGCCTGAAGACCGACGCCGGGGCGGGGACGCGGTTCCCCTTGCTGGCGGCCGGCCCGTCGAGCCGGGTCAGCCTGGCGTTCTACGACCGCAGCACCCAGTCGGCCGAGCCCGAGCACGAGCAGGTGCTGCGCCTGCACGAGAACGGCGTGGTCGAGGACATCACGCTCGACTTCGGCGATTTCAGCGTCGTCGGGAAGCTCAAGGAACTGAAGCCGCTGCCGCCGCCCTGCTGAGGGTTCAGGTCGGCCGCGTCCGGCCTGGCCGCGCGGGCGGCAGCCCGCGGCCGAGGCGGATGGCGTCGGCGCCAAGTCGCTGCCGGACGGCCTCGATAGCCCGTTCGACCTCCCGCGCGTGACCTGATTCGGGACCGAGCAGGTCGGCCGGATCGGCCGCCTGGGCATCTCCGAGGTCGGTGGCGCCGATTCCGATCAGGCGAAAGCGGCGGCCGTCGGCCTCCCGCGCCAGCATGGGGAGCGCGGTCTGGTAGAGCAGCTCGGCCAGCTGGGTCGGGTCGGCCAGCGCATGGCGGCGGGTGATGATCTGGAAATCGGCCGTCTTGAGCTTGAGGACCACGCCGCGGCCGGCCAGAGAGGCGTCGCGCAGGCGGGCCGCCACGCGCTCGCAGAGCGGCCAGAGGATGGCGGCCAGCTCGGTCGCGGAGGTCAGGTCGGCCTCGAACGTGGTCTCGGCCGACACGCTCTTGGTCGGCCCGTTCGGATCCACCTTCCGGTCGTCGTCGCCACGGGAGAAGCAGGCGAGCCGCTGGCCGATGCTGCCGTAGCGGCCGGCCAGCTCGACCTCGGTAAGCTCGCGGAGCTGGCCGATGGTGGAGATGCCGTCCCGGGCCAGCCGGCGCTGGAGGACCTTGCCGACGCCCCAGATCAGGGAGACCGGGCGGGGCGCCAGGAACGCCTCGGCTTCGCCCCGGCCGATCGCGGCGAAGCCGCGCGGCTTGTCGAGGTCGGAGGCGACCTTGGCCAGAAACTTGTTGTAGCTCAAGCCGATAGAGACGGTGACGCCGATCTCCTGCTCGATTCGCAGGGCCAGCAGCGCCAGGGTGCGGGCCGGGCAACCATGATGGAGCCGCTCGGTGCCATTGAGGTCGAGGAAGGCCTCGTCAATGGATAGGGGCTCGACCAGGGGCGTCGTGGCCAGCATGGCCTGCCGGACCTGCTCGCCGACGGTCTGATATTTCTCCATGTCCGGCGGCAGGACGACCGCCTCGGGGCACAGGCGGCGTGCCTTATACATGGGCATGGCAGAGCGGACGCCGTAGATGCGGGCGATGTAGCAGGCCGCCGAGACCACCCCCCGGTCGCCGCCGCCGATGATCAGGGGCCGGTCCCGGAGCGTCGGATTGTCGCGTTTCTCGACGCTGGCGTAGAAGGCGTCGCAGTCGATATGGGCGATGGCCAGACTGGCCAGTTCCGGGTGCCGGACCAGGCGTGGCGACCCGCAGTCGGGGCAGCGCTCCACACCGTCGGCCGCCTCGCCGACCGCCCCGCACTCCCGGCAGAGCCGCCCGACCACGGTCATGCGGCCGGCCGCTGGCGGTGCCGCGACGGGAGGATTAGGCTTGCCGGACAGGGGCCGCGGGATGCCCGGGACCCCGAAGGGAAACCAAAATCCTTACTAATTATTAACGATGGGCTGCTAATTCTGTAGGCGTGGCGCGTGGGGTGTGCGGACGCGGTCTCCGCGAGCCTTGGGATTGCAGTGGGGAAGTTACGACCGCCAAGGGCTTGAGAGGACATATGACACAGAACAATGCAGTTGCCGCGGCCCGTCCGATGCCGGCCCAGGAGGCGGCGGCGCCGACGCCGCAACTGGCGACGCCCAAGACCATCCTGGTGGTCGAGGACAATGAGCTTAACATGAAGCTCTTTCACGATCTCCTGGAGGCGCACGGCTACAACATCCTGCAGACCCGCGACGGCATGGAAGCCCTGAAGCTGGCGCGGCAACACCGGCCCGACCTGATCCTGATGGATATCCAGTTGCCCGAGGTCTCCGGCCTCGAGGTGACGAAGTGGATCAAGGAGGACGATGCGCTGCGGGCGATCCCGATCATCGCCGTGACCGCCTTTGCGATGAAGGGTGACGAAGAGAAGATCCGCGAGGGCGGCTGCGAGGCGTATATCGCCAAGCCGATCTCCGTAACGAAGTTTCTGAAGACCGTCGAGCAGTTCCTGAGCTAAGCTGCCGCGGCGTCTTGGGTTGGTCTGGGGATGTCTGCACGCGTCCTTGTCGTTGACGATATACCGGCGAACGTCAGGCTGCTCGAGGCCAAGCTTTCGGCCGAGTATTTCGACGTCGTAACGGCCGACAGCGGCGCCGCGGCCCTCGAGGTGATCGCGGCCAACGCGCCCGACATCATCCTCCTCGACGTGATGATGCCCGGCATGGACGGCTTCGAGGTTTGCCAGCGCATCAAGGCCAACCCGAAGACCATGCATATTCCGGTCGTCATGGTGACGGCCCTCTCGGAACCCAAGGATCGCGTGCGCGGGCTCGAGGCCGGCGCCGACGACTTCCTCACCAAGCCGGTCAACGAGCTCGCCCTCTTCGCCCGCGTGCGCTCGCTGGTCCGCCTCAAGATGATGATGGACGAGTGGCGCCTGCGCGAGGAGACCTGCGGCCAGTTCGAGCTGCTCGCCGCCGCGGCCGCGGCCGAGACCGATTCCGGCGGCGGCGGGAAGGTGCTGCTGGCCGAAAGCAGCGCCTCCTCCAGCGCCAAGATCTCCGGCACGCTCGCCACCCAGGGCCACGAGACGACCGTCGCCACGACAGGCGCCGAGGCTCTCGCCCTCAGCAAGCAGAACCGATTCGACCTCATCGTCCTCAGCCTCAAGGTCGGCAACGACGACGGCCTGCGCCTGGTCTCCCAGATGCGCTCGCAGGACGAGACGCGCCAGGTGCCGATCCTCCTCGTCGTCGACGAGTTCGATACCCCGCGCCTCATCAAGGGCCTCGACATCGGCGCCAGCGACTATCTGGTGAAGCCGATCGACCGCAACGAGCTCATCGCCCGCGTGCGCACCCAGGTGCGTCGCCGCCGCTACCAGGACCGCCTGCGCGCCAACTACGAACGCAGCCTGTCGCTCGCCCTCACCGATCCGCTGACCGGCGTCTACAACCGCCGCTATCTCGACAACCATCTGGAGAAGTCGCTGGAGCGGGCGCGCGAGACCGGCAAGGCCGTCTCGGTCGTGCTCTTCGACATCGACCACTTCAAGTCGGTCAACGACACGCACGGCCATGACGTCGGCGACGAGGTCCTGCGCAGCGTGGCGCAGCGCGTCAACGGCAACCTGCGCAACTTCGACATGGTGTCGCGCTACGGCGGCGAGGAGTTCGTCATCGTGATGCCGGACACGCCGGGCGACATCGCGGTCATGGTGGCCGAGCGTCTGCGCGACCGCGTGGCCCGCGACCCCATCACGGTGACCGGCTCCGCCGGTCAGCTCAACGTCACCATCAGCATGGGCGTGGCCGCCGGCGGCAGCCCGACCGATGCACCCGAGGATGTCCTGAAGCGGGCCGACGAGGCGATGTATCAGGCCAAGCGCGCCGGCCGAAACCGCGTGGTGGCGCACCAGTCGATCCCGGTGATGCCGGCCAAGGACGTAGTGCCGGCCCGCTCGGTCGCCTGATCCCGGGCGACAAACCTCCGCAAGAAACGGAAAAGGCCGCCCCAGGGCGGCCTTTCGCATTTCTGGCGCGATGCGCGCCGACCGCTACTTGATCTTGGATTCCTTGAAGACGACGTGCTTGCGGGCGACCGGGTCGTACTTCTTGAACTCGAGCTTCTCGGTCGAGGTGCGCGGGTTCTTGCGCGTGACGTAGTAGTAGCCGGTGTCGGCCGTGCTCACCAACTTGATCATGATCGTCGCCTGCTTGGCCATGGCCCGCCTCGCTCGTTCGCCCGCAAATAGGAAGGCCGGGAAGATACCGTCCGAACGGCCGCTGTCAAGCCGCGCCGGGGTCGCGCGCCTGAAAATGAAGGATGGACCCCATGTCCAGCGGGAACCGCCGCTGGATAGGTACGCGGCGGGATTACTGTCGCGGTGGCGGCGGTGCGAAGAGATTCGCCGAATCGTGCAAAATAACCCCTTACGCAAGCCGGGAGGGTGGGCCGCCCAGCGGGTCCTGCGACTGCTATTGACGATGTCCAACATCGCCGCCGAGGGCGGGTCCTCCCGAAGAGGGGGCGCTGGCGGCCTCAGAACAAATATAGAACATATACGCAACAGATGTCAATCTGCCGGAACGGCCTTGTCGCTGACACACGATATGTCCGGTCCTTGTGACAGACGATCTGTCCGGTTTTGGAATCGCTCCAGGCAAGGGGGCGAGGATGAAGCGGACAGCGGTGTTGCAAGGAGTGCGTGTGATGAAGTTTGTGCGGATTTTGAACCGCTGGGAAGGCAAGGAGCTGAGCCAAGCCGAGGCGGCGGAGATCCTGGGCGTGACGGAGCGGACGTTCCGGCGCTGGCAGCGGCGGTATGACGAGGACGGCGAGGCCGGATTGCTGGACCGGCGCTTGGGCAAGCCGTCGCCGCGGCGAGTGCCGGAGGACTGGGTGCATCGGGTGGCACAGCTCTACCGCGATCTCTACCAGGAGTTCTCGGCCAAGCATTTTCACGAGCACCTGGTGGCGGAGTACAACTTCCCCTTCAGCTACAGCTGGACCAAGACGTTTCTGCACGAGCACCAGTTGCTGCCGGTGGCGCCCAGCAAAGGGGCGCATCGCAAGAAACGGCCACGGCGGCCGCTGCCGGGTATGCTGCTGCACCAGGACGGCTCGACGCATCCGTGGATCCCCGCCATCGACGGTCGCTTCGATCTGATCGTAACGATGGATGACGCCACCAGCGAGATCTACTCCGCCTTCCTGGTCGAGCAGGAAGGGACCCATGAGCAGCTTCGTTGCGCTGCGCGAGGTGGTGGCCAGGCACGGCCTGTTCTGCGCGCTCTATACCGATCGCGGCAGCCATTACTTCCTCACGCCCGAGGCTGGCGGCGAGATCGATGAGAATGCTCCCACGCAAGTCGGCCGCGCCTTGGCCCAGCTCGGCATCGAGCACATCGCCGCCTACTCGCCCGAGGCCCGCGGCCGCTCGGAGCGCATGTTCGGCACGCTCCAGGACCGCCTGCCCAAGGAGCTCAGGCTGGCCGGCATCACCACGCTCGAGGCCGCCAACCGCTTCATCGCCGAGGTCTATCTGCCTCTGCACAATGCCCGCTTCGCGGTGCCCGCCCTGCAGCCCGGCACCGCCTTCGTGCCCGCCGACCGCAGCGCCTGGCACGACGTCCTGTGCGTGCAGGACGAGCGCGTCGTCGCCAACGACAATACCGTGCGCTACGGCAGACTAACCCTGCAGCTGCCGCCGAGCCCGCTGCGGGCACACTTCGTCAAGGTCAGGATCCGCGTCCACCGCTACCCGGACGACACCCTGGCCATCTTCCATGGGCCCCGCCGCCTCGCCCGCTACAGCGCCGACGGCCAGTTGCTCGGCGATGCGCAAGCCCGCGCCGCCTAAGCCGCTTTGGCGACCGGCGCCCTGTGGACATGTGGACGATCCGCTCCGCGGACCGGCTGCGCTTCCCCCGTGTTCCCCGAGCGGGGAACACCGGGAAATGCTCGCCTTCGCCCACATCCCCACAGGGCCAACCCCCACAAAAGCGGTCAAATGACGTGTCACAAAGACCGGACAAGTTAATTAGCCCTCGACAGCGCGGCCTGGACGGGCGTGGCG
>Ga0335069_10016520_pt1 | contig 10288 bp, 18 predicted proteins | sample Lox_Sample_11_FD_206714 | JGI IMG/M metagenome (GOLD analysis project Ga0335069, IMG submission 206714) | Soil microbial communities from Loxahatchee National Wildlife Refuge, Florida, United States - Lox_Sample_1.1 | ecosystem: Environmental > Terrestrial > Soil > Wetlands | place: USA...
CGACCGGTTCGACGGGCGCCACGGGCGCCACCACGGCGGGACCCACGGGAGCCACCGGCGCTACGGGAGCGACCGGTTCGACGGGCGTTACCGGTGCCGGTTCTACGGGAGCCACTGGATCGACTGGCTCCACGGGAGCCACGGGGGCGACTGGTTCGACGGGAGCCACGGGGGCGGGGACTACCGGCGCTACGGGAGCCACCGGCAGCCAAACCCCGTGGACCAGCACGATCGACGGCGCAAACCACTCGCTCGAGAACGCGGAGACCGTCACTTTCGACGGTGAGGTCACCAACGGCAACAGCGGGTCCGCCGCCACCATCAACTGGGCGAACGGTCAAAAGCAGACCATCAACTTGAACAACGCTGCCCCCACGCTCACGTTCAGCCCGCCTTTGGGCGTCGGGAACTTCTTACTCCGCTGCGTCAACACGCTGGGTGCAGCGGTCACCTTGACCATCTCGCCCGTCCCGAAGTGGGGAGGGGGGACCCCGATCACGATCACGCCGACCTCGAGTGCGGTCGACATCATCAGCTTCTATTGGAACGGCACCAACTATTACGCGACGTACACGAACAACTTCTCGTGAGTCGGTCGCGCGTCGTCTCGCGCGCTAAGTCCGTTGCTGCGGCTGCGCGACGACGCGCACCGGGACGAGGAACATCGCAGCGCCGATGCCGGCCGTGATCGCTGCCCAGCGCGGGGCCTGGAGGGCGTAGCCAGCGAACATGCCCACCGCCGCTCCGGTCATCACCGTCGTGAGGAAGGAGGGCGAGCACAATACGGTCGACGGGGCGTCGGCGACGACGCTCGCGTTCGGATCCGCGCTGAGCGCGCCGTACCCCGCGTGCCCGAGGGCGAAGCCTCGCACCGCCCGACCGTCACGAGAGATCGTCTCCATGAGCGGGATCATCCCTCTCCTTCTGGCTTTCGCCAAGCCCTGCGCGCCCTGCCGTTCTCTCGCTCTCACGATCGGTACGGGTGGCGAGGGGGCGGCTCCGTGGGAGCATTCGGTTCGGTAGGCTTGTACTTGAGCGGTGCGCCGTGTCGACCGACGGCGCTTCCGTGTCCGCAGTCCGCGTCAGCCTGTACGTCTGGGATTCGACCCCACGCGAGCCATGCGAACGGGGCGATCAAGATGACCAGACCGAGCGCGATCCCCATCGTATTCCCTTCTCCCTGACAACCCCTGATCGTTTAGTACCGGAACGGGACCGTGAGCGTCTCCGCGCCGGGCGGTCCACCCCACTTTGCGAGGTAACGCGCCTGATTTGCGAGGATTTGCTCGTGGAATCGCGCGAGCCTCCGGCCTTTCCACCCCTGGTACCCGTTCGGCCAAGCTTCCCCGTGCGTGATCCCGGAGGTGTACTCCACGCGACCGCGTGCGGGTCGGGAGTGCTCCTCGATCGGCCACTCCTCGACGGCCACGCCGCTCAGCGCGAGCCGGCGCCGGTAGTCGGCGTTTTCCCAAGAGATGGGCCAGAACTCCTCGTCGAACTCGCCGACGGTGCGCCACGTGGACTCGTCGAGGCGGAAGCACGAGAACGCGTGCGCGAGGACGACGGGCGCGGGCGATGCGAGCATGCGCGCGAAGGTGTCCGGCGCGACGGCGCAGTCACTGTCGAGCAGGAACGCGTGCGCGAGGTTCATCGTCTCGAAGGCGAGCCGTAGGACGAGGTTCCAGGCACCGGCCCTGCCGACGTTCCCGCTCGGCCGGACCACGATCGCGGAGCTCTGGTCCCCCGCGAAGCGCTGGTCGCCGTTGTCGACGATGATGGTGTAAGCGGGCCTAGCGGTGCTCGCCTGGACCGCGCGCAGGGTCTCGCTGAAGACGGCCGTCGACTCATTGCACCGAGGGATGCCGAGGACGAACACTCGTGCACTATGGCACGTACGGATGGGGGTGCCCGGGGCCTCGTCGGCAGACTCAGGCGGCGGATCGAGCCTGCCTCCCATCCTACAGTAGCGCTGCCACGCTAATCCCCTTCGGTCGGGGCGCGCAGCAGCGTGGGTCGGTCAGTGCGGAGCGCGTGGCCGCGCCACGGGGGCGGCAAGTGCGACGGCCGCGGTAGCCGCTGCACCGGGTCGTCGCTGGCGGAGGCGTGCTCGCGCGTCGCGTAGACCTCGAGCTCCACGCGCTCGCACCATCGGTCTTGAGTTGACGCTCCAGGTCCTTGAGGAAGTGGGGACGGTTCATGGGTCCGTCTCCGGCGGCTTGACTCCAGTCCCGCCGCACTCGCCGCACTGGATCTCTTGCACCCCGTGGGCGCTGACCATGTAGAACCCGTGCCCATCGCAGATCTCGCACGGGACGGGCTTCGGGCACCCTAGCGCGATGACGGACTGGGTCCTCCCGGTGCTCCAGCGTTCGTCACCGCGCGCCTTGCTGCCGAACAGGCACCCGTAGTGCCACCCACACTGCGTCTTCGGCTTCGGCGCGCCGCCGCAGGTCGCGAGCTCGCCGCGGTTCACGAGAGCGGGTCCTGTTCGCGCAGGTCTTCCGAGAACAGCCGGCCCGCGCCGATGAATGCGGCGTCGGGCTTGAGCTGCCCGTGCATCTGCGCATTGACGAGCGCCTGCTGGCGGCGGAGGTACGTCCCGTCCGCGTCGAGGAACCCCTGATCGTCTTCGGGCACGTCGACGCAGTCGGCGCCGGTCTCCTGCACGATGAGCCGGACTACGTGGTGGTGCCGGTTCGGCGGCGTCGGGAGCGAGTACGTCTTCCCCTGGAACCGGATGGCGACGTGTGTGATCCGCGCCCGCCCATTCGGCGCCGTCTGGTCTGTTGCGCGCTTGAGCCACTCGCGGACCCAGTGGAGCCCTGGGTAGCTGTCCACGAAGAGCATGAGGGCCGCCCGCGCCTCCGCGAAGTCGCCCCCCTCCCCCACGGCGAGGTCGGCGTAGAACTGCTTGCGCGAGTGCGCGAGTGTCAGCGTGTTCCAACCCTCGCTGTAGATACTGAGGTCAAGCAGCACCGGGGGCGTCACAGTCGCGTCGAACCGCGCCACGAGGAAGCACCTCATCGCTCGCTCCCGAACTCGCGCGCGTACGCCTCGAAGAGGGTGCGGGCTGCGTAGGCGAAGGTCTCGACGTCCCCCTGCCAGAGCGCGAAGCGGTCGGCCGTGAGCGCCGGCACCGTCCACTTCCGCGAGTAGCAGGAGGCCAGCACCGAGAGCTCCACTCCCTTGTTCTCGACGACGATCACCTTCCCGACGACGCCGCGCACGTCCTTGTCCCTGACGACCCGGAGGACCTCGATGCGGGGCTTCGCGAGGGCCGTCACCGGGCGACTGTCGGTCGCCGCCACGCGCTCGATCGTGACGCGGACGCCGTCGCCGTTCGCGTAGATGCCTTCGATCTCGAGGGGCGGCTTGACCTCGGGACCGTGGGCGCCGTGGAAGTCGATGAGGGCGCCCACGACCTCCTCGACCGGCAGCTCGAGGCTCGCGTACGAGTCCTCCGCGCACCCTCGGAAAGAGACCCTGACCCGACCGTGCCGCTTCATTGCGTACCCTCCTCCGCCAAAACGTACCGGACCCCGTCGGGGGCGCCCTGGAACCACGCCCACTCCCCGTCGTTCAGGAAGACGGGGACGACCATCAGCTCCCTCGGCGGGTCGGGCGCCTCTGGCCACCCGTCGCTGTTGAAGGGCCGGACCTCGGGCCGGTTCGCCTCGACCCAGGCTGCGACGCGCGTCTTCTCCTCGATCGTCATCCGCTTCCAGAGCAACTCGAGGCACTCCGCCCGCAGCGACTCCTCCTCCTGCGGGAAAGGTCGAACCTTCGGTCCAAAGTCCTGCGCGAGCAGGCGCGCGCGCCAGAGCGCACCGACGAGGTCCTTGTAGACGGTGACGATCGGGGGCGGGGGCGCTTCTGGTTGGGCGTTCTCGATCTCGATGGGGGCGCGCGACTCACCGCTCATCGCTTTTTCCCGAACGCGCGATCGTACGCGTTGTACAGTTCGGTCGTCACGGCGGTGACGAGGGCGAGGTCCTCCTGCGAGAGTTCGATCGTCTTCGGGGTATGGAGGCGCGGCGGGGACCACTCGTTCGTCATGGCGCGCCGGAAGGAGACGACGGCCAGCTCTGATTCGCCGTTACTCAGGGAGATGGAGCGCCGGACGCTGCGCATGCTCTCCGTCCGCGTGACCGCGTCGAACTCGAGCGGCTCGTCGTCGCTGACGGTCTCGTGCAGCACGCAGCCGAAGCTCGGTCTCGTCCGCAGGCAGCTCGACGCGTCGCGCTTGTTCTGCGCGAACGCCAGCCCGTTGTACGGCCCCACCGTCCCCGGCAGGTCGACGCTGATGGCTCGGCAGACGCCGGCGAGCGCGTTGTCGGGCGTGATGTTCTCGACGATCCCCTCCCCGATCCTCTCCCCGATCCTCTCGGGGGCGACCCAGTGCCTGCACGTCAGGCAGGCGGGGCGCGCCGAGGCGACGAGCGTGACCGGCGGCTTCGCGCGCCGCGGGATCTCCGCGCCCGTGTCGGCCGCGCGGACGGTCATGAAGACCCCGAGGTCGGGGTTGTGGTGGCGGAACAGGCCGACGTAGTTGTCGGCGTCCCGGAGGACGTCACCCTTCTTGAAGATCATGCTCGGTCAGGCTCCTCTGCGGCGCGCCAGCGCAGCCTGCGCGCGTCGCTCTCGTCGGTTGTGGGCGGGTACTCGGGGCTGGTTCAGCGGTCCGATCGATGGCGAAGGTGGCTGCGGCGCCAACGCCACGAGCAGGCTGTCGCCGAACGGCGACGGCGCGTAGGGGGGGGGCGCTGACACGAACCGGATCGTCGTGTCGCCGTCGATGACGTTCCCGTGCGCCGCCACGAGCGCCTCCCACGAGCGGAAGCTGAGCGGCGTGGTCCCGGTCGGGTCGATGACGAACTCACCGCGCATCAGGTTATCTCCTCGCTGAGCGAACCCTTCTCGACGAAGTGCTTGACCGCCACCACCAGCGCCACCACCGCGACCAGCAGGAAGATCTGCCAGTGCGCCTCGCTGTCGTCCCTCGCGACGTAGACGACGGCGGCCCTCTCACTCCTCGAGAAGAGGAGCAGGTGGCGGTCCAGGACCTTGGACCTCGACCTCAGCGCGGTACCGGTGCCGTCGGGCAGCCGCAGCGACCGCACCTCGATCGTCGACGCACCGTCGTCCGCGCGCGCGCGCCAGAACGGTCGCCGGCTGTACGGGTTCGCATAGTGGGCGACGCGCATCAGGCTGCGCCGCCGCGAGTCGGTTCGGCCCTGACTTGGAAGTCACTCGTGTTGCCCCTCGCCACGGTCTCGAGCACGACGATCACGGCCGCGAGGTCGAGTCGGTCCCTCGCGTCGCGCACCCCGCTCTCCATGTCGACCCACGCCGGCGGGTGCCCGCCGTTCGCCTCGCGGATCTCCGCGATCACGTCGGGCACGTTCGCCGGCCCGATGCCGCCGGCGTACCCCATGCGGATCCCTGGCACCACGCGCGGCCAGCGAAGCGGGCGTGCCCCCTTCCCGCCCGACGGGTCGTAGAGGACGCTGCAACGGGTACGCACCTTCTCGACGTCGACCGCGCAGCAGGCCACCATCAGCTCGTCGTGGGCCTGCAGGACGTACTCGAAGCCCTCACGGCACGTCGTCGGTAGGTTCGGCGCGGAGCCGGCCACGTACCCGTTGATCTGGACGCGCTGGAACGCTTCGGACGGGTGGATGGAGAAGCCGACGCCGAACATCCCCGTCATGAGCGATCGCGCGAGCGACCCACAGCAGTGGGCGGACAGCGGTAAGCCCTGGCGCTTGACGGCGCGCACCCAGCTCGCGGACGGGTACCGCGGCGTCCCGGCCCGCGAGTCCGAGAGCAGGATCCCCCACTCGAGGAACGGGAACTGCTCGGAGAGGTCGACCATGCGGTCGATGGGCGTCGCGTCGTCGGCGCCGGTGATGGTCACGGTGGTCATTCGGCGCCTGGGCGAAACTCGCCGCTCGGCCCGACGTTCCGCGCGCGGACGCGCGCGGCGTCCTCCTCGGCGGGGCTGAGTCGGTCAATGAGTGAGCGGAGAGCGTGGAGGATGCGATGAACCATGCGCTCGAGTCTACCCGCGGGGTGCCCGCTGTCAATCACCGTCAATCTTCGTCACTCAGTGAATGTTTTCGCCCTCTCGTCCGTCTGTACGGGCATGCTGCTGATGGCGCTCGTCACGTTCCTCGTGGCCCTCGGAATCGTACCCGCGACGCTGGCCATCGGCCGCTGAGGGGGTCACCCCACTCCGTGCACGATCGCGTGGACGATGGCGGGTAGGCGCTCGAGGAGCCACGTGACGAAGGCGGCGCCGATGAGCGCGCCCACCTTGCCGCCGGCCGAGTCCATCATCGTCGAGATCGTGCGCAGGCCCGGCGGGATGGAGGACTTCTTCTTCGCGCGCTGCACCGCGAGGATCGCTTCGAGGTCCCAGTTGCCGCTCTGCGTGCGGAACTCGTGGGCGTGCTCACGGTCCTCGATGCGCGCGCGCTCCTCGATCCGAGCCTCCAGCGTAGCCACGCGCTCGCTCAGCTTGGTGACGTCCAAGAACTCGCGGAGCAGCCGCTCGACCTCCTCGCTCACGGGTCGTCCCCCACCCCCGAGGCGCCTTCACTGTCTGGCTCGATGGCGGTCACCGCGCTGACGCGGTGCTTGGCCGACGGCGTCTCCGGCGAGCTCGCTCGGTCGGTCGGCATGCCCCGCACGTACGCGTCGAGCCCGCGCACGATCCCGAGCAGCTCCTGCACCGAGTCGGCAGACGCCGTGAGCTTGTTCTGCGTGGCGGCGACGCCGGCGACGCCGGTGCGGAGCTCCTCGACGACCCCGTCGATGTGCCCGAAGAGGTCCCTGCGGAGGTCGATAAACCCCTGGTTCATGCGACGGTTGACCGTCACCACGGTCTGCGCGAGCGAGCGGACCGCCTCGACGACGACGCGCTCCCCGTCGTTCTGCGGCTCGTACTCGCGGAGCGCGCGGAGCGCGGCGACGCCGTTGCCGTAGTCTGCTGCTGCTCGGTGGTCTTCGGGGTCGCTCACGGCGGGGGCGTCGGTCATGTCGGACTCTGTCTCTGTTTCGGCCGGTGGTCGCACTGACATAACCCCTGATCCTTCCTATGCAAACCGGCGCCGCTCGAGTGCGGCATACCCGGCTGCGGCCGCGAGCAGGGTGACCACGGCGACCGTCGCGACGGGACCGGCCCGATGGATCGGCGCGACGACCGTCTCCGCGGCGTGGTAGTAAGGCCGGTACGCGCCGGAGACGTACGTACTCCACGGCGTCCAGACGCTCCCCCCGCGCGAGATCTCGAAGGCGGCCGCAGCGTTAGCGTCAGGATCGACGAGGTCAGTGACCTGGTACTGCGGGTGCGCGAGGACGTTGACCTGCCAGAGCCCGACCGACCGCTCGGGGCCCACCCCGGGTGGAAAGACCGCTTGCGCGCTCGTGTCGTTCAGCGCGGCGGTGTCACCCCCCGACTCGGCCATGGCGACGGCGGCCGCGAGCTTCGGGTCCGGGAAGCCGTGCCGCTGCGCGAGGGCAATGAGCTGGCGGACGGAGAGCTTCATCGCCGTCCCCGCGCGGACGCGCTACGCTCCGACGGTGACCGGACCGACGCTCGGACAGCTATTCCGCCCCATCGCGGTGCTCGTCGTGCGACTCTACGACCGGCTCGGGTTCTTCCCTCCGGTCGACCCACCGAACGCTCGCCGACGGTGACCATCACGTCGTCACGGAGACGAGCTGGGTGCCCTGGTAGAGGACGTTCGGTGGGACGGCGCCGCCGTTCGAGAGGTTGAAACCCTGACCGTTGGAGAGGTTGCTAACCTGCGTCTGCAGGGCGTTCACCTGGTTGATCAGGTCCGCGAGGGTCGTGCTGTTCACCCAGTTCGTGCCGTCGAACACGAGGACGTCGCCGACCTGCGGGTCGTTGATGTTGAACGGGGAGCCGTCGACCGCGGCGACTCCCGGGTCCGGATAGTTCCCGTCGAGGTCGCCCCCCGCCGGCCCGGTCGGCGGTCCGCCCTCGCCCCCGCCCGTCGCTCCCGTGCTCCCCGTCACCCCCGTGGCGCCCGTCGCTCCTGTGGCGCCCGTTGAGCCCGTCACTCCCGTGGTGCCCGATCCCGTCGCTCCGGTGGGGCCTGTGGCACCTCCGCTCGGTCCGGTGGCGCCCGTCGCCCCGGTCGCGCCCGTGGCGCCTCCCCCGGCGGTAGCGGCGCGCTCGGGGTACGCTTCGCCGGCTGCCCCCCTTCGACCGCGAGTGATGTGAGCCATAGTCCGTGTCCCCTTCGAGTCCCGATTGTAAAGCCGTAACCTCAGCTGAGGAGGTAACGAGCGATCTCTCGTGCCCAGGGCCCGTACTGCTGGGGGTGCACACCGTCAGCAGCCACCGGAGTCGAGGTCGCGGGCACCGTGGGCACACCGAGCGACGCGATGGCCTGCCGGACGCGCGCGGTGGGGGTGCGGACGGCGGCGGGTGGCTCGACCCAGAGGACCCTGGACCCCACGCTGCGCAGCCCGTCGACGATGGCCTGGTAGTTCGCAGGGTCCGCGTTGTCCCCGTCGTTGACGCCTAGGGATACCAGGGTGACGGCGGGGCGGTACGCGGCGATCCAGTCCCCGCACGCGCCGCACGCGACGGCGTGCGTCGCCCACTGCTGGGTGCTCGTGCCGACGTGCCCCTCGTACTGGAAGGTCGGCAGGAGCTGCGCGAGCGCGGGGCCGAGGCCGACCGCGTACGAGTCACCGATCAGCGCGACCCGGAGCGGGCCCGCGGGCACGGACGGACGGCGAGCCGCGACGATCGCGGCGACGACGCCCGCAACGCCGAGCACGCCCGCGCCAGCCAGTAGGGGTGCTTCCCAGGCGGGGCCGGGTCGGCGCACCCCCATCTCCCGTCAGCTCCCGCTCTCTGGCATGGGGTTGATGGACCGGAGCGAGATAGCGTGGTCGCGCGGCCGACTCGGGTTGCTCCACCCCGAGTACGCGGGGTCGTAGCGGACCGACAGGACGGGGTCCCCGAAGTAGGACCCGTGCGCCGCCCGCCGCTCGCGGTAGAGCGCCTCGTCGATCAGCTGCCGGGGGGCCCCGTTCTCCGAGTGCCCACTCTTGTTCTTCAGGTTCTTGAGTTTCCGCCTCATGGTCCACCTCTCCCCCGCACTAATCGTGCGGGTCGCCGAGCAGTTTCAGCAAGACGCCGTCGGTCAGCAGCGCCAACACGCTGACCGACCACCCGACGAGCAATGCGTCGAGGACCCGGCCGTGCCCCATCGTGGCGACGCCGCTCGCACCGGCGGCGATCCCGACCCACGCGCCCGTGCACTGCGCGCACTCGAGCAGCGAGGGCCACAGCTTACGGAAGGCCACGAAGGCCGCTCCGTGGCCGCGGACGAGGATCAGAGTGGCACCGATGAGGGCGACGAAGACCATCGAGCCCTCCCATCCTAGCGTAGAACCTCGCCGGCGAGCGCTTTCGTTTGCTAGGGGGGGTCGGGCACCGGGGGCGACGGTGTGGGCGGCGCGAGGGCGCCCCGCGCGAACGCGAGGTTCTTTTGGACCCGCTCGACCTGCGACGGGGGCAGCACGCCGCGCTCGAGGAGGCTCGCGCTGATGGCGGCGGACTCCTCGTACTCACCGAGCCAGTAGAGGGCGATGGCCAGCTCGTCCTGGGCCCGCCATCGCTGGATGGAGGTGTCCACGAACAGGATGTCGCTCGTCAGCGGGACGGCGGCGGCGGCGCGCGCGTAGAGCTTCGCGAGGACGCGCTGGTCGGACCAGTTGCAGTGGCGCGCGAGGTCGTGCAGCGGCTCCGCCCGCGACGGCCGTCGCTGGAATGCGTCCAGGTAGGCTGCAAGCGTCTCGGGCCACGGTCGACCGACCTTCTCCCCGAGGACGGCGACCTGGTAGAGGGAGTACCAGACCTCCTCCTCCCACCCGCCCATCCCGGCGCGCCGCGCGTACGCCTCTCGCGCGCGCGCGAGGTCCCCCGCATCGCGGTAGCTCTGCGCGAGGTAGAACGCGTAGCGCGCGTTGCCAGGGGTCTTCTGGAGGGCCTCCTCAAGCACCTTCGCGTCGCGGAGGTACTTCTGGCGCGCGTCCGCGTTGCGCGCGCCGTCCGAGTAGCTCTGCACGAGCAGGCCCTCGACCCGGCCGGTCGTGTGCGGTACGTCCGCAGTCAAGAACTCGTGCAGGACACCCTCGTACCGCCAGGGGATCGCCGAGCGGGCGAGCGTGGTCCGGTACCACTCGGTGTCAGACCCGTTGAGCCGGCACTTCACGAGGTACTGGTCCTTGTCGAGGGACGGTA
>Ga0335069_10016521_pt1 | contig 10287 bp, 8 predicted proteins | sample Lox_Sample_11_FD_206714 | JGI IMG/M metagenome (GOLD analysis project Ga0335069, IMG submission 206714) | Soil microbial communities from Loxahatchee National Wildlife Refuge, Florida, United States - Lox_Sample_1.1 | ecosystem: Environmental > Terrestrial > Soil > Wetlands | place: USA: Florida...
CCGACGCTCGCCACGCAGATCGAGACGGTGAGCGCGGGCGGGCCGGACGAGGACAAGAACCTCGCGGCCGGCAAGGCGATGTACCAGCTGCTCGACGACCACAAGGTGAAGGACCTCTGCGCGGCGATGGCGAGCAACGACGCGCCGATCGACGACTTCTCGATGCCCATGACCTTCAAGGGGACCAAGGGCTGCAGCGACTACATCAACGGATTCGTCAAGGCGCTGCCCGACTTCAAGTCGCAGCCGCTGGCGAACCAGATCGCCATCGGTCCGTACCTCGTCTCCGAAGGGACGGTGCAGGGAACGAACAAGGGACCGATGGGCCCGATCAAGGCGACGGGCAAGCCGGTCGCGCTGCACTTCATCGACATCGTGCAGCTCAAGGACGGCAAGGTGACGCGCCTCTGGTCCTACGCGAACGGCGTGGAGCTGCTCACCCAGCTCGGCGTCCTCAAGGCGCCCGCCGCGCCGTCGGCGCAGAAGTGAGGTTCGCGGTCCTCGCATTCGCGGGTCTCGCAGCATGCGCGGACCAGACGCCTCCCCCGCAACCGCCGCCTCCTCCGCCGCCGCCCCCCGCGACGGCGGAGGCGCCGGCACCGCCACCGACGGACACGGCGCCGGCCCCGGCGCCGCCAAAGCCGCCGATGGTCGACATGCAGAACGCGTCGATCAAGACGGTGATGGACGCGCTCAACGCGCACGACGCGGCGAAGTACGCGTCCGTCTTCGCCGCCGACGGCGTCGAGAAGCAAGCGGGCATGCCTGACTCGGTCGGGCGCGACGCCATCCTCGCGAGCACCAAGCATTGGTTCGGGATGTTCCCGGACACCAAGTTCGCCATCAGCCACGCGTGGCTCGAGGGCAACGTCGGCGTCTCGACCTGGGACTGGACCGCCACCGACTCGGGCACCGGCTTCATGGGCGCCAAGCCCACGGGCCGCCCGGTCGGGGTAACGGGCATCACCGTCGCGTTCTTCGGCGACGATGGGCTCATCAAGGAGCTCCACATCTACCAGGACTTCGCGACGGTCATGCAGCAGCTCGACCCGAAGGCGAAGAAGAGCAGCTTCCGCCCACCGCCCACGCTCGCGACGTCGTTCGACACCACGAAGGGCGGCTCGCCCGAGGAGGGCGGAAACCTCGGGTTCGCGAAGGCGTTCTACCAGGCGCTCGACGACAAGAAGGAGAAGGACGTTGTCGGCGCGGCCACCGAGGACACGACCGCCGACGACTACGAGGCGCCCGCGTCGATCAAGGGGCTCAAGCAGTGGAAGGGGATGTACCGCGAGTTCGTCACGGCCTTCCCCGACTTCAAGCAGCTCCCGCTCACCAACCAGTGGGCGATCGGCAACTCCGTCGTGTCCGAGGGCGTGCTGCAGGGCACGCACAAGGGGCCCATCGGCCCGTTCAAGGCCACCGGGAAGCCCGTGAGCCTGCACTTCGTCGACATCCTGCAGTTCAAGGCCGGCAAGATCGCCCACCTGCAGACGTGGGCGAACGGCGTCGAGCTGCTCACCGAGATCGGCGTCATCAAGCCGCAGTCACAGCCGCAGCCGCCCGCGGGTCAGTGAACGAGGCGCGCCCCCGGGAGCATCAGGGGGTCCACGAGCTGGAGCTCGACGAGGGCGCCCGCGGGGACGCGCACTTCGCGCGGCTGCATCATGGTCGCCCCCTCCACGCGGTGACCCGGCGGCGACGTGCCCGGCGCCGACGTGTCCGAGCCGTACTCGAGGAAGTCGTACGGGTAGATGTACGACGCGTACGGCTCCGGCGTGGGCGGGCCGGCCCAGTCGTAGTGCTGCGCGCTACGCACGGCGGCGCGCAACGGGACGATGCCGGCGACCGTGTCGACGTTCTGCAGGTCCACGCGGATGCGCGGGACCTCCGGGTCGCCCACCGACGCGATCGTCCCGCGCACCTTGGCGCCGTAAGGCACGAGCACGCGACCATCGACGCCGCGGACCGGCGTCACGACGGTGCCGGTGAAGTGCGTCCCGGGCGGCGTGTAGAAAGTGTCTATCGGCTCGTCGAGCTGCATCGAGAAGATGGTGCCCGCCTGCACGTAGGGGCCCTTGATGCTCTCGGGCGCCACGGGGTGCGGCGTCTGCGGGCCGACGGACGCTACCTGCTCTTCCGCTGTGCTGCACGCAGCGAGCGCGAGGGCGGCTCCGAGGACGAGCAGCGGCTTCAGGTACAGGCGCATTCGACCGAGCTCCGCGAGCACGGGGGCTGCAACCGACGTACCTCGACTCGGGATGCAGCCGTCTCAACGCGTCGCGCTCGGCGTGCTCTTGCTGCTCGCCTTCATCTTGGTCGCGTGGATGGCCTCGCCGCTCCTGGTCGGGCTCGCGCTCGGGACGGTGATGGGCTTCACGGCGCAGCCGTTCGACGGATGGCTCACGCGCAAGCTGGGCAATCGCCCGCGCCTCGCCTCGGCCCTGACGACGCTGCTCGGCGGGATCGCGATGGCGGGCGGCGGCGTGGTCGCCGTGTGGATCGTCGCGAACGAGGTGGCCGAGGCGATCCGGCTCGTGCAGCACCTGCTAGGCCCGGAGGGTCCGACCATCCTGGGCCCGCGCGCGACGCATCTGCTCGCGATGTTCGGCGTGAGCCCTCAGGCGCTGCAGGAGCGGCTGCAGGGGCAGCTCGGGCGTGTCGCGAACCTCGCGGCGCAGGCGGCGGGGTTCCTCGTGCAGACGTCGGCCGGGCTGGTGCTGACCATCGTGGTCGCGCTGTGGACGATGAATTCGGTGCTGCGCGACTGGCCGCGCATCGAGCACCACCTCGAGTACCTGCTGCCGCTGCACCCACGGCACACGCGGGCGCTGGTGGAAGAGTTCCGCGACGTCGGTCGGCGCGCCTTCGTCGGCAGCGTGCTGTCGGCGATCGTGCAGGGCGTGCTCGCCGGCATCGGGTTCGCCATCTTCGGCGTGCCGCAAGGCGTGACGTGGGCGGCGCTCCTCGCGCTGCTTTCGTTCGTGCCGGTCATCGGTGTCCCGCTCGTCTGGGTACCCGCGGCAATCTGGCTCCTGTCGACGGGGCACCCGGCGCGCGCCATCGGGCTCACGGTCTGGTGCGTCGTGCTCGTCATGGCGACGAACGACTACGTGATCCGCCCGAGGCTCGTCGGAGGAGGCGGCTCCGCCGAAGCGCACCCGCTGCTCATGCTGGTGGGGCTCCTCGGCGGTATCTCGGTGTTCGGCATCGCCGGCGTCATCGTCGGCCCGGTCATCGTGTCGCTGTTCGTCGCAGCGGCACGCATCTACGAGCGCGAGCGGGAGCGCGAGAGCGAAGGTGAGAGCGGGGAGGCGCCTCAGCTCACCAGCGGCGGAACAGCAGTGCCGCCACACCCGTGACGGCGACGATTCCGACGCACAGCATGAGCCCTGCGCCGTTCAGCACGAGCAGCCAATCTGCCATGAGGCGGACTGGCTGCACGCGCCGTGCGAGACGAGCTCGTCTCAGGCCTCTGCGGCCAGAGAGCGCTTCGCGAGCTTGCGGACCGCGGCGGGCTGCTTCTTCGAGTGCCCGTTGCCGTTGCCGTTTGCGGACTTGGCGCGCACCCGGTTGAGATCATCGGCCATCTTGGCCGCGCGGTCGGTCTTCTCCCACGGGAACTCGGAGCGGCCGAAGTGCCCGTATGCAGCCGTCGGCTTGTAGATGGGCGCCAGGAGGCCGAGCTGATCGATGAGCGCCTTCGGGCGCATGTCGAAGTTCGCGAGGATGTACTTCTCCAGCGCCTCGTCGCTCACCTTGCCGGTGCCGAACGTGTTCACGTGCACGCCGACCGGCTGCGCGACGCCGATGGCGTACGCCACCTGCACCTCGCACCGCTTGGCCAGACCCGACGCGACGACGTTCTTCGCGACGTAACGCGCGTAGTAGCAAGCGCTGCGGTCGACCTTGCTCGGGTCCTTGCCGCTGAAGGCGCCGCCGCCGTGACGGCCCATGCCGCCGTAGCTGTCGACGATGATCTTGCGCCCGGTGAGCCCGCAGTCGCCCTGCGGTCCGCCGATGACGAAGCGCCCGGTCGGGTTCACGTGGATCTTCGTCTTCGCGTCGAAGAGCTTCTTCGGCAGCACCTTGTCGATCACGAGGTCGACGATCGCCTCGCGGAGCTGCTTGTGCTTCACGCGCTCGTCGTGCTGCGTGCTGACGACGATGGCGTCGATGCGCACCGGAACGTCGTTCTCGTACTCGAAGGTCACCTGCGTCTTGCCGTCGGGCCGCAGGAAGTCCACGCCGCCGATCTTCTTCTTGCGCACCACCGCGAGCTGCTTCGCGAGCGCGTGGGCGTACTGGATCGGAGCCGGCATGAGCTCGGGCGTCTCGTCCGTGGCGTAGCCGAACATGAGGCCCTGATCGCCGGCGCCTTGCTCCTTGTGCATGCCCTCGCCCTCGTCGACGCCCTGGGCGATGTCCGGGCTCTGGCGCTCCACCGCGACGAGCACCGCGCACGTGTTGCCGTCGAACCCCATCGACGAGTCGACGTAGCCGATGTCCTTCACCGTCTCGCGGACGACCTGCGGGAAGTCGATCCTCGCGGTCGTCGTGATCTCGCCGGCGACCACGACCATTCCGGTCTTCGCCAGCGACTCGCACGCGACGCGCGCCCGCCTGTCCTGCTTGAGGATCTCGTCCAGGATCGCGTCCGAAACCTGGTCGCACAGCTTGTCGGGATGCCCTTCGGTGACGGACTCGGACGTGAAGCGGTAACGCGACATTCGGGATGGCTCCTGTTGCACCTGCGGGGTCGAGCCCCGCTCCTTAATCCAATCGCAACAAACGCGTGAAACTGGCTCGGTGCCTGTACTACGGCGGAGGCCGCAAATCCAGCCACCACCTCAGCAAGTACCGTATACTCTGTGTCTCGCGGGACCAGTCCTATTCCGGGGAAAACACCATTCCGGGGAGCGGATGATCGGGGAGCGCGTCGCCGGCAAGTATGAGCTGAAGCGGGTCCTCGGGACTGGTGCGATGGGCGCGGTGTACGAAGGGGTGCACGTCGACATCGGCAAGCGTCTCGCCATCAAGTTGATTCTCCCCGAGTTCTGCGAGGCTCTCGAGGTCGTCGCCCGTTTCCGCCGGGAGGCCCGCGCCGCGAGCGCCGTCGACAGCGAGTACATCGCCCAGATCTACGACTTCGGACGCGATGACCGCCTGGGCCTCTACATGGTCATCGAATACCTCGAGGGCGAGGACCTCGAGGCGCGTCTCGCCCGGGAGCGGTGGATCAGCGAGAAGGACACCGCGACCATCGGCCTGCAGGTGGCGCGCGGCCTCGCCAAGGCGCACGGCGCCCGCATCGTCCACCGCGACCTCAAGCCCGCCAACGTGTTCCTCACCGAGCGCGACGACGGGTCGATCCTCGCGAAGATCCTCGACTTCGGCATCTCCAAGTTCGAGCCGAGCACCTCCTCCATCGCCGGCCCCGTGAGCCTCGTCGAGCCGACCCTCACCGCCTACGGCACGACGCTCGGGACACCCCAGTACATGTCGCCCGAACAGTGCGAGGGCAAAGTGGAGCTCGACGCGCGCACCGACGTGTGGAGCCTGGCCGCCGTGCTCTACGAGATGATCGCCGGCGAGCCGGCCATCTCGGACGCGGGGGGCCACATCGCCGCCATGCAGCGCATCGTGCGCGCCGACGTGCCGCCGCTGGCGAGCCGCGCCACCTGGGTCAGCAAGGGGCTGGCAGCCGTCATCGATGCGGGGCTGATCCGCGACCGGGACAAGCGCATCCCGAGCGCCACGGCCTTCATCGCGAGGCTGCTCGAGGTCTTCCCGGACGCCGGGCACCGCCCCTCGTTCACGACGCACATCGCGGCGCCCACGGACATCTCGCAGCTCGGCCCCCCTTCCGCGTACGAGACGCCGCCGTCGACCGAGTCCGACCCCGCCCTGCGCGCCGGGTTGCCCAAGCCACCGGGAACTGGCGACATCAAGCCGCTCGCCCCCGTGAAGATTGCCGACACGGCCAACCCGGCGAGCTCCAAGCCGGCCTCCAACCCCGAGCCCCCCTCGAGCGCGGGCGACAGCGTGCAGCTGTTCATGCGCGAGAAGGACATGCCCAAGGAGCTCCTGGATCTGCGGAAGAAGGCGAAGGCCAAGCGGGAATGACTCCGGCGGGGAAGATCGGCGCGCCGCGGCCGTATTCCCCTGTCGATGACTCCCCGCGCTTCCTCCTTCTTGGCCGCGGCGATTGGCGCCGTCGCCCTGTCTCTCGCGAGCCTCGCCGGCTGTAGCAGCGCCTCCAACGGACTGGGCGGCAACGGCCACCAGACCTGCGCGTCGGCGGCGTGCCCCAACGGCCAGTCCTACCAGGCCTGCACGACGACCGACCCGGGCACCGGCGCGTGCACCGGCATCAGCTACACGGTGGGCGGGCAGACGTTCAATTGCGCTTCGTGCGGCGACTGCAGCGAGGCCGCGCAGCAGGTCGCCATGGCGTGCGAGGGAGCGGTGGGCGACGGCGGGACGGGCTCCAGCTCGGGCGGCGGCTCGGGGTCGAGCTCCGGAGGCGGCAATGGGGCGTGCTCGGCACCGCAGGCATGCGGCACCGGCGGACGCACCTACGAGGAGTGCACCGACCTGACGCCCGACGGGCAGTGCCAGGCGATCGTCTACAAGACGAGCGACGGCCATTCCTTCACGTGCCCCGGCTGCACGAGCTGCTCGGGAGCCGCGCAGCAGCTCGCGAATTACTGCGCGACCGCGACGGGCGGCGACGGCGGCGGCACCCCGACGTGCACCTCGTCGGTCCCCTGCGGATCGAGCGGCATGTCGTACGAGGAGTGCACCACGAGCAACGCCGGCGGGGAGTGCGAGTCGATCCAGTACAAGCTGTCGAACGGCAACCTCTACACGTGCGCGAGCTGCAGCGACTGCACTGCGGCGGTGCAGAGCCTCGACACGTACTGCCAGAACCAGGGCACCGCGACGACGACCTGCACCTCGTGGGCGACCTGCGGGACGAGCTCCCTCACCTACGAGACGTGCACGACGAGCCTCAACGGCGCGTGCCAGTCGATCTATTACGAGACGAGCGACGGCCTCACGTACGACTGCAACAGCTGCAGCGACTGCTCGGCGGCGTCGTCGAACATGGAGAACCACTGCGCGAGCCAGACGTCGTCGACGTCGTGCGGGAGCGCGACGGCCTGCGGCAGCACGGGTGTCACTTACGAGGAGTGCGAGACGAGCACCGGCGGCAGCTGCACGTCGATCTACTACTCGACGAGCGACGGCCAGAGCTTCACCTGCAACAGCTGCAGCGACTGCTCGGCGGCCTCGAGCAGCCTCACGAGCTATTGCTCGTCGCTCCAGGGCACGACGTGCGGATCCTCCGCGTGCAGCGCGGGCTACCTGTGCTGCGACTGCAGCGGCACCGAGGAATGCCTGAGCAGCGGCAGCGGCGCGTACACGTGCGCCAGCTACGGCTGCCAGTGACGGCGTGAGCTCACGGCATCGGGGCGCGCACGCTGGGGCGGTGCTCGAGCTCCACCTCGGCGCCGGGCAGCGCGGCGATGGCCAGCGTCGCCGGCGGATCGAAGGACACGGGCGTCGCCGGTCCGCCGATTCGCTCGTAGAAGCGGGCGGCCACGCGCTCGAGGCGCGCGTCCCCGAGATCCTCCCAGATGCGCCTCCAGGTGCACGCCTCGCGCATGGCGCGGACGAAGGCCTCGGCGCTCTTGAAGCTCAGGGTGTGACGCACCACGGTGTGGCGCACCATCGAGAGGCCGGCCTCGACGAACATCGCCTGCATCGCGTCCCGGGCGGCGTGGACGTGGGGGCTCGGCACGTGGGTCGATGGCTCGAGCTCGCGCAGGCAGGCGGCGAGGACCTCGAAGGGCTCGCTCGGGTCGCCGGGTCCCCACGTGATGATGCCCACCTTGCCGCTGGGCTCGAGCGACTTGGACCACGCGCGCAAGGCCTCTTGGCGCGCCGGGAGCTGCCAGAGGCCGAAGGCGCACAGGACGGCGTCCCAGGGGCCGCCCGAAGCGTCGCTCGCGTCGCACGCGGCGCACTCGATGCGGACGTCGAGCTTGGCGCGATCCATCTGCTCGCGGCAGATGCGCACCATCTCGTCGCTCTTGTCGGTGGCGCGGACGAAGCCCTCGGGGCCGACGGCCCGGGCGACGGCGAGGACCTCGGCGCCGGGGCCGGCGCTCGTGACCAGCACGCGCCTGCCGGGCTTGAGCGCCATCGCGTTGACGAGATCGAGGTGGTACGGAACGAAGCGGGGCACCCATTCTTCGAGGTACCCCTCCGCGGCGCGGTCCCACGGCGTGCCCATGAAGTGAAGTGTAGACTGAAGGACGTCGCCGTGAAGAGTGTGGCTTTCTGGATTGTGTGCGGGCTGGCCGTGGGGTGCTCGTCGTCGAGCGGCGGGGGGGCGGGCCCCGGCGACGGGGGGAGCGGCGACGCCGAGCCCCCGCCTCCCCTGCCCGCCTTCATGCCGCAGGCGGAGATCTTCGTGAACGGGCCGGCGCACGACGGAGTCGTCGGCGCCGACTGCCGGACCAACTACTGCCGGCACAACGAGAACACCGACATGATCGCCTGGAACGGCGGCATCTGGCTGGTGCACCGGACGGCGATCAGCCAGCAGCTCGGGCCGAACAGCGCGCTGCACGTCTACGAGTCGACCGACCACGGCAAGACGTTCCAGCAGAAGGCGCTCATCCCGGCGCCGACCGACCGCGACATCCGCGACCCTGCCTTCTTCATCGTGGGCGGCAAGCTGTACATGAAGGCGCTCGAGCGGCTGCCCAACACGACGATGGCGCGCGACACGGGCGTCGACACGATGAGCGTCGTGAAGACGTCGGCCGACGGAGCAACGTGGACCCCCGACACGGTGGTGGCGCCGCACGGCTGGAGCTTCTGGCGCGTGAAGGAGAACGCGGGCGTCTACTACAGCGCGGCGTACCAGGACGGCGACCTGCAGGTGGTCCTCTACCACTCGACGGACGGGCTCACCTGGACGGCGGGCCCGCAGATCTACGGCGTGAGCGCCGACACGCCGCTCGAGACCGAGCTCACCTTCATGCCGAGCGGCAAGCTGCTGGCGCTCGTGCGCATGGATGGCGACGACGACGAGCTGCTCGGGGACGTCGAGCCGCTCCGCACCAAGATCTGCTGGAGCGACCCGCCGTACTCGAGCTTCTCGTGCCCGCAGGAGTTCGACACCGAGAGGCTCGACGGTCCCCTGTCCTTCTTCTGGCAGGGGCGTCTCTTCGTCATTGCGCGCAAGCACCTGGTCGGCACGGGCAAGAAGCGCACGAGTCTCTTCGAGATCGGCGGGGCGCTCGAGGGCGGGCCGCTCACGATCAAGGAGTGGGGACAGCTCCCGAGCGCCGGCGACACGTCATACGCGGGCATCGCCATGAGTGATCCCGCGCACGCCGTGACGAGCTGGTACTCGGGCGATCTCGCCCTCGATCAGCCGTGGGTGACGGGCATGTTCGCGCCGACGAGCATCTGGCTCGGGACGATCGACTTCTCGAAGCTCTGAGGCGCCGCGGCCGCGCACGTTTGACACGCCGCCGGATCCGCGTCAGGTTGTGACCGTGACCATGGCGGCGATCCTCGACCTCGACATCCAGCGCCCGTGGAATGGCGCTGACGACGGCTGCCGTAAGCCGACGTTCGTCGAGGTTTCGATGGATTAGACCCGCCGGTCCGACGTTCTCCTGAGGGAGTCCCCCGTCGCCGGCAAACGAAGCCGGACGAGGGGATTCCCGGAACAGGAGCAACGTGATGACCCGCAAGAAACATCGATTGAAACGACGCGTCGCCCACGCGCTGCGCACGGCCGTGCGCCGCGCGGGAGGGCGACGCAAGACGATGCGCGAGGTGGCGAGCCTCGCCTGGCCCATCGCCACGGCGATGGCGGGCGAAACGCTCCTGGGCCTCGTCGACACGAAGCTCGTGGGAGGGCTCGGGCCGCAGGCGCTCGGCGGCGTCGCCGTCGCCATGATGATCGTGTTCCTCCTCTACACGGTCGTCTTCGGCCTGATGCGCGGGATGAAGGTGTGTGTGGCGCACGCCGTGGGCGAGGGGCGTGCGTACAGATCCGTGCGATACGCCCAGGCATCCGTCGGGCTCGGTCTCATCGCGGGAGTCCTCTTCGCGGCGTGCACGCGCGACGTGGGGCCTCTCTTCACGCTGCTGGGCATCGACGCGAGTCTGGTCGGGCCCGCGCGCGCGTTCCTCGCGGCGTTCACCTTCGGTGCGCCCGGCACGGCGGTCGTGTGCGCGCTGACGCACCACCGCCAAGCC
>Ga0335069_10016522_pt1 | contig 10286 bp, 9 predicted proteins | sample Lox_Sample_11_FD_206714 | JGI IMG/M metagenome (GOLD analysis project Ga0335069, IMG submission 206714) | Soil microbial communities from Loxahatchee National Wildlife Refuge, Florida, United States - Lox_Sample_1.1 | ecosystem: Environmental > Terrestrial > Soil > Wetlands | place: USA: Florida...
TCGTCGCGCAAGAGCTCTACGTCACCGGCCTTGCCCGGCCCGGCGCCGAAATTGGCGTCCATGGTCGCCACCGTCTCGCGCTTGCTGTCAACGAACAACACTTCGCGCAGGTCCGTGCTTGCCTTCCGCGCTTCGGCCAGGATACCCATGCGTTCGGCCACATGTACCGCCGCCCCGCGCAGATCGATCGCGTAGCCTCCAGTCCGCAGCGCGGGCGCCCGCTCCACCACCGTGGGATTGAAACCATAGCGGTGCAGCCAATAGGCCAGGCTGGGTCCGGCCGCGCTCGCGCCGGAGATGAGAACATTTCGGTTCTGTAGTTTTCCGTTGGCTTGTCCAGTCATTGTATGCGCCTTTTCCATTGGAACTCCGCTGGTGTGTCTCTCGCGTGTAAGCAGCACAATGGTGCACCAATATAAAGGGATTGGTTCACCACAGGTTTATCGCTTATCGCTGGATGCCCAAAGAGTCAACGGATGTTTCGACAGATCGCCTGCAAGGCAGTATGGACAAATCGGAAGAAATTGGTTAACCAATTGGCATGGGGACTCTGAACGGCCGCAAACTGGAAAGCGAGGATGCTGTCCGCCGCTTCATCCTGGCCTCGATCGAAAACGGCAGTATGCCTGCCGGCGCCAAGTTGCCCACTGAGCGAGTCCTCGCCAAACACTTCCGTGTACCACGAAGCGTTGTGCGTAAGGGGTTGTTACCGCTTGAGATCGAAGGCAAGGTCACGCGTCAGGTCGGTCGAGGCACGTTCGTTTCCAATGGTCGCGAGCAACAACCTGATGTCTCGACCGGTCCTATAGATACGAGCCCGGCGGAGCTGCTCGATGCCTGTCTGACCTGCTACCCGCAGATGACCGAATTAGCCGTCGCGACCGCCACCGCGGCCGACCTCCGCGCCATTGAACAGTGTCTCCAGCCTCTGCGCCAGACAACCACGATTGCGCAATACGCCACGCGAGACGCCGCTTTTCATCAAGCGATCGCCAACGCCACTCACAACGCTTTATTGATTGAGATCGCACGCACCATTGGCCGTGCTCGCGAGCGTACCGCCTGGGGCGAGTTGATGCTTCATGAGGGCACGCCTCAAGATCACAAAGGAATTTTCGAGGCCCTGATCAAACGCAATGCAAAGCTGGCGCGCGAACGCACCAAGGCGCACCTGCTCTCGGCGCGGCGCAGCCTCCTCGGCGGAACCGGTTAAGGGCCCCTTTGACCATAATGCATCGCATGTCCGTCTGGTACGCCCACCAACGCCCCTCGGATTATGCCGATATTTCACACCAGTAGCGCACGGCGTCACGGGCTCACCGTTAGAGAACGCGGCATAGTTCGGGACTCGGCATGATGGGTGTTATGCCGATATCGGCATAAGGCTCACAGCACAGGCCATCAGAAGCGGCTCGGTCGCGAATCGATGCTTGAGGCTGCGCCGTTTGGATCGCCGACGTACAGCGTCGAAGAGCTCGTGGCCGAGATGGGAGCGGCGTTCCTCTGCGCCGAATCGGGAATCTCGCCAGCGGTGATCGATAATCAAGCGGCATACGTTGGCGGTTGGCTAAAGAAGCTTCGAGATGATCGGAAGCTCGTAGTTCATGCCGCTGCCCATGCGATGGATCGCGAGCCGGCCGCGTTCCTTAAAGAGACCATAAAGAGCGGTGCAATGCCGGCGGCATTCCACCGCCACTCGTGATTGTGCCGTCCTGCGCCTTTCGGGCGCTAATCCACAGCTGGGGACATGATAGCAAGATGGAGTTGATCCTTTTTGCGATGCGCCGTTAGCCTGATCGCAGAGTGCAGGACCTCTATACGACACGAAGCGATGAAGAAGACACGAGGCCTGGGGTCCGTTTACCAACCGACCTACGTCGATAAGCGCACGGGTGAGCGAAAGACAGCCACCACGTGGTGGGTACAATACTCGATACGCGGCAGGAGGTGTCGTGAATCGTCCGGTTCGGCGAATCGAAACGTCGCGATCAAGCTCCTAAAAAGGATCGCATCGTAGCCGCGGCGCGGGGGAAACCAGTTGGCCGGAGCGTCGATCGAACGAGATTCGAAGAGCTGGCTCGGATGTTGATCGAGGATTATCACGCCAATGGTCGCAGCAGCGCTGATCGTATGGTAGGGGCTATCAAACACCTCCGTGCTTTTTTCGCGAATGACCTCGCGCTCGACATCACGAGCGACCGGGTTACGAGTTACATTAAGTAGCGCCAGGATGAAGGCGCCGCAGCGGCGACAATCAATCGAGAGCTTGCCGCTCTCCGGCGCACGTTTCGTCTAGCCGCACGAGTGGGAAAGGTGGCGCTGCGTCCCGAAGTCACGTTGCTGCGGGAAAACAATCGGCGCAAGGGGTTCTTCGAGGCCGACCAGTGTGCCTCCTTGCTGCAACACATTCCGGAATACCTGAAGCCGGTTATTCAAACGGCTTACATCACCGGATGGCGGATTCAATCCGAAATCCTAACACGCCAGAGGCATCACTTAGACCTCGACGCGGGCTGGCTCCGGCTGGAGCCTGGCGAAGGCAAGAACGGTGAGGGACGCAATTTCCGTTTGATGCCCGGACTACGCGAAGTGCTGGAGCGGCAGCTAGAACAGACGCGAGCTCTCGAACGCGAAACCGGCCAGATCATCCCGTGGCTGTTCCACAAATACGGCAAACGGATCAGCAGCTTCCGCAAAGCTTGGTCAACCGCCTGCAGAAAGGCGGGTTTGGCCGGTCGCATTCCTCACGATTTTCGACGAACGGCAGTTCGGAACCTTGAACGTGCCGGCGTTCCGCGGTCTGCGGCGATGGCCTTGGTCGGTCATCGGACCGAATCAATCTACCGACGGTACGCGATCGCCGACGAGGGTATGCTGAAGGAAAGCGCGGTCAAGCTGGCCGCTTTACACCTCGCCGAGGAGAAGCGTGTGCGCACCGGCGCGAAGGAAAACGCGCGACCAATCCGGCGATGATCTAGTGCGACGGCAATGTGGCGGACACAGGTTTTGTTATCCTGAGCTCCTCAAACATGCCGGCATCCCCAAGACGGGGCAGCTATCCAGCTCAGACCATCGCTCGCCATCCATCAAGGCAGATCTTCGGAATCCATGGTGTACCGAATGTATGAGGCGCGCGCGGTGCTCACCGGCGTCTACAACTGGTTCACCGAGGGCTTCGACACGCCGACCCGAAGGAGGCGAAGGCATTGCTCGACGACCAGGATGTTTAAGGTTAGCTCCCTGCGCCGGCCTCGAGAAGCCTTCCGAACAGGTAAAGGATGGCGGCATTGAGCAGGATTCCGGGCAGAAAGATCGCAGTCATCACGGTGCCATAGAGGAATGGCGAACCAACGTGTCGCCGATACCAGTTCTGAATTCCCCATGAGTTGGCGAGGGGAATAATGAAGAAGGTCCACGGCAGGGCGACAAGGCTAGGAGGCTTGAATTCCGCGGGAGGCGGATTAAACAGCAGAAAGCAACGGCATAAATCCGGGAGAGCAAATAGAGTCCCAAGTAGGATAGGGACAGTATTGCCCCGGCCCTGGAGCGCAGGAATTTCATAAGGACTGTGGGTCGTCGATTAGTATTGGACAGCGAGGCTTCATATCTCATTAGCGGCTATTTCAGTGATTCAAGCCAGCAGAACCGGCCCCAATCTAGTAACTCCGCCGCTGTCCTGCAATCCGAGTTGGGCCGCGCTTGCATGTATCATGCTCTGCGGGACGTGTTGTCGATCACCCTTGAGCAGATCGGCGAGACGGATCCGTTTTGCTCGTAGGTCAAAGGCTGTTGACTGACAAATCGGACTAGCCTGACACGATCGCCATCCGAATTCGCGCAAATGCTCAATACATCTATAATAGTAAGCGCAGGATGCTGAACCAGACTCGGACCGATCACGTTGTCGGAACCCCTTTCGCTTAGCTCAACAGGGTATCCGAGCAATGATGCAGCGCTTTCAAAAGCCCTCACGGCCTAAGTTCGCAGCGTCCATGATATATCTCAGTGCTTCAGCGGTTTGGTGGCGCGGCAGTTATCTTCAGCGAAGCACCGCAGCAGTACATCATTCAGATTGACGGCCAAATTCTTTCCTCTGCCTGCCTTCGTGCCTATGGGAAACTACAGCGAAGAATCTGTCGCCGGTCAGCACGATTCCGGCCAAGGAAAGCAAACCCCCGATAATGGTCACGATCCAGAGCAGCGCTCCGGGATGTTCCGAAGCCAGGCGGTTATGCACGGGATCGCTGGCCAGGTAGACGATCTGGATCGGATCGCGCTCGCGCATCGATTTCCAAAGGACGTGGTCAACCTCGCGAGAACCTCTGACCGCGCGCCCTTCCGCCGTAACAAATCGATAGGTGACGTGATATTCCGTCTCATAAGTCTGAGATTGATGATCGTACTTTTCATGGCTGCTCTTGGTCAGGATAATCGCGGTCGCGATTTTACCCTGGCTGCGAAACGCGCGTTCTTGGCTGAGGTTGGCGAATCCAACCAGCAGAAAGATCGCGCCCACTGCGGCCAGCACCGGCCCAAAAACCGCCACAGGATCGATTGGCTTTCTAAAGTCATCGGAACCTTGGTCGCTTGCGTCCGAATCCGATGACGCCGTGGGCAAGCGACGGGCACTCCGGGAGGCGAGCGCGGAGGAAAGCGAGAAGAGGCCTTTGACCGCAAGCACCGCGCCTACCACCCAGAGAATCGCGCCCGTGCCGAGCATCACCGCCATCAGGATAGAGATGCCCGCGCTTGGGCCAATTTGATTCATCTGCGGCTGGCCCGCTGCGTATTCGATCTGAACCGGATCGCCTTCCTTGAGCTGGTCCCAGACGTCCGGATCTACCGTGTCCGAGCCGTCGATTTTGCGCCCGTCGGCGCTGGTGAAACTGTAATTGATTTTATACGAGGTGTGCGAATCGCTGTTATCGGTAGCGCGGTTGATGACCTTTTGGGTGACGGTACCGGTCGCGAGCCTTCCCTCAACCGCAAGTCGATGCGCCTTGTAAGCATCTTGGATCATCAGAAGGATCAAGACTGAGCCGATGAAGACCAGGATTCCTCCGATTTGGAGCAGGGGCGGAGACGTTTTCGAGCCCGGCCGCCATTTGAAGCTCCACAGGGTAATTGGTGAGCGCGACGGCGTCAGATTGAAAATATCCCGCCAGCTCACGCTCCGCCTCTCCGGCGCCAGCTATCGTTCGACTGAGTATTCACTTTTTCGCGGCATACCCGGTCAGATACGCAGTCTTCTCAGTTGAGCTGACATCCTGGCCTCCGGCGGAAATTCTGGCAGCGACCAGGCTCCCGTTTGACGATACCGATACCACGTGGATTCGCGCACTGATAATACCGGATTGACCCGCGCGAAGGTCGCCGACCGCCCACGAAATCACATTGTTGCCCGATTTGTCGTTCTGGCTGGAAGCGGCCGGCGGATTTGCGCTGGCGAGGGCAAGACCGTCAGGCAATTTCATTGAGACCGAAACCTGATTCGCCCGTGCATTTCCAAAGTTGCCATAGACAATGTGGTAAGTCACGTCCTCTCCGATCGGAAGCTCGCCCGGGTGCTTAAGTCCGGAAGCGTTGAGCGATACTTCGACCCTAGAACCTATCGGCTCCACGTGGCGAGAAATCTCGAAGTGCGGGGCGGGATCGAATTGATTGGAAGCCGTTGTCGCGTCGAATTTGAACTTCAGATTCGCCAGCTTGGGTGCAAAGCCATAGGCAGCAGCGCGAAGAACCGGATCGAGCTCGACCCTCACCTTGACTGGACGGGATTCTGCTGGCGCGATCTCGCCGAGTTGCCAGGTTACGGCGTTGCCGTTGCGTTCCGAGGGCGCAGGATCGCTTGACTTGAAGGCCACGCGCGCCGGCAGCTCCATCCTAAGCACGCACGCCGAAGCAACTACGGTGCCGAGGTTGGTTAGCGCGGCGGTGAAATCAACCGGACTGTCAGCGGTGAACGGGACGCTGTCGAGGTTTGACTCGACCAACAAGTAGGATAAGGGATTTTCGACCGAAAACGCCAGCGCCCATCGCGTGTTGCTCGGGTCAACGACCTTGTCTGTCGTACTCAGGCTCGCCGCGACGTTGACCGTCGCCCCCCGCTTCAAGTCGGGTGCCGCCTGCAGGTCCAGATCGAAAAGCCTGGGAAAAGCGCCGGCTTCGATCGTACCGAGGTTCCAGGACAGGCGTTGACCGTCGCGCGCATTTTCGGTCCTGTCAGGCGCGGGCTTGGACTGCTTGAGCGTGAAACCGGCGGTGAGTAGGACGGTAAGCACGGTGTTGTGTGCGGGCGCATCACCGCGCAGGTTGCTGACTCCGATATCGATCATGACCGTCTGCCCGGGCGCCACCAGGGTGCGCCAGTCGGAGCCCGACCGTATCATTGTCACACCCGGATTAGGACCATGAGCCTCAGCGGCCCATGATGGAGCAGCGTGAGTGGCGGCCAGTATCGCCAGAGTGAGGATTCCGACGACCGAGAGACATCTCGGTTTGCGAAGAACGAGGGCCTGCGCAGGTGACGCACGGCGCCGAACCCGAAGCCTCTCGCCAAACTCGCTCGACGCTGGCGCGGTCATCCGTCGCCACCTAGATAGCTGTATACATGGAGATGCAGGTTCGGGGGGAAGTAAAAGGTGGGCGGGCCATACATCCCGGGAGGCAAAGGCGCGAAGCCGAGATCAGGAAAATCTTGGGCCGCGCAAGCCGCCGGGCTGATAAGCCCCTTGCTTGCGCCAAGATCGAAGCAATCCCATCTGCCGTACTTCTTTCCCAATTCGAGTAGAACCTGCATATACCAGAGCTGCAGGACTGCCGTGCTGCCATCGCATTCGGTTCCCGTATTGTTGAAGTTGATTCCCTGGGAAGCACCGAAGCGGTTGATATCGCCGCCTTCTCCTTTGGGGTGAGTTTGATGTGGGGGAGCCCACGCGGAGTGCGGAGGCGAGGTCTTGCAGTCGAACAGCCCGCCCTCAGGCAAGGCGATGTCGTTGTAGGACAGCGGCTCGAATTCGGGTTTCCACTTCTTCTTTCCGCAGGCGACGAGGGCTTTGTTGTGCAAATCCTGGTACTTATGAAAGTCGTTGGCCAGGCCGGTAAACGCATTCACGACTCCGGGAGTTGCCCAGGAGTTATCAGGATGCGAGTCGCTGCCACCGCTCATTTCGAGCACCCCGGCAACAGGCGCCAGCGGCGTGAGTCCATCGACGGCGGCAATGACCTGTGTGCTCGCTCTCGCTTCAGTTATCCGCATGGACTTTGCTGTTATCTTGTACGTGCCCGCTAGACCTCCGTAATACTTGCCGTTCTTGCTGTTGACGCGCCCGTCGAGCGGCACTTTGAATTTGAGCTTTGCCTCCCCGTTCGCATCGGTGGTGACAGTCGTGCATGCAGAGTCGTCGTTTCCAATGGGTTCTCCGGTGTCGTAACCGCAGTTTGACGGGGCTTTGACGATCAACGAGCCGCGTGGACGGGGGTTCGTTGGTAAAGCCACGTGGTTGTGCTCGCCGCTGCGTGGCTTGACATCGATCCTAACCCCCATATCCTCGTCTTTCAGCGGCATTCCATCGCAGGTCACCTTCACCGTGAGCTGGCTGGTCGCTTCGTCCCCATCCACCGATTGATTGGGAGAAACTTTGTCTGGTTCAGCCGCGATGCTTACTTGCAGGTTGCCTCTTTGCTCGACCGTTTCGCTGTAGCGGGTACCGTCGGGATCGACCCTGCTGTAGCAACATCCGCTCCGCAAAATGTCGCGAGCTCCGCGGAGAACAGGAATCGGGATAGTGGGAGCTCCAACAGAGTAGCCGAAGCAATTTCCAGTGCGGTGGACGGGCTGGCAATTATATTTAATTTCATTTTCCTGATCGGCGCTCATGCCGGTCGCATTGCCGTCGGAAAAACCGAGCTCGAGATGACCGCCGGCGTCACAGGAGATGGAATTACATTGAGGCACGCTGTCCAAAAACTGGCCGCTCCAGTCGATGCTTCGCGAGACCCAGCGCAGCTTTCCGTCACGGAGTTCACGGACGTAAGTACCGTGGACCGAGAGGTTCTCGCTCGTTATCCTGAGAAATCCGCCTGGTTTGTAGTTTCCTGGACTGCCTTCCGGTCTCGCGATGAAGACATTGCGGGAAATGGCCACACGATAGGTTTCGCCGGCGCATCCGTTTGAGGCGCTACCGGGGAGTGGATCGGCGTGGACGCGGGAGGGCGGCAGGGCCATCAGACCTACCGCGAGGAGTAGACTGACAGACCGGAGCTTCACGCAGGATGTCATCGAGGAGTCTCCCTGTGAAACGCGAGCGCTATCGACTCGGAGCCATCTCGGAAGTTTGGAACCGCAAACCACATCAAGGTTCCCGCGGATTCGATCAGGGCGGTGGGCGTTTCCGGCACGCCGTTGTGAAACAGGTCTGGGAGTTTCGGCGGATCGTCGCCAATCGTCCAGGTGTTGCCGTCTTGCGATTGAAGTACGCCGAAGTGTCCGGGTTGATCTTCCGCGGCAAACAATGCTCGATAGCCGCCAGTGCGATCTGACAATACCCAAAGACGCTTCGGATTTAATCTAAGCGTCGCAAGCTCGGTTGTTCCCTGCTTCTGCCATGTTCTGCCGTCGGGCGAAGTGAAATGGAGCAGCGATCCCGCAGACGAGGAGTCGTAGTCGATGTACCAGAGATGAATGGTTCTTCCGTCGTAGAATGCGCTTTGCCACAGATGCCCGCTGTTTTGGCAATTCGCGCTGAACACCGGACCGTTCAGCGTCCACACCAGGCCATCCATGGAAATCGCCGAATTGACTGTCGCACAATCATTGCCCTGAAGCGGGTTGGCGTCGATCGAATACCACATCAGATATTCATGTTCCGTTCGCACCAGCGAGAGCGAGTGCAGGTTCTGGCTGATATTCTGGTCCGCGATCGTCAGCACAGGCCGTGATGATTTCTTCCAGGCCACTCCGTCGCGGGACTCCGCGTGACCCACCCCGCAGGTGTAATCGTCGCCGACGAAGTGGCATCCGATGTACCACATCCGGTAGTGGCCACCATCTTTCATCACGACCGGCGACATAACCTTGAAGTCATCAAATTGATATAGGTCACCTCGCTCTAACACTGGCTTCGCTTCCTGCACTCGCCTTGAGGCTAGAGAATAATAGGCCGAATTCGCCGCGTTGAGCTTGGCAACCGCAGCAAGGAATTCGGCTCGAGCGGCATTCGCAGCGGGAGAGTTCGGATTCGTGTTTCGCAGCCGCTCCAAGTTGTCATAGGCCGATTTCCGCGCAACGCGCGCTGCGCCCCTCTGCGCTCTTGCTTCGGCGAGTTGTGTGCTCGCGACTTCGGGAGGCTCGACTCCATAGATAATCCACTGACCCGGAGCCGCGGCATCGCACCATTTGCTGAACTGATCAGCATCCGAACGTTGCGAATCGCCCGAAGCGGAACTCGCCGCATCTTTCCGCGTCGAAGAGATTGGCGAATTCACCGCGCGCGGTTGTATCGCGATCTGTTCGGAAGCACGTCCGCCTCGAGCAATGTATTCATGGCCGCCCAGGATCACGGCCAGCGTTACTAGCGTCGTACTGAGGCGAATTTGGATTCGACGGATTTCAGGAACCGCGACCCAGGACGACCATCGCCTGGTCTTTCGGTCGCGAAGACTTTCAAGCGCGGAATTTATCTGTGCGGCGCGGTCTGGAAATTTCCGGCGGTTGCGAAGCAGTAAGGCTCGCCGAACGGAGTCGATTAGATCGAGAGTAGTACGGGCGATATAGATGGTCGTGTCGCCCAGCAGGCGCAGAAGATAGGTTGCTGCAGCTTTCGCGAGATGAGCTCCCTGTTCGCGCTCGAGCTCGCTCTGTTCTGCACCAGGCACTGGGGTGAACGGCCTCCTTTCAACCGCGAGTATTTAGCTTTTGATTAAGGTAATTTCGACTCTGCGATTTTTCGCGCGGCCTTCCGGATTGTCGGATCCATCGAGATTTGTATTCGGCGCGATCGGTTTGGATTTGCCCCACCCGCGGGTTTTCACCCGGCTCGCATCAATGCCGGCGTTCGCCATCAGCCACTGCGCGACGGTCTGTGCGCGGCGCTCGGAAAGCTTTTGGTTGTACTCGTCGCTGCCCTTCGCGTCGGCGTGTCCTTCGATTTTCACTTTCGAAATAGGATAGCTCTTGAGTATCGTCGCAACTTTTTTAAGTTCCGGGGCAGCCTCCGGTTTGAGGTTGGCTTTGTCGAAGTCAAAGAGCAGATCCGCCGAAAGATTGACCTTTACTTCATTGGGAG
>Ga0335069_10016523_pt1 | contig 10286 bp, 11 predicted proteins | sample Lox_Sample_11_FD_206714 | JGI IMG/M metagenome (GOLD analysis project Ga0335069, IMG submission 206714) | Soil microbial communities from Loxahatchee National Wildlife Refuge, Florida, United States - Lox_Sample_1.1 | ecosystem: Environmental > Terrestrial > Soil > Wetlands | place: USA...
GATTTCAAGACTTAGGGAAGAATTCCCGAATGGAGCCTCAGCGGAAGAGGCGGCTGATGTGTGTGAAATTGACGATTCGTCACTTAGGGAACTAATGAGACGGGGAAGAAAAACTCGTCGAGGACTTGAGTGGCAATTGTTTCGAACATTAATGAGGCCTGTTTATGAAGAGGAGGATGAAGAAGAATGACATTAAAGCGATTAAGAGAAATTGAACAATTGGTCGCACGAGCAACACCAGGGCCATGGTCAAATGCTTTTCCTTTTTCGGGAGTTGTCATTGAAGAGAAAAATCAGGAAGAACAAACCTATTTGTCGATTTTAGAGCCAGGTCTTCATCAACAGCGATGGGAAGATTTAGAATGCGCGGCAATTTCTCGTGAAGTTATTCCCGAACTTTGCCGAGTTTTGTATAGTGCAATTACTTATTTAGATGCGTTGAGTACGGCAGAGGGCATCTATAGAACTGCGCATGATACTAAGGGCGACGGTAGTCCCGAAGCAGGGTTTGCATGGGATCAGATGCGAAATGTTGGGAATGAGGTGCGCTATTTTTTATTAGAACTACGAAAAGACGGATGAGGTATGTTTATGAAGAAGCTGAAGAAGAATGATGCTGTCATTGATTCGGAAAAATTATTGACCTATGTACAATCGTCTGATTACGCAGCAATTTTAACGGAAATGTGGAAAAATTATAGAGAACAACAAGCTGCTCCATATAGTTACATAGTGACTGTCGAGGACTTTCGAATGTTAGCGAAAGGGTTGGGAGCAGATGATGCTTGGATTGAGTCTTACATTGAGAGACACACAATTAGGGACAATTAAGAATGAAGAGGATACTTTGTGAGAAATGTCAGGAAAAAGAAGTGTGGTCGGAAGAATGGAGCTGGTGCGCTAAATGTACATCAGAGTTTGTTAAAAAAGTTAGTAAAGATTGGGACAAACATTTTAAGCCACAGGACGAAGGATTTTTTATTCCTGTGCCATTTAAATTGGAGGAAGAATGATCGTCAAAAGATGGCCAATACATTTCAAACATGACGTTGTGGTTTTTGTTCCTGTGTTTCAAAAAGATTTTTTTAGGGTCTAATAAGAAAAAGAAATGAGGAAAATTTTTGAAGAAGGAATGGAAGGACTTTTTTTAATTTGCAAGCAATTTCTTCGAATTCTTTTCTTCTTCACACTACGACCCTTGTCTTTTACACCTGTCCCATTTTTCTTTTTGTTTCTCTTTTGGCTTTTGTTTTGTTAAAATTAGTCGGTTAGGAGAAACTTTGAAAATTACGAATAAATTGGGGTTGCCACAAGCGCTCTATGATGCAGTGGCTCAAGATCCCTATTCTTCAGGCGATGCCGAAATTTCAATCACCGGACTAATCGCCCCTCCGCGCATTAGAATGCTTCGAAAATGGCATGACGCATTGATTGAAGAAGACGTCTCCGATCGAATCTATTCACTTCTTGGTCAAGTCATGCATTCAATTCTTGAACGAGCGAACAGATCTGCATTGGCCGAAAGACGATTTTTTATGGATGTGGAGGGAATTCCTGGACAAAAACCGTGGCGTGTCAGCGGAGCCATGGATGCAATTCTTGAAGAAGGCATTCTCCAAGACTACAAACTTTTAAGTTATCATAAAATTAGTGGCGGTGTTCCTCATGAATTTGAAGAACAGTTAAATTGTTACGCGGCACTTCTTAAACACGGAAAAGACAAAGACGGCAAGACGCTTTCTGAAATCATGGGAAAAGACATTGAAATTAAACAGCTTCAACTAATTTGCATTTTCAGAGATTGGTCAAAAGGAAAAGCGGATCACAATGAGTTAATGCCGCAGCAACAAGGACTTAAACTTGATGTCATGAAATGGACAGATGAAGATGCGATGACATTTTTAAAAGAACGCGTGACTGCGCACCAAAAAGCCGAGACAATTCTTCCAGAATGCACGGACGAAGAAATTTGGAAAAGGCCTAATCGATGGGCAGTGATGCCAAGAAGAGGCGCAGCTAGAGCAATTAAAGTGCATGCAACGAAAGAAGATGCGGAAAAGCATATTAAGACATTAAAGTCACTTGATCCTATGAGCAGACCGTTTTTGGAAGATCGAATTGGTGAGGCAGTTCGTTGTAAATCTTGGTGTAATGTGAGTCCGTGGTGTGAGCAATATCAAAAGACATTGAAAAAAGATTAGTGTTGTGAGAGAATTGATTTGTTAAAAAGAATTTTACGGAGGAAAACCTAAATGGCGTTTCGAAGAATCAGTAAGGATAGCCTGTCGATTTCTAAATATTATAAAATGAATGCTCCTGCAACGCCGCACGAGAAAGTCGTTGTGTGGAAAGTTGGCGAAAGAATTGAAGGTCGGTTTGTTGACCGACGTGTTAATGGCGAATTTGTTTCTTTTATTCTTCAGCTTGAGTCTGGAGAGCTAATTTCAATTCCAAAAACAGCGGCGATTGAATCCGGATTGGCTAACGTTGCAAAAGGTTCATTGATTGCTTTGACGAACGAAGGAAAGAAGAAACTTAAAGGTGGCAAAAGCTTTAATCAGATTTTAATCGAGCTTGATGAGGCTGCTCCTGAGGAATCATCCGATTCCGACGACGATGACGAAGACGCCATGTAGGTCCTTCTTTCAGAATCTACAGGCAATCTAACTAATGCCCTGGAGGTTGGACGGCACGCCCCTCCCCCCTAGCGTCTGATTTCCAGGGCAACCAATTTTAAAATTAGTGTGATGAGGGAACCGACTTACATTATTGTGGACGTTGAGTCGACTGGTCTCCATTTCATGAAAGACCGACTTCACGGCATTGGATTTATGCTGGAAGGAGACACCGAAGCCAGCTATGCACCTTCTTGGGACATTCCCGATCGACTTCGGGAGGCACTTGCCAACCCAAGAATAACAAAAGTGGGCCACAACCTGCACGCGTTCGATGCCAAATTCATACGACGGGCAGGACTCCAGATTGACGGCGAGTTCGATGACACCATGGTTATTTGGAATCTGGTTGATTCGGACTCGCCTCTGGGGCTGAAGTGGTTAACTGAGCATGCCTTAGGCAAACCCGAAAATTTAGATCGCAAAAGAGAGCTGGATCGTTACATTGCCGAGCATGGATTTCGGGATTTGTCCGCCCTCTGTTTTTCCGATTTAACTAACCCGACCCATCCCCATTCCGAAATCATTTCGAATTATTGTAAAGAAGACGTTGAGAACACTTATGAATTACGGGAAGAGGGACTTCGGCGGCTTAAAGAAGTTGATGGGGCGATGAAAGCCGATGGTTATGCGAAAGGCGTTCTCGATTATTATGTGGAGGAGGCAAAACCTTTAGAGAGAGTTCTTTTCGAAATTGAATGGAGGGGAATTAGGGTTGATGAGAAGGCAATTACTAATTTGGTTGAAGGAGCAAAATGCAAAAGAGATGAGTGCATTGTCGAAATGGAGCGACTGGCCAAGAACAAGAAAGACTTAGTCGTCGAAGAAATTTATCAGAAAAAATTAAGTTCTCTTAAGACTGAAAGAGGACGTTCGAAAGTTGTTAGAGGAGAAGGAAAGCTGGCCTTCGAATGGAACAATCCCAATCACGTCGCCTCATTACTATATGATCATTGTGGAATTACTGAGCAGAGAACAATTAAGGGGCAGCGAAAATTTGACAAGGTCGCCATTGATCTAATTCTTTCAGATCGGGAACTAAAACCAGCCATTAGGAAGTTTTTAGAAGTTTATTTAAAATTTCGTAAACAACTTAAACTTCTTACAACCTACGCAGGTGATGCAGAAAAAGGCATTCTTTCACATACGATTAGAATGCCCGACGGTTCACTTAGAATTTTTCCCCGATTCCGTCAGACGACTGGGACGGGCAGACTTGCTTGTGCAGACCCGAATTTGCAAAATTTGCCTCGTGATTCGGAGGTTAAAAAATTCTTCATTCCCGACAATCCTGAAACTGAAGTTTTCGATGAGGCCGACTATTCACAGATTGAACTTCGCGTGGCGGCTCATGTAACCGGCGACCCTCTCCTCAAGAAAGCCTATTGTGATGGCATCGATGTGCATGAACAGACTGCGCGAATGATTTTTGAGAAAGAAAACGTATCCAAAGAAGAAAGACAAGTGGGAAAAACCACTAATTTCTTGACAATCTATCGTGGAGGTGCATTTAGACTTCAGGCCACACTGAAAGCCGCAATGGGCAAGGAATTTTCATTAGATGAATGTCGAGAATTCATTCATAAGTGGTTTTCCTCCTATCACATCGTGGACAGCTATTTGAGAAAGCAGACAGTGCAATTTGAGAGGGAGCAGAAAGTTGTCTCTTTCTTTGGTCGATTGCGCTATTTGGACGATGTTCGATTTCTAAATGGAATTGTTGATTATAATTGGGATGGTGGGCCTTCTTTGACAACGGAATTGAAAGCGAAATTTTTTAAAGCAAATCCAAGGCGTAATTCGATTACGAACAAAGAAATGGCTCAATTTGCCAAAAAGTTGTATAATCATGCTTTGAAGGCCGGTTATAACATGCCAATTCAAGGATTTGCCGCATCTCTAGCAAAAAGATCAATGATTGCCGCGCACAATGCGGGACTTGTGATCGCAAACCAGGTGCATGACTCAATAATCATCGCACGAAAGAAGAATGAACCGGAAAAGCGAGAAAAACTGATTTCAATCATGGAAAACGTGGCTAAATTGGATGTGCCATTGAAGACTGATGTTAAGACATTGTCTTCTTTTCATCCGGACGATAAGGAGACAGATTAATGGGCTATTCGGAAAATTTATTAAACTTGGTTCCTCTAAACACGTCTTCGGTTAGTCAGGCGTTCCAAATTCTCGATTCCTATGGATTTTCTGTTCAAGCTTTCTTCACTGGAACTATTTGTTCTTTTCAGGCCGAATTAGAGGTTAGCACTGATCCCTATAACGGCCAGTTTGGATTTGTCCCGGAGCATTGGGACACTATGGACGGGTCTGTTCAGGTTTTTTCAAGTGCCGGATCGTTCACTTGGGATGTGCAGCCTTCCGCCGTAGTTTGGGTGAGACTTAAGATTACCGATGAATCTTCTGGCACAAACAACGGAACAATCGGAACGAACATTTATGTAAAAGGGCCTCTGTGAACATTAGAATTGTAAAATTTAATCCGAAAACTTTTGAGATTGTTTATAGAGATTATGCGGGAGTTTTGAGAAGCTGCGCTGTCCCTAAGGATGTTAGACAAACATCTGAAAGCATTCAGCTTTGGCTTAATTCAATTTCTCCCGGCGCCTCTTCCCCCGTTCCCATCCCCCATGTCCTAATAACCGACCCCCTTCCCAATGTCCGAACCAGTAAGAAAGAGCGCGTTGTTATAATTTCGTTATTAATTCTAGAGTTAATAACAATCATGTGGTTTAAAAGGCATTCACTATGAGTTCAGGCTACATCCATCTTCCCGAATTAGGTTCCAAATCGTGGAAAAATCCCGTCTCTACATTCAGTGCTCTTCCGGCTTCGGGGAATTCAGTGGGCGATGCGCGAGTTGTCGAGGATGTCAATGAGATTTATACCTGGGACGGGGCGGCTTGGGTTGTGACCGGAGGGGGAGGAGGAAGCGGAACTGTCACGTCAGTCGGACTTTTTGATGGGTCAACAGCTCCGATTTATGGAATTTCCAACAGTCCGATTACTGGATCGGGCTCTCTAACGTTCACATTATTAAATGAATCGGCGGCAAAAGTCTTTGCAGGTCCCGTCAGCGGATCGGCGACTCAGCCGGGTTTTCGTTCTCTTGTTTCGACAGACCTACCAACTGGCAATTTAACAGATTCTGGGACAGATGGAATTACAATTTCTAATGGAAGTAGTGCCGTCATTGGGTCTGGGACGTCAATTTCTCAGCATGTTGCCGATGCCTCTCATAATGGCTACTTGAGTAGCACAGATTGGACTGCTTTTAACTCAAAAGGAAGTGGCACTGTTACAAGCGTTTCTCTGACGAGCCCGGGAGTTGTTTACACGGTCTCCGGAAGTCCCGTCACTGGATCGGGAACCCTTGCTTTAAATTTGGTTAATCAGTCAGCTAATCAGTTTTTTGCGGGTCCAACCAATGGATCTGCAGTTGCGCCGACATTCAGAGCAATTGTGTCGTCAGATCTTCCAACCGGAAATTTAACAGACGTCGGAACAGACGGAATTACAATTACAAGTGGTTCTAATGCCGTAATTGGAGCCGGAACCTCAATTTCACAACAAAAATCAGATGCATCCCACAATGGTTATTTGAGCAGCACTGATTGGAGCACATTTAATTCTAAGGGCAGTGGAACTGTGACTAGTGTTGCACTAACAAGCCCCGGAGTCGTTTATACAGTTTCAGGTTCGCCAGTTACGGGTTCGGGAACACTCGCCTTAAACTTGATTAGCCAGTCTGCCAACACGTTTTTGGCTGGACCGACAAGTGGGTCGGCCGTTGCTCCGACATTCAGAGTGCTTGTTGCTTCAGATCTGCCGTCAGGAACAGGAACAGTAACATCAGTTAATGCTTCCGACGGAACGATTTATAATGTGACAGGCGGTCCAATTACTGGATCGGGAACTTTAGTTTTTAATTTAATTAACCAATCCGCAAACACTGCATTCATGGGTCCAGTTTCGGGAAGTGCAACCACGCCCACATTTAGAACTTTACAAGTTCAGGATTATTCAGCTTTCCCCATATTAGCATTTGGAAATGGAGGCGACGGCGCCTTGTCAATTAATTCAGGAACTACAACGGCAACTAGAGACATGTATTATTCCGGAATTACGATTACAGGCACTGGCGTTTTAAACACCGCATGCTGTCGAATTTTTTGTTCGGGGTCATTGGATTTGTCCAATGCACCGGCTGGAGCAATTGTAAGCACATTGGGCACTAGTCCAAGCAGCGGTTCTCCTGCGGGAACTGGAGGAACAGCGGGAGTTCAAGCAACTACAGTTACACTCGGCACAAGTAGTTTGGCAGGTGCAGGAGGGGCGGGAACAACGGGAACAGGATCACAAGCCACTGCTGGCGGAACTGGGAGTGTCGGGGGAGGGGCTTCAGGAAATGGGTCGGTTGGAGGATCGGGGACAAGCGCCGGAGGCGCAATAAGAAATGCTTCTGCATTGATTCAGCAACCTCCACAACGATTTGCGGTCGACATTTTAAGAGGAGCAGCCTTATTATCGGGCGGACAAGGAGCTCCCGGAGGATCGGGAGGCGGAGGAGACGGATCAACATCCGGAGCAGGAGGAGGCGGAGGCGGTGTTGGTGGAAACGTCATCTGGATCTCAGCTTACGTTATTAATCGAGGAGGATCAACTGCCGTCGGTTGCATTCAGTCTAAAGGTCAATCAGGGGCTAGCGGCGGAACAACTTCCGCTGGAAACACTGGAGGAGGAGGCGGAGGTCCGGGAGGAGGAGGCGGTCTTGTAATGGTTTCTTATGGATCTCTCGTTGGATCATCGGCTTCCAATGCTATTGATGTGACGGGTGGAAATGGCGGACAAGGAGGAAATGGACATGGAACTGGACTTGGAGGAGACGGCGGAGGAGCGGCAAGTGGTGGGGCTGTTCTTTTATGTAATTTAACGGCCGGAACTGCTACATTAACGACATTTAGTAATTCTCAAGCTGGAGCTGCTCATAGTGGAACAACTGGAGGAAGTGCAACAACTGCCACCACATCACAAGTTAGTTTATAAGGAGGAAATCTAATGCTTAGTGATTCCTATGGTCGAACAATCATTTTGACGCAGATTGATGGAATGGATGTTTATGAAGTTGATGATCCTAGTGATGGAACCAATTTCACGCTGTCCTTTCCATCAGGAACTGACATTAGCCGCGTGTTAAATTCAATCAATGCAATGGCGCCATCTTATTGGGTTTTTGCGGGTTGAGAAAGAAATTAATGAGACTTAAGAAACTTTTCAGTCAATTTAACGAAGAAGATTTGGTGAAATTTCGCAAGAGTTTTGTCAAAGCCAAATTGCGAGCTGCAAGTTTTGCTTGGCCATTTCGAACCTTAGCGCTAAAAAGAGCTCGAGTGATTAGGGGACTTTATGAATGTGCATTGTGTAAAAAGCAGATTAAGTCTTCTGAAGTTGAACTTGATCACGTCGAACCGATTGTAATTCCAGAAGAAGGCTTTGTGTCTTGGGACAAATTCATTGCCCGCTTATTTGTGGGAATTGAAGGCTGGCAAATTCTCTGTCATGAATGTCATAATAAGAAGACTTTTGAAGAGACTGAAAAACGGACAATCGCTAGACGTAAAAAGAAGGAAGAGGGAAAAAAGTCATGAGAAGGGTTGTTTTAGCCATTCCAGACATTCATGCCCCATTTTCCCATCCCGACTATCTTAAGTTTCTTGAAGCAGTTAAAATTAAATTTCGTCCAACTGATGTTGTGTGTTTGGGAGACGAAGCCGATTTCCACGCCTTATCAGATTATGACAAAGATCCGGATGGATTTTCGGCCGGCGATGAACTTAAAGCAACTGTCAAAGAATTGCAGCCGCTTTATAGAATGTTTTCTAAAGTTAAAGTTTGTACGAGCAACCACACTTCCCGACCCTTCCGAAAGGCCTTAAAGCACGGCATTCCCTCTGAACTTCTAAAAACTTATAGAGAATTTCTTCAGGCTCCTAAGGATTGGCATTGGGCAGATCATTGGGAAGTGGACGGGGTGATTTATGAACATGGCGACCCATTTACAGGTCAGCAAGCTGCAATTAAAGCGGCTCTAGCAAATGCTCAAAGCACAGTCATTGGTCACATTCATGCTTTTGCAGGCATTCAATGGTCAGCCAACCCGACCCGCTTGCTTTTTGGTTTCAATGCAGGCTGTTTAATAGACAAAGACCGCTATGCATTTGCCTATGGGGCCAAAATGAAGGCTAAACCCATTCTAGGCTGTGGAATCATTGCGAACAAAATCCCCATGTTCATTCCCATGATTCTTAATCGTAGAGGCAGGTGGGTCGGCAAACTCGAGGGAACATGAGGAAAAAAGCACAAAAAAAGGCTTTGTCTTCTAATCACCGACCCTCTTCTTCCGAGCCTAGCGCAGCGCCGCCTAAGTTTGAAATTAAGCCTTCGCCAGTGCAACAGAAATTTTTGAGCAGTTTGGCCGACATTGCTGTGTTCGGAGGAAGCGCAGGAGGTGGCAAGTCATTTTCGCTATTAATTGAGCCTTTGCGCCATCTTTTTGGCCCAGGCGCTAATGCTAATTTCGGAGCTGTCATTTTTCGTCGTAATGCCACTCAGGTTAGAAATGAGGGAGGGCTCTGGCATGAAAGTCAAAAGCTTTATGGACCTTTAGGAGCTAGACCTAAAGAGATGAGTTTGGAATGGATTTTTCCTTGCGGTGGGCGTGTTAGGTTTGCTCACCTAGAATATGAAAAGACAGTTTATGAGTGGCAAGGAAGTCAAGTTCCTTTAATTGGATTTGACGAATTATGTCATTTTTCTGAGGAACAGTTTTTCTACATGTTGTCTCGTAATCGTTCGACTTGTGGAGTTCCCGCCTACGTGAGAGCAACGACCAATCCCGATGCTGATTCTTGGGTGAGGCGTCTTCTAGATTGGTGGATTGATCCACAAACCGGATTTCCAATTCCGAGTCGATCAGGCCAACTTCGATGGTTTGTGCGTATTGCTAACCACATGGAATGGGCAGACACGAAAGAAGAACTCCTTGCAAAGCATCCCGAACTTGTTCCCAAATCTCTCACATTCATTCCGGCAAAACTGCAGGACAACGAAGTTCTTATGAAACTCGACCCTGGCTATTTGGCTAATTTGATGGCGCAAGATCGTGTGGAAAGAGAGAGACTTCTAGACGGGAACTGGAACGTTAGGCCTTCAGCCGGAATGTATTTTAGAAAAGAATTCTTTAAAGTGGTTGAGGCTGCTAACACTGGCCACACGCAAATTGTGAGGGCTTGGGACAGAGCTGCCACAGTGCCTTCAGAGAGCAATCGTGACCCAGATTGGACAGTTGGACTTAAACTCGCAAAGCTTGGAACAGGTCCTTGGATTGTTTTAGATGTCGTGCGATTTAGGGGAACGCCACTGGAGGTCGAACAAAAGATTAGAAACATTGCGGAGCAGGATGGGGCATCGTGCCCAATCAGTTTAGAAGAAGATCCGGGGGCCAGTGGAAAAGCCGATGCTCAAAATCTAGTGCGCATTTTGGCCGGTTTCAATGTGCGACTCAAAAAGCCCAGCAAAGACAAAGAAACGCGTGCT
>Ga0335069_10016524_pt1 | contig 10286 bp, 7 predicted proteins | sample Lox_Sample_11_FD_206714 | JGI IMG/M metagenome (GOLD analysis project Ga0335069, IMG submission 206714) | Soil microbial communities from Loxahatchee National Wildlife Refuge, Florida, United States - Lox_Sample_1.1 | ecosystem: Environmental > Terrestrial > Soil > Wetlands | place: USA: Florida...
CAAGCTCTCGAAATCGGCGGTGAGCTTCTTCTGTGTCGGCCTGGTCGTGGTGGCGTTTGTCTTCGCCTGCTTCACCGTCTGGCAGTACACCGGCTGGGCCGCCGCGCACGGACACCGGCCGTTCGAGAAGATCGTCTACACCTGGCTGGGCAGCGGCGACGGCAACCTCGGCTACTTGAATCACCTCGGCCGCGCCGCCGACTTCCACATCGACGCCGGCTTCCTGCTCGATCCGCTTTCTGCGGTCTGGCTGCTTTTCGTGACTGGCGTCGGCATGCTGATCCACATCTACTCGATCGGCTACATGGGGCACGAAGGCGGCTACTACCGCTTCTTCGGATACATGAATCTGTTCATGTTCTCGATGCTGACGCTCGTTTTGGGGAACAACTACGTGATGTTGTTCGTCGGCTGGGAGGGCGTGGGACTGTGCTCGTACCTGCTGATAGGGTTCTACTTCCTCCGGAAATCGGCCACCGATGCCGCCAACAAGGCTTTCATCGTTAACCGCATTGGTGACGCCGGGTTCATCCTCGGCATCTTTACCATTTCCTGGTACGTCGGTTCAGTGCGCTTCAGCCAGGTCAACGAAGTCGCGCGCAGCGGCCTCTTCCATATGGGCGACCCGACCATCACCATGGCCTGCCTGCTGTTGTTCGTCGGCGCCTGCGGCAAGTCCGCACAGGTGCCGCTCTACGTCTGGCTGCCCGACGCCATGGAGGGTCCCACGCCGGTTTCAGCTTTGATTCACGCCGCCACCATGGTGACTGCCGGCGTTTACATGGTCGCGCGCTCCAACGCACTGTTCGTGCTGGCCCCCAATGCCATGAAGACGGTGGCCATCATCGGCGCGGTAACGGCCATCTTCGCTGCCTCCATCGGCCTGGTGCAGAACGACATCAAGCGCGTGCTGGCCTACTCCACCGTCTCCCAGCTTGGCTACATGTTTCTGGCGCTGGGCGTGGGCGCGTTCGCCGCAGGCGTATTCCACGTCTTCACTCATGCGTTTTTCAAGGCGCTGCTGTTTCTCGGCTCCGGCTCGGTGATCCATGCCATGAGCGGCGAGCAGAACATGCAGAAGATGGGCGCGCTGTGGAACAAGATCCCCGTTACGGCGTGGACCATGCTCATCGGCACGCTGGCCATCGCCGGCGCTCCTGGTCTGGCGGGCTTCTTCTCCAAGGATGAGATCCTGTGGCAGACCTGGTCATCCGCTGGCGGGGCCTATCGCATCTTGTGGTTTATCGCCTTCGTTACCGCGCTGATGACGGCGTTCTACATGTTTCGTCTGATTTACCTGACCTTCTGGAGCCCGTCGCGCATTCACGATCACGAGGTGGAGCACCACATCCACGAATCGCCCAAGAGCATGACGGTTCCGCTTATAGTGCTGGCCGTCTGCTCGATATTTGCTGGCTATCTGGGCGTCCCGCACAGCCTGAAGGGCTCGAACACCATGGAGAAATTCCTGGATCCGGTGTTCTCGGGCGAGGCCAAGGTCGAGGCCGCCCAGGAGCCCGGCAGGGCCGCGCAGGCGGTGAAGGAAGAAGGGCACATCGACCCGCTTGAATATCTGCTGATGCTCGCCTCGGTAGGGGCGGCGGCGGTGGGATGGTTCCTTGCTGATCGCTCTTACCGCAAGGCTGGTGACGGTTTCCGCGAGCCCATCGACCAGATTGCTCCCCCTGCCTACCAGGTGCTCTACAACAAGTGGTACGTAGACGAAGCTTACGATTACTTATTCACTGGCCGGCGCAAGCTTGGACCAGTACGTCTGGGCGCCATGGGCGCGGGCGAGGCAGCCTGGGCCATCGACGCCAATCTAGTGGACGGCGGGGTCAACGGCGCCGGTTGGACCACCCGCGCATTGGCGAAGCTCTCCATCTGGTGGGACACGTGGATCGTTGATGGCCTGCTCGTCAACGGCATCGCGATCGTGACCCGAATCGCGTCGTATCCGGTGCGCTTGATCCAGTGGGGCCTGGTGCAGTGGTACGCGCTAGTGATGGTGGCCGGGATATTGGGATTTGTTCTGTACTACGTATTTCGATGAGGGCGTTGAGGCATGACTGAACGACTGTCCCATGAGACGGATTTCGGGAGGGCACGGCTTCAGCCGTGCCGCAAAGACTCCGCCTCAATTGTCATCCCGAGCGATGCGCGACGTGAGCTTGCGAACGGAGCGCGAGTCGAGGGATCTTGGGTTTGCAGGCGAATCGCCCTTATTCAAGCTGAACCAACCTGGCCTCAGGGGCTAAAGCCCAGAGAGCGGCGGCTCCGAGGCGGCACGGCTGAAGCCGTGCCCTCCCGAGGCCCGGCTTTGAAGTATTTCTGTTTCACTGAGAACTGAATTTATGCAAAGTCACATTCTCTCGATCATCCTGTTCACGCCGCTGGTCGGCGCGCTCGTGCTGCTGTTCGTGCCCAAGACGGCGAAGGATGCCATCCGCTGGATCGCCAACCTGTTTGCGCTGGCGGGCTTCATCGTGTCCCTGCCGCTGGTGCCGTGGTTCTGGGTGGTGAAGAGCCAGCCGGGTTTCAAGTTCATCGAAGGCGCGCCCAGCAACTGGATTCCCTCCATCGGCGCCGGCTACTACGTGGGCATCGACGGCATCAGCTTCCTGCTGATCATGCTGACCACGCTGCTGGGCTGGATCTCGATCCTCTCTTCGTGGACGGCAATCGAAGACCGGGTGAAGGAATACTACATCTGGTTCCTGGTGCTGCAGGCGGGCATGCTGGGCGTCTTCATGTCGCTCGACTTCTTCCTGTTTTACGTCTTCTGGGAAGTCATGCTCGTGCCCATGTACCTGCTGATCGGCATCTGGGGCGGCCCGAACAAGCTCTACGCCGCCATCAAGTTCTTCCTCTACACGCTGGTCGGTTCGGTGCTGATGCTGCTCGGCATCCTGTTTCTCTACTTCCACCACCACACCGTCACCGGCGTATACACCTTCAACATTCTGGAACTCTACAAGACCGCGCCGCAGATCACCGGTACGGCGGCCGTCCTGCTGTTCCTGGCATTTTTCGTCGGGTTCGCCATCAAGGTGCCGATGTTCCCCTTCCACACCTGGCTTCCCGACGCGCACGTGGAAGCACCCACGGCAGGCTCGGTCATCCTGGCCGGCGTCCTGCTGAAGATGGGAACGTACGGCCTGATCCGCTTCTCGCTGCCGTTCTTCCCCAGCGTCGCCATGAACAACCAGATGCGCTTCTGGATGATTGTGCTGTCACTCATCGGCATCATCTACGGCGCGCTGGTCTCCCTGATGCAGAAGGACATGAAGAAGCTGGTGGCGTACAGTTCGGTCAGCCACCTCGGATTCTGCACCCTCGGCATCTTTGCCCTGACGCCACTCGGCCTGTCGGGCTCGGTCTTGCAGCAGATCAACCACGGCATCTCGACGGGCGCGCTGTTCTTGATCGTCGGTGTCCTGTATGAGCGCCGCCACACGCGCATGATCTCCGAGTACGGGGGCATCTCCAACGTCATGCCCTGGTACGCTGCCATCACGCTGATCATGTTCCTCTCCTCGATGGGACTGCCGCTGCTCAACGGCTTTATTGGGGAATTCACGATTCTTCAGGGCGTCTATCCGGAGAACAAGATTTGGGCGGCGTGGGCGGTGATCGGCATCGTCCTCGGCGCGGCTTACCTGCTGTGGCTTTACCAGCGCGTGTTCTTCGGGCCGGTCACGAATCCCAAGAACGAAAAGCTGCTAGACCTGACGCCTCGCGAGGTCGCCTATTTCACGCCGCTGCTGATCCTGGCGTTCGTGATCGGGCTCTATCCCAAGCCGTTCTTCCAGATTCTGGAGCAGCCTTGCAACCAGATCGTGCAGACGGTGCGTCCGGATTATCCGCTGACGCCAGCGCCGGTCCAGGCCGCCATGCCCGAGCCCGTGAGCCAGGTCCCGGCGATGCACCCGGCTAAGACGGCGGGTGCCAAACCTATGACGGCGTCCGCGGTCGGGGTCCAGGAGAAACACTAGTGTCCGCGTACTCCCAATACTTCACCGGGTTCGACTGGACGCTGTCGCTGCCCATGGTGCAGCTCACGCTGTTCGCGCTGGGCGTGCTGCTGATCGACCTGATGCTGCCGGCGGAGTGGAAGCGCTTGAACGCCCTGACTGCGCTGATAGGGATCTTGCTTTCCGCGTTTACGGTCTACTGGGACATCCAGAGGCCGTATCGCATGGCTGAGGCTCGGGGCGTGCCGCTTGACCTGTTCACCCACGGCTTCGGCGGCACGATCGCCATGGATTCCTTCGCTATTTATTTCTTCTACCTGTTTTTGGCCGCGGGCGCGATCACCATCCTCATGTCTACCCGCTACCTGGAGGTCGAGAAGGAGAACCACGGCGAGTTCTACGCGCTCATTCTGCTGTCGATCGTGGGCATGATGGGCATGGCCTGCGGCACCGACCTCATCATGCTGTTCATCAGCCTGGAGCTGATGGCCATCTCCACGTACGTGCTGGTCGGCTTCCTGCGCCGCGACCGCCGCTCCAATGAGGCTTCGCTTAAGTACCTGCTGCTGGGCGCCTTCTCGTCGGGAATCTTTGCCTATGGCCTCTCGCTCCTCTATGGCCTGACCGGCAGCACACGCCTGCCGCAGATTGCAACCGTGCTGAGCGCGCGCATGGCAACGCAATCGACCGACCCGATCCTGGTTCTGGCGCTGATCACGACCGCAACCGGCTTGCTGTTCAAAGTCGCCGCCGTGCCCTTCCACCAGTGGGCGCCCGACGCCTATGAAGGCGCGCCGACTTCCATCACCGGGTTCATGTCGGTCGCCGGCAAGGCCGCGGCCTGGGCGTTGCTGCTGCGCATCTTGCTCTGGGGCATGAATCCGCTGCGGCCGCTCTATGTGCCGCTGCTGGTGTTTGTCGCCATCGCCACCATGACCGGCGGCAATCTCGCCGCGCTTACCCAGACCAACCTCAAGCGCCTGTTCGCCTACTCCTCGATCGCGCACGTCGGCTACATGCTGCTGGGCCTGATCGCGGGCGACCGGCAGACCGTCAGCCCTGATGGCATCAAGGGCATTCTGGTGTACCTGCTGGTGTACACCTTCATGAACCTGGGCGTGTTCGCGGTGATCACCTCGTTGCGCCGCCGGGAGATCATCGGCGACGAACTTGAAGACATCTCCGGCCTCTGGTTCAAGGCCCCGACCGAAGCCGTGCTGATGATGATCTTCCTGCTGTCGCTGGCCGGAATCCCGCCGCTGGCAGGGTTCTACGGCAAGTACTTCATCTTCCTGTCGTTGATAGAGACCGGACACTACGCGCTGGCGTCGCTGGCGGTGCTCTATGTGGCCGTGGCACTCTACTATTACATCAAGGTCGTGAACGCCATGTTCATGCGGCCGGCGGCGGACACCGTGCCCGTCAGCCTGTCGTTTGGCATGAACACGGCGCTGGGGATCACGGCGCTTGCCACCGTCGGCATCGGCCTGTACCCTGATCCGTTCATCCGCGCTGTCAACTGGTCGCTGCACCTGGCACAGTACGCGCCAGTGGCGCAGTTGCTGCGCTGAGGCGATGCCGAAGCCGCCACCAGAGGAAGGCAATCAACAAAAGCGGAGCTTCCTGGTGCTGGCCGCCCGTTACAGCGGCTTGGCCCTGGCCCTTCCCGCCTCGACCTTCGTCGGGTGGGTAATCGGGACGCTGCTCGACAGGTGGCTGCACACTAGCTGGCTCTATTTGGTGGGCCTGATCCTCGGCATCATCGCCGGATTCGTGGAATTGATTCGCGCGGTGACGGGGCCGGAATCGAAGCAGTAGCGCCGGAGTCTCGCCGGCAGGGACGACTACAATGCCCTTCATCCCCATGGCCGACGAGCCGACGATTCCACCGCAAGCTGAGAGCCTGTATTCAGGCGCCTATGCCCGAATCGTGCGCTTCATGCTGGGGCTGGCCATCGTGGCGACGATCGTCGTGCTGCTGCGATTCGGGATGGCGGTGGGCGCTGGTTTCCTGGTCGGCTGTGCGATTGCGTTCTTGAATTTCCACTGGCTCAAGCGTGTGGTGAGCGCGCTGGCTGATCGTGCAACGGCGACGGGCGAGCGTCAATCGAGCAAGGGCGTGGTGCTGCGCTTCCTGCTGCGTTACTTTTTGATAGCCCTCGCTGCCTATGCTATATTCAAAATTTCCCGGGACAGCCTGTACGGCCTTCTTGCCGGCCTGTTCCTTCCGGTCGGCGCGATCCTGATCGAAGCGGCTTATGAGCTGTACGCGGCCTTGCGTCGTGGGGTTTAACTGGAGTACCGAGTACTGAATACTGAGTACTGGTTTTTTCATGGAACAACTTCCTTTTACCGCACTTCTCAATAAGTACTTCGGCGGCATCGCGCTGGCGCTGCTGCAGGCGCTGCACATCCAGCCCGAGCACCCCAAGACTCCCATCACCAATTTTGTGGCCATGGAAATCCTGGTCGCGATTCTTCTGCTTGTGTTCTTCGTGCTGGTACGGGCGCGGCTTTCGGTTGAAAGTCCGGGCGGCTTGCAGCATATCGTCGAGGGGCTGCACGGATTCATTCAGAACCAGAGCGAAGAGATCATCGGGCATCACAGCGAGGCCTTCACGCCTTTCCTGATGGCGCTCGGCTTGTTCATCCTGGTATGCAACCTGATGGGTCTGATCCCCGGGTTCGAATCGCCCACCGCGAACCCGGCTGTGCCGCTGGGCTGTGCCGTAGCATCGTTCGTCTATTATCAGCTTCAGGGAATTCGCAAGCACGGCGCTGCCTACGTCAAGCAGTTCATCGGACCGATGCTGGCGCTGGCGCCGATCATGCTTCCCATCGAACTCATCAGTCACTGCGCTCGTATGTTGTCGCTGACCGTCCGGCTTTTCGCCAACATGTTCGCAGGCGACCTGGTGACCCTGGTCTTCTTTTCGCTGGTCCCGCTGGGTGTTCCGGTGCTGTTTATGGGCCTGCACATCTTCGTTTCGTTCCTGCAGGCCTACATTTTTGTTCTGCTGGTGACGGTCTACCTGGCCGGAGCGGTGTCGGAAGCGCATTAACAAACCGGCAAGCAAGTTCGCCGTACAGCGTGAGGGCGTCTGCACGAGGATGACGTCAACCACCCACTGGCGGCAATTCTGATAGAGGAGAGTCAACATGCGTCGTACCTTGAGCTTCATCTTCATGGCACTGGCGGTGATGTGCTTCGCCGTGCCTGTCTTTGCCCAGGGAGGGGCCGCTGGCTCCGCCACCAACTGGGTCGCCATCACGTCCGGTTTCGCCATGGCCATCGCTTCCGCTGTCTGCGGGATCGGCCAGTCGAGGGCCACGGCTGCAGCCTGCGAAGGGCTGGCGCGCAATCCCGCTGCCCGCGCGGGCATCCAGCTCGCGCTGATTCTCGGCCTGGCGCTGATCGAGTCACTCGCCCTGTACACGCTGGTGATCATCTTCGCGAAGGTGAAGTGAGCGCGCTTTCGCGGGCCCGTTCGACAGCTTCTCTTTGCGAAGCTGCTCAGGGCAGGCTAAGAAGCTGAGCCCGCGGCGCTCATCCCTTCGACTCGCTGCGCTCGCTCAGGGCAGGCTCTGAGCGAAGCGAAGGATCTCTGCATCGTCAATTAAAGCCCCTGCGCGAGCAGGGGCTTTTTGTTGCGGTAATGTACCCACATCTGCCAGAAGAAGGCAGATGTGGGGCACCCTCACCGCACCAGCAGCGCGGCCCCACGGCTGGCGTAATCGAGGACGCGTCCGGGCAGCACGCCGAGATAAATGGTCGCGGCTACGGTCAGGGTCAGGGCGATGCCGAGCGGCATGCCGACACCCTCAAGCGGCGGTGCCGGCTGTTGCGCGTCGCGCATGTACATCAGCACGATGATGCGCAGGTAGTAGTACGAGGCGATGGCGCTGTTCACGACCGCAATGATCACCAGGCACACCAGGTTCGACTTCAGGGCAGCGCTGAAGACGTAGAACTTGGCGAAAAAGCCGCCAGTGATGGGAATCCCAATCAGCGAAAGCAGGAAGATGGTGAGCGTGGCGGCCAGGACGGGTGAGCGGCGGCCGAGGCCGGCGTAATCCTCCAGCGTGACGTAGCGTTCGCCGGCCGCAGCGAAGTGGCTGACCACGGCAAATGCTCCCACGTTCATGAGGGCGTACGTGGCGGTGTAGAACATCGCCGCCGAGATGCCGATCTCGCGGGCAGCCGCAAATGCTACCAGCAGGTAGCCGGCGTGCGCGATGGAGGAATAGGCCAGCAGGCGCTTCACGTTGTCCTGCACCAGCGCCGAGATGTTGCCCAGGGTCATGGAAAGCGCGGCTGAAATCCACACTGGCCAGAACCATCCGGGAGTGGAAGCAGCGAAGAAGATGCGCAGCAGGACGGCGAACGCCGCTGCTTTAGGCGCCGTGGACATCAGCCCCACCACGGGCGCGGGTGCGCCCTCATAGACGTCCGGGGTCCACACGTGGAACGGCGCTGCCGCCACTTTGAAACCGAGGCCGACGAACATCAGGGCTACGGCAGTCAGGATCATGGCCGTGTGTTCCCCGCCCTGGATCGTGGCCGCGATCTGGTAGATCCTGGTGGTGCCGGTCGCGCCGAACGTCAAGGCCACGCCGTAGAGGAAGAACGCGGTCGCGAATGAGCCCAGCAGGAAATACTTGATGGACGATTCGATGCTCCGGGGCGCGCGCCGCCGGAATCCGGCCAGCACGTAAGTCGAGATCGACGAAATCTCCAGCGCGATGAAGATCAGCACCAGTTCGACCGCCGACGACATCAGCACCATGCCCACCGCGCCGAACAGGATCAGCCCGTAGTACTCGCCGGCGCGGATCTGCTGGTCTTCGAGATACTCGAACGACGACAGCACTACCAGCGCGGCGATGAAGGTGATGAGAAAGTGAAAGAAGATGCTGAAGCTGTCCACCCGCACCATATCGAAAAAGGCCGTACCCGGGTAGCTGGCCTGGTACACGGTTGCGGCGAGCGCGGCCAGTGTGCCGATGAACGCCAGCCATCCCAGCGGCTTGCGGCTGGCGCCCGCCGGCAGCGCCGCTTCCGCCATCATGACGGCGACGCCGAACAGCGTGAGGAGGATCTCTGGCAGCACGCGAATGTAGTCGGAGGCTTGGATCATCGCACCATGCCCTCCGCCATCTGCGCCAGCGGCGAGAGCACCGTGCGCACCGCCGGCTCGATGGCATTCAGCCAGACGAGCGGCGCGACGCCCATCGCCAGCGCGGCCAGCGCCGTCGGCCACAGCGCAACCTGCTCGCGCGCATCGAGGTCCGGCACCGCGGCATTGGCGTCTCGCTTCACTTTTCCGAAGAACACGCGCTGGTACATCCACAGCAGATAACAGGCGCTCCAGATGACGCCGGTGGCCGCCAGGATTCCGTGTAGCGCTTTAGCCTGGAACGCGCCGCTCAGCACCAGGAACTCGCCCACGAAGCCGTTGAGCAGCGGCAGCCCCATAGACGACAACATGATGACCATGAAGAATGTGGCGTAGATGGGCATGGGCGTGGCCAGCCCACCGAACTCAGAGATTTCAAACGTATGCCGCCGCTCGTAAAGAATGCCCACCAGCATGAAGAGCGCGCCCGTGGAGACGCCGTGGTTCAGCATCTGGTATACCGCGCCGTCCGTGCCCATCTGTGTGAAGCTGAAGATGCCAAGCACAACCAACCCAAGATGGCTGACCGACGAGTACGCCACCAGCTTCTTTAGATTCGGCTGTACCATCGCTACCAGCGCCCCGTAGATGATCCCGATGATCGCCAGGGTGATGATCCAGGGCGCGTGTTCGCGCGCCTGCTCGGGGAAAAGTCCGACGTTGAAGCGCAGCAGACCGTACGTCCCCATCTTCAGCAGCACGCCCGCCAGCAGGACGGAGCCGGCGGTGGGGGCTTCGAAGTGCGCGTCCGGCAGCCAGGTGTGCAGGGGGAAGATCGGCACCTTGACGGCAAATGCGACGAAGAATCCCAGGAAACACCACAGCGCAGCCTGCCATCCGATCTGTCCGCCCTGCACCGCCGACTGGATCGCCGAGTAGTCGAAGCTGCCGGTGCGCGCGTAGAGCCAGATGATCGCCGCCAGCATGAAAGCCGAGGCGATCATAGTGAACAGGAAGAACTTCACCGCGGCGTACACGCGCCGCTCGTGCCCGAAGACGCCGATGATCAGCGCCATCGGGATCAGGCTGGCTTCCCAGAAGAAATAGAAGAGGAACAGGTCGAGCGAGACAAAAACCCCGATCAGCGACGTCTCCAGAATCAGCAGCAGGATGAAGAATTCCTTGACGCGCTCGT
>Ga0335069_10016525_pt1 | contig 10286 bp, 7 predicted proteins | sample Lox_Sample_11_FD_206714 | JGI IMG/M metagenome (GOLD analysis project Ga0335069, IMG submission 206714) | Soil microbial communities from Loxahatchee National Wildlife Refuge, Florida, United States - Lox_Sample_1.1 | ecosystem: Environmental > Terrestrial > Soil > Wetlands | place: USA: Florida...
GATCTCCGCCCGCCTGGCCCAGGCCGAGTCGCAGCTCAACCAGGCGCGACGCGACCTGACGCGTGAGCGCGACCTGCTGGCCAAGGGCGCCAGCACCCCCGACATGGTCAAGAATCTCGAGGACCGCTACGCCATGACCGAGGCGATGATGCGGGAGGCGCAGGTCATGCTCGGTTACACCGCGGTGCGCGCGCCGTTCGACGGCGTGGTCGCCCGCAAGCTCGCCCACCCCGGCGATCTGGCCGCGCCCGGCCAGCCGCTGCTGGAGGTCGAAGGCACGACGGACTTCCAGGTCGAGGCCGGGATTCCCGATTCCCTGGCCGCGCGCCTGGCGCCCGGCGCGACGCTGGCCGTCGAGGTCCCGGCGGCGGGCGCGGACTTCTCCGGGCGGCTGGTCGAGCTGTCCTCGGCCGCCGATCCCGTGACGCGCACGGTGACGGCCAAGATCGCCGTGCCGGCGGGCGCGGCGGTGGGTTCGGGCCAGTATGCCCGCGTCCAGGTGGCGGGGGCGCCCATCACGGTGCTGCTCGCGCCGGCCGGCGCGGTCTCGGTGCTCGGCGAGATGGAACGGGTTTTTGTGGCGGAGAACGGCCGCGCCATTTTGCGGCTGGTGAAGACCGGCGCCGCCCGCGGCAGCCAGGTGGAAATTCTGTCCGGGCTCGCCGACGGCGACCGCGTCGTCACCGATCCGCCCGCCGGCCTGCGCGAGGGCACGCCGCTGGAGATCCAGCCGTGAGCGCCGCGCACGGATCACCCTTTCCCGATCCCAGCCGGTACGGCTTCGCCGGCCGGATGGCGGCGCGCTTCATCGACTCGAAGCTGACGCCGATCCTGGTCGCGGCCTCGCTGCTGCTCGGCGTCTTCGCGGTGCTGATGCTGCCGCGCGAGGAGGAGCCGCAGATCAAGGTGCCGATGATCGACGTCATGGTCGCCATGCCCGGCGCCGAGCCTGCGGAGGTCGAGAGCCGGGTGACGCGGCCGATGGAGAAGCTCCTCTGGGAGATCCCCGGCGTGGAGTACCTCTACTCCACCGCCATGCCCGGTGCCGACCTCACCATCGTGCGCTTCAAGGTGGGCGAGGACCTGGAGAAGAGCCTGGTGAAGCTCAACCAGAAGCTGCAGACCAACTTCGACCGCATCCCGCTCGGGGTCACCCCGCCCCTGGTCAAGCCGCGGACGATCGACGACGTGCCGATCCTCGCGCTCACCTTCCACAGCGCGCGCTACGACCACTTCATGCTGCGGCGCATCGCCGCGCAGGTCGACGATGCGGTGAAGACCATCCCGCAGGTGGCCGAGACGACGCTGATCGGCGGCAACCGCCGCGAGATCCGCGTCCAGCTCGATCCGCAGCGGCTGGCGTCCCGCAATCTCAGCGCCGCCACCCTCGGGCCGATGCTCCAGCAGGCCAACGCCCAGGCGCAGACGGGCTCGCAGGTGTTCGCCAACCAGGAGACCCTGCTGCAGACGGGGACGTTCTTCCGCGACGCCGCGGACGTCGGCGCGGTCGTGGTCGGCGTCTTCGACGGCCGGCCGGTCTACCTGCGCGACGTGGCCACGATCACCGACGGCCCGGAGGAGCCGTCGAACTACGTGTTGTACGGGCGGGGCGTCCAATCCGCGGATGGCGCAATCGCCGATCCGAAATCCGCGATCCCCGATTCCGAGGACGCCGCCGTCACCCTCAGCATCGCCAAACGCCCGGGCGCCAACGCGGTCGACGTCGTCGCCGCCGTGCTGCGCCGGGTCGACGGCCTCAAGGGCACGCTGATCCCCGCCGACGTGGCGGTGGCGGTGACGCGCGACTACGGCGCGACCGCGAGCGACAAGTCAAACGAGCTCCTGCTGCACATGGGCCTGGCCGTCTTCGGCGTCGCCGTGCTCATCCTGCTCTTCCTCGGCTGGCGCGAGTCGCTGGTCGTCATGCTCGCGATCCCGGTGACGCTCGGCCTCACCCTGCTGGTCTTCTACCTCTACGGCTACACCCTCAACCGGATCACGCTCTTCGCGCTGATCTTCTCGATCGGCATCCTGGTGGACGACGCGATCGTGGTGGTGGAGAACATCGTCCGCCACCTGGGGCTGCCGAGCTGCCGACGCAAGCACCTCATCCAGATCGCGGTCGAGGCGGTGGACGAGGTCGGCAACCCGACGATCCTGGCCACCTGGGCGGTGATCGCGGCGGTGCTGCCGATGGCGTTCGTCAGCGGCCTGATGGGCCCGTACATGCGGCCGATCCCGATCGGCTCGAGCGCGGCGATGCTCTTTTCACTGATGGTGGCGTTCGCGGTCACGCCCTGGGCGGCGCTCAAGGTCCTGCGCGGCCACGCGCGGCACCCGGGGCACGCCGCCGAGTTCGTCGACACCACCGCCGCCCGGGAGGACGAGGAGACGGCCGACGAGGCGATGCCGGACAACTTCTTCACCCGCGCCTACAGCCGGGTCATGCGCCCGCTGCTCGCGCACCGCGGCCGTCGCTGGGCGTTTCTCGCCGTCGTCGCCGGCCTCACAGTCGGCGCGATCGGCCTGGTCGGCGTCGGCGCGGTCAAGGTCAAGATGCTGCCCTTCGACAACAAGTCGGAGTTCCAGGTCATTCTCAACATGCCCAAGGGCACGTCGCTGGAGCAGACCGCGGCGGTGGCGCGCGAGATGGCGGCCGCCGTGCGCGGCGAGCCCGAGGTGCGCGACTACGAGGTCTACGCCGGCACGGCGTCACCCTTCAACTTCAACGGGCTGGTCCGCCACTACTTCCTCCGGCGCGGGCCGGACGTCGCCGACCTGCAGGTCAACCTCGTGCCCAAGGACGAGCGCGCCGCGCAGAGCCACGACATCGCCAGGCGGGTGCGCCCGCGGCTGGCCGCAATCGCGGCGCGATACGACGCCGCCGTCGCGGTGGCCGAGGTCCCGCCAGGCCCGCCGGTGCTGCAGACGCTCGTGGCCGAGATCTACGGCCCGACCACCGCGGCGCGACTCGCCCTCGCCGCGAAGGTGCGCGCCATCTTCCGCGCGACGCCCGGGGTGGTGGACGTCGACTGGTATGTCGAGCGCGAGCAGCCCAAGACGGTCTTCCGCGTGGACAAGGCCAAGGCAGCGCTGCACGGCATCACGGAGGCGGCCATCGCCCGGACGGTGCAGCTCGCGGTGCAGGGCTACCCGGTCACGCTCCTGCACGCCCCGCGCGAGCGGGAGGACGTGGACGTCGTGCTCGAACTGCCGCGCGCGCTGCGCGTCCGGCCGGAGGACCTGCTCGCGCTGCCGGTGCGCTCGGAGCTGAACCCCCAGGCGCCGCTGGTGCCGCTGCGCGAGCTGGTGACGGTCGAAACGACCCACGGCGAGCGCAACATCTATCACAAGAACCTGCAGAACGTCGTCTATGTGACCGGTGATGTGGCCGGCGCGATCGAGAGCCCGGTTTACGCCATCCTGCAGATGAACCACCCGCTGGCGCGCCTTGACGGCCGCGACTTCGGCGGCACGCAGCGGCACATCGAGATCTACAACGCGACGATGCCGTTCAGCACCGCCGAGCCGGCGATGAAGTGGGACGGCGAGTGGCAGGTGACGCTCGAGGTCTTCCGCGACCTCGGCCTGGCCTTCGCGGCCGTGCTCATCCTCATCTACATGCTGATGGTCGGCTGGTTCAAGAACTACGCCACGCCGCTGATCGTGATGACCGTCATTCCGTTCTCGCTGATCGGCATCCTGCCGGCGCACTGGGCGCTGGGGGCGTTCTTCACCGCGACCTCGATGATCGGCTTCATGGCCGGCGCCGGCATCGTGGTGCGCAATTCGATCATCCTGGTCGACTTCATCGAGCTGCGGCTCAGCCACGGGCGCCCGCTGGCCGAAGCGTGCATCGAATCGGGCGCGGTGCGCTTCCGGCCGATGATGCTCACCGCCTTCGCGGTGGTGGTCGGCGGCCTGGTGATCCTGGCCGACCCGATTTTCCAGGGCCTCGCCATCTCACTGCTGTTCGGCGCGCTCGCCTCGCTGGTCGTCAGCCCGCTGGCCGTGCCCCTGATCTACTACCTGACCCACGCCCGCCACCACCGGGCTCCGCCGCCGTCCGCGGCAAATGAGGGCCCCGGCGTGATTTCCCCATGAGTGTGCTCAGCCAATTGATCTCCCTTTTCTCCCCTGGCGGGAGTGAACCCCCCGGCACCCGCCGGGTCGAGCCGCAGGAGGCCGCCCGGCTCGTGCGCGAGAAGCAGGCCGTGCTGGTCGATGTCCGCGAACCGCCCGAGTGGGCGGGCGGCGTGGCCGCGAAGGCCGCGCTGCTGCCGTTGAGCGACCTCTCCGGTCCGCGCCGGCAATGGAAGCCGTTCCTCGCCGAAGTCGGCGGGCGCGAGATTCTCCTCTACTGCCGCTCCGGGTCCCGGAGTGGTCTCGCGGCGCGCATCCTCGCCGCCGAGGGCTTCCGCGCCGCCAACGCCGGCACACTGCGGGCGTGGGTCCAGGCGGGCCTGCCCGTCTGCCAGCCGAAGGCGGCGCGCTGATGGACGCCGCCACTCGCGCCCCCGCGCCGGAAGCCCGCGCCTTCGATCCGCGCACGCTCTGCGGCGTCGCGGCCTCGTCCGCGCATCCGCTCGCCCGCTGGCTGCTGCCCGCGGGCGCGCTCCTCGCGCTGCTGCCGTGGACGCCGCCGTGGGCGGCGCTGCTGGCGGGCGCGGCGCTGGCGTTGACGCTCGGCAACCCGTGCGCGGCGGCGACGACCCGCGCCTCGAAGTGGCTGCTGCAGCTGGCGGTGGCCGGCCTGGGCGCCGGGATCAATCTGGCGATCGTGGCCCGCGTCGGCCTGCAGGGCCTCGGCTACACCCTCATCGGGCTGGCGACGACGTTCGCCGTCGGCGCCTGGCTCGCGGGCCGCCTGAAGGTCGCCCCGCGGGTCGCGGCGCTGGTGTGCTGCGGCACGGGCATCTGCGGGGGCAGCGCCATCGCCGCCGCGGCGCCCGTGATCGAGGCGGAACCCGGGGAGACGTCCGCCGCGCTCGCCACCGTCTTTCTGCTCAACGCCGTGGCGCTGCTGGTCTTTCCGTTGATCGGCACCTGGGCCGGGCTCGGGCCGCACGCCTTCGGGCTGTGGTGCGCGCTGGCCATCCACGACACCAGTTCGGTGACGGGCGCGGCGCTGACGCACGGCCCTGTGGCCCTGGCGACCGCGACGACCGTGAAGTTGGCGCGCGCCCTGTGGATCGTGCCCGTGGCCTTCGGCCTGGGCTGGTGGTTCCGCCGCGGCGCCCCCGGCGGACGCCGGACGGCCGCGCGCGTGCCGTGGTTCATCGGCGGCTTCATCGCGCTGTCGGCGCTGTTCACGCTGCTTCCGTCGTGGCATCCGGCGGCGCAGGTCGTGACCTTCGCGGCCAAGCTGCTGCTGACCCTGACGCTCTACTTCATCGGCGCCGGGCTGGACCGCGCCGCGATGCGCGCGGTCGGCGCGCGGCCGTTCCTGCACGGCGTGCTGCTGTGGATCGTGGTCGGATCCGCCTCGCTGGCCGCGATCCTGGCCGGCTGGGTCCGCTGACGGCGGCAGTTCAGCGCTGCGTCTGGTAGGCGCCCGGCAGGAGCTCCGCCTGCGCCGGCCAGCCGAGCAGGTCGCGGATGGCCTCCGGCAGGGAATCCGTCACCGGGCGCACCGGCGCGCCGCGCAGCAATTCGTAGCGGCGCAGCGCCTCGCCCTGGAGGATCGCGCCGCCGTAGCGGCTGAGATATTGGTCGTGCGCGGCGAACTCGGGCTGCAGCCGCTGCAGCTCCTCCGGCGTGGCCAGCGCGACCGTGCAATCCGGGCCGTCGGCGGGGCTCCAGGCGATGAGCGGACTCGGCGCGGCGACGCCGCGGCGCACGTAGGCGTTGTCATCGAGGCGCGCCAGCTGCGGGCGGGTGAGCTGGCCGCACAGGACCTTGCTCTGCTGGGTGTGCAGCAGCGGTTTCGTGAAACCCTCGTCGGCCACGAGGAGGTTCCCGACGAAGGCGTGACCCTCGCGCTGGGCGACCGCCGGTCCGGTGGCGGGATGCCAGCCGAAGTGGTCGTTGACCGCGCTGCGCTCGGTGCGCTCGAAGGAGGCGACGGTGTCGACGAAGGTGTTGTGGCACACCTGGACGTTGGAGCTATTGAGGACCCGGACGCCCATGTCGCAGTGCACGAACACGTTGCCGGCGCAGATCGCGCCCTTGGAAATCTCGAAGAAGAAGCCGTCCTGCGCGCCCTCGACCCAGTTGTCGAGGAACCGGCCGTCGACGTTGCCGACATCGTACCAGATGCCGTTGGAGTAGGGCTGGTCGATGACGAGGTTATCGCGGCAGGTGGCGCGGTAGCACTGGTTGAAGATCTTCACCGCCGCGGGAAAGTAGCCGGTGATCTGCTGGATGTTGTTCCGGCGAAAGATGTTTTTCTCCAGCAGCACGTCGGCGGAGGCGAGGACGTAGACGCCCTCGGTGCGCGTGTCGCTGATGAGGCAGTGCCGGATGACCAGGCGGTCGCCGCGGAAATAGCCGGCGACCCGCGAGCAGAAGGTGATCGTGTCGTTCTCCAGGGTGGTGCCGACCACGTCCTTGCCGTAGGTCGCGGGATCGGCCGGCCCCTCCGGCTCCCGCCCCTCGATCTCGATCGCGCGGTAGGCGTACTGGGTGAAGGTGAGGCCGCGGATCACGGGCCCCCGGCCGTCCGAGGTCCGACCGTGGCAGGGGCCGGCGACGCGGGTGAGGGCGTTGTCGTGGGCGGTGATCTCGACGAGATGTTCCGCCGGGTCCACGCCGAGGTAGACCTGGTCCTTGGCGTAGTCGATGTAGTAGGAGTGCGCGTCGATCTCGCCCTCCCAGCCGACGGCCTGGAGCAGCTGGCCGTCGACAAACACCATGTCGTTGTTGAAGCGCCAGGGCGGGGTGAGGCGGCCCTCGCGCTCGCGGCGCCACCAGTCCTGCGCCGGGGCGGGGAACAGGTGGGTCCAGGTGGTGCGCCACAGGCCGTTGGGCTGGGCGGTCCACTGGTCGGCCACCAGCGTGCCCTTGAGCACCGGCTGCTCGTCGGCATAGGGCTGGAGGGTGACGCCCTGGTTGAGCTGGAGGTCGCCGGTGCGGTAGACGCCGCCGCGCAGCACGATGACGTCGCCGGTGACGGCGCGGGCGATGGCGGACTCAAGCGTGGTGGGCGCGGCGAGGGCGGTGCCGGCGGCGGCGGCCTGGCCGTCGGGCGCGACATAGTAGACGTGGGCGGCGTCGGCCGGCACGGCGTAGGTCTGCGGCACGGGGCCGTAGGGCCCGCCGGAGGGCTGGGCTTGGGCGGAGCCGGCGGCGAGGCCCAAGGCGGCGGCGGCGAGGACGCCGACCCACGGCCGGTGGAACGACAGGGACCGGCGGGGTGCGCGCACCGGCGGGGACGGATGTTTCATGGTCGGGGGAAGGGACAGCTTGGGCGGCGTGGCGGCGGCGCGTCACGCCCCGGTTGGTTCTAACTATTGCGTGGCCCATCGGGGCTGGGCAAACCCCGGGAATTGCATAAGGTGGGGATGGATTCAAACGAAAGGAGCGCGCCATGGCCCTGACTCCCTCCACCATGCTCCCGTGGGGCACGCTGGCCCCGGACTTCCGCCTGCCCGACACCGTCAGCGGGCGCACCGTCTCGCTCGGAGACTTCGCCGACCGGCCGGTGCTGGTCGTGCTGTTCCTCTGCAACCACTGCCCGTACGTGAAGCACATCCGCGCCGGGCTGGCGGAGTTCGGCCACGACTACCAGGCGAAGGGCGTGGGCGTCGTGGCGATCAGCGCCAACGATGTCGCGGAGTATCCCGAGGACGGTCCGGCGAAGATGAAGGCCGAGGCGAAGGCGGCCGGCTACCCGTTCCCCTACCTGTACGACGAGACCCAGGCCGTGGCGAAGGCCTACCGCGCCGCCTGCACGCCCGACCTGTACGTCTTCGACCACACCCGCAAGCTGGTCTATCGCGGCCAGTTCGACGACAGCCGGCCCGGCAACGGCCGCCGGGTCACCGGTGCCGACCTGCGCGCGGCGTGCGATGCGCTGCTGGTCGGGCGCGCGCCCGCGGCGGACCAGAAGCCGAGCATCGGCTGCAACATCAAGTGGAAGCCCGGCCACGAGCCGGATTATTGCGCGTGAGTCCGGGGTTCGACGCGGAATTCTGGAACACGCGCTACGCCGGCGGCGATTTCGTCTACGGCACCGCGCCGAACGACTTCGTGGCGGCCGTGGCCGACCGCCTGCCGCCGGGGCCGGTGCTCTGCCTCGCCGAGGGCGAGGGCCGCAACGCGGTCTGGCTCGCCGCGCGCGGCCACGCCGTGACCGCCGTCGACCAGGCGGAGGTCGCGCTCGCCAAGGCGCGCCGGCTGGCCGCGGAGCGCGGCGTGCCGCTCGCGACCGTTGTGGCCGACTTGGCCGGGTTTGAAATCGCGGCGGGCACGTGGGCCGGGATCGTGGCGACTTGGCTGCACCTGCCGCCGGCGCTGCGGCGGACGGTGTTCGCGCGCGCGGCCCGCGGGCTGCGGCCGGGCGGCGGCTTCATCCTGGAGGCCTACACGCCGGCGCAGCTCGCCTTTGCCACCGGCGGGCCGCGCGATGCCGCGCTGCTGCCGACCGCGGCGCAGCTGCGCGCGGAGCTGGCGGGACTGGAGTTCGAGATCCTGCGCGAACTCGAGCGCGACGTGAGCGAAGGCACCGCCCACACCGGCCGGGCCGCGGTGGTGCAGGTGCTGGCGCGGAAGCCGTGAACCCTGCGGCGGGGGTCAATTCTCCAGCTCGATCCGTCGGCCGGCGTGCATGAGGACGCAGGTGTCGGGAAACTCATTCCACAGGCGCCGGAGGGCGGTCAGGCCGGTGCAGTGGCAGAAGCCCATCTGCTGCGGCCGGCGGGTCCGCAGCGCGCGCACGGTCTCGTCCAGACGGCGGGCCGAGGCATTCTCGAGATGCGCGCCGCCGAACAGCCCCCGGACCGGCGCCCCGCCGGTGAGCCGCGCGATGCGGGTGAGGGTGTTGACCACCCCGGCGTGCGCGCACCCCAGGATGACGATGACGCCGGCCGGCGTCGGCAGGTAGAGCGCCTGGTCGTCGAGCAGCGGGTCGGGGCGGGTGAGGGCGGCGTCGAGGTAGAAGGGCCCGCCGGTGTCCTCGAAGTCGTTGGTGCGCGGGATCTCGCCGGTCGCCCACACGCCCGGCGCGACCTCGGCCGGTTCCCGGGTCGTGACCACCCGCCGGGCGACGGCCCGGAAGGACTCGGTTTCCACGAAGGGAATGCTGATGCGTCGCGCCGCGGCGGGGCTCGCGCCGGTGAATTTCGGCTCCACGGCGCGCGGATGCAGGAAAAGTGTCGCCCGTGGCGCCGCGCCCAGCGCCGCCTCGAGGCCGCCGACATGGTCGAAATGCCCGTGACTGAGGACGATCGCCTCGGCCCCCGCCAGGTCGATCCCCAGCCGGGCCGCGTTGGCGGTCAGCGCCAGGCCCTGCCCGGTGTCGAACAGCACGCGATGCGCGCCCGTGTCCACCCACCACGCCAGGCCGTGCTCACCGAGAATGCCGGCCCCCCGGGCCGTGTTTTCAGCCAAAACAGTGATGGAGATCATGAGATCGCCTTCAGGTTGCGGAAGCAGCGGAGGTTTTGGGCATAAGCCCTTTACGCCTCCGCTGTCAACGGTAGCATCGGAGGCAACCGGACAACGCCATGGATCCCTCCCCCTCCCTTCGCTTCATCATCGTCGGCGGCGTGGCCGCCGGTGCTTCCGCCGCCGCCCGGGCGCGCCGGCTTTCCGAATCGGCCGCGATCACGCTGCTCGAGCGCGGGCCGGACGTGTCGTTCGCCAACTGCGGCCTGCCCTATTTCATTGGCGACGAGATCAAACAGCGCGAGGCGCTGGCGGTGCAGACGCCGCAGACGCTCAAGGCGATGCTCAACCTCGACGTGCGCACCAGCACCGAGGCCGTCGCCGTCGACCGGGCGGGCAAGCGCGTGCAAATCCGGGCGCTCGGCAGCGGCACGAGCGAGTGGCTGCCCTATGACAAACTCCTGCTCGCGCCCGGCGCCGTGCCGGTGCGGCCTCCGCTGCCGGGCATCGACGACCTGCGCATCGTCACCCTGCGGTCGATGCAGGACATGGATCGCATCAAGGCGGCCGCGGCGCGGGCGACGCGCGTGACCGTGATCGGGGCGGGTTTCATCGGCCTCGAGATGGCCGAGCAGCTCGTCCGGCTCGGCAGACAGGTGACCCTGGTGGAGCTGCTGGACCAGGTCCTGCCGCCCCTGGACCGGCGGATGACGCTGCTGCTCGAGGACGAGCTCCGGACC
>Ga0335069_10016526_pt1 | contig 10286 bp, 9 predicted proteins | sample Lox_Sample_11_FD_206714 | JGI IMG/M metagenome (GOLD analysis project Ga0335069, IMG submission 206714) | Soil microbial communities from Loxahatchee National Wildlife Refuge, Florida, United States - Lox_Sample_1.1 | ecosystem: Environmental > Terrestrial > Soil > Wetlands | place: USA: Florida...
GGGCAGCTCTCTGCGCGGCAAGATCCGCTCGCTGCTGGAGCAGTCCTCCGGCCTCGCCGTTCCCGCCGAGCTGGTCTACCTCTCCCGCCGCAAGGGACAGGAAGTGCGCATCCACCAGAGCGACCGTCCGGACGACGAGATTTGCCTGCTGTTCGGCCGCAACCCCGGGCGCATGGAGCGGGTGCAGGGTGAAGCGCTGGACACTTCGGCCGCCACGCCGGCGCGCCTGGCGGTATTCGATGCGCCGCTGGACGCCGAGAGCATCACGCCGCAGATGCGCGAGAACCTGGACGATGAACTCACCGAGGTGAAGAGCGAGAATGCCATTGACCGCATCACCTCCCAGGCCAACCCGCGCACGCTGGAACGCGTACCCGCGGGCGCTCGCTTCCGCACGCGTTTCGTGATGGATCTGCTTTGCGACGAAGATGCGGCGCTTTTCCCGCTGGTGCTGGAGGGGCTGCGCCTGCTGGAAGACGACGCTCTGGGCGGCGGCGGTTCGCGCGGCAGCGGGCGCGTGAGCTTTTCCAACCTGAAGCTGGTTTGGCGCGGCCGGAAATACTACGCCGCGGGCTCTCCGGAGAAAGAAATCGGAGCGGGCGCCACCGTGGCCGCGATTCAGGCCGCCGTGGCGGAATCCGCCTTCGCTTTTCTGCACGAGGAGTAATGAACCCGGGATTGATCGTGAAACTCCGGCCCGCCGGGCCGTGGCGCATCGGTTCCGGCTCGGGCGCGCGCAACCGTGTGGACGCCATCTACCACAGCGACTCGCTGTACTCGGCGGTCTGCTGGGCCATGGCGCGCGCGGGCATGCTGGATGAGTGGCTGGACGCGACGGCGCGCGCGGCCGAGCCCGCGGTTTCCTTCAGTTCCTGCTTCCCGTTCGTGGAAGACGTTCTTTGCATTGTGCCGCCGCGGACGATTTGGCCGCCGGCCACCGGCGGAATTTCCGCCCGGCTGCGCTGGAAGAGCGCGCGCTTCGCGCCGCTGGATGTGGTGCGCGCGTTGCTTGCCGGGAGCAAGTTGGATGAAGCTCTCTGGAGCCTGGATGGCGCGAGCGAATGCCTGACGCCAGCCGGAAAGCCCGGGCCGTTCCGCGACGCGGTGCGCTGGAGCGCGGCGGTGGATCGCCTGACCGGCGCCACCGAGCGGCATTCCACGGCGTGCCTGGAATTTCGCGCCGGGTGCGGGCTGTGGTGCGTAGTTTCGTTCCTCGATTCCGCCGCGCGGGATCTTTGGCGCAAGCCCGTGGAAGCCGCCTTCCGCCTACTGGCCGACAGTGGTTTTGGCGGCGAGCGTTCGCGTGGATGGGGCCGCGCCGAGGCGCCGGAATTCGTGGAAGGCGATTTGCCGGACCTGATTCTGCCGCCGCGTCCCGCAGCCACCGGATTGATGGACGATGAGGCCGTGCTGGACCGCCTGGTGGCGGATCTGGTGGGAGGAACCTTGGAGGAGCCGGCCCCACCGGCGAGCGTGGAGCCGTCTCAGGAACCCGCGCAGGAATCTGCTCCCGATGTCAGCCTGCCTGAGAATGGCGCACTGCCGGCCAACGGCGTTAACGGAATCAAGGCCGAGGGCGAGTTGGCCGCGGAAGCGCCGCGGGAGATGGGCGGCGGCGTGGCCGTGCTGGAAGAGGAAGAAGTTGCGGTGGCCATCGCCGAGGAGGTTCAGCCCCCGGAGCCGCAGCCGGAGCTTGCGCTGCAAGTGAGCGAGGGCGACGCTCCACACCTGCACTGGCTGCTCTCGCTCTATACGCCCGCGGCCGCGGACTCCGTGGATTGGCAGCGCGGCGCCTACGCCGTGCTCACGCGCGGGGGGCGCGTCGAGAGCCCCGCCGGGTCGGGCGAATTGAAGAAGCAGCTTCCGATGATCGCCGAGGGCTCCGTGCTTTCCGCCAGCCAGGAACCGCGCGGCGCGGCCACCGACGTCGGTCCCGAAGGCTTTCCCCACCCGGTATACCGCGCCGGGTTCGCGGTCTCCATCCCGCTGCCGGAGGTGCGCTGATGCGCTATCGCCTCACGTGCCTGACGCCGCTGCTGGTGGGAGACGGCCGCAAGCTCAGCCCCATCGACTATATGGTCTGGAAAGACCATGTGAACGTCCTGGACCAGTGGCGCATCTTCCGTCTGTTGGCGAAGGGGCCGCGCCTGGATGGCTACCTGGCGGAACTCAAGAAAGCGGAAAAGCTGGAGTTCGCCTCCTGGGGCGGCTTCGCGCAGAATTTCGCCGGGCGGCGCATCCCATTTGAAAGCCCGGCTTACGCGGCCTATTGGAACCGCGCGGCGGGAGACAGTCTGCACATTCCCACCTTCGCCAGCGGCGCCTCCGGCCCATATCTGCCGGCCACTGCCATCAAGGGCGCGCTGCGCACGGGAATGGCCTTTGCCAACTGGCGCGACGGCATGCTGCAGGAAGTGGCGGCGAAGACGCAAGGCGAGCGGTTTCCGCGGCGCCCCGCCATGAGCGCCGAAGAGCATGCGCTTGGCGCGGGCGGCGCCGACAAGATGCGTTTCCTGGGCGCGGGCGATTCGGCCCCAGTGTCCACGGCGCTTTTCAAGATCTATCTGCTGCGCTCCTCCACGCTTCAGCCCCGGGGCGGCGGGTTCACACTCGGGTGGAAGCAGAGCCCGCGCGGCGCCGTGGATGGCGCGCGCCCGGACGACAGCACGCCCGTATTCGCCGAAATGGCCGTGCCCGGCGCGGTATTCGAGGGCGATTGGAACGAGAACGCCTTCCTGCTGCGGCCGGAAGTGCGCCGCTCCGTGCGCTGGCCCGAGAACCTGTCGCGGGCGCGGTTCTTTGAGGCGGCCAACGTGTATGCGGCCGGCCTGCTGAACCTCCAGAGGCAGTATGCAAGCTGGGCGGGCATGGGCCTGCTGGACCGCAACCTGGACCAACTGGAACAGCGCCTCACCTCCGCCCGCGAAAAAGGCGGCTGCCTGCTAGCGCTAGGCTGGGGCGGGGGCCTGCCCGTGAAGAGCTCGTGGCTCGACACCACCAACGCCGACTACCGCCAGATCCTGAAGGCCTTCGGAGCCTATGACCGGGCGCTTTCGAGCAATCTGCCCTTCCCCAAGACCCGCAAGATCGTCTTCCTGAACAACCAGCCGGCGACGCTGCCGGGCTGGGTGGAACTGACGGTAGAGTAGCGTCCTCGGCTTACGTGGCGGCGGGGGGTAGATTTGCCCGGTTCGTTACGTTAGCGGCGCGGTGCGGCATTGGGCGCTGGGAGATTCGGCCTGGCTTCGCTTGGCTTGGCAGGCTGAAGCCTACCCCACCTCGTCGGTAGGCGGAAGCTGCCCCCAGTTGTTGGTTGGTTGAAGCTGTTCCAGTTTGTTGGCGGGTTGAAAGCCGCCGTACCTCGGAGGCTCACGCATCGGGACGGCAGCTCGGCCCGGCTCGGGACCTTGGTATCTTGAAGAGTGGCTCGAATTTACCCTTTCCAACCCTATCGCTATACCGAAAAAGCGGGCGCGCTTGGCAACCTGGTCACGCAGCCTTACGATAAGATCTCCCTGCCCATGCGAGAGCGCTACTTGGCGCTCAGCCCCTACAATCTGGTGCGCGTGATCCTCGGCGAACGGCGCGAATCGGACACCGATTCCGACAATGTCTATACCCGCGCGGCGGGACACTTGAAGGACTGGACCGCCTCCGGTATTCTGGCTCGCGACGCCGAGCCTGGCATCTTTCCCTACTTCCAGGAGTTCACGGTTCCGGATACCGGCGAGCGGCTCGTGCGCAAGGGTTTCATCGCGCTGGGCGCGGTGGAGGATTATTCGGCGGGCGTGGTGCACCGCCACGAACACACGCTTTCCGGCCCCAAGAAGGACCGCCTGGAGCTGGTGCGCGCCACCCACGCGCACTTCGGCCAGATCTTCATGCTCTACCCGGATCCGGAAGGAGCGGTGGACGCGCTGCTCGACCAGGCCGCTGGCTCGGCGCCATGGGCTGAAGTGGAAGACGAGTACGGCGCGATCCATCGCGTTTGGAAGATGGGCGACGCGGCCACCGTGCAGCGCCTGATGGCGGACAAGAAGCTCCTCATCGCCGACGGCCATCACCGCTATGAAACGGCGCTGGCTTTCCGCAACGAGAACCCCAACCTCCCCGGCGCGGACCGCGTGATGATGACCTTCGTCAACATGCACTCGCCCGGCCTCAAGATCCTGGCCACGCATCGTCTGGTGAGCGGCATCGACGGCGCGGGCCTGCCCGAGAAGCTGCTCCAGGCGGCCGCGCGCGAGTTCCAGGTGACCGAGATCGATTCACTTGACCGGCTCAAGCGCGCCTGGGCGGCCAACGGAGGCCCCACCGTCATCGGCGCCGCCATCGGCAATCGTCTCTTCCAGTTCGAAGCGCACCAAAGCGCGGGCCAACTGGACGTGCGCGTGCTGCACGAGCGCCTGCTGGGAAGCGCCCTAGGCATTGGCGAGGAAGCCGTCCGCGATGAGCGCCATCTGCGCTATGTGCGGGGAATTGACGTAGCGGTGGATGAGGTGCGGCGCGGCGCCGCCCAGGTCGCCTTCCTACTGAAGCCCGTCTCGGTCCAGCAGGTGGCCGACATATCTTTCCGCGGAGGCGTGATGCCCCAGAAGTCCACGGACTTCTACCCCAAGCTCCTCTCCGGATTGACCATCTACAAAGTCGGCGAGTAGATCTGGCCTCCCGGGCCTTGTTCTTCCAGCCAAGCTACCCGGACCCCCCGGGCGCTCGCGCCGCTAGAGCGCCGGCATCAGCGCCCAGACCTTATAATTTTCATAATTTCCGCCCATTCCGGCCGATATGCCGGTCGATGATGACGGAATTCGAAGACCAGTCGGCCGCTAACCAGGCCGCCATCCTCCGCTATCTGGATGCTGAGGAAATGGCCACCCGCTCCTCGATCCGGCTATCGCGAACGCTCCCAGATCCCAACCCAGAAGGCCTTGCCGCCCGGCAACGGGTGTTCCCACGCCTGGAGTAGCCGGAACCCATTCTCATCAAGGCGCTCGCGGAAGCGCGCCGGCTCGATAAGGCGGAAGTTCTCCCGCAGTCTTTGCACTGAGGGGAACGGGGTGATGGCAAGATCTTCCGACGTAGTAGCGGGCAGTTGCAGGACGGCGGAGAACCGCCCGCCCTCGGCCGCCAGCGAAAGGGCATGTTCCAGACATGGGTCCAGCCCCGCGTGTTCGAAGATGAGCGCGGCATGGACCAGTTCCACGGGGGCGATGGCGGCGCAGGGCTCGGTGAGGTCGTGGCGCCGGAGTTCCAGGCCGGGCAGCGCCTGGTAACGCTGCCGCACCGCCTCCAGATAATCCGGATTGATATCGACTCCCACCACGCGCTTGGTGCGCGCGGGGTCGATATGCTCCAGGCCGTTCCCGCCGGCTACGCCCAAGACGGCCACGGATGCGGGTGCGCAACATTGCAGCACTTGGCGGAACAGTTCTGAGAGAACCTCCAATTGCCGGACCGAGGCGGAGCGCATGTGCTCCTCGTAGTCGTTCAGCGGGACGTCCAGCCAGGGATGCGGCATATCTCATTGTGCCCGCGGGAGGGCCATAAGCGGCAAGCCCGGGGGCGGCGCCAGGGCACGCTGACTTGCGGCGCTTTTTCAATTACTTCCGGGGCGGCCGGCCGCGGCGCGCGGGCATACTCCGAGGCCGCGCCGGCACGCTCCGTGGCGGCCTACGTACGGACCCGCCCCGCGCGAGTGTTATCATCGCACTAAATTCGTGGAGCGCGAAGAGGTCCTTGCCAAGCTGCGTGAACGGATCGTCGCCTTCGCGGCATCTCATTTATCGAGGGATGCCGCCGAAGACGTGGCGCAGGAGACCCTCATGCTGCTGCACGAAAAGTACGCGACCCTGGACCGGCCGGAAGACCTGCTGCCGCTTTCCCTGCAAATCGTACGGTTCAAGATCATGGCTCTGCGCCGGAAGGCGGTCCGCCGCGGCGAGTACACCCAGGTTTCGGTGACCGATATCCCGCTTCCCGACCTGGACGCCAACCCGGCCGACGCCCTGGAGCGAAAGGAGATGATGGAGCGACTCTCCAACTCGCTGGAGCAATTGGAGGCGCGCTGCCGCGAATTGATCCGCCTGAAACTGCAGGGGAAGACGTTCGCGGAGATCCGCGAGGCGCTACGCGCCGCCAGCATCAATACGGTCTACACGTGGGACCACCGCTGCCGCGAACGCCTTTTGAATTTGATGGGCGGCGATTGGGAGCGTCCAAAATGAGCCGCGAAGCCATGCGCAAGCTGCTCGGCGGATACGCCACGGACACGCTCACCTCCGAAGAGCGCCAAGCGCTCTTTGCCGCCGCGCTGGACGATCAGGAACTGTTCGATGCCCTGGCGCGCGAGCAGTCCTTGCGAGACCTGCTGCGCGACCCGGCCGCGCGCGCCCGGCTGCTGGCCACGCTGGACGACGCGCCGCAAACCGCACGCAGCCCCATCCTGCGTTGGATTTGGAGCCATCCGGCCGGCCTCGCGGCCGTGGCGTGCATGCTTGCGGTAGGCATTTACACCGTGCGCGTGGCGAAATTCGCTCCCGAAAGCGCCGAAGAGACGGCCACCGCGCGGCCGGCGGGCAACGCCAAGCCGCCCCGCGTCTTCCAACCCGCGCCCGCGGAATCCAAGGCGCCGGCGCCCTCGCTGAAAGTCCCGCAGCCTCCCGTGGTGGCGCAGAGCACGCCCGCGCTGCCGCTTCCGCAGCCCCCCGCACCGCCGATTCCGGAACCGCCGGCGGCCGCCGTGGTTTCCGCCCCGGCCGTGCCCGCGCAAGCTCCCGCGCCGGTGGCGCCCGTTCCGGCCGCGGCGGGCGCCACACCCATGTTGGCGGGTTCGTCGCGCGCGGCAGGCGGCGGAGGAACTTCGCGTGAACCCTTGGCCGGCGTGGGCGGCGCGACCGGAGGACTGCACGGCGCCGCCGCGGTTCCACTGGCGCGCGAATTGGCCACTGCACCGCCGCCCCCAGTGGCCGCCGCCGGCCGCGCCGCCCTGACAGGCGCCGTGGTCGATGCCAGCGGAGCGGCCGTGCCCGGCGCGCAGGTGGAAGTGCGGGATCTGGCGAGCGGCGCCGTTCGCCAGACCGTCTCCGGCCCTGAAGGCGCTTTCGCCTTCAATAACCTCGAGCTTTCTCGCTACGCGCTCACCGTTAGAGCCAGCGGATTCAGGACGCTGACCGAGAACAACGTGGATCTGGCCTCCGCCGCGCCGGTGGACCTGGGCAAGATGCCGATGGCTATCGGCGCGCTAACCGAAGAAGTCGCCGTTACCGCAGCCGCCACGCCCGTTCAGACCGCCAGTTCGCAGAACTCCAAGCTGGTGGATACTAGCCAGATGGCGGACCTCACGCTGAAGGGCCGCGACCTGTTCGCCGTGCTGCAAACCATACCCGGGGTTGCGCTGGGCAATTCGTATCTGGCCGCGGCGGCGCCGGACTCGATACGCGCCAAGTTCGACCCCGAAGTGCTGGCGCTGCTCACGCCCGGCGCCACCGGCGGCGCGCAGCCGGCGCCCGCAAGGCCCGCCATTGTGTCGAAAGGCCTGGCCCTGGTTCGTGTGACGATCTCCGGCGCCGCCGCCCCAGCCCTGCCGCAACTCAAGGCCGCCGGTCTTGCCATCAAGAGCCACAAGGCGGATCAGGTGACCGGGCGGATCGCCGTGGAGAAGCTGCTCCCACTGGCGCAACTTCCAGTGGTTACGTGGATCGCTCCCGGCAAGTAGCGGCGCCGGGCGTGGAGCGGAAGCCGCGCGGGCTTCCCGGTTAACACTTGGCCTGCCTCTGCCGTCTTGCCCCTAGCTAGAGAGCCCAAGGGCGGGACAGGCGATTGCCGCTTGCCTCGCGGGGCTATGATGATCCAATTGGAGACGGTCGCGATCGACGCCACCGAAGATGACGATCTGGTGCGCGCGGCGGCGGAGGGGGACCGCCGGGCATTCGGCGAGCTCTACGTCCGCCATGCCCGCATGGTCCACGGGATTCTACTGGCGCGCGTTCCGCGTGAGGCGGCCGAAGACCTGCTGCACGATGTGTTCGTGGCGGCGCTGGAGCGGCTGGGCGGGCTGCGCTCGGCGCGGGCGTTCCGCGGATGGCTGCTGGCTATTGCCCGGAATCGCGCCACGGACTACTTCCGCACTAACGGCGGAAGCGAGCCTCTGGAGAACACCGAAGCGCGGCGCGGGCACGGCCCGGGCGTGGAAGCGTTCCTGATTCTGGACCAGATTCGCAGCCTGCCGGAAGCCTACCGGGAGACCCTGATCCTGCGGCTGGTGGAAGGCATGACCGGACCGGAGATCGCGCGGCAGACCGGGTTGACGCCGGATTCGGTGCGCGTCAACCTGTGCCGCGGCATGAAGATGCTGCGGCGCCTGCTGGGGAGCGCGGAGAAGAAATGAACGACGATTACCTTTGGGACCGCAGTGGGGCGCCCGACGCCGAGATCGAGCGGCTGGAGCGCGTGCTCGCGCCGTTGCGCGCGGGGCGGCCGTCGCTGGCGGCCGCGGCGGCACAGGCACGGCCCGTGCGGCCTCAGCTTCGCTGGCTGGCGGCCGCGGCGGCGGTGATTCTGGCGGCGCTCGCGCTGCTGCGCCTGCCCGCCCCGGACGCGGCGGCCAGCGCTTGGCAGGTGGAGAGCCTGTCCGGCACGGCGCGGGTGGGCGGCAGGAGCGCCTCGGTCGATATGGCGGTCCGCGCGGGCCAGACGCTGCGAACGGGGGCGGACTCCGGCCTCACCATGGAAGCCAATGAAGTGGGCTCGGTGGACCTTGGCCCGGATTCCGAATTGCGCGCCTCCAGCGCCAACCGCCTGCTGCTGCGGCGCGGCACGCTGCACGCATTCATCTGGGCTCCGCCGCGGCAATTCGTGGTGGATACGCCGGCCGCGCGCGCCGTGGACCTGGGCTGCGAATACACCATGACCGTGAACGCGGCGGGCGAAGGGCTGTTGCGCGTGCAGTACGGGTGGGTGGCGTTTCAATATGCGGACCGGGAATCCTTCATTCCGGAGGGCGCGCAATGCGTGATGCGCCCGCGGTCCGGACCCGGGATACCGTACTACGAAGATGCGCCGGCGGCGTTACGCGAGGGCTTGAGCCGGTTGGAAAGCGGCGACGAGGCGGCGCTCTCCGAGATTCTCGCCGCAGCGCGTCCGCGCGACGGTCTCACGCTGTGGCACCTGCTGACGCGTGCGGCGCCCGCCGACCGCGGCCGCGTGTTCGACCGCTTCGCGCAACTGGTGAAATTGCCGCCGGAAGTGACGCGGGAGGGCGCCCTGAAGAAGCAAGCGCGCGCGTTGGACTTGTGCTGGGACGCGCTGGATCTTGAGAATACCGACTGGTGGCGCGGTTGGGAGCGCCGCTGGTAGACCGCCGTCCTGGTTGAATAAGACTAACGGGTTCCCAAACTCCTTAGTTTGTCCTACAATATCTGCCTGGGAGGCGTAGCGTATGCTGGACACTCTGCTGGCAACCCTGGTTTTCTTCTTGGGGATCTCGCTCCCGATTTATTTGCTCCGCCGCTTTCACTCGGTGGCTTGGCCCTGGCACCTGCTGGCGCTCTTTGCGGCGCTGGCTATCGGTTTCGCGCCGGGAACGGCCCTGCTCGATTCGGTTGCCGGAACGTTCCTCTACGGGTTCGCCATCGGCTTCCTGGGAGTTTGGGGGCTAGGGGGCCTGGCCAGAACGGCCCGCGAGGCCGGACACAAGGCCCGGTAGGTACGTTGCTGGGGCTCTACTGACCGGCGGTGGCGAGAAACGGCCGGCGGCCGCGCGGGCCCGTTTGCAGGCGCAAACAATGGCCGGCTCGTGGGACCAGTACGCCAGGCGCTGTATAGATTGATTCTAAAAGAAGATACTTGGTAGCGCTAACGGGAATCGAAAGCGTCCAAGCCCAGTATAGTACGTGACGGCTGGTGCTATGTGGTTGATTTTACGTGCTTCCAGGTTTCCTTATGCCAACCCGTCGTGTCGTGTACTTGCGCCGGGTGACATGGCCGTGACATGGATCGCAATGCAGACTAATGTGTTGGCCGCAGGGCCTGCCTTAGGCTGCAGCCTTCATTTCCACTTCATCATCGATCTGCGCCTCTTCGATCAGCGGACGCGCGAATTGGTTGACGATAATCTCCACTATGGCGTCGGGGCACCGTGCGATCAGTGCATCGAGAAGCGCGCTAATTCTAATGGGGCCGGAAAGAGGTACGCCGTACTCCGTGCAGAAATGGCGCACTCCCTTGACGGTGAACCCCACGAACTTATTGTCGCCAGGTGCTGGGTAATTGTTCACAAGAACCGTTAA
>Ga0335069_10016527_pt1 | contig 10286 bp, 6 predicted proteins | sample Lox_Sample_11_FD_206714 | JGI IMG/M metagenome (GOLD analysis project Ga0335069, IMG submission 206714) | Soil microbial communities from Loxahatchee National Wildlife Refuge, Florida, United States - Lox_Sample_1.1 | ecosystem: Environmental > Terrestrial > Soil > Wetlands | place: USA: Florida...
TTTCCGTTACACTCTGTGGTCATAAGGCTGTCTCCGTTCGCTGGCGCAAGTTTTTCTCGACAAACTACTTATGCCAGAAAGAGACAGCCTTTTTCAATTCTTTGGTGAGAAATCCGGGCTATGCGGGCAGGGATGGAAACGTATACCGCAACTCCGGGACTGGCTGGCAGAGGTACGAAAACGGGGCGTGGCACCCGATCAATCGGGCTCCGGCCGCGGGATCCCAGGCCGATCTGCAACGCAGCGGGAGTCCCACATCCGACCTCCAGAGGGACTTTCAAAACCGGCATCGAGGTGAATACCAGAGCCAGCGATTCCAGTCCGCCGCTGCCGGGCGATTCTCGGGTGGTGGCATTCGCCGGAGGTAAACAAGCCTGATCTCCACCCAGCCCATGTCCTCAAAGCAAGATCGCATTGAGTTGCTACTCATCTTTTCCAGCTTTGGCATTCTCGCGAACTCGAAATGACGGCGGCTGGTAAGATTTTGGCCGATATTCCGCCGGGATTGTCACCGTGTTGCCGTCTCTTAGTGCCGTGTAATGCGGGGAGTTGATCTCGATTCCGCCCTCGTTGAATTTGTCCTGAATGTTCTGGTGCAGGTCCGAATAGACCGTCGGCATCTGGGTGGGTGCGTCCGTGTAGGCGCTCAGTTCATAGGACACGTAAAAATCGTTGAGAGCCGTTTGCAGGACGAACGGCGCTGGCTGTTTCAAAACGTGCGGCGTCGCCAGGGCAGCGTCAATTAAGAGTTCATGCACGCGACGCCACGGCGCGTCGTAACCGATGGTTATGGTCGTGTGCAGAGTAGCGCCCAGGGTTTTCGCTTCCGCACTGTAATTCCTCACTGCCGCTCCCATCACCAATCCGTTAGGAATGGTAACCACGTCGATTCGGGGAGTGCTCCGCACGCGGGTGACAATCAGGCCCTTGTCTACGACCTCCCCAAAAGTGTCGCCTATGCTCACCATGTCCCCAACCTGGAAAGAGCGAGTGTAGTTGAGGATCGTTCCGGCTACAGCATTGGCCACCGCGGATGTCGAGCCCAGCGACAGCAGGACCCCCAGGAAGATCGTGACCCCTTGAAAAGCCGGACTTTTGGCACCCGGGAGGTAGGGGAACACCACGACCACCGCCAAGGCCAAAACGAGCAAGCGCACGAGATTGGCGGTGGGCCGTGCCCAGTCGGGATAGAACCCCTGAATTTTCACCTTGCCGGCCTCGATGTCGCGAAAGATCTGGGTGTTGAACCCCAGGATTGTATAGGTGATGCCGGCGATCACCATGACGAGCAAAAGGTTCGGCAGGTAGTCCACAACCGTTGTGCCCAGGCTCACCAGTTGTGAAGACATCCAGGAGGTGGTGGCAAGTGACGCTTCCCTCGTCTGCGGGAAAAACCGCAAAGCCGCTGTGATGTACGCCTGCCCCAAAGCGATCACGATAAACCAAAAAAGGCCGTGCCCCAAGGCCCGGAGTGGCCCCCACACGTATGCCGTGATGGAAACCCGCCATTGGGACAGGTCCGCGGCACCCAGTTCGCGAGCCCTCATCCATTTCTCAAATGCTCCCCCGACAAAATTGCGAATCTTCCACACCCCACGCAGAACTACCAGTAGAATTGCGGTCGCCAGAACCGTGTAAAGCAGGCCCAGGAGCAACTTTGCCCATCGGTGTTCTTCCCGGTAGCGCTGCACGGCCTGTCGAATGAGTTCTGCATCCTCCAGCGCGAGATGCCCGCGATCCCTCCGCGCCGCGTCGGCATCCGGATCTGTTACCCCCATTAAGATGGTGCTCCCGGAGCGAATCTCACTCCATGCATCGTGGTCTTCCACTTGAATCGTTTCGACGGGTATATTGCGGTTTGCGGCGAGCTGAAGGATGCGGTCGCGTATACCCTCAGCTCGAGCCTCGCGGGTCATCCCGCCCAACGAAGCATAGATGTAAACAACGGGACGACCATCAATTTCCACGGGGACACCGGGATTCACCCCTTCGAAGGGGGTAGTGGGAACAGCGGCTGGTTTGGGCGCGGGGAGGCTTGTCTTGCTTGCTTGACCGGCTGCCGGTAGAGAGGCAAGTTGAGCGAATAGAATCAGGATCAGTGCAGGCCGCAGTTTATATCCCATTTCCAGTATCCTCCCCGTACACCCAACGTCCCAATGCCGGCGGACAAACCTTGGCGCGCGCGACTTCATCAGTCAGGCACGCCAACCGGATACGGGACGAAGCAAGAGTATAGCGCCACCACGCCGGGGAGCAATAGGGGCCATTGCACTGTTTATGTCCGGAGCAACATCCGCTTCAGGAAGCCGGCGCGCTGCTTTTCTGCTTCCGAACCTCGTCGATGACCGCCTGGGTTTTCTCGGCATCCAATCCCGTATCCTTAGCCAGGTAGGTTGTTTGAGAGGGGAAAGCGACTCCCGTTCCCGCCTCTGCAATGATATCCATAATGCGGATCAGCATTTCCTCCTGCACCCCGAGAAAAAGCGCGTAATCATTGACGAGGATATAGGCGAAGAGCTCGATGTCCAGCGACGAGGCCCCAAACTTCACAAACCGGACGCGGGATGTGCCTGATTCCACTTTCGGATGCTGTTGCAGGTAATCGCGGATTTGGGCAAGAACATACCGAAGCTGGTCAGCCGTAGTTTCATAGCGCAAGCCGATGACGTGCCGAAGCCATATCATTTGCCGCGACGAGAAGTTCTCCAAAACCATGGCCGCCAATTGACCGTTGGGGACTGTCAACACGGTATGGTTCATGGTGCGAACCCGTGTACAACGCAGGCCGATTTCCTCGATGGTTCCTGTAGCCTCCCCGATCTTACAGAAATCGCCAACCCGCACCGGTTGATCAACAACAATCATGACGGTGCCAAATACATTCTCGATTGTCTTCTGCGCGGCAAAGGCCAGCGCCACACCTCCCAGACCGAGGCCCGTCACGACAGTTGTGGGATTGATTTCCATAGCGTAGAGGATAGCCACCAAAGCCGCGACCGCTAAGAACGCCCGAATACCCCAACTGGCAAGCTTAAGTGGCGCAATTTTGCTGAGGGAGCTTTGTCTCCTGAATCGCCGCTCGGCAATCTCCGTCGCCAGGACCGTTATCCGGATCAGAAGCCATCCGACGCCCGCGATGGTCACCGCAATCGCCACATGCCTCCACATCTGGCGCGCTACCAGGGTAGGGGCGGAGGGGGCAGTAGCGGAGACCAGGTACCCAAGAAGCAGAATTCTCAGAGGGCCGAAAAAGCCCGTCCTGGTTATGGCCATATTTTCCCGGTGCACTTTCCTGAGAACCCACTCCACACCCACGCGAAGCAACCACGTCACGACCCAGACCAAGGCAAACCCCAGGCCAACAAAGAGGGGGATCTCGATCCACCGGAATAATTGCATTCCGAAGATCCGGTTCTCCATCAAGGACTTGGGAATGTACTTCTCATACCAGGGTGCCTCGAGATCGCGGGCGATTTCCGGAACTCGAATCAACGTTTCCGACGCAAACAACCAGTAGAGCGGACGCTTTGCCGTGGGTTGAATAAGGTCAACGAGGATGTCAAGGCTCTGATCTTCGATGTGCGCCGTTCCGATCTCATTGCGCGTTGCGCGCCACTTTTCCGTGGGAGTCCCCAGAGTGTTTTTGCTGACCTTTTCCAGGTCCAACACTAGTCCTCGATCCAACACTAATTTGAGCTGGCGGGCCAGTTCCTGCTTTTGTGCCGCCGGTTGTTTGGAGTCAAGGAAATTAGCCGCCAACTGCCAATCGCTCTGCTCAGCGGCTTTAAGGAAACCGACCACCGTTTCATACGGTGAATCCCTGCCGAACTCATCCTTAGGGGTTTCTGGTGGAACTGTAGTGCCAGTAGCCTGTGCTACCGGGGGCCCGGTGGAACCTGACTTCAGGAGGCCGAGTTGGCCCCAAGAAGTTCCTGTCGATAGCAGACCTACTAGGATCAGGAACCCAGTGCATATCACACCGCAGCGTATTCTCACAAATCGTAAGCTGTGGCCGGGAGAGTCTCTATACGGAGGTGAATCCCGCATGTTGCACTTTCCTTTCCGAGTGGGCGCCTTCGTTCGAGAAGCACCTGCGAATGGGCTTGATCGGTGTCAAAACCAAAATGCTTCTCCGACACTCATACTCCAGGAATGTTCTTTCTTCCCTTGGGCAAGATCGGGGCGGAGGTTGATGTGGTACTGTGCTCAATCTGAATCTCAGACCCGCGCCAATGGCAGGAAGGAGGTCGCGGTATCTAAACATCCCCACGGACGGAGCTACGAACGAACATGGCCACCATCCTTAAAACTCAATTATCGGCCCGGTCGCCCCGGCCTCTCGGCGTGGTCAAAAGGTGGAGTCAGCACAACAAAATGGCATCAGCCGGTTGCAACCCCGGATGGCGTTGCGCAGGCGGAATTCATGCCGCTGACCCGGACCGCGTCCAGATGCACCGACTTAAGCGCACCTTAGGCCAAGCCGGTCTGAGCAACCCCACCAGATCTGTACCTTTTTATCGCGAAGACGCCAGGGACCAAACTGTCAAAAATGACAGGAGGGGCGGGGGGATAGGGCCTGTCACTTCTGACGGTTCTCTTCGGGTTCTCCCGTGGGTCAGGATTACAGCAGGGATCACCCGCCCCCCCCGAATAGCTGCCTGTGAAATGGCTATTTGGACCAGGAACCAGAATGGTCAGTATGCTTTAAGGCCAGCCGCCCGGAATGACCCGCACACACGCTCAACCAGTTCCCGCGAAGGTGGAGCGACGTGGTCCAGGGTGTAGTTGAGCCCAAGTTCCTTCCACTTGAATCGCCCCATTTGATGAAAGGGGAGGACGTCAACCCTTGCCACGCTTCCAAGTCCGGCGGCAAAATTCGCAATTTGAGAGACGTCTTCAGAGTTATCGGACAACCCCGGGACCAGGACAAAGCGCACCCAAATCGGCTTCTTCTGGGCCGCCAGGCGGCGCGCGAAATCGAGCGTCGGCCCGACCTCCATGCCCGTCAGGCGGAGATGGCGCTCGGGGTCCCAACCTTTGATATCCAGCAGCACCATATCAATATTATCCAGGTCGGAGTCGGTAAGACGCTCCCCCAAGTAACCGTTGGTATCCAACGCAGTGTGGATACCGAGCGCCTTCGTTCCCGCCAGTAATCTGACAGCGAAACGGTGCTGCACGAGCGGTTCGCCACCGCTCAGGGTGAATCCGCCCGACATGACTTGGAGACCATGACGATACTTGCGAAGTTCTTCTAACGCCCTGGACAGGGTCACCGGCATCCCGTTGGTCATGGTCCACGTGTCGGGGTTATGGCAGTAGAGGCATCGCCAATTGCAACCGGCCGTCCAGGCGACGATCCGGATTCCCGGACCGTCCACCGCGGATCCGGTGGTGAATGAGTGCAGGAAGCCCATGTCCCCGGTGGCGAGTGCGGATCGAACATCCGACTCCGGCACGCCGCGGCCGAGGTTGACGCGCAGGTCAAAGGGGCTCCTTGCCTCCAGGGAGACTCCTTGCCCTGGCCGCTCGTCACGAGTGTCGCTAGTTTCCATGGAAAGTCCTGTTGATGACATCCATTTGTTGTTCGCGGGTGAGGCGGACGAAGTTCACGGCATACCCGGAAACTCGGATCGTAAGTTGCGGATACTTCTCCGGATGATCCATCGCATCCAGAAGCATCTCGCGATTCAGCACGTTCACGTTCATGTGATAACCCGTCACACTGAAGAAAGCGTCAAGGATTCCCCGCAGGTTGTTGATCTTGTCCTCCGCAACCCTTCCCAAGCCCTCGGGAACCAATGTGGCGGTGAGTGAAATACCGTCCGCCGCGTCGCGATACGGGATCTTGGCTACGGACGCGGCCGACGCGTGAATGCCGTGCGTGTCACGGCCATGCATGGGATTGGCGCCCGGTGCGAAGGGCTCACCGTGCCGGCGGCCGTCCGGAGTGTTGCCGGTGTTCTTTCCGTATACCACATTGGAGGTGATCGTCAGGACCGACTGCGTGTGCAGCGCGTTCCGATAGGTCCGGTATTTCCTCAGTTTCTGCATGAAGGTGCTGACCAGCCAGGAAGCCAACTGGTCAACGCGGTTGTCATTGTTTCCGAACTTGGGGAAATCTCCCTCGATTTGATAATCAGTCACCAGCCCGCTTTCATTCCGAACTACTCTGACTTTGGCATAACGAATGGCCGAAAGGCTGTCGGCAACGACTGACATCCCGGCCAACCCGAAGGCCATGGTGCGCAGAGGCGCGTAATCGTGCAACGCCATTTCCAAGCGCTCATAGGCATACTTGTCATGCATGTAGTGGATTACATTCATGGCGTTGACGTATACCCCCGCCAACCAATCCATCATGCGTTCAAACCTGTCCAGAACATCGTCAAAATGCAGGTAGTCGCCCTGCACCGCGCCGAAAGCCGGGCCGACCTGCTTCCCGGTGATCTCATCCCTACCCCCATTGATGGCATAAAGCAGGCACTTGGCAAGGTTCGCCCGGGCACCGAAGAATTGCATTTGCTTGCCCAGGAGCATGGGTGAGACACAGCACGCGATAGCTCCGTCATCTCCCCACGAGCGCCTCATAATCTCGTCGCTTTCAAATTGCAGGGAGCTCGTGTCGATGGAAACTTTGGCCGCAAAGCGCCGAAAGGCCTCCGGCAAGCGGGGGGAATACCAGATGGTGAGGTTAGGTTCCGGGGCAGGACCTAGATTGTAGAGGGTTTGCAGGTAGCGAAAACTCGACTTTGTGACAAGGGAACGGCCATCGTCGCCAACGCCGCCGATAGACTCCGTCACCCAGGTCGGGTCGCCCGCGAACAGTTCATCATATTCCGGCGTGCGCAGAAAGCGGACAATGCGCAATTTGATTACAAAATCATCGATGATTTCCTGCGCCTGTTCCTCCGTCAAGGTACCGGCCGCCAAGTCCCGCTCGAAATAAATGTCAAGGAATGTCGAAGTCCTCCCCAAAGACATTGCCGCGCCGTTCTGCGATTTTACCGCGCCAAGATAGCCAAAGTAGAGCCATTGGACAGCTTCCCTGGCGTTTCCTGCCGGCACCGAAATGTCAAATCCGTAGGCCGACGCCATCTGTTGCAGTTCTTTGAGCGCGCGAATTTGTTCGCTGAGCTCTTCGCGGTCGCGGATGATATCGTCTGTCGACATGGAAGCATCCAGGTCGGCCTTCTCCTGCTGTTTCTCCTCGACAAGGCGGGATACCCCGTAAAGCGCTACGCGCCGGTAGTCCCCAATAATGCGGCCGCGCCCGTAGGCATCAGGCAGCCCGGTGAGGATGTGTGAACTTCGGCAGCGCCGCACGTCGGCGGTATAGGCATCGAAGACTGCCTCGTTGTGGGTCTTCCGGTACTTTGAAAAGACTTCGACCATCTGTGGATCGGGCTCATATCCATACGCCTTGAGGGCGTTAGTGACCAACCGCAACCCGCCATAAGGCATGATCGCGCGCTTCAGCGGCGCGTCGGTCTGAAGGCCCACAATGATTTCATGTTCACGATCGATATAGCCGGGGGGGTGAGAAGTTATCGAACCTGGAATCTGCGAAACGTCCAGCACTCCCTTGCGGCGTTCCTCCACGAAGAGTTGGCTCAGATAATCCCAGATCTTTCTGGTCCGGGAAGTGGCAGGACGCAGGAATGTTTCATCCCCGTCGTAAGGCTCGTAATTCTGTTGAATGAAGTCACGGACATTGATTTCCGCCTGCCAAAGACCCGGACGGAACCCCCGCCACTGGTCAGTTTCTAGCTGGGCATGTTTAGTCAAGACAGCCTCGCTCATATTGCACCTCTCGATCTTGCGAGCTCTCAGATCAACCCCAGTATTCTCCCGGTATGCCGGGCGATCATCAGTTCCTCGTTGGTCGGGATCACCCATGCCGGGACTCGGCTGTTTGAGCCGGAGATCCGCGGCCCTCCCCGCGCGTTGGCTTCCTGGTCGATATCCACGCCCAGCCACGCGGAAGCATCGCAGATTCGACGTCGGACCTCGGGAGAGTTCTCTCCAATGCCCGCCGTGAAAACCAGTCCGTCGATGCCGCCCAGCACGGCAGTAAGCGCGCCGATCTCTTTGGCAACACGGTATACAAAGTAATCAACTGCCAGGCGGGCTTCAGGTTTGTCACTGGTCATCAGGTTGCGCATGTCGCTGCTGATGCCGGAGATACCCAGCAGTCCCGATTTCTTGTAGAGGATCTTCTCCACCTGCCGGGCAGATAATCCGAGGGTTTGAAATAGATACAAGACCGCTCCAGGATCGAGAGCGCCCGGCCGCGTCCCCATACAAAGGCCATCCAGGGTTGTAAAGCTGAAGCTGCAATCGACGCTTTTTCCGTTCTTCAAGGCGCACAAACTGGCGCCGCTTCCAAGATGCGCGATGATGACACGCCCCTTGGCGATTTCCGGCGCGACTTGCGGCAACATTGCCGTCACATATTCGTAGGACAGGCCATGAAACCCATAGCGCTGCAGGCCTCCCTGGCGAATGTCGCGCGGAAGCGGCAGCAGCGTCGCCACCGCCGACAGGCCGCGGTGGAAGCTCGTGTCGAAGCAAGCCACCTGCGGCACCTCCGGCAGGTATTTGTAGACGGCCTCAATGGCCGCCAGGTTAAATGGCTGGTGCAGCGGGGCCAGCGGAACCAATCGATAGAGGTCCGCCAGAATCTGCCAGCTCAAAATCACAGGCCCGTCGTACAGGGTTCCGCCATGAACGACCCGGTGGCCGACGCCCAGCACTCGCGAGCCACCATATATCGATCGGAGCCAGGTTGCGAGCGCCTCCAACGCTTCCCGCCCATCCCTAACCCTGTCGCCCAACAACTCACGTGCGATGGATTCACCCTTGGCATTCTTGGCAGAGAGCCGCGGCGCCGTCCCGATCCCCTCGATTTGCCCTCTTGACGCCAGAACCCAATTCTTGACCTCCAACTGTTGGAAAACACAGAATTTTAGACTCGAAGACCCGGCATTGAGTATTAGTGCGTAGTCTGCCATTAAAACCCTCCCCTAGATTCGCGTTTGTCACGCCTGCGCCGCACGAAACGCGGCGGGGCATTTGATAATCTCCAGACAGTCTTTAGGGCCCCTTCCACGGGGGGCAACGATTTACGACCGTGTCAGGATTCTAAGGGCCCGCCCTTTGGGCCGCGGGACCTGTCTCCCTCAAAAACATGCAGAGGATCACGGCGACCGCCACTCCGTACAGAAGAGGCTGAAATCCCAGTTGATAGTGCCCCAACGTTCTATGCGGGGTTCCCCCCGCCGCCCATTGCAACATCCATCCGAACGCTGGACCCATCACGGCGCTGATGGTCATGTTTAGAAAGTTGATGACCCCGGTCGTCGTGCCACTGAACTCCGGAGGATTAGCTTCCTTGATCACGGTATAAGTCAACATGGCGGCCCCTGAAACAAAGCCCGCGAAGAGGCCGACGGAATAAGGCGGAAAGAATCCCACCCGCCCGTAAAGCGCCCAGGCGATGCTTGCCAGAAGCCCCAATGCCCCGGCGATGATAACCGGCTTTCGTCTCCCCATCCGGTCCGACAAGAGCCCCAGCAATGGGCACCCCACGATCCAACCCAGTGGAACCGTGGAGGAGCGCAGGACAGCGGAGGCATATTCAAATCCATGGGCTTCCTGGAGGAACCTCACGCCCCAGATCATATTGAAGATCGTGGTGGGGATAAAAAGAAGTCCCGCGATGATACCGCAGAGAATCGACTGCGGGTTTCTAAACACGACTCCCAGTGCCCGGATCGCCCCTCTCACGGCCCCCTCCGCGCGGGAAACCGGCTCCTGTTCGGGAAGGACCAGGTAGATGATCAAACCTAGCAACAGGCCCACTCCTCCCATCGCCGCCCAAAAGGTCCTCCAATCCAGGCCCGCACCAATCAGACGCCCAACCACGACCTGTCCGACCCATCCCCCCGCCATGCCGAACATCTGCGTGGCCCCGATCAGTGTGGCCGCGCGCGGCGCGGGAAAGTTCTTGCTGGCTATATAAACCGCGCCCAGGAGTGCGAAGACGCCCCCCACCCCTTGCAGCAACCGTCCCAGAGTCGCTGCCGCCTGGTTTCCCGTTGCGAAAAGGAACGCCCCGGCACCCACAATAACGGCGCCTACCGGCACGACCTTCTTCGCCCCCAGGCGATCCATTCCCGGCCCGGCGGCCAGACTGGAGAGCGAATACCCATAGTAAAAAACCCCCACCATGCCGGCGACGCGGATGGCATCGAGGCCGAAGGCCTCCGAGAGTTGCGGCATCA
>Ga0335069_10016528_pt1 | contig 10286 bp, 11 predicted proteins | sample Lox_Sample_11_FD_206714 | JGI IMG/M metagenome (GOLD analysis project Ga0335069, IMG submission 206714) | Soil microbial communities from Loxahatchee National Wildlife Refuge, Florida, United States - Lox_Sample_1.1 | ecosystem: Environmental > Terrestrial > Soil > Wetlands | place: USA...
GCGAGGGCGCCGGCGTGCCGGGATCGCGCTGGAAACGGCTGGCGCGGGCGAGGGCCGACTGGTCCTCGTCGGACAGCCGCGCCGCCTCGCGCAGATGATCGACCCAGCTCTCCATCGTCCAGGTCTCCATCCAGCCTTCGGGATGCGCGACGTTCTCGTAGAGCTGCCAGAACATTGCGCCGGCGCGGCCGCGCACGCGGCGCACCTCGGCCATCGCTTCGAGGAATTCCTCCCGCTGCCCGGGCGCCACGCGGTAGTGCATGGTCTCCATCACATGGCCGCGCGCGTGCGGCAGGATGGGCACCAGCTCGGCCGCGGCCGCTTCCGGGCGCGGCTGCGGACGGTCGTGCGACGGCGCCTCGGCGGCCGCTTGGTCGATGCGGAAGACGCGCACCGCGACGGCGAGCGCGGCGCCCCCGGCGGCGGCGGCGAACATCACGCCCGACAGCCCGATATGCAGCGCGAGCCAGCCCCAGCCGAACGAGCCGAAGGCCAGCGCGCCGTTGTAGGAGAGCTGGTAGATCGCCAGCGCCCGCGCGCGCACCCAGGGCGGCGAGACAAGCTGCGCGGCGGCCTGCAGTGTGGAGAAGGCGGCGACCCAGCCGATGCCGAACACCGCCATGCCCAGGGCCGCGACCGTCCAGTGGTGCGCGAGCCCGAGCATCGCCATGCCGAGGCAGGAGCACAGGCTGGAGGCGAAGACGATGGTGCTGCGGCTGGCGTGGTGCCGGAAATTCGGCAGCAGCAGTCCGGACGCCACGCCGCCCGCGCCCATCAGCCCGAGGATCAGGCCGTACATTCCCGCGCCAAGGCCGAGCTGCTGGCGCACCACCAGCGGCAGGATCGCCCAGGGCGCGGCGGCAGGCAGCGAGTAGCAGAACGACCGCACCATCGTCGCCCGCATCCCGGGCGTGTTGGCGACGAAACGGATGCCGGCGCGCATCGCGCCCGCCAGATGCTCGCGCGGCAGCCAGCGCCGGTTCTGCGGCCGCCGCCACGACGCCAGCGCCGCGATCACCGCCAGGATCGACACGGCGAACAGCGCGAAGGCGAAGCCCGAGCCCGCCAGCACCACGAGGAAACCCGCGAGCGCGGGGCCGAGCGCGCGGGCGATGTTGAAGCCGATGCCGTTCAGCGCGATGGCCTGCACCAGATCCTCGCGCGGCACGAGGTCGGGCACGATCGCACCCCAGGCCGGGCCGGTCATCGCCGAGCCGACGCCGATCGCGAAGGTCAGCATCAGCAGGCTGGCGGGGCCGGTCAGGCCGGCGATGGTCATGCCGGCGAGCACGCCGGCTGCCGCCATCGTCCAGACCTGGGTGCCGATCAGGAACAGCCGCCGGTCCACGATGTCGGCGATGGCGCCTGCGGGCAGCGCGAGCAGGAAGAACGGCAGGATCGTCGCCGCCTGCACCAGCGAGACGACGACCGGGCTCGGCGAAAGCGTGGTCATCAGCCAGCCCGCGCCGGTGTTCTGCAGCCATGTGCCGAGCGAGGTGACGATGTAGGCGAACCAGAGCCGGGCGAAGACCGGGTTGCGCAGCGGGAGCAGGGCGGGCGGCAGACCCATTCGGTGCGTCCGGTGCGGCTGGCGTGTCGGGGTGTTCGCGGCGGATCGGCAGAGGTGCCAGAAAAGCCCGGGAGGGTAAACCTCCGTACGGGCGCGTATCGGCGGCCGGCCGGTCAGAGATGCGTCTGGATGAACTCGCGGACCTGCGGATAGATCTCGTTCGCCCAGCGCTTGCCGCTGAACACGCCGTAATGGCCGACGCCGGTCTGCAGGTGGTGGCGCTTCATCGCCGGGCGCAGGTTCCTGCACAGGTCGAGCGCCGCCATCGTCTGGCCGATGGCGCAGATGTCGTCGAGCTCGCCTTCCACCGTGAACAGCGCGGTGCGGCGGATCGCCGCGGGATCGACGGGCCGGTGCCGCCACGTCAGCTTGCCGAGCGGCAGGTCGTGGTCCTGGAACACCTTGCGGACCGTTTCGAGATAGAACTCGGCGGGCAGGTCCATCACCGCCAGGTATTCGTCGTAGAAGGTGCGGTGCGTCGCCGCGCGCTCCGCGTCTCCGGCGACGAGATGGCGCAGCTGGTCGAGATGCGCGCGGGTATGCCGGTCGAGGTTCATCGACATGAAAGCGGCGAGCTGCACGAAGCCCGGATAGACGCGCCGCATCGCGCCCGGATAGCGCGGCGGCACGCGCGAGATCAGGTGGCGCTCGAACCAGGCGATCGGGTGTTCCTTGGCGAGCGTGTTGACCTTGGTGGGGTTGAGCCGCGTGTCGATCGGGCCGGCCATCAGCGTCATGCTGCGCGGCTGCGCGGGATTGTTCCCCGCGGCCATCACCGCGACGGCGGCAAGCACCGCGACGGCAGGCTGGCAGACCGCGATCACATGCGCGCCCGGGCCGAGGACTTCGAGGAAGCGGATGACGTGGTCGATGTAGTCGTCGAAGCCGAACGTGCCGGCGCCGAGCGGCACGTCGCGCGCGTTGTGCCAGTCGGTGATGTAGACGTCGTGGTCCTGCAGCAGCACGCGCACGGTGCCGCGCAGCAGCGTCGCGAAATGGCCCGACATCGGCGCGACGACCAGGACCTTCGGCTGCGGCGGCGCGCGCGGCTTGGCGAAGCGCAGCAGCGTGCCGAACGGGGTGGCGAAGGCGGCTTCCTCCTGCACCGGCAGCAGCTGGTTGCCGGAACGGACCGAGGCGAGGGCGAAGTCCGGGCGGCGGTGGGTGGTGGCGCCGTCGGCGATCAGCTCGCAGGCCGAGGCCAGGTATTTGCGAAGGAAACTGTGCTCCATGCCGGGCAGCGGCAGGCGCATCATGCGCGCGGCGTTGCGGGCCATCAGACGGAGCGGATCGAGCAGGTCTGTCTGCGCCTGGTAGGCCTGGTAGATCATCGGGCGGCTGGGTTCCCTCGGCGCCGGCGGCAGGAGCGTGCCGCGACTATGTTGCGGTGCGACATGCTTTGGCAATACGGTCCAACCGGCGGCGCGGCGGCGGCGCCGGCCGGGAAGAGGGCGCGCGATGGCTGAGACCACGCTGCTGATCAGCAGCAAGAACTACTCGTCCTGGTCGCTGCGCGGCTGGCTGCTGGCGCGGATGGCGGGGCTGCCGTTCCAGGAGAAGGCGGTTTCGCCCGACGATCCGGCGGCGCGCGAGGAACTGCTGCTGCGCTCGTCCTCCATCCTGCTGCCCTGCCTGATCCATAACGGGCTGTCGGTGTGGGACACGCTGGCGATCGCTGAATACCTGAACGAGCTGAAGCCGGAGGCGGGACTGTTCCCCGACGACCGCGCGGCGCGGGCGCGCTGCCGCTCGATTTCGGGCGAGATGCATTCGGGGTTCAGCGCGCTGCGCTCGTCGCTGCCGATGAACATCCGCAGCCGCCGTCCGGGCTTCACCGTGTGGTCGAGCGCGCAGGCCGATATCGACCGCGTCTGCGCTCTGTGGCGGGAGTGCCTGGAGGCCTGGAAGGGCCCGTACCTGTTCGGCACGCAGCTGTCGGTGGCGGATGCGATGTACGCGCCCGTGGTGACCCGCTTCGTGACCTACGACGTGACGCTGGACGCGGCGTGCCGGGCCTATGCCGACAGGATCCTGGCCTGGGACCTGATGCAGGAATGGACCGCGGGCGCGATGGCCGAGGCCGACGAGGTGTCGGAGCTGGAAGTGGAGTTCTGACCGAGGCGGTGGGCCTGGGCCGGCCCTGCGAGGCTATGGGCCGGGTGCGCCGCCGCCGACGGAGGTTTGCGGCGGGCCGCCGGCGTTGAAGCGGCCGATATTGCCGAACAGCTGCTGCATGAACGACGCCTCGGTGCCCGGCGAGGGCGTGGTGCGCGAGCTGACGCTCACCGGCAGGGAATCGCCCTTGTCGAGCTTCTCGATGTTCTGCAGCACGCCCTGCTGATCGAAGGTGAGGATCACCACGTTCTGCGACAGCACGCCGGGCACGCGGGCGACCCGCTGGCGCGTCACCTGGCTGATATAGAGCCAGCGGTTGTCGTCGAACGTCGCCTTGGCGGTCGGCGTGCCGAGCAGCGCCTGCGCGTCGGCGCGGGTGGAGGTGCCGACGACCAGCTCGCTGAGCGTATCGGGATCGACCTTGTTGCCGCGGTCCACCTGCTGCGCCTCGAAGAAGCTGCATCCGGCGAGCAGCAACTGGGCCGCGAGCAGGATGGGAACGAGCGGGACGGGGAGGAGTGAGCGTGGCGCGTGCAATCCGTGGTTCCCGTTCAGCCTGGCGGGTGCGGCGGACCGGCCGTGGGCCGCCGAACCGGATTGACCGGGCAGGCCGAGCCGCTATCTGAGCGGGGTGCGTGTCATGCCGGTGCGGCGGTGTCAATCGGCTGGCGCCCAGGCGGCCGGCGAGCGGCGCACGCGAAGGGATTGGACGGATGGGCGGACTTGCTGGGCTGTTCGGGCTGCGCCGGCGTGACCCGCACGAGCAGGCCGGCTTCCGCCTGTACGGCGCGGCGGTGGCGGCGGCGCGGACGCCGCGCTTCTATGCCGTGCTCGGCGTGCCGGACACGCTGGACGGGCGCTTCGACATGGTGGGGCTGCACGTCTTCCTGCTGATCGACCGGCTGCGGCGCGCCACGCCGCCCGGCCCCGCGCTCGCGCAATCGGTGTTCGATGCCATGTTCAGCGACATGGACGTGAACCTGCGCGAGATGGGGGTGGGCGACCTGACCGTGGGCAAGCGGGTGCGCGCCATGTGGGAGGCGTTCCACGGCCGCTGCGCCGCCTACGAGGGGCCGCTGGAGGCCGCCGACGAGGTCGGGCTGGCCGCGGCGATCGCGCGCAATGTCTGGCGCGGCGCGGCGCCGCCGCCGGGCGCGGCCGAGGCGCTGGCGCGTGCGGCGCGGCGGCAGCAGCTTCACCTGGCAGCGCAGCCGATGGCCGCCTTCGAGGCGGGCGCGGCGGCCTTCCTCGCTGATGCCGAGGCGGCGGCCGCATGAGCGCACCGCCCGCCCCGGAGTTCCATCGCCCGATACCCGTCCGCAGGGTGGGCGAGCAGGGGCTCGTCGTGACGGTCGAGGCGGATGCCGCGGAACGTGCGGCGGTCGCGCTGCGGATGCGGCTGCCCGCGGTCCTGGCGCTGTCCTGCCGCTTCGAACTGCGCCCGGGCGCGCGCGGCGTGGTGCGGGCGGAGGGGCAGTTGCGGGCGCGCGTGATGCAGGTCTGCGTGGTCTCGCTCGACGAGTTCGAGGCGGCGGTCGCCGAGGATTTCATCCTCCGCTTCGTCCCGGAGGGCAAGGAATCGGACGACGACGATCCCGAGTCGGAGGACGAAGTGCCGTACCGGGACGACGCGATCGACCTGGGGGAGGCGGCGGCGGAGCAGCTTGCGCTGGCGCTCGATCCCTATCCGCGCAAGCCGGGCGCCGCGCTGGCGCAGGACGGCGAGGCGGCGGGCGATCCAGGGCTGGCGGCGCTGGCCGGCTGGCGGGGCGGGAAGCAACAGCAATGAGCCCCTGAGATGGCCACCCGGACGCGCCGGGGGGCGTATCAGCGGGCGTATCAGCCATGCCGGCAGGGTCGGTCCGGACGCGGACCGTGTCCCTTGCGACGGGAGGGGCGCTCTGCTAGACGGCGCGGCTTGTGTTTTCGCGAATTTGTGACGGGCCGCCCGGCGGAGCAGCGGGGACGCCCCGGCACGCAGACCGGAGGGACGCCGTCCCATGGCCGTACCCAAGAGAAAGACCTCGCCGTCGCGGCGGGGAATGCGCCGCAGCCATCACGCGCTGACGGTGGAGGCTTATGCCGAGTGCGGGAATTGCGGCGAACTGAAGCGGCCGCATCACGTGTGCAGCCATTGCGGCCACTACGACGGCCGCGAGGTGGTGGCTGCCGGCGGCAAGGCGCTGAAGACCGCGATCCGCGCCTGACGCCGCGAGCGCGCGCGCCGGGCATTCGACAGTGAGCGGGGGGAGCTACACCCTGGCGGTCGATGCCATGGGCGGCGACCGCGCGCCCGGCATTGTCGTCGAGGGCCTCGCACTCGCCGCCCAGCGCCATCCGGGCGCGAATTTCCTCCTGATCGGCGACGAGGCGCGCATCGCGCCGCTGCTGGCGCGCCACAAGCGCGCCGCCGGCGCCTGCACGGTGCGGCATACGCCGGATGCGATCGGCAACGAGATGAAGCCGACGGCGGCGCTCAGGATGCGCGGCGCGAGCATGCGGATGGCGATCGACGCGGTGGCGCGGGGCGAGGCGCAGGGCGTGGTGTCGGCCGGCAACACCGGCGCGCTGCTCGCGCTGGCGAAGATCGTCGTCAAGACGCTGCCCGGCATCAACCGGCCCGCGATGGCGGCGATCGGCCCGTCCGCGCGCGGCGACGTGGTGATGCTGGATCTGGGTGCGAACGTCGCCTGCGACACCCGCAACCTGGTGGAGTTCGCGGTGATGGGCGACATGTTCGCGCGCACCGTGCTGGGCCTGACTGCGCCCTCGATCGGGCTGCTGAACGTCGGCTCCGAGGAGCTGAAGGGCGACGACCGGGTGCGCGACGCGGCCGAAGTGCTGCGCGCGAGCTATCTGGCGCCGCAGTTCCACGGCTTCGTCGAGGGCCACGACATCGCCGCCGGCACGGTCGACGTGGTGGTGACGGACGGCTTCACCGGCAACGTCGCGCTGAAGACCGGCGAGGGCGCGCTCAAGCTCATGAGCGACCTGCTGCGGCAGGTCTTCCAGGGCAGCCTGGGCGGCAAGCTGGCCTATCTGCTGGCGCGGCCCGGCCTGGACCGGCTGCGCGAATGGCTCGATCCGCGCGGCTACAACGGCGCCGTGATGCTCGGGTTGAACGGCGTGGTGGTGAAGTCGCACGGCGGCACCGACGCGCAGGGATTCGCCCATGCCGTGGACGTGGCGATGGACATGGTGGTGCACCGCTTCAACGACCGCATCCGCGACGGGCTGGCGCGAATCGTCGGATTGAACAGTATTGCAACTGGCCCCGGGCTCGCCCCCGCCGTCGGCCAGTAGGCGCCAGCCGCGCCCAGGATGACGCGAATGACCATCAGATCGCTTCTCGCCGGAGTCGGCGCCTACCAGCCGAGGCGCATCGTCACCAACGACGAGCTGGCGACGCGCCTTGAGACCTCCGACGCCTGGATCCGCGAGCGGACCGGCATCCGCCAGCGCCATGTCGCGGGACCGGACGAGACCTGCGCGGCGATGGGCACGGAAGCGGCGCGCGCGGCGCTGCGCGCCGCCGAGGCGGAGCCCGACGAGGTGGACGCGATCATCCTGGCGACCTCGACGCCGGACCAGGCGTTCCCGGCCACCGCTCTGCGCGTGCAGGCGGCGCTCGGCGTGACCAAGGGGTTCGGCTTCGACATATCCGCCGCCTGCGCCGGGTTCGTCTACGCGCTGTCTGTGGCCGACGGCATGATCCGCGCCGGCCAGGCGCGCGGCGTGCTGGTGATCGGCAGCGAGGTGTACTCGCGCATCCTGAATTGGCAGGACCGTGGCACCTGCGTGCTGTTCGGCGACGGCGCCGGCGCGGTGTTCCTGCGCGCCGGCAAGGGCCGCGGCACCATCGACCGCGGCATCCTGTCCACCCACCTCCACGCGCAGGGGAAGTACGGCGACATCCTGTACGTCGACGGCGCCGTCGGGCGGCGCGACCGCCCGGGGTTCCTGATGATGAACGGGCGCGAGGTGTTCCGCCATGCGGTGACGCATCTGGCCGAGGCGGTGGAGGAGGCGCTGGCCGCCAACGGGCTGGCGCGCACCGATATCGACTGGCTGGTGCCGCACCAGGCCAATCTGCGCATCATCGACGCGATGGGCCGCAAGCTCGGCCTGCCGTCCGAGCGCGTGGTGGTGACGGTGGACCGGCACGCCAACACCTCGTCCGCCTCGGTGCCCATGGCGCTGTGCGAGGCGGTGCAGGACGGCCGCATCCGGCGCGGCGATCTGGTGCTGATGGAGGCGCTGGGCGGCGGCCTGACATGGGGATCGGCGCTGGTCCGCATGTGACGGATCGGCGCATTCCGCGCCGGTTTCTGCGGAACGCCCCGATCCGGCTTGATTTTATTGCAGGAATTCTTGACGGCGCGGGCATGGCTGCCTAGCGTTTCGGGATGAACACCGTCACGCGCGCCCATCTGGCCGAAACGATCTATGCCCAGGTGGGTTTGTCGCGCAACGAATCGGCCGACCTGCTGGAGACGGTGCTGGAGCGCATGAGCACCGCGCTCGAGTCAGGAGAATCCGTCAAGATCAGCGGGTTCGGAACGTTTTCCGTGCGCCAGAAGGGGCGTCGGATCGGTCGCAACCCGAAGACCGGCGAGGAGGTGCCGATCCTGCCGCGCCGGGTTCTCGTGTTCCGTCCGAGCCACGTGCTGAAGGCGCGCGTCAACGGCACCGCGCCGACGGGGGACGAGGACGAATGAGCGCGGCGATGGAAGACCCGGGCGACGACGGCGCGGGCTTCGGCAACGGCCGGGGGCGGCCGAAGAAGGCGCCGAACGCATTCCGCACGATCAGCGAGGTGGCGGACGAACTGCACATCCCGCAGCATGTGCTGCGCTTCTGGGAGACCAAGTTCGCGCAGGTGAAGCCGCTGAAGCGCGGCGGCGGGCGGCGCTACTACCGGCCCGAGGACATCGCGCTGCTGCGGCGGATCTCCGATCTGCTCTACACCCAGGGCTACACGATCAAGGGCGTGCAGCGGCTGCTGCGCGAGGGCGGCGGGCGGCTTTCGGACGACATTCCGCCACCCTCGGCCGATGAGCAGCTTGCGGCGGCGGCGGAGCGTGCGGGCGCGGCGGCGGCACCGCGCGAGCCCGAGCTGCCGATGCCCGGTCTCGCGCCTGCCCCCGCGCCCATTGCCGCGCCGCTGGCCGCGCGGCCGGCCGCACGGCCGAGGGCCGATCCCGAGGTGGAGCGCCTGCGCGCGCTGCTGCGCGACACGCTGGCCGAGCTGGAGCGGCTGCGTGCTCTGCTACCCTGAGCGGGCTGGGTATCGCGCGCACTCCTACCGGCGCTCCCGTCCGACACGCTCGACATGACGGCAAAATGGCGCGCGACCCGCGGCCCTAGCGGTTCCAGCGCCGGGTGCCGAGCAGGACGCCGTGCCGCCCGGTCGGTCCCGCCAGGTCGTAGATGGTCAGCTCCGACCAGTCGAAGCTGGCTTGCAGCGCGGTGAGCGGCTCAGGCACGAGCCTCTCGTGCACCTCCACGACATAGAGGACAGGGCGGTCGGCGTACACACGCTCAAAGTCCGCAATGATCTCTGCGATGGGCGGCTTGGTTCGGGAGAGATCGAGACCTTTCTCGCGGCTCAGCGCATCCCCCCACGGGGGCGCGAGGAACGCCACCACCCGCCGCCCGGGCGGCACGCGACGCGCGTCGAGCAGCGTGCGGAAGTCGCCGTTGAACAGCTCGATCGGCGCGCCGAGAGAGGCGAGATTGCGGCTGCTCATCTCGAAGATGGCCGGTTCGAACTCGAATCCGATGCCGGTGGCGTCAGGCAGGTGCCGCAGGATCGAATAGAGGCCGTTGCAGGAGCCGGCGAAGCAATCCACCACGCCGAAGCCGGACGCGGCAGGCGCCATCGCGGCGATGCGGGCGACGTCGGCGCCGATCCGATTGCCGAGCGGGTCGCGCACCGCCTCCAGCAGGGTGCGGGCCAGGATGCGGACGCCCGCCGCATGCCACTCCGCCGGCCCCATGCCGTACAGGGCGACGGCGTCCGGGTCGCCGAAACTGTCCCGGCCGAAATTCTCGACCTCCCACAGATCGACGATCTGGTTCCGTTTGGCCGGGCTCAGCAGATAGTCCCGATCGTAGCGTGGAAGGCCCTTCTCGGCATTGGAACCGCTCATGCCCGCCTCCATGGTGTCCTCAACGTTCCGGCAACGGGCCGTTCGACACAACGAAATTCGGCGGCGGGCAGGGGGCCCGGTCCGGCCGCACGTTGCGGCGGAAGGTGGGCACTGCTACACGGGCGGCCCCATCGCCGCGGGTCCGCGGCACGGTCGGAGCGTAGCGCAGCCTGGTAGCGCATCAGTCTGGGGGACTGGGGGTCGTGGGTTCAAATCCCGCCGCTCCGACCATTTTTTGACAGTTCCGTGCGGATGGTGGGTCTCTCGGCGGCTCCTCCTGTGCCTTCCGCTGTCGTCCGTCCCTAAGATGTGGATAGCCCGCCTTCGCGGGCCATGACGTGCGTGGGATCGTGCGGTGACGCCTCGTCCGCCAGCACCTTCCCAACCGCGTCCCGCAGCGCCGGCAGCACCTCCTCGCCGAACCAGGGGTTGCGGCGTTCCCAGGCGGT
>Ga0335069_10016529_pt1 | contig 10286 bp, 9 predicted proteins | sample Lox_Sample_11_FD_206714 | JGI IMG/M metagenome (GOLD analysis project Ga0335069, IMG submission 206714) | Soil microbial communities from Loxahatchee National Wildlife Refuge, Florida, United States - Lox_Sample_1.1 | ecosystem: Environmental > Terrestrial > Soil > Wetlands | place: USA: Florida...
AACGTGGAACTCCACGAGTGTGCTCTCTTTCGTGACTTGGCGCCAAGGTCGGTGCTACAAGAATCTCAATGGCAGTCGAAACCGAATCGCTACCACCCGATGTTCTAGCCGAGCGCTACGCCAGCGCGGCGATGGCAGCGATCTGGTCGCCGCGCGGCAAGATTTTGCTCGAACGCGAGTACTGGATCGCCGTGATGAAAGCCCAGCGCGATCTGGGCTTGGACATTCCACCGGCGGTCCTCGACGACTACGAGCGCGTCAAGGCGAAGATCGACCTTGGTAGCATCCACGCGCGTGAACGGCTCACCAAGCACGATGTCAAAGCGCGCATCGAAGAGTTCTGCGCTCTGGCGGGTCACGAGCACATCCACAAGGGGATGACCAGCCGTGACCTGACGGAGAACGTCGAGCAGCTGCAGATCCGCCGCTCCCTCGATCTCCTGCGCACTAAGTACGCGGCCTGCTTACATCGCATCGCTCGACGTGCCAAGGAGCTGCGCGATGAGGTGCTGACGGCGCGCACCCACAATGTTGCTGCACAACCGACCACCGTCGGTCGGCGCCTGGCAATGTTCGGCGAAGAAATGTTGCTGGCGTTCGAACAGCTCGATTCGGTGATCCAGCGCTATCCGTTGCGCGGGTTGAAAGGCCCGGTGGGCACCCAGCTCGATCAACTGACGTTGTTCGACGGCGATGCGAAGAAGGTCGCGGCGCTCGAGGAGCACATCGTCAAACATCTCGGCTTTTCTGAAGCCCTGGCAGCGGTGGGGCAGGTCTATCCACGCAGCCTCGACTTCGAGGTGGTCAGCGCGTTGTACCAGCTCGGCGCCGGGCCCAGCAGTTTCGCCAAGACCTTGCGCTTGATGAGCGGGTTCGAGCTGGCAACGGAGGGATTCAAAGCCGGTCAGGTTGGTTCATCGGCGATGCCGCACAAGATCAATGCACGCAGCAGCGAACGTCTGAACGGATTGCACATCGTCCTGCGCGGCTACCTCAATATGGTCATGGGGCTGGCGGGCGAACAGTGGAACGAAGGCGACGTTTCGTGCTCGGTTGTGCGTCGCGTCGCTCTGCCGGGTGCGATGCTTTCGACCGACGGTCTCCTCGAAACCTTCCTGACGATCATCGGTGATTTCGGCATCTACTCCGAAATGGTGGCTGCCGAGCGTGAGCGCTACCTGCCTTTTCTTGCCACCACGACGATGTTGATGGAGGCGGTGCGTCGCGGTGCCGGCCGTGAAACGGCGCACGCCGCAATTCAAGAGCATGCACAGGCTGTCGCCAAAGCGCAGCGCAGCGGCGCGCCGGGCAACGACCTGCTCGACCGCCTCGCTGCCGACGCACGAATCGGGCTGACGAAAGCGCAGCTGCAAGAGTTGCTGGGAAGTGGGTCGGCTCTGGTCGGTGCGGCTGTCGCGCAAACCGATCGTTTCGTGGCGACGGTTGAGAAGTTGCTCAAGAAATATCCGGCGGCGGCGAACTACACACCGCGAGAAATCTTGTAGGCGAATTCACCGCAATGTCTGACGATCAGGTCCGTCGACTCAACGAGTTTGCCCGCCGCAAGCATCCAGGCCTGGTCGGCGTTGAGATACTCACCTGCGAGCCCGAATTGGTCACCGGACGCATGCCGGTGACGGCTCCGTTGGTTGCCGGCACTGGATTTCTCTGGGCGCCCGTGGTGATCACTCTGGCCGATTGGCTGTGCTCGTGCGGCATCGGCAGCAATCTTCCGCAAGGCGCCAGCTTCACTACGATCGAGTTGAAGGCGAACTTCCTGGGAACCGTGCGCGAAGGTGGCGCGATCCGGGGTCGGGCCTGGCCGACGCATCGCGGGCGCACGACGCAAGTCTGGGATGTCGAGGTCACCGACGAAGCCACCGGCAAAACCATCGCGTTGTTTCGCTGCACGCAGATGATCCTATATCCGAAGAAGGACTGAGCTCAGCGATCGCCGGCGCGCCGCGGACCGCCGGCTAGCATCGAAGCCAGCCGGCGTTCCTTTGCTTTCATGCGCCGTGCCTCGGCCGGTGACTTCTCGTGGTCGTAGCCGAGGAGATGCAGGACGCCGTGGATGAGCAGCGTGCGTACTTCGGTTGCTACTTCGTGGCCGCGCTCACTCGCCTGGCGCTTGGCGGTGTCCAGCGAAATGACGATGTCGCCGATTTGCGCGTCGTCGCCGGCGACGCGTCTTCCCTCGCGCATGGCAAAAGCAAGAACATCCGTCGGTGTGTCCTTGCCGCGATAGTCGTGATTGAGGACGTGCATCTCCGCGTCGCCGACGAGGCTGACGGTGAGATCCGCTTGGTCTTCATTCAAAGCGGACAGCAACTGCGTCGCATGACGTCGAACCGTCGCCGTAGACACGCCGTGGATGCGGTGCCGGGAGAGAACGGTTACGGGCATCAGTCACGGTTGCTTTCGGTTTCCTTCGCCGCATTCTTCGACTCGTCACGCTTCGTTTCATGACGGTCGTACGCGGTGATGATCTCCTGTACCAGGCGGTGGCGCACGACGTCGCGCTCCGTGAAGTTGCAGAAGCGGATGCCCTCGATGCCGCGGAGGATCTGCTGCGCTTCCTTGAGACCGGAAGCGCGCCCTGCCGGCAAATCGATTTGCGTCACGTCACCGGTGATGACCGCCTTCGAGCCGTAGCCGAGGCGCGTCAGAAACATCTTCATTTGCTCGCCGGTGGTGTTCTGCGCTTCGTCGAGGATGACGAACGAATCGTTGAGCGTGCGGCCGCGCATGAACGCAAGGGGTGCAACCTCAATGACATCGCGCTCCAGCATTTTTTGCGCGCGGTCGAAGTCGACCATGTCGTGCAACGCGTCGTATAACGGTCGCAGGTAGGGGTTGACCTTTTCGGCCAGGTCGCCGGGTAGAAAGCCGAGCTTCTCACCGGCCTCGACGGCCGGACGCGTCAGGATCATGCGCGCAAAGTTGTTTTTCATCAGCTCGGCAACAGCCATTGCCATGGCGAGATACGTTTTGCCGGTACCAGCCGGGCCAATGCCGAATACGATGTCGAAGTTGCGGATGGCGTCGATGTACTGTTTTTGCGCCACGCTTTTCGGCGTGATGATGCGCTTGTGCGACGAGATGTAGATGGTGTCGAGGAAGATGTCGCGCAGGTTGGCGCTACGGTCGCGGCTGAGAATGCGCACCGCGTAGTCGACGTCGCTCGGGTAGATCGGGTAGCCCTTTTCGACGACGCTGTAGAGCTGGCTCAGGACTCGGCCGGCGAGCTCGCGCGAGACGGTGTCGCCGCTGATGTGCAGCGAGTTGCCGCCGGTGCCGATGCGCACGCCGAGGCCACGCTCGACGGCCTTGATGTGTTCGTCGTGGTGTCCGAGTAAATCCTGGAAGACGCGCGCATTGGCGAAGCTCAGCTCGAGCTCCTGACCTTCTGCGTCGGCGACGACTCCCGGCTCAGTGGACAATTTGATAGACAGCCTCCAGCGCTTCGCGCAGCTTGGCGGGCTCCTTGCCGCCCGCCTGAGCCAGGTCGGGCTTGCCGCCGCCACCGCCGCCGATTAGCGGCGCAATCTGTTTGATGATGTTCCCGGCGTGATACTTCTTGGTGAGATCCTTGGTAACGGCGGCGAGCAGCATGGCGCGATCGCCCCGCGCGGTGCCGAGGACGACAACTCCCGAACCGATCTGATTGCGCAGCTTGTCGGCGAGGTCGCGCATACCGCCATCGTCCAACCCTTCGACCTCGGCCGCAAGTACCTTCATGCCGTCGACCTGCCGCGCTTGACCGAGCAGGTCGTCGCTCTGCGAGCCGGCGAGCTTGCTCTGCAGTTGCTTCAGCTGCTTTTCGAGGTCGCGCTGCTGCGCCAGCAAGCGGGAAACACGCTCGGCGACATCGTCGCCGTGCACCAGATCGCCGACCTCGCGCAGTGCTTGCTCGTGTTGCCGTACCGAGTCGAGTGCGCCGCTTCCGGTCAAGGCCTCGATGCGCCGCACGCCCGCGGCAACGCCGCTCTCCGAGCGCAACTTGAACAGGCCGATGTCGCCGGCGCGACGCACGTGTGTGCCGCCGCACAGCTCGATTGAGTAGTTGCCAAGACGAACCACGCGCACGACGTCGCCGTACTTGTCGCCGAAGAACGCCAGAGCTCCGGCTTTGATGGCGTCGTCGTAAGACATTTCCGCGACGCGCATTTCGTCGTTTTCGCGAATGTGGGCGTTCGTGTCTTCTTCGATGCGACGTAAGACGTCGTTGCTGATCGCTCCGTTCGTTGTGAAGTCGAAGCGCAGTCGCTCTGGAGTCACCAGCGAGCCGGCTTGGCGAACCTCCTTGCCGAGATGATCGCGCAAAACGGCGTGCAGGATGTGCGTCGCCGTGTGGTTCAGACGCGCCGCGTCGCGCCGCGCCCGATCGATGCGCAGCTTGACGGGAGTCCCCTTCGCAATCGCTCCGCGTACGACACGGCCGATGTGAACCACGAGATCGCCGCGTGCCTTCTGCGTGTCGACGATTTCGATCAGGTCGCCGCGATCGGTTTCGATCACGCCGCGGTCGCCGACCTGGCCACCCGACTCCGCATAGAAGGGGGTCTCGGCAGTGACCACGTGCACTTCGTCACCTTCGCGCACTTCTTGCTGCTCGCCGGCGTGCGCATGCAAGGCAACGACGCGCGATTCGGCTTCGTAAACCCGGTCGCCGAGAAAGTGGGAGTGCTCGCCGACGTCGCTCAAAGCGTCGCCGAACAGCAGCGTGTCGGTTTGCGTGCGACCGAGCTTGCGTGCATCGCGCGCGCGCTGGCGTTGGTCTTCCATGCACGCGTCGAAACCGGCGAGATCGACGCTGATACCATCGGAACGCAAGATGTCTTGCGTCATGTCGAGCGGAAAACCGTAGGTGTCGTAAAGCTTGAAAGCCACATCCCCAGGCAAAGTTGCCGCATTGCGTTTGCAAAGGGTGGCGCGTTCTTCCTCGAGCAAAGATAGTCCCTTATCCAACGTTTCGCCGAACCGTTCTTCTTCGGCGCGCAGCACCCGTTCGACGTGTGCTTGTTGCTTGCGAATCTCGGGGAAGGCATCGCCCATGGTTTCGACGACGGCTTGCGTGACTTTCCACAGAAACGGCTCGTCGAAGCCGAGATGTTTCGCATGACGCGCGGCGCGCCGCAGCACGCGGCGCAAGACGTACCCGCGGCCTTCATTGCCGGGTAGCACACCGTCGGTAACCAGGAACGTGATTGCTCGGCTGTGATCGGCGACGACACGGAACGCGAGGTCGTCGGCTTCATTGACGCCGTACTTGCGGCCGCAGTGCGACTCGGTAAAGCGGATCAGATTGCGGAAGAGATCGGTGTCGTAGTTCGAGCTGACCCCCTGCAGCACCGAAGCGATCCGTTCCAAACCGGCGCCGGTGTCGACGTGCTTGGCGGCCAGCTCTTCGAGATCGCCGGCTTCGTTGCGGTTGTACTGGATGAAGACAAGGTTCCACAGCTCCATGTAGCGCGCGCAGCCGGCATTCACGTGGCAAACGTGGCCTGCCTCGTGGCTCTTATCGCAAAGCTCCGGACCGCGATCGATGTGGATCTCCGAGCACGGACCGCAGGGGCCGACGTCGCCCATCTCCCAAAAGTTGTCCTTCTCGTCGAAGCGCATGATGTGGCCGCCGGCGATGTCAGTTTCCGAAGCCCACAATGCAGCTGCTTCGTCGTCGGTACGATAAACCGTCGCGAACAGATTCTCCTTGGGTAGCTTCCACACTTTGGTGAGCAGCTCCCAAGCCCACGGGATGGCTTCGCGCTTGTAGTAGTCGCCGAACGACCAGTTGCCGAGCATTTCGAACAGCGTGTGGTGATAGCCGTCGCGCCCGACTTCCTCGAGATCGTTGTGTTTGCCGCTCAGACGCAGGCAGCGCTGCGAGTTCACCGCGCGCGGGTTGGTGCGCTTCTCGTTGCCGAGGAAGACATTCTTGAACTGCACCATGCCGGCGTTGGTGAACAGCAGGGTCGGGTCCTTGTCCGGCACCAGACCTGCGCTGGGTACGAACTCGTGCCCGCGCTGACGGAAGAACTCAATGAATTGTGAACGAATTTCCGCGCCGGTCATCGCAAAATTCTTAGCAGCCTTCCCCAATGATGGCGAGGACCACGGCTTCCGGGAATCCACGATTGAGTAGGAAGCGCGCGGCCCGCGCGCGTTCGTTGGCGGTGGTCGGCGGCTTCGTTTGATGGCGGGCCAAAGCCCGTTGCGCCAGTTCCCGTTCGTTTTCGAAAGAGTTGCCGATTGCTGCCTCGACGGCTTCTCGATTCACGCCGCGTGCTTCCAGCTCGGAGCGTACCCGTTCGCTGCCGTGGCCACGGCGCGCCGCCATCTCCGCATAAGACGAGGCAAAACGCGTGTCGTCGACGTAGCCCAGGTTACGCAGACGCTGCAGCGTTGCTTCGACCAGGGTTGATTCGACGCCGGCAGCTTCGAGGCGACGATGAACCTCAGCGCTGCTGCGATCGCGCGCCGCGAGCCAGCGGACGGCGAGGGTCCACGCCGTTTCAGAAGCGTTCGATCTCGACCTGCGGGGTGGATCCGCCTTGGACCGACTCACGGGTTTCGAAATTGTCCCAACGCGAGTCGCTGGCCGACGAAATGCCGCGCAGCTTGAGATCGAAGTCGCCGGGGTTGGTGGCGTTCTTCATGGCTTCCTCGCGCGTGATGTGCCCGCTCTTGAACAACGCCATCAGCGATTGGTCGAACGTCTGCATTCCGTATGTCGTACTGCCACCAGCGATGACTTCGCGCAACTCGCGCAGCTTGTCCTTGTCGGCGATATGTTCACGGATACGGGCCGTCGACACCAGGACCTCCACGGCCGGTACCATGCCGTTGTTGTCGGCGCGCGGGATCAGTCGTTGACTGACAATCCCCTTGATGACGCTGGAAAGGATGAGGCGGATCTGATCGCGTTGGTGTTCAGGGAACACGCTGATCGCGCGGGTGATTGTCTCGGGTGCGTCGAGGGTGTGCAGAGTGCTCATCACCAGGTGACCGGTTTCGGCGGCGAGTACGGCGGTTTCGATCGTTTCGATGTCACGCATTTCGCCGACCAGGATGACGTCCGGATTCTGGCGCAGAGCTGCTTTGAGTGCGGCGGGAAAGCTGATCGCGTCGAAACCGACCTCGCGCTGATTGACGAAGCTCAGCTGGTCGCGGTGGGTGTATTCGATCGGATCTTCGATGGTGATGATGTGGCTGCGCCGGGTTTGATTGATGTGATCGATCATCGCGGCCAAGGTCGTGCTCTTGCCGCTGCCGGTGGTGCCGGTGACGAGCACCAGACCACGACGTTCTTCGGCGATGCGCTCGACGACCGACGGCAGGAATAGCTCCGCGACACTGCGGATGCGCGAGGGAATGACGCGGATCACGACGCTGATTTCACCGCGCTGACGGAAGACGTTTACCCGAAAGCGGCCGAGCTCGGGACTCTCGTACGCAAGGTCGGCTTGAAGCTCGGATGTAAAGCGCCGACGATGATAGTCGTCGAAGACGACGTCGATGGCGGCTTCGAGAGCTTCATGCGTCAGCACGGGGGCTTCCGGCATCGGTACCAGGTCGCTGCGCAAGCGCAGCCCTGGTGGGACCCCCGCCTTCAGTAAAACGTCCGACGCATCAAGCTGGATGGCTGTTCGCAGAATGTCATCCAACTGCATGCCGCCATCCTTGTGCAAGGCTTGTACCTTCGCCGTGGCCTTTGCGGGGGCTCACGGTGACAAGGACAAGGGCAAAGAATCGAACACTTAAGTGGCGCGTGCCCCCCGTTTTGCGTCGCTCTTCGAAGGCTCGGGGCGCTCCTCGGTCGCTCCGTCAGAAGAAGCCGCCGCGCCGGCGCCGGGAAGGCCGAATTTGGCGCGCAGCTTGGCCTCGATGCGGGCCGCGAGGTCGGGGTGTTCGCGGAGGAACTCTTTTGTGTTTTCGCGACCTTGTCCGATACGTTCACCCTCGGCCGAGTACCAGGCGCCGCTCTTCTCGACGACCCCGGCCTCGGCTCCCATGTCGACCAGCTCGCCTTCCTTGGAGATGCCGGTGCCGTAGAGGATATCGAACTCCGCCTCTTTAAATGGCGGCGCGACCTTGTTTTTGACGACGCGCACTTTCGTGCGGCTGCCGATCACCTCGTCACCTTGCTTGATGGCGCCGATGCGGCGGATGTCGATACGCACCGACGAGTAGAACTTCAACGCGTTGCCACCGGTGGTGGTTTCCGGGTTGCCGAACATGACGCCGATCTTCATGCGGATCTGGTTGATGAAGATGACGATGGTCTTGGAGCGGGAGATGGTTCCCGTGAGCTTGCGCAGCGCTTGCGACATCAGGCGGGCTTGCAAGCCCATTTGCGGCTCGCCCATCTCGCCCTCGATTTCGGCGCGCGGCACCAGAGCGGCGACGGAATCGATGACCAGAACGTCGATTGCTCCGCTACGCACCAATGTTTCGGCGATTTCCAGCGCTTGCTCGCCGTGGTCGGGTTGCGAGATCAACAGGTCTTCGACTCTTACGCCCAGCTTGCGCGCGTAGCTGATGTCGAGCGCGTGCTCAGCATCGACGAAGGCTCCGGTTCCACCGAGCTTCTGCGCTTGCGCGACGATCTGCAGAGCCAACGTCGTCTTGCCCGACGACTCCGGTCCATAGATTTCGACGACCCGACCGCGCGGCACGCCACCGACGCCCAGGGCGATGTCGAGACCGAGGGAGCCGGTGGGCACCACTTCAATGTCGCGAATCTGGGTTTGGTCGCCGAGCTTCATAATGGCGCCCTTGCCGAACTGCTTTTCAATTTGACCAAGCGCCAGATCGAGGGCGCGTTCGCGATTTGGATCAATCGTCATGGTGTCCGCCTTTATTTTGCTGGAGTGGAATTGTCCATAGCGCGCTGTACACCGAGCCACCAGCTTGCAGCTGGCTGCGATAGAGAACGACGGAGCGCACCTCGGTCGAACCGAAGTCGTCATTCAAATGTTCTTTGAAAAGCGCTTCGAGTTGTGGCCAACCGCGCAAGCTGTTGACGCGTCCGAGTGTTACATGACCGTGGAAAGCACGATTCTCCGCTTCGAAGCCAAGCGTCATCGCGACCGCGTCTACAGACCGTGCGAGTTCTTGCAGACCGGAACCGACGAAACCGACCCACAGGACCTGCGGCCGCCGCAGATTCGGAAACGCTCCGAGCCCGCGCACCTGCAGCCGCAGCGCCGATTGCTCGCACACCGCCGCCGTCAGCGCCGACTGCAAGCGCGGCAAGCAGTCGGTCTTGACGCGGCCGAGGAATTTCAGCGTCGCATGCATTCCCTCGGGCCGCACCCAGCGAACGTCGGCGTCGGTTGCGGCAAGCTGACGTTGCAGCTCGCCGATTTTGGTTAGGACGTTGGGCGCGAGGTCGAAGGCGACGAAGCAGCGCAGCGTATAGACGGCGCCTTGAACGCCGGCTCGCGAACGATGCGGAGCGTTCATCGTTTGAGGATTCCCGAGTCGGTGGGATCGAAGCCGAGTACGCAACGTCGCACCCAGTCGAGAGCGACCTGCGACGAAAGTAGCTTGACCCACTCGCGGTTGCCCCACAGCTGGTAGCGCCGGGTGAAAAGCTTGTCCGCTGTCGCCAAGCCGAAGCAGACGGTTCCCACGGGCTTCTCTGGCGTGCCGCCGTCGGGGCCAGCGACGCCGGTGATCGCCAAACCGATATCCGCAGCCAACTTTCGACGTACACCGTTCGCCATCTCGCCGGCGGTCGGCTCGCTGACAGCGCCGTGCGTCTCGAGCGTAGCGTGACTGACACCGAGCTCGCGTTCCTTTACGTCGTTCGCGTAGGCAATGATGCCGCCACGCATGTACGCCGAGCTGCCGGCAACGTTGGTGATGCGATTGCCGACCAAGCCGCCGGTACACGACTCCGCAACCGCCAGGGTGAGGCCCTTGCTCTTCAAGAGCTCGCCTACGGTGGCTTCCATCGTCGTGTCCCCCTCGCCGTAAGCGTACGCCCCGATTCGCTGCCGCAATCGTGCCGCTAGCTCCTGCAGGCGTTGCGGTGCCTTTGCCGGCTCGCCGTGCACCGTGAGGCGCACGGAAATCTGTGGAAAGGCGGCGCGGAAGGCGATGCGACCTTCCTCAGCGGCGACACAGTCGGCGACCAGCTCGTCGAGCGCCGATTCGCTGATGCCGAACGTCTGAAAAATGTGGCTGAGGTAGACATCGGTGCTACCGCGATTCTGTTGCAGCCATGGTATCACTTGTTCCTCGAGCATCGGCTTCATTTCGCGCGGCACACCAGGGAG
>Ga0335069_10016531_pt1 | contig 10285 bp, 13 predicted proteins | sample Lox_Sample_11_FD_206714 | JGI IMG/M metagenome (GOLD analysis project Ga0335069, IMG submission 206714) | Soil microbial communities from Loxahatchee National Wildlife Refuge, Florida, United States - Lox_Sample_1.1 | ecosystem: Environmental > Terrestrial > Soil > Wetlands | place: USA...
AGGCCGATTCCGCAACGGAGCTCGAACACACGGCGAAAATCAACCACAAGGAAGCAGAAGCCGTCGCGCAGCAAGGAATCGTGGTTGAAGCCGATCGCGCCGACCCGCAGCCTATGTAGCCAGTCCAAAGCTACAGAACGACGATGGTGATGCCGCGATTCTGGCGTCCGAGATCGGAATCCTGCTTTAGTTCGGGCATTCGCTTCAGCAGTTCCCACGTGTTCTCGTCCGAGATTCGCCAGTCCTCGCCGAAGATCACGGCTTTCAGCTCGCCTTGTTGCACGCGTCGCAGCAATCCGTTCTGGACTGCGATGCGAATCTCGCCCCCTACTCCGGTCGACCCATAGCCATGGACGAACTTCACCAACTTCACTCCTTCGTTTTGCGCGCGCCGCAACTCACTCTGCATTCGCGACATAGCTTCGCGAACGATCGGCATGCCTTCTTTGAGGTTCACAACTTTCATCAACGAATGTGATGATTTTCGGCTCACAGTCCACTACTTACCACTTCACCATTTATCATGTTCAACCGTGGGTGACATGAAGGAAATAGGCAACTGGGTTCTCAATCTCTCGAACTCGCGCGGAGTTCAGTACGCAGAAGCCCGCATCGTCGACGAGCGGCAGCGTGCTCTGGCGACCAAGAATGGCAAAACCGGCAGCGCCTCCGATTCCGAGTCGCTCGGTTTGGGCGTTCGTGTTCTCGCTGACGGCGCCTGGGGATTTGCCGCCACCGAAGACCTCACTCGCGCCGGAGTGGAAACCGCCGCAGCCCAGGCTCTCGAAATTGCGCGGGCATCGGCAACGGTGAAGCAGCAAGACGTCCAACTCGCGCCCGAAAAAGCTCACATCGACGACTGGTCGAGCCCCTGCCAAATCGATCCCTTCAGCATCTCGATCGAGGAAAACCTTGATCTCCTGATGAAGATCGACGCGGAACTGCGCAGCGTGGAAGGCGTGACTCTCGCCGAAACCAACTTGAACTTCCGCCGCTACGAACAATGGTTCTACAACAGCGAGGGTTCCGACATCCACCAACTGAAGCACACGACCGGCGCTGGATATGCGGCCTATTCGTTCCAGGGCACTGAAATCCAGAAGCGGTCTTACCCCAACTCCTTTGGCGGCCAATATCAAGACAAGGGCTACGAACTCATCAGCGAACTTAAGCTGCTCGAAAACGCTCACCGCATAGGCGAAGAGGCTGTCGCACTGCACAAGGCCGACCAATGCCCGCAGGGACGCTTCGACATCGTTCTCGATTCGTCCCAATTGGGGCTACAGATCCACGAATCCGTCGGGCACCCCATCGAACTCGATCGCGTGCTCGGCATGGAAGCCAACTTCGCCGGCATGTCGTTCCTGACGCTCGACAAACTGCGCAACCTGAAATACGGCAGCGAACTCGTGAACGTCGTCGCCGATGCCACCGCGAACCACGGCCCCGGTCTCGGCACATTCGCCTACGATGACGAAGGTGTCCCCGCGCAGTGCACGCCGATCATCACCAACGGCCAGTTCACCGGATACCTCAGTTCGCGCGAGACCGCACATACCATCGGCGAGAATCACTCCAATGGATGCATGCGCGCTGAAGGCTGGAATCGTACGCCCATCATTCGCATGACCAACATCAGCATCCTGCCGGGCACGAAGCCACTCACGCTCGATCAGCTCATTGCCTCGACAGATCGCGGAATCTTCATGCAGACTAATCGCTCGTGGTCGATTGACGACAAGCGTTACAACTTCCAGTTCGGCACCGAGATCGGGTGGGAGATCAAGGGCGGCAAGCTCGGCCGCATGTTGAAGAACCCATCTTATTCAGGAATAACGACAGACTTCTGGAACTCCATGGATGCGATCTGCTCGCGGGATCAGTGGACCTTGTGGGGCACGCCCAACTGCGGAAAGGGCCAGCCACAGCAAGTAATGGGAACGGGACACGGAGCGTCTCCGGCGCGATTTCGGAATATACAAGTCGGTACAGCTTTCAAGGGGGCGGAATAATGCTGACCCGCCAGAAAGCCGCCGACATCTTCGACAGGGTTCGCAAGTTCTCTACCGCTGATGAAACTGAACTCTTGATTTCGGGCGGGAAATCGGCGTTGACCAGATTCGCCAACAATACGATTACCCAGAACGTTAGCGAAGACAACTACGTTCTCTCCCTGCGCGTGAATCTCGATGGACGCACCGCTCGCGCTACCACCAACAAGTTCGATGACGAGAGCATCAAGCGCGTCGTGCAATCAGCCACCGAACTCGCCAAGGTCCAGGAGAAAGATCCCGACCTGCTGCCGCTCGCCCACGCTTCCGCTTACGACGAGAACGGACCACAGGTCGCGCGATCGTTCTTCGAGACCTCGTCGATCGGGCCGAAGGAGCGCGCCCAGGCTGTCGGAGAAATGGTCGACGTGGCGCAGAAATACAAGCTTACGTCGGCCGGGATATACGCGACGTCAGAATCCGTCGAAGCCGTCCTGAACTCAAAAGGTCTCTTTGCCTATCATTCGCAGACTTCAGCCGAAGTTTCAGTCACCATGCTCGGTGCCGATTCTTCCGGATGGCAAAAAGCCAACTACCCCGATGCGCGCGATCTCAGCCCAGCCGACCTCGCCGAAATTGCCGCTCGCAAAGCGATCGACTCGGCCCATCCGGAGGAACTCCCGCCGGGAAAGTACACCGTCATTCTCGAGCCAGCGGCCGTTCTCGATATTCTTGGCTACATGTTCTGGGACTGGGGCGGGCAGGCGATTCTCGACGAGCGCTCATTTCTCAACAACCGCATCGGCACGCAACTCTTCGGCGAGAACATCAACATCACGGACGACGTTTACCACCCACTGCAAAATGGCGCGCCCTTCGATGGAGAAGGTGTCCGGCGCGAACGAGTTCCGCTGGTCGAGGAAGGCGTTGTGAAGCGGTTGGTTTTCGCGCGTGGCACCGCCGAGAAGATCAGACACTCCGATCACGCCGGCAAAGTTGGCCCGATTGCCGCTACAGGCCACGGATTTCCGCTTCCCAACGAAATCGGCGAAATCCCCATGAACATCGTCGTAACGAGCGCCGGTCGAACCCGCACCGTCAACGACATGATCTCCTCGACCGAGCGCGGCATCCTCGTCACGCGCCTCTGGTATATCCGCGAAGTCGAACCGTACGACAAGATCGTGACCGGCATGACGCGCGACGGCACCTTCCTCATCGAGAACGGACGCGTCTCGCGCGGCCTCCTCAACTTCCGCTTCAACCAGAGCCTGGTTCAGTTTTTGAATAACGTGGAGGCGATGAGTCCGCCGGTGCGAGCCAGCGGTGAAGAGGCTTTCGACATGGTCGTCCCGGCGATGAAGGTGCGGGATTTCAACTTCACCGAAGTAACGAAGTTCTAGCTTCTGCTGAGGCAACAGTGCTGCGTCGCTTCCTATCCGAACACGACACCTCGCGAGCGGAAGAAGTACTACGGAAGGTTCTGGGTCATGACATTGAGGCCTGGGCTCTGGCCGGCGGACTCGCCTTCGAACTCCGCCTCGCTTCACTTCAAGAAATTCAATCCCCGCGACCCTTGAATGACATCGACTTGGTCGTCGCTTCATTCGGTTCGATCCCGGCTACTCTGGCAAACGATTTCCTGTTTGCACACGTCCATCCGCATGCCGAGCCTGGAAAGACGCTGGTGCAAGCCATCGACCCGCAACACGCCCTTCGCGTCGACATCTTTGGCGCGACGCCAGGCACAATGGCAAGGGCGTCCAACTTCGTCATCGCAGGGAACGATATCAAAGTCGTCGCGCTCGAGGACCTCATCGCGCGAACCACTCGCCTGGTTCTGAACTTGAGCCAGGGTCGGCAAGTACCGGCGAAACATGCACGTGACTTTGCGCGCGTTGAGCCCCTTACTTCCGATCTCGACATCGAACCCGCCTGGCAAGATCACCGAGAAGCAAACCAACCCGCGCGTTTCGCCGACGCCCATCGGATTGCACGAGAACTTCTCTCCGTCAACGAACAGCTTCTGACCGAGCCCGTGTACTCCACCGATCCCACCCAGACATGCCCGCGCTGCGAACCAACGGATTCGTTTCCTCTGGCCGACCCGACACGCGTCTTATCGATCCTTGGCTACTGTTAATCGAAGACCAAAAAAATAGGCACGGCCTTTAAGCCGTGCCTTCGAGTGTATGCGGAAAAAACTTAGTTGGGCAGCGAGTTCGCCGGAGTCGCCGTTGCCACGTCCGTCTGGCCTTCGGTCTTCTGAATCGCCGGCGCATTTTCCAGCAGCCGATGATGCACGCAGTACAGCGCCAGTTCGAGGCGATCGCTCACGCCCAGCTTGTCGTACACGCGGCGCAGGTAGTTCTTGATCACCTGCTCGGTCGTTCCGATCTCCCGCGCGATATCTTTGTTTTTCATGCCCTGCGCCACGCAGGAGACAATCAGCATTTCCTTGTCGGTGAGGCGATTTTTGGGGCGAGCCGCCGTCAGCGAGGTGGCCTGCGAACGATAGGCTTCAATCACCCAGCTAACGCCCTGGTTGTCGAGCCACATTTCCCCGCCCTGCACCTTGCGGATACACCGCACGAGCAGGTCGGGTGCGATGTTGCGGCTGATGATGCCGCGCACGCCGCGCCGGAAGTAATCGACGGTGGTGGCTTCGTCGAGATCGCCGGTGACGATGATGATCTTCACGTTCGGAGCTTTTCTCAGGATCTCCGAAATGGCTTCTGGTGGATTCGGCGTCACCCGCGACTCGAACAGCAGAACTTCGGCCGGGAACTTCGCCAGAGCCGCCAGTGTTTGCCCGAGATTTTCGGCCTGGGCGACGACGCGCACGTCTTCTTCCAGTGCCAGGACCTTGCGAACCCCTACCCGAAATATGGCTTGCGTGTCCGAAACAATCAGCCGCAGCGTCGGCTGCTTGTCCGATGCAGACACGGATCCGTTGCCGTTGACCGGCTCATTGGGCGACATAGAACCCTTCCCTAAGCGCGTTCAAATCGATATTCGTCGATGACCGCAGCCACTTGCGTGTGCCCATCCTGCGGCGCACTCCGGACCACCCGCCCCTCACCGCTCACCGTCACGTCCGCCGGCGCGCCAATTACCGCTGCCGGGATCGAGATCGAGAATTCGATGTTGGAGCCCACTGTCATGTCAGCATCGATATTGAACAGGACGCCACCAGCGGACATGTCGTTCGTCTCCGCCTGATGCTCGCCGCCTGCATCGCGAATCGCGATCGGCAGCCGCACCGGGAAGCGCACGGCACTCCGCATTTCCGTTATGTTTCCGTTATCCAGCACGAGGCCAATAGATTACGGCGAAACTCTTTGAATGCAAAGTTACGAAAGTGGGAAGGCAGGTGGTAACGGACCGGGCTTAGGAAGGGAAATATTTTGGGAAAAAAGTGCAAGGAATTGACACAGTGCGCTGGGAATCCGGGCCAGCCCCGGCCTGCCTCTCATCGAGCCTGATCGTGGGGCTAATCGACAATTAAGACTAGCCTTTTCAGTAACTTACCAGCGATGTCACGGCCCCGCCTCTCTTAATACCTCTCTTAATGATAGATAAGCAAAGCATTTCCGCCCCTGATTCGCTGAAGCCCCTACCGCCCCCGCAAACGGCGCCAAGACAGACTCCCTGCACATAACGAGTCCGTTATGCGATGAGAGCGTGAGAAACCCGGGATGGCCACTGATTGCTGAACAGGCATCAGAATCAGATTCGTTGTCATAGGGTTTAAACGACTACGCTTCTTCCGTCCCCGCCGCGTGGCGAGCTTGTTCCAGTTTGCGCCGCAGAAAGCGCGAATGCCCATCCTCGAAGTCGGTGAGTTCGCGGTAGGCCTGCCGTAGCGCGCTGTCTTCGGCACGTGGCAATAATTGCGAATAAAACTTCTGGGCCGATTCTTCCGCAGCAAGGGCAATTTCCAGCGCCTTGTAACGCGGCGAGTGAGCGGTTTGCGAACGGATGATCGCGAAGATCTCTCCGTTATCCAGCTTCGGGACTTCGATCAGGTCGCGGATGTCTTCTTCCGTGACGATGCAGTGCTGAGTTCCATAGCGCTCGAAATAGCGCTCCTGGAGCATGGTTCCGTGATGGCGCTCCTCTTCGGCCATGTCCCAGAAGACCTGTGCCATCTGCATGGATTCGGGATCGCGGAACTCGGCAAACAGTTCGGCGAACTGGGTGTAAATCTCAGCGTTGCGCTCTTCAATGAAGATGGCAACGTGCAGCGCCTCCTGCGCTGTCAGCGATGCGAATTCTCGCTTCATGCCGTAGAACGAACTTGAACCCGAAAACCCCGAAGTGCCCATGAAATCAATTAGCCCCAGAATCTCACTTCGCGAAGCAGGTGCTCGCCTCCAGGCACCTTCGCTCGCGGTATCGCCACGACTTCGCTTCCCTTTACCGTCAAGGTCAGCGTCCGGCTGCATTCATCGCACAGCCAGAACATTTCGCGCCGTCCCCACTGTTCATTGGACGCGAAATCGCTCAACTCGCAACTCTCGCCGGCATTGGCCCACTCGGCGACAAACATCAGTCCTTCTTTTAGATAGCGGAACGGCTTCCCGCATCCGGGATTGGCACACCTGGAGAGCATAAACAACCTCCGACCAGCCCTCCCAATCAGCCAGGGGATGAAAGTCAGTTACCGGGTGGCAGCGGGTTCGCTGACTTCCTTTTCCAACTCAGCGATCCGCTTCTTCAACCAGTCGATGACGTACTCTTCCACACTGTGCCGATTGTATCCCCGATCCAGATTTTGGATGGTATTTCCTCTCTCGTCCAGTGGGATGTGATGGCAAGGAATAGTTTCAGTCCGGGAATTCTCGGGGACATACGTCATCAACATGCAGTTGCCGCAAGGGTGCGGGCGGCCATCGAGCCCGGAATTCAAGCAGGTGACCGAATCTTGGAAGAACGAGATCTCTTCCCATGGCATGTTGACCGACCGGCGAGTGCGGCCGTATTCCAGGTCGCCCAGTTCGGTCTTCAGTTTTGTCAGCATCTCGCGCTTGTCCATGGGACCTCCAACAGCCGCTGACGGGAATTCTCCGCCATGATGACCGTCAGGGCTGTGATGGTAGTCACAAGCGCCGGTGAGTTGACGAATGTAACGCGGGCGCGACGCCCAGGAGCGCAAACGGTTGTCTCCGGGTTACTCCTCACCTCCCGGTGTGACAGGTTTCACTTGCATTTCCGTTGCTCTGGAGTACGTTGGTGCTGAACAGGGGCGCGGAAGTTCCCGACTATCCCGCTGCCCCGAAGGAGTTGCCATGTCAACAGACTTCCGCAAAGCGGCTACGCTGTTGCTGGTCTTAAGCGTGTTCGTGACGCTTTCCGGTATCGCCTTCGCCCAGAAGGTTGATGCCCCCAAGTATGACGCTAAAACCGAAGTTCATCTGGACAAAGCCGTCGTCCAGGACATACAGGAAGTAACCCTGCCCAATGGCCAACACCGGGTGATGCTATCGGTCAAGAACGGCAACGACCCGTATGACGTTTCGCTTAGTCCCAAAGCCTATCTTGAAGTTATGGATGCCAGCTTCAAGCAGGGCGACGCCGTCCAAATCACCGGCTCAAAGGTAACGGACAGCGAAGGCAAGACCATCATCCTGGCCCGCGAAATAGTCAAGGGCGGCGACACGCTGGTGTTTCGCGACAAGTCCGGCGAACCCGCCTGGACCTGGATGGAAAAGAAGACCGCAGAAGGCAAGTAAGAGTAACGGGCGGAATCTCAAGGCTACTGCAGGCAAGCGCAGTAGCCTTCGCTTTTGCGGACAAGCGACCGCTACGTTCCCCCCTGTCCGGTCGAAGGTGATGGTGGTTCAGCCTTAACAACCCTGTGACAACTACTGGGCGCAAGCTGTCCATAATGGGGAGCTAATCCGCTCACCCCGTTGTCGAATTTCGAAGGCGCCACACGTCTATCTACTGAGAACAACGCTCAGAGGATTGCTAGATTCTCTCGCGGCAAGGAGTTGCTATGTTGAGCTTGAAAAAACAGGAACTCGGTGAAACGACCGTTGTGCACTGCTCGGGACAACTCGTATTTCCCGATGCGGATGGTTTACGTGTAACCGTGATGCAACTTCCTCGCCCTCGAAAGCTGATGCTCGACCTGGCGGATGTCATCCGAGTCGATGCCGCCGGTCTGGGAACGTTTGTTTCCCTTTACCATTGGGCGGAAAAGACGGGGACCGAGCTGAAACTGATGAACCTCAGCTCAAGTCTGAAATATCTGCTCGAGATCACAGGACTAGACGCAGTTCTGGAAATCTGTTCCGTGGCAGAGATGCTTCGACTCTTGCACTGTTCCGATCCCGACTTAGAGCTAGCGGACATGGAACTAACGCTAGAAGCTCCACCCGAAAATGCCGCTTGGTTCGGACAGGATTCAACCATAGGCGCGTGATGGACTTCGTCCGCAAGGACGATGATTCCTACGATGTCTTCCCAAACCGGGAATTTCGGCAACGATAACCGCCTGCAGGCACAATATTCGCTGTTTCGGGCGCCGTGCCGGAGATAGAATTCGGCTGCTTTGGTATTTGAGAATTCTGCCTAGCAGTAGACCAGCCGCCGTCATCCGCCGTGATCATGGCGGTGTACTTGGAGGAGTGTCGCGCATGGCCACACCAAAAATTGCAATGGAAGTTCCCACTCCGGTACCGCAGATCGTTCCGGCCAAAACCACCACTCACCACGATTTTTTTCGTGACATCATCCTTATTATTCTGCTGGTGCTTGCCATTTTCGCCGTAGCAATGCATTTCTGGATCTATCCGCGCATGATGACGCCGGAGTTTAAAACCCCCTATCAGGCAGTGCTATTGGCTAATGGTTCCGTGTATTTCGGAAAACTGAGCCGCGCGTGGTCAGATTACCCCGTGCTTACCGATGTCTACTACCTGCAGAGCGTTACCAATAACGATACGAAGCAAACTTCGAACGTGCTGGTTAAACGTGGCAAGGAATGGCACGGCCCGGATCATATGGTCCTTAACGCGAAAGAAATTGTGCTGATCGAACCGGTGGGAGAGAGCTCGAAGGTAGCACAGTTGATCGCGGAGTCGAAGACACAGCCGTAACCGCATTCGTTGCATTTGAAGAATGCCCTTCACCACGAACCTGCAAGCGTCCGGAGCTGGCACGGGCTACACCCATTCGATCGTCTCTTGGCAGACGATTCAGGACTAACTTTATCGTGTTAACTTTTATGTTACATAAAGAGCTATATGGACCACAGCACAGTCCCGTCCCGAATGTGCAACCTCCTGCATGGTCGGCATAACGGGTACGCCAAATCCTGCGCCCATCCTCACATGCTTTTGGAAGGCAAGTTGCACTAATAGGACAACGAAGTTCACCATCATCGGCCTCGGGCCCCGCTTGGGAAAAGAACGGAAAAGGTGTGCATATTTACTTCATTGTTATTATTCGTGCTTTCGTTTGGGAACGAACCTCGAATCAATGGTTCTGGTTGTAGAGGTATCGGATAGGTCGATTTCACACCTTCTTAGCTAGCCGGTTCTCACCGAGCGGCTTCCCGTGGCGCAGAGGCATGTCATGTCAAGCCGTGCTGCCGTACGCTTCACTCTGTTTGCGTCCGTCACGCTCTTTCTACTGGTTTTCACCACTTCCCTGTATGCCGACGGCTGCAGCCTAGTTGGTAGTGCGATCAATTGCTCGGGTCTCGATTTCAGTACTTCCGGGCAGAGCATGTTCGGAACCGGACAGGGGCAGGCAATCTACAACAATACGTTCGGTACCAGTTGGAACGTGGGTGGGCAGGTCGGCGGTATCTACAACGCTCGCTTTCTCGGAATTGACCTCGGATCATACGGCGCCGAGTTGCGGGCCTCAACCAGCGGCAACATTGGTTTGTCGGTCGATTTCCGTGCTAATGGCGGTACCGTAAACGCCAACGTGAACAACGTCGGCATCGGCTTGGGCTTGCCGGATCTAAGTCAGACTTACAAGCCGGGTCAGTTGCTGACGGTGACGTCTACGTTCGACCAGCCTTCGATCAACAACAGCAGTTTCACGACGCAGTCACCGACGATTGCCGGTAGCGCACAGCTTAGCTTTGGTATGGCCGCCAACATCGGTGCCACAGTGTGCGTCGTAGCCTGTGGTGGATTCAATCTGGGGTTCAATACCGGCCAGCAAACGATTCCGATCTTCAGTTATAACGAAGCGCTGCATGGCACCGGCGTCGGCAACATTTCCGTTAACAACAGCGGATTGAAGATTTTTGGAATGCCCGTGAACTCCGG
>Ga0335069_10016532_pt1 | contig 10285 bp, 6 predicted proteins | sample Lox_Sample_11_FD_206714 | JGI IMG/M metagenome (GOLD analysis project Ga0335069, IMG submission 206714) | Soil microbial communities from Loxahatchee National Wildlife Refuge, Florida, United States - Lox_Sample_1.1 | ecosystem: Environmental > Terrestrial > Soil > Wetlands | place: USA: Florida...
CCCATTTCTGATGGCTTACGGCAAAAATGAATTCCTGACCAACCAATACATGCTCTTCCGAACGGGATACGTCCACAAGCTCTTTGACCTGCCCGCCCTGGTCGGCGACAAAGCCTACGCTATTGCCCTGCTCGAGGGTGCCAAGCTCTATGACGTGCCTTCAAATGTCTCGCCTCTTCCGGGAGATGCCTCTGTGGGAGTCGTGATCAACACTATTTTTGGCCCGTTCACCATTGGGGGAGGCGTCGGAGCCACCGGCCATGCGAAGATCTTCTACCAGTTGGGTCGCGTTTTTTGATTTTGAAAGCCCACTCTGAACGAGGAAGGCATTAGTTTGCAGGCTTCTCAGCACCAGCGCCAGGGCTAGATGCACTTTCGGTAGGCTTGTCGGCTTCCAGTATCGCGTGAACAATGAACCGCTGCGGAGCGCTTCCGACAAAGTAAAACGGGTAGCAGGTAACGAGAGTCAATTCGGAATCGCTCGTGGGAGTTAGCACCCGGGTATCTTCCGGCGTCACAATTTCGATCTTGCTGACCCTATATTTGATCGTCCTGTTCGTCGCTCGCAATTCGATGGTGTCACCCACCTGGACATCTTTGAGGACCCGGAAGAACCCGTCGCGATGGCCGGCAATGCCCACATTTCCCGTCTCACCGGGCTCAGCCGTTCCACCGATTCTGCCAACCCCGCGATTCAGGGTCAGATCGTCAGTTCCCTCAAACACTGGAACTGCCAGCTGTACCTTCGGAATTTCCAGGACTGCCAATGGCGGCGCAAACCTGCTCGCCAGGCTTTCTTTATAAGCCTTGATCCGTTGCGGAGACCACAACCTCTCGTCGGGATCGTCATTGTGATGCGGGCTGTCCTCGGTCACACTAGCTGCTTTAGCCGTCTGCGCATTCTCAAATTGCCACAGTGCAATCCGCGACGAGATTTTGCCATGAAGCCACCCTGCAACGTAGATGCCGACGAGGAGAACCCCGACAACGAGAAGCGTCTTCTCAATCCACCGCACGGCTCTCTTCTCTAAACCCGGCATCTCAAATCACACCCGCACTAGCGGAATCTTACTCCAGTTTTCCTCACTTTAAAGGGACGCAGTTCGACGACAAACTGCCAGAACTGACAGTACCGAACTGGATTCGCATTTCACGACGAAGCTGGATGGATCTCAGCAGGACACAACTCCAGGACAAGACCAGGTTACGAATTCTGGCAGGGACGAATCTCGCGAGGATTTACGAACTCACCATGTGGCTCTTGACTGCATACCGCACAAGCTCTGCGTTGCTCTTGGCGCCCAAAGCCTCCATGATCCGGTATTTGTGAAATGCGACCGTCCGGGTCGACATGTTGAGAATATCGCCGACCTCCTTCATCACCTTGCCCTCGGCGAGCAGTTGAAGGACCTCGCACTGTCTTGGCGTCAACTTCTCGTCCCGGACTGCGGCGCGCTTTCGCTCCCAAACCAGCGAGTTAATATCGTCCTTCGAGAGTGCCGAGCACATATAAGACTTGCCGCGCACGACAGAGCGCACAGCAACCACGAGTTCCGAAGCCGCACAGGTCTTGAGAAGGTAGCCGGATGCTCCGCGCAAGAGCGCTTCTGCGGCGAGTTCCGGATCGGAGTTCATGGTGAGATAGACCAACTTCACATCTGGAAGCATCTCCTTCACGCGCTGTCCGGCATCGAGGCCATTGAGAAGCGGCATTGCGATGTCCACGACAACGACATCCGGCTTTAACTGAGCAGCAGAGCGCACGAGCTGATGTCCGTCGCGGACAATACCGACTACGTTGAATTCTGTCTCGAGCAGACTCTTGCACAGCTCGGCGAGCAGAAGATGATCATCAGCGATCAAGATAGTAGACCGGGGAGGGACAGGCATACTAACCTCTTTCGTTTGGAAACCCAGAATCTCGTCTTGCCTTGCATATCGATTGTGATCTAAATCACATCTGTTGTGACGACACAGCCGTTCGACCTTGATCCATGAACTTCCTGCAGCGATTTCCGCGCAAAGAAGTCGTGACGAGTGTACATGATCGCTGGGTGTCGTGGCCTTAATTTTGTGAGGTTTGAGAGATTCTCGGATCAGCACCAGCTCTAGTCTATTTTTCCTTGAACATAAGGCTCGGGGAGACAAAGAGTTTCCCTGCCAGGGCCGCCCGAATGGCAGAAGCAAGGTCCGTGTTCAGACGCGTCTTGACCACGTACGCTGATCCGCCGGCTCCCATTGCGGCATTCACCGATTCTGTATCGTCGTGCACCGTCAGAAATACAACCTTGGATGTTGAACCTGAGTCTCGCAGCTCAGTCGCAACATCAATTCCGTTGACGTCCCCCATCGAGATATCGAGGACGAGCACATCCGGCTTGAGGCGAGCAGTTTCGCTGACAATCGCGCCGGCGTCTCTCACCGCCGCAACGATGTCGAACTGTCCATCTCGCTCGAGCAACTGACGCACGTGATTCAGAATGAATGCGTTATCGTCAGCCAGGAGAATGCTCGCCTTTGGCATCCCATCTCCCTTACAATTCATCACGCCCACAGAACGAACGCCGTTGATTGAATACGCCGCATTCACCCTGGATTCTGCAGGGGGGACCGAATACCTGCGAATCTTAAGTTGGCGAGGATGTTATCGCTACTGTCAAAACTGACGGGGCAAATCACGGGCCCTCGGGGCGCGATTCGACGGAGACCTCTTGCCTTTGCTTGAGTACAACGGGGACCGAGGCCTCGACATGCGTGCCATATGAGGGGCGCGACCAGATTGACAGTTCACCGCCCATGATCCTCAGTCGCTCCCGCATGCTCACGAGTCCCATGCCGCGCCATCCAACCCGCTCCTGATCGAAACCTATGCCATCATCAGAGACGCTCAGGCGGATGTGGTCGGATATGCGCGCCAGCTCAACCTCGACGTGCTGCGCGCTGCTGTGCTTGCTCACGTTACGAAGCGATTCCTGGATGATGCGGAACAGCCCAAGAGAGATTCCGGCGTCGAGTTCGCGTGGCAGATCCTGCACGCGGCACTCAATCTCTACCTTCTGCTGCCTAGAGAACTCGTGGCAAAGCTCTCGGGCAGCTCCTGCAAGGCCGAGGTAGTTCAGTTTCGAGGGGTGCAGGTCGTGGGATAGCTGCTGAATGTCTGCCGCAATTTCGCTGGTTAACTCCCAGAGCGCTCCACTCTCTTCCGCTCCCACATTCACACCCTGTCCTATCAGTTCCTGATTGAGCACCTGCAGTCGGTTTGCCAGCAATGCCAGTCTCTGGCTGATGTCGTCGTGAAGCTCCCTTGCTATTCGCGCGCGCTCCTCTTCCTGCGCGCGCATCAATTCGCCACTAAGTTCCTTAAGGATAGATTTGGCATTCCGGTCATCGGTCACGTCGATGCAGCAGCCAATGTATCCAGCAAATGTCCCGTCCGGCTGGAATCTTGGCACTCCTCGATCGGAGACCCAGCGATATTCTCCGTCGTTTCGCAGGAGCCTGTATTCCACTTCAAACGGAAGCCGCTGCTCAAACAGTTTTTCGAATGAATCGAGATAAGCTTTGAGATCCTCCGGATACACTCCTGAGGTCCATCCCGTTCCCAGTTCCGAGTCGGGAAGACGCCCCGTGAAGTCAAACCACGGTTGATTGAAGTACGTGCGCTGTCTGCCGCCGTCAGACATCCAGATCATCACTGGAGCACTGTTTGCCACGAGGCGGAACCTTCGCTCGCTCTCGCGCAATGCGGCTTCGGCCTTGTGGCGCTCTGTGATGTCTCGAATGATCACCGAGAAGAGGCTCTTCTTGCCTGCATGAACGTGGGCAATCGACGCCTCGATCGGAAATTCCTCGCCATTCCTTCTCAGCGCATGCAACACACCAGGGCTCTTCATTGCGCGTGTCGTTGTTCCCGTTTCACTGAATTGCCGGATGCTCTCGCCGTGTGTCGATCGAAATGGCTCGGGTATAAGAGGATCAAGAGTTTTTCCAATCGCTTCCTGGGCTGAAAGACCAAACATCTTTTCTGCAGCGGCATTGAAGAGCACAATCTCATGCGCGTCGTTCACAGTGATGATCGCGTCCATGGCGGATCCGACAATTCCCGCCAATGTGCTCTCGCTGTCGCGCAGCTTCTGCTCGGTGAGCTTTCGTTCTGTAATGCGCTGCATTGTGCCACGCATCTGCATAACGCCAGCCTGAGCGTTGTGCACAACCTCCCCGCGAACCGCTATCCAGTTCTTGATTCCCTTTCGCTCGCTGCCTTCGAGTTCGAGCCTAAAGGGCTTGCCGGAACGTAACGTCGTCTGCATCTCCTCCGTCAGTCTCTCCCAGCTTTCAGCAGTGAAGAAGCTCGCCAACTCCTTGAAGTGCATGATGGCAGTCTGTGGATTGATTCCGGTGAACCCATAAAAGGGTTCAGAAAGTCTGACTTCGTCGGTCTCTGGCTTCCAATGCCAGCTTGTCAGCTCTGCAACCCGCTCCGCCTCCAGAAGTTCCTCTTCCTTGGCTCGCAGCGAATCCTCGGCTCGTTTGCGCCGGGAGCTATAGTGAACCAGCAACACGATCAACAATGTCTCAATGAGCAAAAGAGCAAGCAGGCCGATAATCTCTCTCCCGTGCTGCTCCCACACCGAGTATTGCCAATAGAGAACCGAACTTCCGGACGGGAGTTTGTCAAAGTCGATCTTCCATTTTCGAAGCTGGCGCCAGTCAAACACGTAGCGCTGGAAATCGCCGGTCGTGACTGGAATCGCTTCTGCTTTTTCCCCGTTCAATACCCGAAGCCCGTCCGAACCGAGTCCACGGCCAATCTCGCGCATGTCGGCAATGCTGCCACCCACGATTCCGCTGCCGATGAATGACGACAACGTTCCATAGATTGGGCGCTTACAGTCCTCTGAAATCGTTCTCAGTACTTGAGCCGGGCTGTATTGCTCCCCTGCGGAGTCTGACATGAAGTCGAGGAATAGAACGACGGTCTTGGGGTCAAAGCCCGCCATTCTGGAGCGCATCTCACGTAATCTGAGACCAGACCAGTACTGGAAATCGATATCCCCTTCAAACGGCCGGAAGGCGTCATGAGCAGAATCCAACTCCAGCTTGTCCAGGTCGGACGCGCCCGCGATGACCACAACGTGGCGAGTACCCGGGTTTTGCTGCAGGGCCAGTTCCAGGGTCGGAAGATAGCTTAACTTCCTGATGATCCCGGTAGCCCCGGCCTTCCTTGCGCTTCCGGCTTGATTGATCTCCGCATCGACTACGTAAAAGATTTGCGAAGCGTCAGGAAAAACCTCTGCGCGATGCTTCGCTGCGAATTCAAGCGTCGGACCACCAATCGTGATGATGAGGTCAAAAATGCGTCCTCGGAACTTTCCCTGAAGGTGAGAGACCGTAGCTTCCTGACGCTGCGGGTCCGTGGGAAACATCGATGGATCGAGGTATTCAACAGAGAAATGGATTGGAGTGTTCCACGCTTCGAGAATTCTCTTCTCTGCTTCTTCGATGAGAGCTTCTATCTCCGGAGTGTCCGGGTCCACCGACGAGAGAAAGAGAACCTCTCTCTGTTCGCGCTCCGGTCGCACGACCGAATGACCGGTCTTGGGAGTCTTCCTTGCCGAGCTTCTCTTCGCCTCAATCGGACTCGCAGGGAGGAGGCAGAGTACAAGCACAAGGAGGAGCCGGCAAGCGCGAATGCACTTTTGGCTCTCGATCCCAGGTCTGCTTGACGGCAACGTTCCACCTTCCTTCGAATATGGGTCAATAAGCTCCGCGCTCGTCGACCAGTCATGCAAAGAGCGGCGTTGCACGCGGGCCAGTGACCATGATCACCCACCACTTCGCCTATGAACCCCTCCAATCCTAGTGGTTTGCTCACGCTTTCTGAACTGTCACCTTTGACAGTTCTTTTGCGTTTGTGGCACGCGTATTATCACCGAAATCGGCGGGAAATCGGGCTGTGGAGGAGGAGATTGCTTTTGCGCCTCGCAAATGCCACGAAGCTCCTTGTTGTTCTGGCATCGGTCATATGTATGGTCCATTCCCTCTCGGCTCAGGACCTTGCGCCTCGCGCGTACCTGATCCTGCCCCTCCATTCGAATGCGGTTACCCTGTCTTACTCCTTTATGGACGGCAGCCTGAATTTCGGGGATGTTGTCCCGCTCTCCGATTCCAAGGCGCATGTGAACCTGCCTGTTTTGAGCGTTTCGCACTCATTCGGGCTCTTCGGCCGCTCGGCTCTCTTCACGGCGTCGTTGCCCTACGGAGTCGGGCACGTCAGTGCGCTGGTGGTCGATACAGAGCAAAAAGTCTACCGATCGGGGATGTTCGATTCTTCCTATCGCTTCTCGATCAATATCTTGGGCGGACCGGCGATGGAACTCAGGGATTTCGCCAAGTGGCACCAGAAGACCGTGCTCGGAGTGAGCGTCAGACTGGTTGCACCTACCGGCCAGTACGATCCGACAAAACTGATCAACTACGGGAGCAATCGTTGGGCCGTAAAGTCAGAAGCAGGCCTCTCTCATCGCAAGGGCCACTGGATCGTCGATGCTTACGGCGGTGGATGGTATTACTCAACAAACCCTGAATTCTTTTCCCATAACCAGTACAACCCCGGCACAACAACGCAGAAGCAAGACTCGATGTTCTCGTTTGAGGGCCATCTCAGCTATGACGTAAAGCCAAGACTGTGGGCCTCGTTCGATGCGAACTACTGGCACGGAGGAACGACAAGCCTCAACGGAGTCGAAAACCCCGACACACTGCAAAACAACTCCCGCATCGGAGCAACGCTTGCGGTGCCATTTACCCGGCATCAGGCTCTCAAGTTCTCGTACGCGAACGGTGCCTATATCCGGTACGGCGGCAACTTTCAGACCTTCTCATTCGCTTGGCAGTACTCCTGGCTCGGCAGACCAAAGTAGCAGAGCCCTAGCCCGCTACCTGTTCCCGTGTCATCTTCGATGCGAGTTCTCCCTTCGCGATCTTCAGCGCGTCCTCGGCATCAACGCGCCCAAAGAGATCAAGAGAGCGGGCGATGAGTCCTGTCCAACCGGTCTGATGACTCGCGCCAAGCCCCGCGCCATTGTCCCCATGGAAGTACTCGTAGAACAGAATGTGGTCCTTCCAGTGCGGGTCATCCTGGAACTTCTTGGCTCCGCCATACACGGGACGCTTTCCGTCTTTATCCTGAATGAAGATGCTCGCCAATCTTCGGCTTATCTCTCTTGCCACTTCGAACAGTGTCATGTAATTCCCCGAGCGTGTCGGACACTCAACCTTGAAGTCATCGCCGAAGAACTGATACAGGTTGAGCAGGCCGCGAATCAAAAGGCCATTCACGGGCATCCAAACCGGTCCGCGCCAGTTTGAATTGCCGCCAAACATCCCGGTATTCGATTCAGCAGGCAGGTATTGCACTTTGAACTCCTGGCCATTCAGGTCGAACACGAACGGATGGTCCAGGTGGTATCGCGAGAGCGACCGAATCCCATAGGGTCCGAAGAACTCGTCTTCATCGAGCATGTAAGCCAGAATTCGCTCGATCTTTTCCTTGTTACAAACCGAAAGCAGACGGCGGTCTGCATAACCCCTGAAGCTGCCGTCTGCCGGGGCAATGTGCGCCAGCAATTCCGGATGCCGTCTCCTGAACAATTCGACCAACTCAACGAGCCGTGGATGTCGTGCCAGAATTCCATTAGGTTCAAGCACTGTCGAAGCACAAAGAGGCAGCAGCCCCACCATCGAACGTACCTTGAGACGCATGGATTCGCCATTTGGCAAATTGAGCAGATCGTAGAAGAAGCCATCTGTACCATCCCACATCTCGTCGTGGTTATCTCCGATGCGATCCATCGCATAGGTAATCCAGACAAAATGCTCAAGGAACCGGAAAGCCATCTCCTCATACATCGAATCATGCTCGGTGAGGATGAGCGCGATCTCCAGCATATTCTGGCAGTAAAAAGCCATCCACGCGGTGCCGTCAGCCTGATCCAGATGCCCGCCCGTAGGAAGTTCCGCGCTCCGATCGAACACCCCAATGTTGTCCAGCCCCAGGAATCCGCCCGCGAACACGTTGCGCCCCTGAGGATCCTTCCGATTCACCCACCAGTTGAAGTTCTGGAGAAGGCCGTAGAACGAACGCTCAAGAAAGCGGATGTCAGACCTGCCCAACTCTTTCTCGATGTTGTAGAGAAACAGAGTCGCCCACGCGTGCACTGGCGGGTTCACATCGCTGAAGTTCCACTCGTATGCAGGAATCTGCCCATTCGGATGAGAGTAGAGGTTCCGCAGCATCAAAAGTAGCTGGTCTTTGGCAAAGTCGAAGTCCACCAGCGAAAGAGCGATCGTGTGGAACGCCAGGTCCCAAGCCGCATACCATGGATATTCCCACTTGTCGGGCATGGAAATAATGTCGCTGTTGAGCATGTGGAACCATTCGGAATTGCGCACGGCGCGTTTGGAACTACTGATCATCGGATGCGCATCATGTTCTTCGAGCCAGCGATCGACATCGAAGTAGTAATACTGTTTGCTCCACAACATTCCGGCCAGCGCCTGGCGGTGAACACGGCGCTCGTCTTCGCTCAGTGACGCGGGAGTTACTCGCTTGTAGAACTCATCTGCATCGACAATCCGCGCTGCAAATGCTTCGTCGAAGTCCACAAAAGGAGTCGGCGATGGCTTGCTGCTCAGCCTCAGTCGGACGATCTTGCTGCCGCCCGCAGGCACCTCCAGGCGAAGGTGCGCCGCGGCTTTGGTGCCGGTCTTTTCAGGGTTGATCGCTCCTTGCTCAGCGCCGATCAGGTATCGGTGAAAGGCGTCCTTCACGTATGGCGAGGGATTGGGCTGTGCCCACAAACGATGAACGTTGGTTTCATTCTCCGTAAAGAGCCATTCGGGATTGCCATCGCACTGCAGCGTGTATTCGCCGAGCAGGCTGTGCGTCGCCTGAATCGCCCCATCTGCGACCTGCCGCAGCTTCGGCTTGACGATCCCCAGATCCCACGACCAGGTATTCCGAAACCAGAGCGTCGGCAGTAGATGAAGCTTCGCATCCTCGGGGCCGCGGTTATGCACCGAAATCCGTATCAGGATATCTTCTGGTCCTGCCTTCGCGTACTCGACAAACACATCGAAGTAGCGGTCTTCATCAAAGACCCCGGTATCGAGCAGTTCATATTCGAAGTCTTCCCTCGTCCGTCGTTTGTTTTCTTCCACAAGCGCCCGATAGGGGAACTCAAGCTGCGAATACTTGTAGAGGTACTTCATGTATGAGTGCGTTGGAGTGCTGTCGAGATAGAAGTAGTACTCCTTCACGTCCTCGCCATGATTTCCTTCACTGTTGGTAAGCCCAAACAGACGCTCCTTCAGAATCGGGTCACGTCCATTCCACAGCGCAAGCCCAAAACAGAGAAGCTGCTTGTCATCCGAGATACCACCCAGGCCATCCTCTCCCCATCGATAGGCGCGGGAGCGTGACTGGTCATGGCTGAAATAGTTCCATGCATTTCCATCCTGGCTGTAGTCCTCGCGCACCGTGCCCCACTGCCTCTCGCTGAGATACGGTCCCCATTTCTTCCATGGAACGCCCTGTTCGCGCGCAGTATTCAGGCGTTTCTGTTCAGCGGTTTCAACGTAGGCAAATGTTGAATGCGGCATCTCTGACATCGGTGACTCCTTCACATCTCACAACTCAAAGGCCCGCCTCAGCCGGAGGCGAAACGTGGGTATCTCCCACGAGAGACAACTCGAAAACGTGATAACCCCAGGGCGGCATGTCGAGAAAGAGCCCGCGAGCCAGCAACTCGTCTCCATCCCGCTCGTACACCGCCTGGCTCATTTGGTCCTGCAAGCGCACGGCATGCCCCCGAAACTCCTCAAACGGAATCTGCACATAGCACTGGCTCTGGTTGCCGGCGTAGTTGACAGCGATAAGAATCGGGTGATTTTCAGCCAATCGCCATATAAAACAGATGAAACAGTCAACCGTCCAGTTGCCTTCCCATGCCTTCGAGCAGGTCAGTAATTGCCAATCGCCGTCCTGCAAGACCGGTCTGTGGATAGTACCGATCAGCCGCGCATAAAACTCGCGGAGGACCTCGTCCGGTACCTCCTCCGGCCTGCGGCCCAGATGAACCGAGAGCTTCTTCTTCCGTCCATCAAACTGGCCGTCATGGAAGAACCGGAGGCCGGTGCACGTAAATGTCAGCACCGCTGCAGCCAGATGGACTTCCGGAGGAAACGTCGCAGCTGCCCGAGGCTCGTCGTGATTCTCAAGAAA
>Ga0335069_10016534_pt1 | contig 10285 bp, 12 predicted proteins | sample Lox_Sample_11_FD_206714 | JGI IMG/M metagenome (GOLD analysis project Ga0335069, IMG submission 206714) | Soil microbial communities from Loxahatchee National Wildlife Refuge, Florida, United States - Lox_Sample_1.1 | ecosystem: Environmental > Terrestrial > Soil > Wetlands | place: USA...
GTAAACCAATGTCTTTAGAGGCAAGATTAAAGAGTAGCCTTTCACAAAGAGGAGATAAGAATCATAATTGGCAGGGTGGATTAACTGAAGTTCAGCAGCTAATAAGAAATTCAGCAATATATGAATTATGGAGAAAAGCAATATTAGATAGAGATAATTATACTTGTGTTCTGTGTGGTGCTTATCAACGTTGGGATAAAGAAAAGAAAATCTTAATAAAAGTACAAGCAGATCACATTATAACCTTTTCTTCGATTTTAGAAAAATATAACGTTAAAACATTAAAACAAGCAATTAATTGTAACGAGCTTTGGGATATCTCGAACGGAAGAACTCTTTGTGAAGATTGTCATAGAAAGACAGAAACTTTTGGCTATAAAGCAATAAAATATAAAAATAAATCTTCTTAATCATTTCTTCCTTTGACTACCTCATGCTAAACTAAAAGTATGGCTAATCAACTTTTCTCACAAGTGGCAATTACTAATCCGCAAAACGGAACATTGACCTTTGATAGTAGTAATTTTATCTTGCAATCTATCACAGGACTAGAGTATCCTGCTATTCGATTGCCTCGATATAATCTTCCTGGACAAACAGGAGCAAATGTGTCAAATCAATTATATGGGGAAAGAATAATTACAATAAAAGGTGTTTGTAATGGATCGAATGTTAGTTCTTATTTAACAAATCGTTCCACGATCAGTAATGTACTTTCAATTGCACGAGATAATAATAATAATCTACAGCCATTAGTGTTAAGTTTTACATTGGCAAATGGTAATGCTTTTACTGCTAATTGTTATACATCAAAAGAACTTACGTTATCGTTTGGAGAAGATCAAATTGAATGGGCAACTTTTCAGATACAACTTGTTGCTCCTGATCCAAGTTTGTATTCTACGACTTCGAGTAGTAATGTTGTAACGTTGCCCGTACAAGGTCCAGTAACAGGTATCAGTGGCATAGTGCAGACGGTAGGTAGTGGTCAACATGATTTGACGTCTGGAGGAGCATTTACTGACACCATAGGGCATACCTACACAATTGTTATTCAATCAGGAGGGACAACATTTAAGTGGAAAACTGATAGTGGTGCATTATCAGGTGCAGTAACGATTACGGGTTCAGCTCAAACATTGGCAAATGGTGTTACTGTTACATTTGGACATACAAGTGGATATACAAATGGAGATACCTTTACAATTGTTGCAACCTATGGTGTACAAATTGCTTCAGCATTGGGTCCATTAACAGGTACAGCATTGGGTATTTCTCTTGCGCCAGCTTCAGGAGGACAAGTAACAATCAATAATCCTGGAGGATTGCCAGTTTATCCAACCATTACAATAACAGCACCAATTGTTAATCCGTATATTGTTAATTTGCGTACAGGTGCATTTTTGCGTATTACGGATTCATTATTAGCTGGTGCAAATTCATTGGTTATTAACTGTGCAGCTCAAACTATTTTCCAAGGAAGCAATAATGTAACAGGGATTCAAAGTTCTGATTCAACCTTTTGGGATTTACTTCCTGGAAGTAATACAATTGGATTTAATGCAAGTTCTGGTTCTGGTCAGGCAACAGTGCAGTTCTTTCCAACATTTATAGGAATATAGGAGAATGAATTATGGCTAATATACCGAAATATACTGTCGAAGTTAGAGATCAATATGGAAGATTGGTAACAATCCTTAATAATCCGATGAAGAAGCAAATTGACTTGTATCGGAATAAGCCAGGAGCGTGTCAATTTGTTTTAGATGCATTTGATAGTCAGGCAACGAATAATATTCTTCAATTAAATGTGTACGATATTGTCATGCGAAGAGGAGGAACAGTTATTTTTGCTGGAAGACTTTCGTATATTTATCCGCAGGTTGATGAGACAGATAAAGCAGAAGTTGATTGTACTGCAACAGGATACGTAGACTTATTTCAACAACGATTAGTAACAAGTTCATATGCAAATTTTGATACAACGCATAATCAACTTGTCTATAGTGAAATTGATGGTGGACAGGTTATTGCTTCATTGATTAACGAAACACAATTTCCTACGGGCACTGATGCTGGAGTATTAATGCAAAATACAACTCCAACAATGAATCAAAGTTTTATTGCTTCTGGAAGCACCACTGTTAATCAAATTCGATTATTATTAAAAACAAATACGGATTACTCAGGAACAGCAACAAGTGGCACAAGTAATACCTTAACTGATACAAATCAAAGTTGGTCAGTTAATCAATTTGCTGGTGGTTTGGTAAATATTACAGGAGGAACAGATGTTGGTGACAATCAAATTATTGCCTCAAACACAAGTAATACACTTACACTTTATAGTGCAAATTCTTTTGTTACAGGAACAGTAACGAATCCCACAACAGGAGCAACAGCAAATACCTTAACTGATACTGGACAGGCATGGACAGTTAATGCTTATGTTGGAAGATTAGTTTCAATTACTGCTGGTACTGGTATTGCCCAAAGTGCTGTTATTCTTTCTAATACAAGTAACACTTTAACGCTCTCAAGTTATTGGACAACGAATTTAGATACTACAAGTCAATACTCAATTGCTATCACTCCTTTTACAGGGAAAACAACTTCTTCTTCAGCAAATTCAATTACTGATAGTAATCAAAGCTGGTTAACAAATATGCTTACAGGTAGTATTGTTATTATTACTACAGGGACAGATGCACAAGATTCACAAACAATTATTTCAAATACAAGTACTTCATTTACAACCGCAGGTAATTTTAAGGTTACTCCAGATGCAACGAGTACCTATAACATTCTTCCTGCTCCAACTGGTACATTTACTGTTATTCCAGATACAAGCAGTACCTATACTATTATTCCTTCAACTTCTCCTGTAACAGGAAATGTTAGTGTTGGTATTTATCCTGATAATGGTGGCGTGCCAGACGTTACCCCTATTGCAAATTCGACAATTACTATCCCTGCCAGTCAAGTTTCGTTTAGCCAATATGGATGGGCAACATTTCAATATTCAGGAACATTGCCTCAATTAACACAAGGGAATGTTTATTGGATAAAAGCTAATCTTAGTGCAGGCCAGTCAGGAAATAATGGTATTTTGTGGGGATATCTTAATAACGATTATTATCCAGCAGGACATGCTTATTCTCCTGAAAATCCTACATTATTTAGTTCAGATCAGGATTTACAGTTTTTTATTTTAATGAGTGATAACTCGTATCAGCAAACAAAAAATACATACTTAGGTATTAGTCAGGGAGCATTAGAATCTTCGTATAATATTACTTATACAATTCCTGCATATAAACCTGTAAAAGAAGCAATCGAAGAAATTAGTCAGTTAAAGAGTGGAATTGATTTTTCTATCAATGTTTCGATTGATTCTAATAATCTTATGACGAGGATTTTTAATGTATATTACCCAGTGCAGGGTATCAATAATACAGCACTTAATTTTACGTATCCTGGAAATATTATTAAATTCTCACGAGCACGAGATGGTAAGTCTATGATGAATGTTCTTTATACCAGAGGACAAGGTACAGGACAGACGCAGCCTGTTACAACAAGTTTTAATGGTAATTCTATTCAACAATTTGGATTGTTTGAGGCAACTGAAGATTATTCAGATATTCAAGATGTACCAACCTTACAGTCATTAGGAGATGAGAATATTCGGGTACAGAATAATCCTTTAGATACTCCTGACTTTACTATTGAAGGAAATGATCAGCCACAAATAGGTTCATTTGGGTTAGGAGATACAATTTTATTGAAGTCTAGTGGTCCAGGATTATTGAATTTTACAGCAACGTATCGTATCGAAGAAATTCATGTATTAATAGATGAGGACGACAAGGAGACAATTGAGCTTGTTGTTAGCATCGCTTGACTATGCCTAAAGGAGTTTTTAAAAGAAAACCATTTACAGAGGAACATAAAAGAAATATTAGCAAAAATAGTGCTAGGTTTTGGGCTGGAAAACAATTACCTGAAGAAGCAAGAAAGAAAATGAGTGAATCTGCTAAGAAGAGAGGAATAAGACCAATACCAGAAAGTTCTGATAAAAAGCGTGAAAGAATGAAGGGTAATCAATATAGACTATCTAAAACACCTTGGAATAAAGGTAAGCAACATTCAGCAATTCGTGGTGAAAAACATTATGCTTGGAAAGGTGGAATCGGTAGTGAAAGGCATACTTTGATGAGACAAATAGAATATGTTCTTTGGCGAACAGCAGTTTTTGAAAGAGATAATTATACATGTCAAATTTGTAGGAAAAAGGGGGAAAAATTACACGCAGATCATATTAAGTCTTGGTCTGATTATCCAGAGCTTCGTTATGCGATAGATAATGGGAGAACACTTTGCTTTGCGTGTCATTATGAAGTTACTTTTGGTCATAAAATCCCAGAGGAGGTAAAAACATGGGGATAATTCAACAATTAAAAGATCGTTTATATACTAAGAAGATTATTAGAGTTGATCGAGCACAGACAACAATTGAACGGAGAAAGGAGTCTCTTATTATTTACCGACTAAGACAGTTGGAACAGGATGTTGTGGCATTAAAAGCAAATCAGTTACAGGAAATACAATTTGGCAATATTTTACTAAGTAGCCTTGTTGGAAATGGAGTTATACAAACATCAGTAGGAAGTACAATTACTGGTGGAGGACTTGTAAGTACAACAAGTTTTCCAACAAACGATGTTATTATCTCTTCAACAAATTCAACAGCAAGTACGAGTTATGTTGATTATCCTGGATCTACTTTACCAAATTTCTCAACAGCAGGTTCTGATACGAGAGCACTTATTATCGTTTTAATATCAGCAAGAAATACAGCGTTTTATAATACTGGTAATGGTATAAATTTTAATATTGTTGATACTTTGAATGGTTCTCCTAGTAATTTATTTACTTTTACACATGATAATGATTGGTATCTTGTTACTATAGATTTTGTTGGTCAGACATGGACAACAGGAAATAAAGATAGAGTTGCTTCATATATTGCAGAAGTAGATCTTTCTCAAGGAATTCATTCATTAAAACTTCAATATAAAGCGAATACTTCAGGAACAGCAACAGTTGATTTTGTTCAATTATCCTATTTATTATTAGGAAATGTTTAATTTTATGAATAAAGATTTAATAATAAATGAATATCAAGAGGGAAATAAAGACGAATCCTCTCTTTTGCTTGAAGATGGAAGAACTGTTGTTGGTGAAGTTGTTGATGAAGGTAATTATTTATATTATGTTACCAAAGATAAAGACAATCAGTATGATTTAGTTTTTGCTCATGATGTTACTGTAACCGAGGTTATTAAAGATATAATAAATACTGACATAAATACTAGTTCGATTTCAAAATAGTTTTATTATGGGTAATAGTACAGTTAATTTGTACAGGAGCTTTTGTTTTTTGTGAATAATAAATTTCAATATGCACAGGAGGCGTTGGTGTTGGTGAAACTTTATTAAGAGCAAATGAGCCATTTTGGATTTTTGCTGAATAAGTATTGGTTGCAACAGCAACACCTACCGTAGCAAGAATACCTAACAGGAAGGCAAGTACAATCGTTATATTTTTATTATGTTTAGTAACTTTTTTCATAGTATTGTCTATAGTATATCATATTATACTATAGTTGTCAATAGGTAATATTGATTGACAGATAATTACTAAAATAAGTATAGCATATGTCACACTTTTGTTTATTACGTAATGGCATGTCGAATGCTGCTGAGGCTAACTTAAATAACATTGCAGTAGCCTTTGTCTCTGCTGCTGGTGGAGTGGTAGGTGCAAATGATTATTTGATTGCTAATCAAAATTCTGCTGCATTTGGTTCTCAAACCGCAGATAGTATGTTCTTAAAGGTAAATGTTGGAAGAGCATATGTTCCGAATCTTGGTGTTTCAGCTCCAATGCAATATGCTTCGTATAATAATGCTGTTGATACAACAAGTATCTTAGTTGCCAATAATACCACTGGTTCAACACAACAAGATTATATTGTGTTATATGTAAATCTTTCGGCTGCTGTAGATGCAAATGCTGACAATGTTATGGCATTTGCTGATGCACGAGGCACAGGTGGTAATCCTCCTACAAATAATCAGATTCTTAATGGGAATGGTGGTACATGGGCAGGTATTGGAGCAAATAATCCTTATATTATTTTGTGTCAGGTTTCAGTAGCAAATAATGCTACGTCAATTGGATCAGGAGCACTTACCGATAAACGAACTTTTGCTTCTTTTCAGACAGGACAAACTGTACCTGTTCCACAATATATTAATTTTACCGATCAAAGTTCTGTTCCTTCTGCACCTTCTTCTGGTTTTACCTTACTCTATTCTCGAACAACAGCTAATGCAACAAGTGAAGGTTTATTTACATTAATTAATGGTGGGCAACCAGCACAGATTGGATCAAATACTATTGTTGCAAATGGTTCGGTGGGTACGAATCAGAATGTTAATTGGGCATTAGGCACAACGCAAAGCTATACTTTAACAGCAAGTATTACTTTTTCAAATTTTCAGAACCCTACTATTGGACAGCATTTAACGCTTATTATTACGCAAGGAGGAAGTGGTAGTTATACTTTGAGTTTTCCTGCTTCAGTTATTTGGCCTAATAATACTGCTCCCGTACTTACAACGACAGTAGGAGATACGGATTTAATTGGTTTTATTTGGGATGGAACATATTATCGAGGTTTTACTTCGTTAGCATATCCACATTAATGAATTATGAAGGGAGGAAGATAACATGGCTCAAAGACAATGGCGATCAGACGATACCTCTCCTTGGGGTTTTGCATTCGGTTCTGGTGCTGATGGTTCTGTTGCTATTAATACCTCTAGTGATGGAAATAGTAATACTAGTTGTACTGGGACATCAGGAACAAATTCTCTTTCATTGGGAGCAGCTTCAACTTTTGCAAATGGTAATCTCCTTATTATTCATCAAACACAAGGAACAGGTGCTGGTAATTGGGAATTGAATAGAATTACTTCAGGAGGAGGATCAACTACACTTACACTCACATATAATCTTATCAACACGTATGGCACAGGAGCACAAGTTTATGCATTAAAACAATATACAACAGTTACCATAAATTCAGGACAAACACTTAGCACAAATGCATGGAATGGTAGTCAAGGAGGTATTACTGCCTTTATTGCAAATCAAAGTATTACTGTTACAGGAAACATTGTTGCTAATGGAGCAGGATTCCGAGGTGGCACATCAACTGTGAATAATAGTAATGAAATACAAGGAGAAGGCTATGCAGGACTTGGTTCACATGCTACGGGAGCTAATGGCAATGGTGGTGGTGCTGGTATTGATTTTCAAAATCAAAGTGGTGCTGGTGGAGGAAATGGCACAGCAGGTACGAACGGTGTGTTAACCACGGGTGGAACTACGTATGGCAATAGTGGCTTGACAACCCTTGATTTTGGTGGAGGAGGCGGTGCATCAGCGTATGGTGGAGGGCATGGTGGTGCTGGTATTGTTGGTGCAAATGGTGGTGGAATAGTTATTCTTATTGCTCCTCAAATTACTATTACAGGATCAATCACAACAAATGGTGCTAATGGAACTGCTGTTTTTGAAAGTGCGTCTGGTGGAGGAGCAGGAGGATCAATTCTTCTGAAGGGTCAAACTATTACTCTTGGTTCAAATCTTGCTACTGCATTAGCAGGATCGGGTGCTTCTGGTAGTAATGTCTCATCAGGTGGTGGTGGGGTTGGAAGAATCCATGCTGATTACTTATTATCTGTTTCAGGTACGACTAATCCAACAATTGACACTCGACAAGATCCGACATTGGTGACAACAGCACCATTTTTCTTATCGTTTTAATTTGCTTTTTACTATGTATAATTAAGAGTGAACTATAAACATGGCAAAAGGCGGTAATAACAATTCACAATCTATTAATACTGCATCGCAGTTAGCCACATTGAGTGCTAATACACAAAATATGGCTAATGATATTGCAGATATAAAGGATGATATTAAGGACTTGAAAGGTAATTATGTTACAAAGGATCGGTTTGATCCTGTTGAAAAGGTTGTTTATGGATTGGTTGCATTAATTCTTCTAGCAGTGGTTGGGACAGTAATCACCTTAGTTCTTAATCATCCATTAACTGTAGTTAGTCACTAACTTTATGGAGAAACAAAAAGAAAATCGTCATCAAGAAATGCATCGAACCTTTTTTTATTTTGCAACGATTGTTATCGTTTTAGCAGCACTTGTTGGTTTTTATTATTTTTATTTATTATTTTTTCCTCCCAGAGTAAGTACCCTTACTAATATTACGGTTTCTCCAACAACAGTTCATGCAGGAGATACGTTAGTAGTAAAAGCAAATTATTGTAAATATATTGATGCAACTTCTTTTATTATTCGAAATCTGTTAGCGGTTGATGGAAAAAAGACTGTTATTCCCTTAGCTGAGGTTGCTTCTGCTGCTCCATTAGGGTGTGGTAAGTTTGTAACATATGTCATGATTCCAAATGGCTTGCCTAAAGGAGTTTATCAAGTACAATTAACCATAGAATACCAAGCAACACCAGTTCGAGCCACTTTTGAAGAATTTACTTCGCAATCATTTAAGATTAACTAACATTGACAAACTAAAGAGATTAGAGTAACATCATCACAGTAAAAGCTATGCGAACCTTACCAGTAGTTTTTTCACAGAATGATCCACAATGGGATCTAAAACCATTGGGAAATTCGACCTCTGTAGACTTAGGGCAAGATGGCTGTCTCGATACCTCTTTTGCTGATCTTGCTGTATATTACGGAAAGAATACTGATCCTGCTCAGATTGATATTGCCTTCGAGCAAGGAAACATTTTTGTTTCAGGCGATTTACTTCCTGATAATGCTTTAGCTCAACTCTATCCTGATATTACTTATCAAGGATCAGATCACTACGAAACAATTCCTGCTGATTTAGGTAAATTGAAAACGTATTTAGCTGATCCAACAATTAGCGTTATTGTGTGTATTGACATGGGAGGAGGAAATGTGCATTTTTCTCCTGTAGTTGATACTGATGGTAACGATTCAGTAACGATTGCTAATGCATGGGATGGAAAAGTAGAACCATTCTCACAGGATTATGGTGATCCAAAGAGAAATATTCTTCGTTTCATTGTGTATAAAGGAATACCTGCTACCCAAACAACAGCTCCTTCAGGAAATTCGCAAGATGCTATTAATGTTGAAAAGGCAGTACAGTTTGACCAAATTTTAACAGTATTAAAGAATGCAGGAAAAGTGCCTTCTGATGATTCTAATCAATATATTAGCGGTGATTCATCTAAGAACAATGGACTTTTGAATGTTATTAGTGGTTTAGTTGCTGATGATGAGTCGCAAACAAAACGAGCTGGTTGGTACGATCAGATTTGTATTAACTATGGTTATAAGGGTGATACAACCACATTTACTCCCGATCAGTTAATTAAATTGATTAATTCACAGAGCGAATCTGATACTGTAGCAAATCTTAATAAACAGGTAGATTCTCTTGGACAGCAATTAGATCAGGAGAAGCAACTCAACGAAACCCTTCAGAAGAACATACAAGAGGCACAGACAGCAGGTAATGATCCAAGTAGTGGTATTAGCTATAAAGACCTCTATCTCCAGCTAGAAAAGGACTACAATGGCAAGAAAGCACAATGGGAAGCACAGTTTGCTTTAGATACAGCAGTTTTCTCACAATTAAAGACAAATAATATCTATTACTTACCTACGAATGCCATTTTTGGTTATTGGTTTCAGAGATTTACCAAGCAGGCAACACAAAATACTCCACCACCTTTAACTCCTGCTGATTTCAAATATGCAGCAACAGTAAAGCCACCAGCAAATACATAGAAGGAGGTGATGAACATGGGACAACCAACAGTTACTACTCCAGTTACTTCAGCAAAGGTTTTTTATAAATCTTGGACAATTTGGTTTAATGTTCTTTCATTTTTACTTGTTATCTTGAATCAAGCATTACCAATTGCACCATCATTAATTCATGATGCAGGAACAGCTAAAAATGTTGGAGACTTAATTTCAGCAATTATTGTTGTAGTTAATGTTCTCTTACGATTTAAGACAACGAATCCTGTTAAGCTAACAAATAGTTAGAATGAGGGTCGAACTTATTACTTAAAGGGCTAGTAGCTCTCTTTTTGAGTTTCTAGCCTTTTTTGTTTTTCTTTGAAGTTTTC
>Ga0335069_10016535_pt1 | contig 10285 bp, 4 predicted proteins | sample Lox_Sample_11_FD_206714 | JGI IMG/M metagenome (GOLD analysis project Ga0335069, IMG submission 206714) | Soil microbial communities from Loxahatchee National Wildlife Refuge, Florida, United States - Lox_Sample_1.1 | ecosystem: Environmental > Terrestrial > Soil > Wetlands | place: USA: Florida...
GGAGCATGCCCTGCGCGGGGTGCCCCGATCGCCCGGAGCTGCTGAAAGAGCCGCTTATGATGGCGATCCAGCGCTCTCTATTGACGGTAATCGTACAAGTTTTCTATAGTAGGGACAAGCACATGCTAGCTGGTGAGCGAATGTGCGATAGATGAGACTGCAGGCGCTGGCCGTGCTCAGGCTGACAAGCGCGGCGACGGTGGCGCTCTGGCTGCCAAGAGCCCACCGGGCGCGGTGGCGCGCTCAGCGGTCGGCGGCGGGGCCGGGCCTCTCGGCCCCGCCGTAAGCAACCGTTAATTTTCTAGGACGACCCGTGACCACCGATGGTGCGTTTTCCCAGCTCAAAGCCTCAAAAGGGACTCCTGGCCGACGTGGTGCCGGCCCGGGCCGGCGCGGCCCGTGTCCGGTCCCAGCGCGCCGCGCGCCAGGTCCAGCGTGGCCGGCCGTGGCCCGGCGGAAGCGCCGTGACCTGCAAGAACGTTGAGCCCGGACGCATCCTCGAGCTCATGGCCGCGGGAGCGCGGGGCACCGGCCGACCTGAACACGGTATGAACCCGGTTGAACCCACTGCGTGTCTGACCCGTATCAGGGTTGCTGGCCGTTTTGTCCGGGCGAATGTTTCAGTGATCGGCTGTATCCGGTTCCGTACCTTGACTTCATGGCGCACAATGGAGCGCGAGGCCAGCACGAAAAGGACGGCCACGCCGGAGTCGGCCGGCGTGGAAGCGTGCGGAGGTGTGATGGTTCGCGGGCCCAGATCCGGTAACGGAGCGCGGTCATCCGTGTACTATCTTGCCCCGGCTGGGCAGGTGCCGCCGCGGCCCCGGGCCCGGACGCTGTACGGCGGGGCGCTGTATGGCGGGGCGGAGCATGGCGAGGCCGATCTGCTGGGTGCCGGCGTGCTGGCTGACGGCTCGCTGGCGGCTGATCCGGCCGACGGCAGCTGGCGCGGGGCCGGCGGCCGGTGGCTGCTGTGGCCGCTGCGCGTCCTGTTGTGGGCGGCCCTGCTGATCGTCGCGTTCCGTGGCCTCACCGCGATCGTCTTCAGCCAGCATCCCGCGCCGTCGGCAGGCGGCGCGGGGCCGGCGGCCGCGGCCGGCGGGCAGTTCCCCGTCGCCCTGGCCGAGGCCTACGCGGCGGAGTTCGGCCGGGTGTACCTCAGCCTCAGCCCGCAGGACCAGGGCCAGCGGGAGCAGGCGCTGGCGGCCTTCGTGCCCGCCAGCGTCCTGGCCGCGGACCCGAACCTGGGCTGGAATGGCGTCGGCCAGGTCAACCTGCAGCTCGAGCAGGTCGCGGGCATCAAGGTCCAGGATCCGCGGCATGCCGTCGTGACGCTGCTGGCCTTGGTCAGCGGCCAGTTCATGGAGCTGGGCGTGCCGATCGCGGCTTCGGGCACCGGCGTCGTGGTCTCCGGGGAGCCTGCGTGGCTGGCCGCGCCGCCGCAGGTTTCGCCGCCCCCGGCCACCCCGGGCCGTTCGGATCCGGTGGCCCAGAGCCAGCTGAGCAATGAGCTGCCCGCCTTTTTCCAGGCCTACGCCAGCGGCGATAGCACCGCGCTGAACAGGTTCGAAGTCCGCGGCGTGTCGCTGACCGGGCTGGGCGGCGCGGTGACCTTTGGCTCCATCGCCGCGCTTCACGTGCCGCCGGGCGGTACCACGAGGCAGATAACGGTGACCGTGATTTGGCAGCTGCCGCAGCAGCCAGGATCGGCCGCGGGAAATCTCGGGATGGCGTCGAAACTCGAGATGACGTATGGTATGTCGGTTGTCGACCTGCCAAGCGGCAAATGGTATGTAAAAGAGATTGGAGCGTCGACTGAGGCGGTGGGTGCCCGATGACCAGGAGAGGGCCAGGTGACGCCGTCATGCCCGCCCGCAGCCACGCCGCACCCGGCCGGACGCTCCTCGCCCGGCCCGGATCTCACGAACTGCCGTCTGCCCGGCCTGCCTCCCGTGTGCCGGTCTCCGTCGGGGCTGTCTTCCCCAGGTCCGCCTCCTTCAAACCTGCTTCCTGCCGGCTAGCCGGGCGGTCTCGCCGGCCCCGGCAGGCCTGCCCGCCGCTGCCGCAGCAGCAGCGCGCCCGGGCGCCGCACCCGCCGGGTTCACGGCCGCCCACGCCCGCGGATCCGCTTTACTTGTACCTGCTCAAGCGGCATGCCGCACCGATATTTGGATGTTCATTTGATCCCGGAAGGGACGCATTATGTATACTCACCTCACCGCCGCGATGGCTCCAGTGGCCTTGAGTACGCAGGGTCTGGTCACGTACCTGCAGGGTCTGTTCGGGCCATTGTTCCTCGGTATCGTCGGGATCGTAGCGATCTTCTTCCTCTTCACTCGTGAGATCACCCGATTCGTGCAGTTCATGGTGCTTGCCGTGGCCATTGCGGTCGTCTTCTACACGCCAAGTATCGTGCAGACGCTTGCCACCGGCATAGCGAACGCGCTCGGAGTCCACTGATCCAGGGTCAGGAAGAAGGAGCGCCTAACTAGTGGATCTTCCCACTTACACAAATATCTGGCGGATCGAAAAGCGTCTCTACAAACTATACGACTTTCGTCTGCCAGCACCTTTGCCGATCACCTGGATCGGAGTCTTTGTCGGGATCACGGTTCCGTATGTGCTTTTCCTTATTGCTGTCGGATTGCCCTTCAACCACAACTTGGTATGGCTTTACGTGCTTCCGCCGGGCGTGCTCACCTGGCTGACGACCCGGCCGGTCATTGAAAGCAAGCGGCTACCTGAACTGGTGAGTTCGCAACTCCGGTACATTGCCGAACCGCGAACCTGGTGTCGCATGGCGCCGTTCTCGGAGAAGGACGAAATCATGGTGTCCGCCCGGGTGTGGCACCGGCATCCGCCGAAGGCCAGGCCCGAGAAGGCCAGGAGGTCCCCGGCCAAGGCCCGGCCGGGCGCACCTGTCCTGCCGGGGGTCGCGGAGGAATCGGCCCAGGTTGCGGAGCCATCGCCCCAGGTTGCGGAGCCATCGCCCCAGGTCGCAGGGGGATCGCCCCAGGTCGCGGAGGAATCGCCCCGGGTCAAGGTGCGTCCGGCTAAGGTCAGGCGAGCTGTCGCGAAGCCGCCGGCGTCGGCGCGGCGGATGGCTTCGCCGCCGGTCGCGTCACCGCCATCCGAGCCGGCCGCACCGTCGGCGACGGCACAGCTGCCGGTACCGGAACGGTCGCCGTCCCACCCGGTCACGAAGCGGGCCAACGCACAGCCGGCCGCCAGGCTCTCCTGGTCTCCGTGGCCGCACGGATCTGAGCCGGACACTTCGTCGGCCGACTCCGCCGCGGAGCAGGATCCCGAAACGAGTCAGCGGCCCGCGTGGATGGTCTCGCCGCGTCCCGCCGAGGCGCCGGATCCCCGGACGCTCGAGGTCGCCCATGATTCCGATCCCGGCCCGCGCGACCTGAGCGAGCCGCACGCCGCGCCCTTCGTCCCGGCGGCCTGGCCCTCGCCCGAGGCCAACCTGCTCCCCCTGATCCGCCCGGTCCCCGCGCCCGACCCGTTCCCCGAGGCCGGCCCGTTCCCCGAAGTGCCCCCGTTCGCGGAAGACGGCCCGTTCGCGGAAGACAGCCCGTCCCCGGCAGAAGGCCCATTCCCCGAAGCCCGCCGCGGGCTCGTGCCGGACACCGCTCGCGCACCGGATCCCGACCCCGGCGCGCAAGCTGAGCCCGGCCCGCAGACCGAGCCCGGCACGCAGACCGAGGCCAGCTCGGCGCCCGCGGCCGACACGGAGCAAGGCGAGGCTGCCCCGCAGGTATGGGCCGCTTCCGCCGCTTCCGCAGCCGTCGCTGCTTCCACGATGACACCCGCCTGGCCTCAGGCGCCCGAGCCGCCGTCCAAGCCGCGGCCGCGCTGGATGCTCCGCGTCCGGCCGCGTCCGGCCGCTGCTCCGATACTGAACCGGCCCGTCCCAGCCGAGCCGCAGCCTGCCACCCTGCCGCCCGCTCCTCTCATGCCTGGTGAGCTCGCCGCTCTCGAGGCGCCCGCTCCCATGGTCGCTGCTCCCGTGGCCCCCGTACCCGGGATCGTTCTGCCCGAACTGCTGGTGCCCGCCGCCGAGGCACCCGCACCAGAGGCACCCGCCGCCGAGGCGCCCGCACCCGAGGCGCCCGCACCCGAGACGCCCGCACCCGAGGCGCCCGCGGCCGCCGCACCCATACCTGCGCCTGAGCCATCCGCTCCCGATGCGCCCGAGCCGTCCGCTCCCGATGCGCCTGAGCTGTCCGCTCCTGAGCTGTCCGCTCCTGAGCTGCCCGCGCCGCCCGCGTCGGCACCGGTGGTGGCGGCCAGGTTCGTCGGCGTGGAGCGGGAGCGGCCGGTGCCGTCCATCGAGCGGGCGGTCAGCGGCCCGGGCAGTCGCGGCGAGGTGAGCTGGCGGCGCCAGGTGAAGGTGGTGGCCGGCGGCCAGGGGCCGGGCAAGCGGGACCAGGAGGCGCTGGATCGCGATCGCGCCAGGCTGCCGCTGGCCGGCCCGTTGCTGATCGCCGTGCTGGGCTGCACCAGGGGCGCCGGGCAGACCGTCACCACCTTGATGACCGCGCACATCCTGGCCGCGGTCCGGGGAATCCCCGTCGCGGCGCTGGACCTGAATCCCGGGGCCACGTCGCTGGCCGTCCGCCGCGCCCCCGCCGTCTCGCTGCAGCGGCTGCTGGCTGGCCAGCAGCCGGGCCACCCGGGCCACCCCGGCCACCCGGGCCCCGGCCACCCGGGCCAGCGGCCTGGCCGCGGCCAGGGAGCCAGGCTCGACGTGATCGCCGACCTGCGAGGCAACGACGCCGCCCACCCCCTGGACGGAGACGGCTACCAGCGGCTCGCCGACCTGCTGGCCGAACGATACCCGCTGACCCTGATCGACCCCGCGCCCGCCGGGCTGACCCGGGTGCTCTCGGCGGCGGATCAGCTGCTGCTGGTCGCGCCGGCGAGCCCGGACGCGGCGACCTCGCTGGCCAACACCCAGCAATGGCTCGGCGCGCACGGTTACGGCGAGCTGGCCGCCCGCGCGGTGACGCTCGTCAACGGGGTGAGCAGGCGGACGATGGAGGACGTGCTCCGGGCCGAATCGGTGGCCAGGGGCCGCTGCCGGGCCATCGTCCGGGTGCCCTGGGACGATCATCTGTCCGCAGCGGACCGCCCTCCGGGGGAAGTGCTCCACCCGCAGACCAGGCTGGCTTACACGGCGCTGGCCGGGGTGCTGGTGGCGGGCCTGGCCGCGGCCTCCGGCGGCCCTGTCCCCGGAAACAGCCCTGTCCCGGGAAGGAATCCTGGTGAGCGCGCGGACTAAGGGATCGAGGGGTTCCCGGGGGCGTACCCGGCTGGCCATCAGGTACTTCGATGACCGGATCCTGCTGACCGACACCCACGCCTGGGCGTACTACCGCCTGCCCTCGGTGTCCTACGAGTTCACCACGCCCGAGGAGCGGGAGGCGCTGGCCACCAACATCACCGTGGCGCTGGCCGCGATCAGGATGGCCGACGCGGAGGTCCACCTGCGCATCGCCCACCGGTCCTACCCGGCGCACGCCTGGGCCACCGGGCTGGACGCGACCTCGGACGGCGGGCCGGGCTGGCGGGAGTACCTGGAGCAGACCTACCAGCACGTCTGGGCGAAGGACTTCTGGGCCAAGGAGATCTACCTCGGGGTCCGGCTCGGCCAGCGGGGCGTCCGGGCGCAGCTGTCGGGCGGCGTGATTTCCCAGTTCCGCGGCGTGTACGCACGCGGCGAGAAAGAGCTCGGGCTCAACGACGAGGCGGTCGGCCCGGCGGAGATCACCAAGTGGACGGATTCGGCGGAGCGGCTGGGCCGGGCACTGAACGCGAGCGCGCTGGCCGCCAGGCACGCGACCTCCGGCGAGATCGCCTGGCTGATCCAGCACACGCTCATGCAGACGGCGGGGGAGCCGCTGCCGTCGGCGACCAGGCGCAGGCGATGGGGCGTCGGGGAGATCGACACGCTGTTCGAGGGGCAGATCCACAACGGCCGGACCCATCTGTGCCTGGAGCACATCTCGGGGGAGTCGTACGTCGCATTCGTCTCGTTCGCCCGGTTCCCCGATGTGATGTCCTTTCCCGACGGGGAGCCCTGGCTGCATTTCGCCGATTCGCTGCCGTTCCCGGTCGAGATCAGTTCCCGGATGAAGCTCATCCCGCCGGCCAAGGCCAGTAAAGACGTCAGCCGGCGGCTGGCCCACGCCCGCGATATGGACGCGCATATCCGGGAGGCGGGCGCGGAGGCGCCCATCGCCCTGGCCGAGCAGATCGCCGCGGCCAGAATGCTCGAGCACGGCATCACCAAAGAACGGCTGCCGTTTGTCTACGGCTGGCACCGCCTGATCGTCGCGGCCCCGACGGAAGAACTGTGCGTCCGCCGGGTGGAAGCGGTCATCGAGCATTACCGGGATATCGGGATCGACGTGGTCAACTCCACCGGCGACCAGTTTTCGCTATTGTGCGAGGCGCTGCCCGGTGAGAAGATCCGGCTGACGTCTTACGTGCAGCGGCAGCCGCTTTATACCATCGCCGGCGGAATGCCGACCGCGACGGTGGGACTCGGCGACCGGGTGGACACCACTCATGGCGGCTGGATCGGGCCATATATCGGCGAGACCCTGGGCCGGGCCCGCTCCATCGTGCATTTCGATCCGCTGCTGGCGGCCGCCCGCAACCGGCCGACCGCGGTGGCCATTACCGGCGAGCCGGGCGGCGGGAAGACCACGCTGGCCATGCTGCTGATCTACCAGCTGGCGCTGCGCGGCGCGACAGTGGCGGTGATCGACCCGAAGGGCGACGCGGAATCGCTGGTGGAGTACCTGACCAGGCAGGGGCGCAAGGCCCGCGTCCTGCCGCTGGGCGCGGCGGCTCCGGGGCTGCTTGATCCGTTCTCGTTCGGCGTGGATCTGTCGGAGAAGCGGACGATGGCCACCGAGACGCTGCGGCTGCTCCTGCCGCGGATGAGCGAGGAGCGGGAGTCCGCGATGATCCAGGCGGTCGGCGCGGTGGCCGGGACCGACCGGCCCAGCCTGGGCAAGGTCATCAAGCATCTGGAGCAGTCCGAGGATCCGGCGTGGAAGAACACCGGCGCGGTGATGCGGTCGATCTCGGAGATGCGGCTGGCCCGGCTGTGCTTCGCGCCGTCGGTGGGCCAGCAGATCGACGCGGAGGGCTGGACCACGGTGTTCACGCTGGCCGGGCTGACGCTGCCGGACACCAACACCAAACGGGACGACTACTCCTACGAGCAGCGGCTGTCGGTGGCGCTGCTCTACCTGGTCTCCCAGTTCGCGCGCAAGCTGCTCAACGGCATCGACCGGACCGCGCCCAAGGCGATCTTCCTGGACGAGGCCTGGGCGATCACTTCCACGCCGGAGGGCGCCAAGCTGGTGCCGGAGGTGTCACGGATGGGCCGGTCGAGGAATACCGCGCTGGTCCTGGTCTCGCAGAACGCCGGTGACCTGCTGAACGAGCAGGTGACCAACTGCCTGTCCGGGGTGTTCGCGTTCCGCTCGACCGAACGCGGCGAGGTGGCTGACGTCATGTCGCTGCTCGGGGTCGCGCCGTCGGACGAGCACAAGGCCGTGCTCCGTTCGCTCGGCAACGGTGAGTGCATCTTCAGGGACCTGGACGACCGCGCCGGGCGGATCGGGATCGACCTGGTCTCTGAGGAACTGAGGGACTGGATCGATACCAACCCGACCCGGGTCAAAGGGTCCAGGCGCAGCCAGCCTGACCCGGCTACACGCAGGGAACCCAGCGCAGGCACGCCGCACCAGCCGGACGAAGGCACACCGGCGGCCGGTACGTCTGCGGCCAGCTCGCGAGCGGCGGAAGCGTCCTCGTAAAAGCAGAACCAGGAGCTCCCTTAGATGGCTAACTCGCCAGTTTCGCCCGAACCCGCCGGGTTCCCGGGTCGGGCCCGCGCTGACTCCCGGTCATCCCGCCGTCGCGTCTCGCGCTGGGTTGTCCAGGTGCTGCTGCTCGCGGCGGCCCTGCTCGCGATCGCCACGCCTGCCATGGCGGCTACCCAGGCGGGCCAGGCCGCCCACCAGGCCCGCCAGGCCCACGCGGCCCGGTCCGCGGCCGCCCCGGCCCGGACGGCCGCCAGCCTCACCCCGGCCGCACCCCAGGAACCCGGCGGGGTCTGCCAGGTGCCGGGCATCGGGGACATCGGCGGCCTGGTGGGGCTGTGCAACCAGGGCTCCAGCGGGATCGTGGGGAGCCTGAACAACATCTGCGAGCCCTCGCTGCCGCAGCCCGAGCAGGCCACCGGCGGCATCGACGCGATGATCGAGCCGCCGGCCGCCGTGGCCGGCGGGAAGACGCTATACGACAACTACGGGATGGCCGGGCAGTTCTGGGCGGCGCACGGCCTGCAGTGCTCGGACATGACGTCGCTGATCGGCAACAACGTGGCCGGGATGGTCTTCGACGCGGCCAAGTCGGTGGACCGGGTGACGATCACCGTCTACCAGTCCGCGGCCGGGAACAACATCTTGACCTGGCTGCAGAACGCGGTGGACGGGCTGATCAGCGCGCTGGGCAACGCCATCTTCTTCCCGTACCTGGCGCCGGTGGTCATCCTCGGCGCGATCTGGCTGGCCTGGCAGGGGCTGATCCGCAAGCGGGCCAGCCGGACCATCGAGGGCACGCTGTGGATGGTGGTGGCCTGCGTGGCCGCCATCGCGCTGATCGGGCGGCCCGCCACGTTCACCGGGGTGGGGACCACCGTGTCCAACGGCGTCACCGAGGTGCTCAACACCGCGTTCTCCAAGCTGCCCGCCCCGGCCAGCAGCAACTGCCTGCCGGTGCAGCGGAGCGACCCGCAGAGCGCGGCCGGCGACTTCGCCTACACCTCGGGCAACGCGCTGGTCGATGAGAACGCCAACGAGCTGTGGTCGGTCCTGGTCTGCAAGCCGTGGCTGTACGGCGAGCTGGGCACCACCGCCTACAGCCCGGCCGGGCAGCCGCCGACGGTGGTGAACACCTACGGCCGGCAGCTGCTGTGGGCGCAGGCGATCGCGGCGAATGAGACCCCGAGCACCGCGCTGATCCAGGCCAAGCAGGCCACCTACACCGGCATCGCCGCCTCCATGCAGCAGAACGACCCGGCCGTCTACCCGCTGTTCCAGGGCAACCAGTGGACCACCCGGCTGGAGATCTCGTTCGCCGCGATGTTCGCCGCCCTGGTGGCCGGCCTGCTCATCCTGCTGATCGCGCTGACCCTGATCGTGCTCAAGCTCGGCTTCCTGCTGCTGCTGGTGGCCGGGCCGTTCTTCCTGATCATCGGGATCCATCCGGGGTTCGGCCGGGTCGTCGCGATCCGCTGGTTCGAGATGCTGGTCGGCGTGCTGATGAAACAGGTGGCGATCGCGATCGTGCTGAGCGTGCTGCTCTACTGCTACTCGCTGATCATGGGCACCTCCGACACCGTGCTGCCCTGGGCGCTGAAGATCCTGATGATCGCGCTGGTCACGGTGGCCGTTTTCATCTACCGCAAGCCGTTCTCGCACCTGTTCTCCGCCGTCGGCTACGGCACCATCGGCTCGACCGAACGGGCCGAGTACAGCCTCCGCGAGGCCGGCTCCACCTTCCGCCGGTCCACCGTGGACGCCGCGACCGCGGCCGTCCCGGGGATGGCGGGCTACCGGGCCGCCCGCTGGGCGCGCCGCAACCCGGGGCAGGCCGCCGCGGTGGCCACCGGTGCGGCGGCCGGGGTGGCCGCGGGTGCTGGCGGGGCCGGCGCAGCCGCGGGCAGCATGGCGGCAGCCGATGGCGCGGGGGCCGATACGGCGGCCGGGGCGGGCGACGCCTATGTGTCGCGGCTGCGGCCGGACGCGCCGCCTCCTGCGGTCGACGGGGACGGCGAGGTGAGCACGAGCTCCGGCCGGGTCCCCAGCGGGGTCGGCGGCGGCGGCGCCGGCTCGGCGCGGGCCAGGAACGTGGCCGAGGCCGACAACGGTGGCGGGCGGGTCGCCCCGCCGCTCGACCTGCCGCCGCGCCCGGGCCGCGGGTCAGCCGGCCCTAGCGGATCGGCCGGGTCGGCCGCTTCGAACGGCTCCAGCGCCCCCAGCGCCGCGAACGGGTCCAGCGGCGGGTCCAGCGCATCCGGCGGGTCGGGCAGCGGGCCGAGCCGGGCGGCCGGCGTGGCCGGGGCGGCCTCGATCTGGTCCCGCGGCGCCGGGCACCCGGCGGGCGCCGGAGGCCCGGCGGGCGCCGGAGGCCCGGCGGGCGCCGGAGCGCGGGCCCGGGCCGCGTCCACCGGGTCCGCGGTATCCTCCGCGCC
>Ga0335069_10016537_pt1 | contig 10284 bp, 12 predicted proteins | sample Lox_Sample_11_FD_206714 | JGI IMG/M metagenome (GOLD analysis project Ga0335069, IMG submission 206714) | Soil microbial communities from Loxahatchee National Wildlife Refuge, Florida, United States - Lox_Sample_1.1 | ecosystem: Environmental > Terrestrial > Soil > Wetlands | place: USA...
TCCCGCAAGGGGAGGGGGAGCCGACCATCACTCCACCGCCGCCGCCACCCATTGCGCCCAGGCGAGCGTCGCGCGGTCCTCGCCTTTGCGGCCGACGATCTGGATGCCGAGCGGCAACCCGTTCGGCCCGGCCCCCGCCGGAACCGTCACGCAAGGCACGTGCAGGGACGTCCAGATGAAGTTGAACGCCGGATCGCCGGTCCAGCCGAGGCCGGCGGGCGCCTCGCCGGGCGCCGACGGCGTCACCAGCACGTCCAGCCCCTCCATCGCGCCGGGGAAGGCGCGCTGCGCCGCCTCGAACGCGGCATAGGCCTCGGCCACCTGCGCCGGCGTGCGCGAAAGGCCGAAATCGAGCCGCTCGCGCAGGCTCTCGGTGACCTGCTCGCGCGCAGTAGCCAGCTCCCAGCCGAGCGAACGGGCGCTCTCCGCGTTCATCACGACCGGGTGCGCCGCCTCCAGCGCGGCGACCTCCGCCGGCATCTCGCGCTCGGTCAGCGCGGCGCCGGCCCGCGCCAGTGCCGCCGCCATCCGCGCCATCAGCGCCTGGGTCTCCGCCGCCCCCCGCTTCCACATCGGCGAGCGGCACAGCCCGATGCGCGGGGCGCGCTCCGGCTTCGCGTCGGGGTCGCCAAGGTCGCGGCCCGAGACCGCGCCCACCAGCAGCGCGCAGTCGGCCACGCTGCGCGCCATCGCGCCGATCGTGTCCAGCGTCTCCGACATCACGCGCATGCCGAAGCGGTGGATCGTGTTGTAGCTCGGCTTGTAGCCGACCACGCCGCAGAAGGCCGCCGGCCGGATCACGCTGCCCGCGGTCTGCGTGCCGAAGCCAAACGGCGCCATGAAATCGGCCACGGCGGCGGCGGTGCCGCTGCTGCTGCCGCCCGGCGTGTGCGCCGTGTTGCGGGGATTGGCGGTCGGGCCGGGATGGCGGGTCGCGAACTCGGTGGTCACCGTCTTGCCCAGGATCACCGCGCCCGCCGCCCGCGCGGCCGCCACGGCGGCGGCGTCGGCGCGCGGCCGCCAGCCCGCCCAGATCGGCGAGCCCTGGGCGGTCGGCATCCCCGCCGCGTCGATCACGTCCTTCACCACGAGCGGCAGCCCGGCCAGCGCGCCCTCCGCTCCCGCCGCCGCCGCGCGGCGGGCGCCTTCGGCGTCCAGGTGAACGAAGGCGCGGATCGCGGGCTCCCGCTCGGCGATGCGGGCGAGACAGGCCTCGGCAAGATCGGTGCTGCTCAGGCGTCGGGAGCGCATCGCGGCGCGGGCTTCGGTCGCGGTCATCGTGGCGGGATCGGGCATCGTCGTTCCTGTCTGGCGGAATGGGACGGAGCGGGCCATGTTCGCACCGATGGAGCCCGCCGAGCAGTCCCCCCGCGTGCGAGTCGGCCAGAGCGCCGACGGCACCTTCGTCTACGATCTCGACCGCTCGCCGGAACTGCTGCCGGCGGTGCGCGGGCGCGATCTCGAAGCGGCGTGGGTCGCGGCGCGCGAAGCCGCACTGTCGGACCGCTGGGGCGCGCCGCGCTGCTTCCGCTTCGCCCGCAGCGACGGCTCGGTGACCGACCTCGCGCTCGCCGACCGCGACGCGCGCTGCTGGGCGGGCGCGGTGGACCGGCTCGCCGGCATCGGCACCTGCTACGGCCTCTCCATCCTGCTGCGCCTGCTCGCCCTGGTGGCGCTGCTCGCCGAGGCGCCATGGACCGTCGCGATGGTCCGGCTGCGGCGCGACGGGGCCGAGTTGCACCCGCTGCTGCTGCGCGCCGCCGCGCAGGCCAGCCTCACCGACGACGCACGCTTCGACGCCGAGGCGATCCGCATCCGGCTCGGGCCGCTTGCCCCGCTCGCCGTCCTCAACCCGCCGGCTCCCGCCGCGCGCCTGGCAGGAGCCCCGCCATGACCCGCCATTCCCTCCGCACCGCGCTTCGCCTCGGCGCCCCGCTGCTGCTGCTCGCCGCCTGCGCCGAGGCGCCGCAGACCGCGCAACAGCGCGCCAGCCAGGAACTGGTGAATGCCTGCCGCCAGCGCGCCGACCAGATCTTCGTGTCGCAGAACCGCGGCGTGCAGTACGAGACCAACAACAGCCTGACGCCCTATTCGGCGGGGCCCTCCACCGGCGTGCCGGGCCAGGGCCTGCCCTCGCGCTACGCCCGCGACCAGCTGGTGGACGATTGCGTGCGAAACCTGGGCACGCAGACCGAGCGCACGGCAACCGGCTCGGTCGGCGCGGTTCCCGTGCCGGGCGCCGGCGCCGCCGCTGCGCCGGCCGCCGGCGCCGCGCCGTCGGCCGCGACCCCGGCGCCCGCCTCGCTGTCGTTGCCGTCCCCGTCGGCCACGTCGGAGCAGCTCGCGGTGCCGCCCGGCCTGAACGCCAAGCCCGCGCCCTGACCGAATCGCGGCCGGCATGGGCGGGCCGGCCGGCGTTTCCAAGCCTGCGAGGCTGCTCTAGAAGTGCGGGCAGTCCCACCCAGGCCGGAGGCGCCCCGTGAGCAAGATCGTCCGCACCGATCCGAACAAGATTCTGTCGAAAGCCGTGGAGTATCACGGTTTTGTTTATCTTCAGGGCCTTACCGCAAAGGATGTCAGCAAGGACATCAAGGGCCAGACCGCCGAAGTCCTCGACCAGATCGACGCGATCCTGGAGACTCACGGCACCGACAAGACCCGCCTGCTGCAGGCGCAGATCTGGGTGAAGGATATCCGCGACCGCGACGCCATGAACGAGCTGTGGACCGCGTGGCTGCCGGCGGGCGGCGCGCCGGCCCGCGCCTGCGTCGAGGCCAACATGGCCGATCCCCGGATTCTCGTGGAGATCATGGTCACCGCCTGCAAGTAGCGGGGGTCACGAAGCGGGCGGTTCGTAACCGCCCGTAACCGCTTGTAAGCTCGCTACGACCCCGCCGACCCCCGTGCGGCTCCGCTCGAGTCCGCTCAAACTCTTTCAAGCAAATAACTTGCCAGATCGACTCGGCCGTTCACAGTCCCCGTGAGCGACCGTTTGCGCTCTGAGGCTTTTCTGCAACACCCGTGGTGCAGATTCGCCGCAAATCAGTTCACTTTCAGGTGATTAGGATCATTGTCCCGAAATTACATGTTGTCCACAGGGGCTATCCGGCGAAGTGGACCTCACGGCGTGTAACCGAGCTTTTCCCGGATTGTCACCGCTGCAACCCAGTTGCTAGCGGGAATCAGGTCTGGGTGAAGACAAGTAAAACGGGGTGCGACGGAATGCGGGTTCGGACGGCTGGCAGCAGGATTCTGTTTCTCAGTTCCTTCCTGGCGCTTGGCCTTCCGGTGGCGTCGAATGCCGCCACGACCGGCAGCGGTTCCGGCAAGCAGCACGCCGCGTCCGGCGACCTCAGCACTGCCAGCCGCCGCGCCGCCTACCAGCGCCAGCACGGGGCGATCCACGTCTCCTACGCCGGGCGGGGCAGGGGCGCGCGCGTCTCCCATTGGTCGGGCATTTCCTGCGTGCCCTTCGCCCGCGCCGAAACGGGCATCGATGTCGCCGGCAATGCCTGGGAGTGGTGGGACAACGCCGCCGGCACCTATGCGCGCGGCCACCTGCCGGAGCCCGGCAGCGTGCTCAGCTTCACCGCCAACGGCAGGATGCGCCTGGGCCATGTCGCCGTCGTGAAGCAGGTCATCAATTCCCGCGAGATCGAGATCGACCACGCCAACTGGGCGGGTGCGCGCGGCGGCGTGGCCCGCAACGTGGCCGTGGTGGACGTGTCGGAGAACAACGACTGGACCGCCGTGCGCGTCGGCCTCGGCGGCAGCGGCGAGTTCGGCAGCGTCTATCCCACGAACGGCTTCATCTATGACCGCCCGGACACCGGCACGATGCTGGCCGCGGCCTCCGACCCGGCGCCGCGCCCGGTGCTGAACCCGGCGCCGAACGACCTGCGCTCCTACGCCCAGCGCGCCGCCGATTCCGAGGGCTTCGACGAAGTGGCCGAAGCCCCGGCGCCGCGCATGTCCTATTCGCACAGCTACCGCCACAGGGTGGCGGCGCCCGCCCACCACAAGTTCGCGCACCCCGCCAAGACCCTCACCGCGCAGCGGTAGCCCCGGCCGCCCGAGGGCGCAGCACCAGTTACCCCGCCACGCTCCGCCGGATCATCGCGAACACATGCCCGACCGCCGCCTCGCGGATGGCGGCACGGTCGCCACGGAAGACCATGCGCTCGGTCAGCGTCGCGCGCCCCCTCGCCGCAAGTCCGAACCAGACGAGCCCGACCGGCTTCCCGGCGCTGGCGCCGCCGGGACCCGCAACACCCGTGACCGCCACCGCGACGCCCGCGCGGGAACGCGCCAGCGCCCCCTCGGCCATCGCGCGGACGACCGGCTCGCTCACCGCGCCCATCTCCGCGATGGTGTCCGCCGGCACGCCCACGAGATCGGTCTTCGCCTCGTTCGAGTAGGTGACGAAGCCGCGGTCGAGCACGTCCGAGGATCCGGCGATCGCCGTCAGCGCGGCGGCGATCAGGCCGCCGGTGCAGCTTTCCGCCGTCGCCAGCCGCACGCCGTGCGCCCGGCACAGCGCCAGCAGCGCCTCGGCGTCGGCCAGCAGCTCCGCGCCGATCACGGCGCATCCGCCTCGATCACGCCGGCCTTGATCGCTTCCAGGAACAGCCGGTGGTCGCGCTCGGTCTGCGCCGCGTAGGCCATCGCGAAGCCCGCCACCGCCGCGTCGAACGCTGTGCCGCTGCCCATGTAGCCGGCGATCTGCGCCGCATCGCCCGAGCGGGCATGGGCGCGCGCCAGCGTCTGCCCGCACAGCAGCGCGTGATAGGGCAGCGCAGCGTCCGCCAGCTGCGATCCGATCATCGCCATCCGCTGGTCCTTCAGCTGCCGCACGTAGCAGTGCCGGTCGTCGCCCGCGTCCTGCGTCCAGCCCAGGAACACGTCGGTCACGGTCTGCAACAGCCGCTGCCCGGTGACCACCCGCTTGCCCTGGTTCGCGTACTGGCTGCGCCCCGCGTAGGGCGCAAGCACCGACCGCTGCGCCTCCTTCGCCTGCAGCAGGAGAACATGCCCGTCGGCGCTGCTGAACAGGCCGATCGCGCAGAACGTGCCGACGCTGCCCACGCCCACCACCTTGAACGCGAGGTCGGTCAGCCGGTAGCGCGACAGCAGGGCCGCGCGCTCCTCGGGCAGCGTGGCGGCGTAGGAGGCGAAGGCGGTGCGCGCCGCCCATTCGTGCGTGTCGTCGGCCTTGCGCGTCAGCGGCAGGATCAGCGGCGGGCGGGCGCGGATGCGCCAGCCGCCGCGATCGCGCTCCAGCAGCTTCGGGTAGTGGCGCTGCGATGCCAGCGTGGCCTCCTGCAGCCTGCGCATCTCGCGCTCGCGCAGCCTCGCGTCGGGGATGCCGGCGAGAATGTCCGTCACGTCCGTCCGCGTCCGCCACGCCACCAGCGGGTCGAGCTTCGCCAGGTGCATCATCTTTTCGCGGTACGCGGCGGTGACAGTCCGCGCGAGTTGCCGGCACGCCTTGGGTGGCAACCCGCGCCCGCGCGCATCCACCACGAAACTCGTCGCGAGCCGTTTCAGATCCCACTCGAACGGCGCCGGCAGCGTCTCGTCGAAATCGTTGACGTCGAAGACCGGCGTGCCCTCGGGCGAGGCGAATGTGCCGAAATTCGCGTGGTGGCAGTCGCCGCAGGCCTGCACGGTCAGGCCGCTTGCCGGGGTGGCCGCCAGATCGGCGGCCATGATCGCCGCTGCGCCGCGCAGGAAGGCGAAGGCCGATTGGCGCATCCGGTCGTAGCGGATCGGCAGCAGGCTCGGGATGCGGTGTCGGCCGGTCTCGATCAGCGTCTGCACCGGGTCGGCGCGCCCGGCGGGCGGCGTCCACAGCGCCTGCAAGCGGCGCGGCACGAGTTTACGCAGGCCGTGACCCAGCCGCCGCCGGTCGGCAACGGTCAGCGGCGCTGCGGGCGAGGCAAGCTCGAGCGGCATCGGGGGATGACGGGACCGTTGCAGGATTGATGAAAACAAAGCGCAGCGGCGCCGGCCGCGCAAGTCAAGTGAAAGGTCGGCGGCAGGGTTTCGCGCGGATTGCCGATTGACTCGCCGGCATATTTCCAAAGTAATGGAGATATGGAGAAAGAGCGTGCCCTTGCCGCCCTTGCCGCGCTCTCCCAGGGCACGCGGCTCGACATCCACCGCCTGCTCGTGCAGGCGGGGCCCGGGGGGCTGCCGGCCGGCGCAATCGCCGCGCGGCTCGGGCTCGCCTCCGCGACTCTCGCCTTTCACCTGAAGGACCTGAAGGCCGCGCGGCTCGCCACCTGCACCCGCCGGGGCCGCTCGCTGATCTACGCCGCCGCGTATCCCACGATGAACGCGCTGCTCGCCTACTTGACCGAGAATTGCTGCGGCCAGGGGGCGGGTGCCTGCCTGCCAGGCTGCACCCCCGATTCCGCTACCCCCGCCATCCCCGAGCAAAGGAGCGCCTGACCATGCCGGACACCCACCCCGGAGCGACCGAGATCAAAGACATGGTGCGCGCCCGCTACGGCGGCATTGCCGCGGGCACCGTCGATCCGGCCGACGTGCTGGCCCCATCCTGCTGCGGCACCGGCGCTACGTCCGTCCTGCAGGGCAAGGCGCGGGAGATGGGCTATTCGGATGGCGACCTCGCCGCCGTGCCGGATGGCGCCAATCTCGGCCTTGGCTGCGGGAACCCGCAGGCGATCGCGGCGCTGCGGCCCGGCGAGACGGTGGTGGATCTCGGCAGCGGCGCGGGCTTCGACTGCTTCCTCGCCGCCCGTCAGGTCGGGCCCGAGGGCCGCGTCATCGGCGTGGACATGACGCACGAGATGCTGGCCAGGGCGCGCGCCAACGCGGCGAAACTCGGCGTGGCCAACGTCGAGTTCCGCCTGGGCGAGATCGAGCACCTGCCAATCGCCGACAACGCCGCCGACGTCATTCTGTCGAACTGCGTCATCAACCTCGTGCCCGACAAGGCGCAAGTGTTCCGCGAGGCGTTCCGCGTTCTGAAGCCGGGCGGCCGGCTCGCGATCTCGGACGTGGTGAACACGAAGCCGCTGACGCCCGACCTCGCCGCCGATCCCGCGCTGCTCTGCGGCTGCGTCGCAGGCGCCGCGCCCAAGCTGGAGATCGAGGCGTGGCTGCAAGAAGCCGGATTCCGCGATGTCGCCGTGACGGTCCGGCCGGAATGCCGCGACCTCGTCGCCTCCTGGGCGCCGGGCCGCGGCATCGAGGACTTCGTCGCCTCCGCCACCATCGAGGCGCGCAAGCCCGGCGAAGGCGAAGCCTGCTGTGCGCCGCGCTGCTGCGGCTGAGGACGGCATGCCGGACCGCCCGCTGAACGTCCTGTTCCTCTGCACCGCGAATTCCGCGCGCAGCATCATGGCCGAGGCGCTGCTCCGCGCACTCGGTCAGGGCCGCTTCAACGCCTTCAGCGCCGGCAGCTACCCGGCAGGAGCGGTCAATCCGCTGGCCCGGCGGCTGCTGGCGGAGCAGGGCCTCGCGACGGAGGGACTTCGCTCGAAGTCCTGGGACGAGTTCGCGGCGCCGGCGGCACCCGCGATGGATTTCGTCTTCACCGTCTGCAACCAGGCGGCGGGCGAGGTGTGCCCGGTCTGGCCCGGCCATCCTGTCACCGCCCATTGGAGCATCCCCGATCCCGCCGCCGCCGATGGCGGGGAGGCGGAGCGGATGCTGGCGTTCCGGGACGCTTTCCGGCTGCTGGAGCGGCGGCTCAAGCTGTTCGTCAGCCTCCCGCTCGGGAAGCTCGACCGCCTCGCCGTCAAGGGAGAGGTCGAGGCGATCGGGCGGCTGCGCGACGACACCGCCGCGGACCGCGCGTCGTGAGCGCCTCGGCCGCCGCCGCGGACGCCGCGCCGCGTCCGGCGATGGGGTTCTTCGAGCGGTTCCTGACGCTCTGGGTTGCACTCTGCATGGCGGCGGGCGTGATCCTCGGGCAGTTGGCGCCCGACGTATTTCGCGCGCTGGGCGGCGCGACGGTGGTGCAGGTGAACCTGCCGGTCGCGATCCTGGTCTGGCTGATGATCGTTCCCATGCTGCTGAAGATCGACCCGGCGGCGCTGCGCGAGGTGGGCCAACACTGGCGCGGCATTTCCGCGACGCTCGGCGTCAACTGGTTGGTCAAGCCGTTCAGCATGGCGCTGCTCGGCTGGCTCTTCGTCGGCCACCTGTTCCGCCCCTGGCTGCCCGCCGCGCAAGTGGACAGCTACATCGCGGGCCTCATCCTGCTCGCCGCCGCGCCCTGCACCGCGATGGTGTTCGTCTGGTCCAACCTCGTCGATGGCGAGCCGCATTTCACGCTCAGCCAGGTGGCGCTGAACGACACGATCATGGTGGTCGCCTTCGCGCCGCTGGTCGGCCTGCTGCTCGGCCTGTCGGCGATCGTCGTCCCTTGGGACACGCTGTTCCTGTCGGTGCTGCTCTATATCGTCGTGCCGGTCGCGGCGGCGCAACTGTGGCGGCGCGCGCTGATCGCGCGGGGCGGGCAGGGCGCGCTGTCCCGCGTGCTGTCCCGCCTCGCGCCGCTGTCGCTCGCGGCGCTGCTGCTGACGCTCGTGCTGCTGTTCGGACTGCAGGGTGAGCAGATCATCGCCCAGCCCGGCGTCATCGCGCTGCTTGCCGTGCCGATCGTGATCCAGGTCTATCTGAACGCCGGCCTCGCCTACGCGGCGAACCGCGCGATGGGCGAGGCGTGGTGCGTCGCGGGTCCCTCGGCGCTGATCGGCGCGAGCAACTTCTTCGAGCTTGCGGTCGCCACCGCCATCGTGCTGTTCGGCTTCCAGTCCGGCGCCGCGCTGGCCACCGTGGTCGGCGTCCTGGTCGAGGTGCCGGTGATGCTCACCGTCGTCTGGCTCGTCCGCCGCACCCGCCCCTGGTACGAACGCGCATAAACGATCGTGTCGGACGGATGCGGCAACGCCGCGATCCGCCGCCGCTCTGAACCGCCTATGCCAGCGCCGGCGCCGCCAGCGCCTGCAGCGCGGCACTCGCCAGCGCTAGATGCCCGCCCTCGGTCGGGTGCAGTTGGTCGAAGAACAGGTAGCTGTTCTGCGCCGCGCCCGTCACCGCCAGCGTGCCGCTTTTCGGGTTGCTGTAGTTCCCGCTCCATACCGGCTGCATCACGTTGGTGAAGCCATACGCCGCCGGGTCGGCCACCGCCTGGTCGATCAACGTGAAGGCGTCGAGGATGTGCAGGTTCAGCCCGTCCTGCGCCGCGAGGTCGGCGAGCGAGGCGCTGAGCGCGGTGTCGTAGGTCGCGGCGAACTGCGTCGCGGTCTGCGCGACCGTGCTGCCCTGCGCCGTCTCCTCGGGCGTCAGCCCCAGATCGGGCACGTCCATGATCAGGAAGTTCTTCGCGCCGCCCGCGGCGAGCGAGGCGACGAAGCTGGTCTCGTTCGCCACCGCCTTCATCAGGTCGGACTGCGCCCCCGACGGGTTGGTCGCGTCCGCCGCGACCGCGTCCAGCACGTCGTTCGAGCCGATCGAGAGCGTGTAGAGCGCGTTCGGCGACGGCGCCTTTACCTTCGCCTCGAACTTCGCCAACTGCGAGGGAAGGTCGATGCCGGTCGCCTTGTGCAGCGGGTCCTGCCCGGTCTCCGCGTCGCCGTAGGCGAAGTCGGTGCCGCCCTTCAGGCTCGGCTTCAGGGCCGGCAGCCCGAGATCGAGTGCCAGGTTCTCGACCCAGGTGATGCCGTTCGAGAAGTGCCCCTGGTAGTACGGCTTCGACGGCACGAGGTGCAGCGTCTCGGTGTAGATGTTGCCGGCGTCCGACAGGCTGTCGCCGAAGGCATACAGCGCACTGTAGCCGCCCGTCGCGAAGCTCGGCGTGGCGTCCAGCCCAAGGCTGTCGGCGTCGATCAGGCTCATGGTCGATCCCGTTATGCACCCGCGACCTCAACCATATCACCGTTGCAGGCCGGAAAAAACGTGCTCGTGGGCGAAGCGGCGGCGCCGATCGCTGCTGGCCCTTGATGGTCCGACGGGATGGTGCCGGTCCTACGATGATATTATTGTGATTTTGCAAATATCACGGATGCGATTGTTGTTGTGGCGTTTGGTCAACGCCCACGCATCCCGCCGAGATGGCCGCGCGGCGCCCAATAAGCTACCGAGGAGGCTCTCCGATGGCGTCAACCGCGCACTCGCGCCGCTCTCATCAAGCTCCGCGACGGAGGCTCCGCGGCGTCGTGATCATGGCGGTGCTCCTGGCCTTCACCCCGTTCATCAGGCAGGGCCACGCACAGCCCTGCCCGGCGCAACCGGTCAAGTCATGCCAAA
>Ga0335069_10016538_pt1 | contig 10284 bp, 8 predicted proteins | sample Lox_Sample_11_FD_206714 | JGI IMG/M metagenome (GOLD analysis project Ga0335069, IMG submission 206714) | Soil microbial communities from Loxahatchee National Wildlife Refuge, Florida, United States - Lox_Sample_1.1 | ecosystem: Environmental > Terrestrial > Soil > Wetlands | place: USA: Florida...
CGCGTAATTGCGCCGCGCAGTGGTGGACGAGGCGGCGCAGGCTCCGATGTTCTCAAAAGACCAGCCGGAAATTGTGCGGGCGCCGCGGGCGCTCGTGTTCGATTCCGGCCTCGGCGGCCTCTCCGTCCTCGCCGAGATCGACAAGCTCCGGCCCGAGCTCGACATCGCCTATGTGGCCGATGACGCGGCCTTTCCTTACGGAAGGCTGGGGGATGCGGAGCTCGTCACTCGGGTCGAAACGGTGACGGCGGCGGCAATCGCGTCCTTCCGCCCTGGCATCGTCGTCATCGCGTGCAGCACGGCTTCCACGGTGGCGCTTCCGCTCCTTCGCGAGCGCTGGCCTCGCCTGCCGTTCGTCGGGGTCGTGCCGGCGGTGAAACCGGCGGCGCAGGCATCCCGTTCGAGGCTCATCAGCGTGCTCGCGACGCGGGGAACAGTCGCGCGCGGCTACACCCACGCGCTCGTGCGCGAGCATGCGGGCGACTGCGAAGTAACGCTGATCGGGTCGTCGACGCTCGCGCCGATCGTCGAGCGGGTCATGCGCGGCGAGAAGGCGAACGAGGCGGAGATTGCGTGCGAGCTCGCGCCCTGCTTCGTCGAGAAGCAGGGCCGCCGGACGGACCATGTCGTGCTCGCCTGCACGCATTTTCCGCTGCTCATCAATTTCCTGACGCAGCTCAGCCCATGGCCGGTCGTCTTCGTGGATCCCGCGCCGGCGATCGCCCGGCAGGTCGACCGGCTTCTCGGGCCGGCTTCGCCGCAGGCGAAGCCGCGCGGGCCGGGCTCCATCGCGTTCACGAGCGGGACACCGCCGGCGGCCGACCTCCGAAAAGCCTTGCTTCGGCGCGGTTTGGCGGTTACCCCCGCGCCGGCCATCGGCTCGGCGAGGGGCTGAGCGGGCGGGCGGCCATCGGCTTGCACGCGCGCTCAAATCGAACGGATCAAGACATGCGCACTTCGGTCGGTCAGCCCGTTCGCCTGGTCGATTATCGGGTCCCCGATTTCCTCATCGACAGCGTCGAGCTCGAGGTGTCGCTCGACCGGAAGAGGACCGAGGTCGTCGCGACTCTGAAGATCCGGCCAAATCCGGAAGGGCGGCCGGAGGCGCAGCTTGACCTCGATGGGGACGAGCTCACGTTCGTGTCGGCCGAGCTCGACGGCGCGCCGCTCGACCCGGGCGACTTCGACGCGAAGCCGTCCCAGTTCCTGCTGCCGAACCCCCCGAGGCGCGCGTTCACGCTCAAGATCACGACCCGGCTCGATCCGTCGGCCAATACGAAGCTCATGGGACTCTACCGCTCGGGCGCCGCTTATTGCACGCAGTGCGAAGCCGAAGGGTTCCGGCGCATCACCTATTTCCTCGACCGGCCGGACGTGCTCTCCGTCTACCGCGTCCGCGTCGAAGCGGATCGCACGGAGGCGCCGGTCCTGCTCGCCAACGGCAACCTCGAGGCGTCCGGCGAATCCGGCGTTCACGGCCGCCATTGGGCGGTCTGGACGGACCCTTATCCCAAACCCTGCTATCTCTTCGCGCTCGTCGCCGGCGACCTCGGTCATATCTCGGATTCCTTCACGACCGCCTCGGGACGAAAAGTCGCGCTCGGCATTTGCGTCGAGCCCGGCAAGGAGGCGCGCGCGACGTACGCGATGGATGCGCTCAAGCGCGCGATGGCCTGGGACGAGCGCCTCTACGGGCGCGAGTACGACCTCGACGTCTTCAACATCGTCGCCGTCTCTGACTTCAATATGGGCGCGATGGAGAACAAGGGGCTCAACGTCTTCAACGACAAATACGTGCTCGCTTCGCCCGAGACCGCCACCGACGACGACTACGCCAACATCGAAGGCGTCATCGCCCACGAATACTTCCACAACTGGACCGGCAACCGGGTCACCTGCCGCGACTGGTTCCAGCTGTGCCTGAAGGAAGGGCTTACGGTCTTCCGCGACCAGGAGTTTTCCGCCGATATGCGCTCGGCGCCGGTCAAGCGCATCGCCGAGGTCCGCGCGCTTCGGAGCGCGCAGTTCCCGGAGGACGCCGGCCCGCTGGCCCACAATGTGCGGCCCGAGGTCTACAATGAGATCAGCAATTTTTACACCGCCACCGTCTACCAGAAGGGCGCCGAAGTCATCCGGATGCTTAAGCGCCTCATCGGGCCCGAGTGCTTCCGGGCCGGCATGGACCTCTATTTCGAACGCTACGACGGGCGCGCGGCCACGGTCGAAGAGTTCATCGCCAGCTTCGCCGAAGTCTCCGGCCGCGACCTCGGCCGGTTCATGCGCTGGTACACGCAGGCCGGCACGCCGAAGGTGACGGTCCGCACCGCCTACGACCCTCAGGCGCGCACGTATCGGCTCGACATCTCCCAGTCGCTCGCGCCGACGGCCGGGCAGCCGACGAAGCTGCCCATGACGATGCCGCTCGCGCTCGGCCTTGTCGATCCGCACGGCGGGGAGTTCGAGCTCAAGTCGCCCGACGCCAGACCCGAGGAACTGGCCGAGGGGGTGTTCGAACTCGAGGACGCCGAGCGGACGATCGTCTTTCACGACGCGCCGCGTCGGCCCGCGCTGTCCTTTCTGCGCGGCTTCTCGGCGCCTGTCCGCGTGGACGACGACATCACCGAGGACGACCTCATCGCGCTTTCGCGGCACGACAGCGACAATTTCAATCGCTGGCAGGCCCTCCAGAGTCTGGCGACGCGCGTGTTGTTGCGCTCTGTGAAGGCCATTCGCGCCGGACGCAGGCCCGAACGCAACCCCGGCCTCGTCGCCGCCTTCGGGGGCCTCATAGCGGACGCGCGCGCGGCCAAGATCGACCCGGCGTTCGCGGCGCTTTCGCTCGCGTTGCCGAGCGAAGCCGACCTCGCGCGCGAGATCGGCGAGGACGTCGATCCCGACGCCATTCTCGCGGCGCGAAAGGCGTTGCGCGGCGCGCTCGGCCGAACGCACGGCGCCGCTCTCGCAAATCTCTACGAAAGGATGGGCGATTCCGCGCCCTATAGCCCGGACGCCGAGGCGGCCGGTCGCCGGTCGCTGCGCAATGGCGCGCTGGCCCTCTACACCGACGGCGACGTCATCTCGGGGCTTGAGCTCGCCGAACGCCAATTCCAGGGCGCCGAGAATATGACGCTGCGCCTGGGAGCGCTCTCGGTGATTGCGTTCAACCCGAGCTCAGCGCGCGAGCATGCGCTCGACGCGTTCGGCCGGCGCTATGCGATGGAGCCGCTCATCCTCGACAAATGGTTTGCCCTGCAAGCCCAGATCCCGGAGCGCGGGACGCTCGAGCGCGTTCGCGGCCTCATGCGCCACAAGGGCTTCTCGACGTCGAACCCGAACCGCGTGCGGGCGCTCGTCGGCGGCTTCACCGCCAACCACACGCAGTTCAATCGCGCCGACGGGGCCGGCTTTCGGCTGCTCGAAGAGGTGGTTGTCGGATTGGATCCAACCAACCCGCAAGTCGCCGCGCGGCTTCTCACCGCCATGCGCTCGTGGCGCTCGCTCGAAGAGAAGCGCCGCCGCGAGGCGAGGGCGATGCTCGAGCGCGTCGCAGCGCGCGCGTCGTTGTCTCCTGACGTAAGGGACATCGTGACGCGCAGTTTGGCGTGAGCAGGCGACACGCGACTCACCCTGGCCGCCAGCTAGACTCGCGGCCGCCACAAAATTTGCGCTGAACGGCCGTCAAGGGCTGGACAAAGTATCCCACCCAGATTCTTATCATAGTGATTCGGGTAGCGGGGCGTATCTCGAAGTCCAAAATGACGGGGTCTGGGAGCGACGATGACGCGTGCGAGCGCGGCAAATGCGGACGGCTGTCCTGCGGGATCTATCCCGGCTTGGAGCGCAAGAGGCGCTGACGCGTCGGGATTCGGATGGCTTTGGCCGCCGCGTCTTCGCCAGCACGTCGCTTTTGCTCCGCTCGCCCTCGCGGCGGCGTTCGTGCTCGCGATTCTCGCCGTCGTCGCGGTGACGGCCGAACAACTCGGACTCGAGCGCGATTTGGCCTTGAACGAGGCGGCGCGCGAGGTGGACGTCCGCGCGACCCTTCTCGCCGCCCGGCTCGACGCGGCTTTCTCAGCCGCGCCGCAAGCGTCTCCCGGCAAGGTCCTTCGCTCCGTTCTCAAGGCGCATCCGGACGAGCGCCTGGCGCGCGCTGTCCTGATCGATCGCGCCGGCCAGAAAGCGGCGATCGATCCGCCGGACGCGCCCCGACGGCTGCTTTCGGACTTGATCGCAGCGGGCGAGCCGGCGACGCCCGGGTCAGGAGTGGTTCGGATTGCGAGCGATTCGGACGGCGAGCAATTCGCGACGGTGCGGCCGCTCGCAGCGACGGGAGGACGGGTGGCCTTCGCTTCGCCCGTCGCGCATCACCTCGCCGCCTGGTCGCGCGCGGCGCACATGGTCGGCGCGCTGCTCGCGGCGACGATCGCGCTCGTGCTCGCGGCGGCTGCGCTTTATGGGGCCGAACGGCGCGCGAAGCAGAAGCGCGCCGGCGACGAGAAGACAATGCGCGCGCGCATGGAGCTGGCGCTCAATCGCGGCCGCTGCGGCTTATGGACTTGGGACCTGCAGCAAGACCGCATTTCGTGGTCCGCCTCGATGTTCGGCATGTTGGATCTCGCCGAGCGGCCCGCGCATTGGTCGCGATCTGAACTGCAGGCGCTGATGCATCCGGAAGACGGCGATCTGGCTGAAATCGCGCGCTCGGCCTTTGCGCGTCGCGGCCAATGCGTGGACGTCGAATTTCGTCTGCGCGCCGGGGACGGGCGCTGGGTTTGGCTACGCAAGCGCGCAGAGCTCGTGATTGACGAGACGACCGGCGCCCCGTCTCTCGTCGGCGTCGCGTTCGAGGTGACGGGCGCCAAAGAGCGGGCGCTGGAGGCGGCGGCCGCTGAGCGGCGGCTCAGGGAGGCCATCGACGCGATGTCCGACGCGTTCGTGTTGTGGGATCCCGACCGCCGTCTCGTCCTCAGCAATTCGAAGTATCAAAGCCTGCATAACCTCCTGGGCGACTTGTCTCCCTCCGCCGGCGTCGAACCATCGCGCAGTTACGAGATGCAATTGGCGGACGGCCGATGGCTGCACATCAGCGAGCGGCGCATGCGCGACGGCTTCTCGGTTGCCGTCGCGGCGGACATCACCGCGATCAAGGCGCGCGACGACGAACTCATCCGCTCAAAGCGCCGGCTCACGGCCGCCGCATCGCAACTGCGCCTCTCCCGCCGCTTGCTTGAAGAGCAGTCCCAGGAGCTCGCCGAACTTGCGGAGCGCTATCGGGAGCAGAAGACGAAGGCGGAGGCGGCCAGTCGCGCCAAGGCCGAGTTCCTTGCGAACATGAGCCACGAACTGCGCACTCCGCTCAACGCCATCATCGGCTTTTCGCAGCTTATGGAGGACCAGGCCTTCGGTGCGCTCGGCTGCGAAAGGTACCGCGACTATTGCGCGCATATTCTGGCGAGCGGACGGCACCTCTTGAGAGTCTTCAGCGACATTCTGGACATGTCCCGGCTAGAGGCGGGACGCGAGCGGCTGACCTTTGCTTGCGTCTCGGCGGAGCAGGCGATGCGGCGGGCCCTGCATGACGTCGCGGCGATTGCGCGCGAGAAGGGGGTCGCGCTTCGTCTCGATATCGGCGCCGACCTCGCGCTCGAAGCGGACTCAGCCGCGCTCGAGCGCATTTTCACCATTCTCATGCGCAACGCCGTCAAATTCGCGCCCGACGGCGGATCGGTCGAAATCGGAGCCGAAGCCGCGGGCGGGCACGTCCATTTCTATGTGCAAGATAATGGGCCGGGCGTCACGGCCGAGGACGTCGCGCGGCTCTGCCGTCCCTTCGAACAGGGCCGCGTCGTCATGGCGAACGGCATGAAGGGCGCGGGGCTCGGGCTCGCCATCGCCAAATCTCTCGCCGAACTGCATGGCGGAACGCTGCGCCTCGACTCGCGTCCGGGCGAGGGTGCAGTCGCCGTGGTGGCGCTTCCGCGAAAGCAGCGCTCGACCCGCTCCATCGTCGCACAGGCGGCGTAGTCCATCCTTTCTTCCAGCGAACGCTGTCAAAGGGAAGGGAAGAACATCTGCGCCTCGCGTTTCTAATCTCGCTGTCCGACGCCCGCGCCCGTTCGCGTCGGCGATCACGCAAACTGCCACGCGGCAAAATGCCGTTCTCCGGCTTGCTCAAACAAAAGACTTTGCGGTAATTGCCTTTGAAGGCGCGCGCGTGAAGGGCGCGCGGCAACGCACGTCCCGATCAAGGACGCGGCCGGCCTTGGAGGACGCCGTCGCGCTCTCATGGTTGGCGGCGTTCATTTTAACGTTCTCGCGCGGGCGATCCATTCGTTGACCAACGTCTTTCCTCCGGTTGCAACTCCCCAAAAGGGGGAAACGAGGAAATGAGCGAGGGCCAAGTCATTCATGTGATCGACGACGACGAGGCGCTGCGCGATTCCGTCCGTCTCTTTCTCGTTAACGCCGGCTTCGAGGTGCGCACCTACGCCGCGGCGAGCGAGTTCCTCGCTGCACTTGAGTCGGGGGTCAGCGGCTGCATTGTGACGGACGTTCGCATGCCGGGAATGAGCGGGATGGAGCTTCTGGCCCATTTGTCGGCGCATCCCGGCGCGCCGCCGGTCATTGTCATCACCGGCCATGCCGACGTCCCGCTCGCCGTGCGGGCGATGAAGCAAGGCGCCGTCGATCTCCTGGAAAAGCCGTTTCCGGCCGAGGAGCTCATCGCGGCCGTCCGGCGCGCGCTCGACTTGCGGGCGGGCCCCAGCGCCGACGAGGAGCGCCACATTCAGGAAACGCAGGCCAAGCTAGCCGCGTTGAGCGCGCGCGAGAACGAGGTTCTCGACCGGCTCATCAGGGGCCAACCCAACAAGATCATCGCCTATGAGATGGGCATCAGCCCGAGGACCGTCGAAGTCCACCGGGCGAATGTGATGAAGAAAACGCAGGCCGGCAGCCTCTCGGAGCTCTTCCGCATGTTCATCAATGTAGAGCGCGGCTGAAAGAGCGGACTTCCGCCGTCAGACGATCGCCTTGTTCTGCGATCGGAGCCGCTGCACCAAGACGCGCATCACTTTCAGCGCGAAATAGGGGGTGTGGCGCACCAAAAAGAGATATTGGCTCTCGGTGAGCGGCGCGAGGACGACGTCTGTGAGAGCCACCACGGAGGCGCTGCGCGGCGAATCGTCGATAAGCGCCATCTCCCCGAAAATCTCGTTCTCTCCAAGCGTCTCGAGGCGCCGGTTCCCGGTCCGCACTTCGACCTTTCCGCTCTTGATGACGAAAAGCTCGCCGCCCCGGTCGCCTTCATGAAAGACGAAGTCGCCGCGCTTGTAGGCGCGGGTGGGCAAGTCCGGACCGAGAAGAATGCTGAAATTGTCGGCGTCGTTCGCCATTGCCTTTCCCCGCGCGCCGGAATTTATCGGCGCGAATTCACTGGTTCTTGCCTAGTGTAAACTCGGCGCGCCGCCGCGACAGATCACAAAATTGTGACCCGCGGCCCTTTTAGCCGATCTCCACCACCAAACGCCCGCGGGTCTCCCCCTTCAGAATCCGCCGCCCCGCCTCGAACGTCTCGTCGAAGGGGATGGTCTGCGTCACCGTCTTAAGCTTGGCGCGGTCGAGGTCGGCGGCCAGCCGGCGCCACGCCTCGAGCCGCACCGGCATTGGACATTGCACGCTGTCGACGCCCAGCAGCGACACGCCGCGCAGGATGAACGGAGCGACCGTCGCCGGCAGATCCATGCCGCCGGCGTTCCCGCAGGCCGCGACGGCGCCGCCGTAGCGGGTTTGAGACAGAACGTTGGCGAGAGTCGTCGAGCCCACGCTATCGACCGCGGCGGTCCAGCGCTCCTTGCCAAGCGGCTTGCCGGGAGCGGAGAGGGAGGCGCGGTCGATGATTTCGGCGGCGCCGAGACCCTTCAGGTAGTCCGCCTCGCTCGCGCGGCCGGTGGAGGCGATCACGGTCCAGCCCTTCGCCGCCAGCAATGAGATGGCGATCGATCCGACGCCGCCGGCTGCGCCGGTGACCAGCGCGGGTCCCGCAGCAGGCGTGAGCCCATGCCGTTCGAGCGCGAGGACCGAGAGCATGGCGGTAAATCCGGCGGTTCCGACCGCCATCGCCTCGGGGCGGCTCAAGCCTTGCGGCAGCCGGACCAGCCAGCCGCCGTTCACGCGGGCCTTGCCGGCGTAGCCGCCGAAATGGGTCTCGCTAAGGCCGTAGCCGGTCAAAACCACCTCGTCTCCGGCCTTGAAATCCGGCCGGCCTGAGCTTTCGACCACGCCGGCGAGGTCGATGCCGAGCACCATCGGAAAGCGCCGAATGATCGGCAACTTGCCGGACAGGGCCAGCCCGTCCTTGTAATTGACCGTTGAATGGGTGACGCGGACCGTGACGTCGCCGTCCATGAGCTCCGATTCGTCCATCTCGACGAAGCGGACGTCCTGTCCTGCATCGGTCTTGTCGGCTCGGATCGCGCGAAACGGCATGAACTCCCTCCTCGGCTGCCGCTTGCAGCGGCGTGAGGGACCGAACTATCGGGCGGCTGCGGCGCGGGTCAATCTCGCCGCTTTCAGTTATTGCCGGCGCGAGACGGAAAATTCGCCCGCCGCCGCCCGCTCGGCGAGGCGCGAGGCGACGCTGGCCGCATAGTCGTCGCCGCGAGCGGCGACAAGCTCGCACATGGCGGCGCATAAGGCGGCCTCGGCCAGCGCTTCGGGAGCGACGCCCTCCAACGCGGCGAGCGCGAAGGCCTCTCCGACGTAGTTCATGGCGGCCTCGCGCGCGTCGTCGGCGCTCGGCTCGTCCGCCGATATTTGCATGGCGATCGGCATCGCCGGCAGTGTAGGACCTTCGGCCGGGGAAGGCGACGCCGGTCCTTCGAAAAGGTTAATCGGAGCCCTAAATCTTGCGACGATGGGGCGGGGACGGACCGCCAAGATTTTGCCCCGACAGGAGCAGCGCGATGTGCGGACGATATGCGATCACATTGCCGCCGGAGGCGGTGCGGTCGTATTTCGCTTATGAGGAGACGCCGAATTTCCCGCCGCGCTTCAATATCGCCCCGACCCAGCCGATTCCGGTCGTGGTCGCCGACCCATTCAGTGAAGGCGTGCGCCGTCATTTCAAGCTCATGCGCTGGGGCTTTGTGCCAGGGTTCGTCAAGGACCCGAAACAGTTTCCGCTCCTCATTAACGCCAGGGCGGAAGCGATCGCGGAGAAAGCCAGCTTCCGCCCGGCGCTCATGCGCCGACGCGGTCTCGTCATAGCCGACGGCTTCTACGAGTGGCTGAAAGAAGGCGGCGGGCGAAGCGCGGCCAAGCGCCCCTATCTCATCCGGCGCATCGACGACGAACCAATGGGTTTCGCCGGCCTCTACGAAACCTGGAGCGATCCGACCGGCGGCGAGATCGACACCGCCTGCATCGTCACCACCGCGGCGAACGCGCTTGTTGGCCTCCTGCACGACCGGATGCCGGCGATCCTCCCGCCCGAGAGCTTCGCGGCCTGGCTCGACGCAGACGCGGTCGATGCGGCCAAGGCGGTCGCGCTGCTCAAGCCCGCGCCGGAAGAGGCGCTCGAGCTTGTCGAGGTCGGGCCACGGGTCAACCACTATGCGAACGACGACGCGGAAGTGCAGGCGCCGGTCGCGGCGCCCATCCGGTCGCTTATGCGGGAGACGCTCATCTGATGCCGGACGAGGCGAAGCCTGCGCGGATCACGACGGCGGTCGCCCACGCCGACGGTTTGTTACGTTGCCCATGGCCCGGCTCGGACCCGCTTTACCTCGCCTATCACGACGAGGAATGGGGCGCGCCCGAATACGACAGCCGGGCGCTGTTTGAAAAGCTCGTGCTCGACGCGTTTCAGGCGGGGTTGTCCTGGATCACCATCCTGCGCAAGCGCCCGGCGTTCCGGGCCGCTTTCGATGGCTTCGAGCCCGAGAAGATCGTCCGCTGGGACGAAGCGAAGAAGGCCGCGCTCATGCAGGATTCCGGCATCGTGCGCAACCGGGCCAAGATCGAGGCGACGACGGCTTTGGCGCGCATCTATCTCGACCTTGAGGAGAAGGGCGGCTTCGCCCGCCATTTATGGGGTTTCGTCGGCGGCAAGCCGATCGAGCCCGCGCGCAAGAGCCTCGCCGACATCCCCGCCGAGACCGACGTGTCGCGCGCCATCGCCAAGGATTTGCGCGCCCGCGGCGGCAATTTCGTCGGGCCCACGATCGTCTACGCCTTCATGCAGGCGACCGGCATGGTCAACGACCACCTGGTCGATTGCTGCCG
>Ga0335069_10016540_pt1 | contig 10283 bp, 8 predicted proteins | sample Lox_Sample_11_FD_206714 | JGI IMG/M metagenome (GOLD analysis project Ga0335069, IMG submission 206714) | Soil microbial communities from Loxahatchee National Wildlife Refuge, Florida, United States - Lox_Sample_1.1 | ecosystem: Environmental > Terrestrial > Soil > Wetlands | place: USA: Florida...
ACTTTGACCTGCCCCGCCACGCTGTCAGCGTGGAGCATCGGAACATCCCCGGGACCTTCTTTGCCATGCACGGTGATGTTACGGATTTCGACCTGCAGACGAAACGGGATGACGTGAAAGCTGCCGATTTCCGCGCGTCCGCCGGTCATGCGCTCGAGTTCGCGCACCATTCTCCGGTGCACGTACTCTTGAAAGGAATTTGTTGTGGTGTACCAGAGGCCACCGAGTAGAAGGAGAACTCCCGCCGCGGTGGCAATCAGAAGATATTTCCACCAGCGAGACGGTCTCGCGGCCGGCTCGGTCACCGCGTTTGCTCTCCGTCGGCCGGCGTTTCGGGCAGGCCGGGCACACTCACCTTGCTTTCCGAGCGCAGGGAGTGCAGCCACGACACCATGAGTTCGCTGACCTTTTCCTGCGTGAGCAGTTCACGGATTCTGCCGGAGACCGCATCCAGTGGAACGTCACTGGCGCCGGACTGCTTCAGTTGCGGGACGAACTTCTCACGGTAGTACGCCTCGATGCTCTTGGAATCGATCTGCACCGCCGGTCGCAGATGGGCGTCGACCAGCCGCATGAGATCAATCTGCTGCTGAACATGGTCGGTGAGCGCCTTCTCCGTCACCCCGAACCGTGCCAGCACCGCTCTCCAGCCGTCGTCGGTTGCCGCTTCCGGATAAAGCTTGCGGGTCGCGGCAACCTGCGCCGCGGCTTCGTCTTCGGAAGCGTGTTTGAATAGCGCGGAGTTCATCTGCTCGGCCAGCAACTCCTGATCGATCAAACGGTCGAGCACCGCACGCCGGTCATCGTCGCTGAAGCCGTTTATGGAACGGCCGCTCAACAGGGCCTCGAAACGGAGCGCGTCATTCCAGTCACTTTGCAGGATGATGTGGCCGTTCACGGTAGCCACGATGCGGTCGATGACTTCGCTGGAGGCGGCACTGGAGGCCAGCGCACTCCAGAATAAGCCGAGCGCGGCGAAGAGGATCGTGACTTTGGTGCAAACTTTGGTCATCAGAACGGCTGGCCTATGCTGAAGAATACGTTGAAGCGTCGCAATTCGTGCGTCAGAACCTGCGTTTTGTCGTTGCTTAACTGGAAGTACTTGGTCGGATTCAGGTTGTATCCAAAATCGAATCGCAACGGTCCCAACGGTGTGCGATATCGTACACCCACTCCCACGGCATGCGATGTGTAATCATACCCTTTGTTATTGAAATCTGTAATGCACTGGGTGTTCGTTGTACTGGCGGGCAGGCACTGCGCGGGATCGGCCTGATGCCAGCGAAGCAGGCCCGTCAAGGCGTCATGCGGGGCCGTGAATACGTTGCCCATATCGTGGAAGACAGCAAAGCCAAATCCTTGTCCCAGATAAGGTAGTGAGGTCGCAGGAAAACGCAATTCGAGGTTATTGACGAACACAGCCGTACCGCCGACGGGAAAACCAGAAGAAGGATCTCTTGGCCCTGCCTGATTTAACCCAAATCCGCGATGAGAGTTGCCGCCGCCTGCGAAGAATTGCTCGGGCAGCGGGATCAGGGAGAAATTTTCGCACGACGATTCGTTCGTGTTCGGGTCGGTGGTGCAGGCGCCCGGAGGCCGCACCCGGGTGCCGTGAAACGGCTGCTGAATACCGATAGTGGTCGATCGCGCGAATACAAACTGGCGCTCGATTTTTCCTTTTCCGCCAAACGCCTGGTAGGTCGAGTTCTGGGCCAGCACTCGCTGAAAATCGGCCTCTGAACCTAAACTCCCCAGAGCCGTAAAGCCGTCCAACGTGAAGTAGTTCCCTCTGGTGCTCTCTAGAGGATTGTCACGCTTGTCACGGATGAAGGTGAATCCCGGCCCGCTGACACGCGCCGGCAAAGACAGCACCGAAATTTCACCAGGGCTGAAGTTGGTCGCAAAGTCGCTGGCTTTCACCCGGCGGAAGGCGTAATGGTACGAAATCGAGTCAGGGCCAGGCCTCGTCCCCGGTTCCAGACCTGTGTTGCCAAACTGCTGGCGAACGTCAATTCTGCCTTCCAGGCGCTGCGAGGTGAAAGTGGCGACGTCCAGGCTGTTGTCGTAAAAAATCGTATAGACGAGCTTGAACCGGTCGCTGTTGAGCAGCTTGGGAATGGTATAGCTGATGAGTCCGCGCTGCTGCAGGCGTCCGACGTGGGACTGGAAGTTCAAGGTCTGGTTGCGTCCGGCAACGTTCAGGCGCGTCACGTCGAACTCCACGCGGGGGCTGACTCCCGTCTCGCCCTGGGGAGCCCGGGTCCCGGCCGGCTGCCCGGTCTGGAACTCGAATCCCAATCCATAGGTAAAGGTGTAGCGCTTGGCTTCCCGCATCTGAACCAGAATGTTCTTCTGTGGATCGCTGCCTTGGGGATTCTGTACTGCCGTATCGACCTGACTGAAAATGCCGAGGTTGTACAGTCGAGTTTGCGTATTCAACAGGTCCCGCTGGCTAAGAGGATCGCCGGAGTGCACCTGCAAGTCACGTTGCACAACGAACTCGTGGGTATGTTCCAGCCCGCCGACCATCACCTGATCTACGGTGAAACGATCTCCTTCGTGGATTGTAAAAGTCACGTCTTCGCGATTCGCATCCGTTGTGGATGTGGCCGTGGACAATTCCAGAGACGCATTCGGAAACCCGTGGTCGAAGTAGTAGCCCAGGATCCGCTCGCGGTCGTTTGCCAAGTCCTGATCGGAATAGGGCTGGCCCGCCTGCGTGCTTAGTTCGGGCAGATTGCTGTTCTTCATCTTCTCATTCCCGATTACATGCACGTCGCCGACAAGCGTTCGGACTCCCTCGTCGATGCGGATATGCACGGCGAGTCTGTTGTTCGAGCCCTGGTAATTATCATCCACGTTGGTTTCGATCTTTACGTTTCTAAAGCCGTTGCTTTTGTACAGACTTTGCAGAGTCGCAACATCGCTCTTCAGCAGCGCATCGCTGTATCTTCCGTGGCTGAGGAATCGGCGAGCCTGTTGTATCTGCAGATAAGACCGCAGCGTAGCCGTATCCAGGAACTGCTTGTTCCCGCTGATATCGATCAGTGCCAGCTTGTGCAGGGCTCCAGCTTCAATGAAGTAGATGATTTTCAGGGTAGTGGAATCAGCTTCCTTCTTGATCTCCACACTGGCATCGAAGTGGCCCCGAGTCTGCAAATAGTCCAGCAGATTCTGCTTGCCTTCGTTGAGCAGGTCATCGTCGACAGCGTTCTCTTCGTAAACTGGGATTTCCTTCTTCAGCAGACGGCGGCTGATGTGAAACCCGCGCGCCGTGATCAACACCACCGGGCCTGGATCGATCTGGAAGGTAAAGTCGACGGCGTTTCTGTCCGCCTGGTATTTCTGCTCGGCGATGGACACCTGCGCCAGCGCGCGGTTCTTTTTCTGAAACTTCTTTCTGAGCCGTTGCAGGGAATCTGTTACCCGGACAGCGGTGACGCGGTCGCCGGTACTGAGGTGGGCGGTGCTCTGCACTTCGGCCGTCGTAAGGTTGGAGTTGCCGGTTACCTTCACTTCCCCGACGTGAGCCTGCGGACCAGCATCGATGTGGAACAGGATGTCAACCTGCTGGTTGCTGAGGTTCGACGCGCTCTCGGCGGTGACACGCGCCTTGTAGTACCCGTTCTCCTGCATCAACTGCCGCACGTTTTCGAGCGCGCGGTCCAGTTTGTCCTGGCTGAAGAGTTCGCCCAGTTGGAATTTCGACGCATTGACCACCTGGTTCGCGGTGGGGCGGGATGGAACTCCTTCGACATCCACCGCGCCCACAAAATAGTTGGCTGACGTCACGAATGCCAGGACCACTCCATTGCCCGACGGGGTAACCTCGGCCTGGATGTCCGAGAATCGCCCGGTAGCGAAGAGCGCCCGGATACTGGCGCGAACCTGATCGCGATCGAGCGGAACCCCCGCCTTCTGCGGCAGCAGATCGATCAGGTGGTCGCGCTCGCGCTCCGGTACGCGGGGTAACTCGATGGCTTGCACGACCTTGCCATCGTAATTGGAAGCACTTCCTGAATCCTGCGAAGCGGCGGCTGCCATGTTCGCAGTTGTGTCCATGGAGGCACCGTCGCGCACCGCGGGCACGACGGCTCGCGACAGCGCCGCGGCCCAGAGCACGATCATCGCGGTCAGAAATGTCGCGTACCGTTTCGGCAAAGGTGTCCCTGGAATCAGGCGCTTTATCCTTCGATAAGGCGCCCGACACATTCGTTGTATGAGTTACCGGCGGATTCAGATCGCCGCCCCGCTAATCCAAATCTCTACTCTCCAGCTAGCCACTTATAATAATGGTTTTGCAGCCCAGGACTGATGACCTCTTTGGCACAGGACGAATCACAGAGCGAAAACTCGAACCGCCGCAATGTTCCGCTGCGCGAACGATATTCCCGCCAAGTTCTCTTCCGTGGCATCGGAGAAGAGGGACAGAAGAGATTAGCCGCGGCCCGGATCGCGATCGTCGGTTGCGGCGCCACCGGATCGGCGGTGGCGGGCCTGCTGGCCCGGGCTGGCGTAGGCACGCTGCGCATCATCGACCGCGACTACGTTGAGCCCAGCAATCTGCAGCGGCAATCTCTGTTCGATGAGGCAGACGCAGCCGAGTCGCTGCCCAAAGCCATCGCCGCTGCGCAAAAAATCGCCTCAATCAATTCGCAGATCGTCACGGAGCCGATGGTTTCCGATCTCATTCCCTCGAACATCGAGGCGCTGCTTGATGGGATGGATCTGATTCTCGACGGCACCGACAACTTCGAAACGCGGTACCTGATCAATGATTACGCTGTCGACCGCTCGCTGCCGTGGATCTATTCCGCTGCTGTCGGCAGCTACGCGGTGGCCATGAATGTGATCCCTGGGCGTACAGCCTGCCTGGCATGCATCTTCCCCGATTCACCGAGCGGAATGGTCGAGACCTGCGAAACTTCCGGCATCCTGAACTCTGCGGTGAACCTCGTGGCCTCGATCTCCGCGACCGAAGCGATGAAGATCCTGGTCGATGGTCCCCAGGCCAGAACGCTGCGAAAAACACTGCTTTCCTTCGACCTCTGGACCAACGAGCACGCTGAGATTTCCGCCGCGAAGCCACGCCCGGGTTGCCGTGCCTGCGATCACCATGACTTCGTTCATCTCGCAGGCGAAGGACGTCCGCACATCACGCTGTGCGGACGCAACTCTGTACAGATTCATGAGCGCCAGCGGCCGATCGATTTCGTCGAGATGGACCGCCGCCTGCAACCTCATGGAGTCGTTCGCCACAATGACTTCGTGCTGAAGTTCTGGCACGACCCGTACGAGATGACGCTCTTTCCTGACGGGCGCGCGATTATCAAAGGCACAACCGATACCGCAGTCGCCAGAAGTCTGTACGCGCGTTACGTCGGCAGCTAGTTCCGCACAGCGCTTTAGTTCACCGTCAAAGTGAGCGCGCTGCTTGTGCCTCCGCTGCTGCAACCCAGGTCGCTCGAGTTGCCGCTGGGGGTTTTCGCCATAACCGGCACTTGCCCGGGACCGGTAATCACATCGGGCGAGAGATTCACCTTCATCTGATTAGCGTTGACCACGGTTGCGGCCAACGTGGTCGTGTTGATCACGACCTCGGTGGTTGAAACGAACTGGCTGCCGTTCACGGTCAGTGTCGCACCCTGCTGTACGTCCGAATAGTTCACGGTATTCGGCGACAGAGAGCCGATCTGGGGCACGGGCCGTGCGCTCCCGCATAGAGGGTTGAGGGTGTTGTTACATCCGGCGAGAACCGCAATGCTGAGAACCAGCAGACAGGCAAAAGACAGGCCAGTAGCACAGAAGCGCATGGGAAACACTCCTTCGATGAGTTCACCGTCTAAGCGCGGGCAGGAGAGAAGCGCTCAATCCGGTGCCGAACCTGTTGGCTCGGTTGGGAGCAGTCGGAGTTCCACTTCTCCCGCATGGCTCACTGTTGTTTAACGGCCGTAGCGTGAATCAATTAGGCAGGAAGCGTGGTTTTCGCGACACTCGGCTGGACGCGCCGATCTGGCCCAGTTCCACCAGAGTCGGTGGTTTTCGGCCACCAACTGCGCGGCCTGTTCGTTGCGCTACACGAACATCGACTTACTCTGCTAATCTTCTCGGTTCCTGAGTTCTAAAACACAGCTGTTAGAAAAAGGCCCAATGCCGGAAATCCAGCGCCCTGAACCCAGCCGCTTCTACCGATGGGCTGTTCTGATTTTTGTCAGCCTGGCAATGGCGGGCAATTACTACATTTACGACAGCATCAACGCGCTGGAACGGATTTTCATCGACAACTTAGGGTTCTCGGCCACCCAGTTCGGCTGGCTCAACGCCAGCTATAGCGTTGCGGCAGTGGCAACACTTCTTGTGGGCGGAATCATCATCGATCGAATCGGAACCAAGAAGTCGATCCTAGCCTTCGCCTTGATCTGCCTCACGGGAGCGGGAATCACAGCCGCCAAAGGCAGCGCTCCTCTGATGATCGCCGGTCGCACCGTCCTGGGACTTGGCGCCGAGTCCATGATCGTAGCTGTAACGACGGCATTGGCGAAGTGGTTCAAGGGCAAGGAGCTCAGTTTCGCATTCGGGTTGAATCTAACCATCGCGCGGTTGGCGTCGGTTGCCGCTGACAATTCGCCTACCTGGGCAAATCGGGCCTTCTATCCCGACGGTCCGGCCGGCAAGCCAAGCTGGCAGAACCCTCTGCTGATCGCGGTGGCAGCCGGAGTTTTCGCCGTCTTATGTTCCCTCATCTACTGGTTCCTGGAAAGCTACGCCGAGAAGCAATACGAACTGGGCCAGGCGGGCGCGACTGACAAGTTAGAGTTCAAGGGAATCTTGCGGTTCGACCTGTCCTACTGGTTGGTCGTCGGCCTTTGTTTCACGTTTTACTCTGCGATTTTTCCGTTTCGGACATTCGCCATCGACTTCTTCACGAATAAAGTCCTGTCTGCGCATGGCGGCGTGCACGCCGCAGAGGCTGTCCGGGTGACTTCGCTAGAGCTGGCGGGACGGCTGAACAGCCTCCTGCCCCTGTCAGCCATGATTGCCACGCCTTTATTCGGCCTGCTGGTCGACAAAGTGGGTAAACGAGCTCTTTTCATGATGTTCGGCTCGCTTTTGCTGATGCCCGTTTACCTGATGATGGCGTATTCGCCGACCTCGCTCTACATCCCGGTCTCGATGATGGGGATCGCCTTTTCGCTGATTCCGGCAGTCATGTGGCCCGCCGTCGCCTACATCGTGGACCAATCCCGGCTGGGCACGGCCTATGCGTTGATGACCCTGATCCAGCAGATTGGCTTTTTCCTGCTTAATCTGCTCATCGGCAAGGCGAATGACTACTCCCGCGCTGGATTGGACAACCCCGGCGGCTACGCCCTCGGAATGTGGATCTTCTCGATTCTTGGCTTCGTCGGAATGGCGTTATCCATCCTGCTGCGCCTCCGGGAAACCGGTCCGAAGCGCCACGGCTTAGAGACGATTACCACCAGCCACGCGACATCCTAGAGACCGAAAAATTACCAAAATTCGAAGATCGCGACTCTATTTTTGGGATAGGGTTAAATGGTTCAGAGACCAAACTGTTTAACCCCGCGCCGGCGAAGGGGTTCCGGCGGAAAAGAAAGGGGTGACAGCATCCAAAGAACTGTAGAATAGCTTTCAAAAGTGGGATCCATGACTTACTTTAGTGCTGCGGGGACTGCCCGCAACCCATACAACGCAAAGATATTTAGCCGCATCTCACGGGGTGCGGCCGGTAAAGGCAACTTGACCGACCCAGAGCAGCGACCGGCAAACGATACGGTTGAAGCCGAGCTTATCGAGAAGGCGAAAACGGGAGACGCCCAGGCGTTTCAAGCCCTCTATGACAAGCACAAGCGGCGAGTGTATTCGTTATGCCTGCGCATGACATCGAACACGGCCGAGGCTGAGGATCTGACCCAGGAAGCGTTCCTTCAGCTCTACCGCAAGATCGCAACATTTCGCGGAGAATCGGCGTTTTCGACCTGGCTGCACCGGCTGTCGGTCAACGTGGTGCTCATGCACCTCAGGAAAAAGAACCTTCCGGTGGTTTCACTGGAAGAGAGCACCCAGGGCGGGGGCGAGGAGGACACTCCGAAAAAAGACTTCGGGGCGGAAGACATAGCCTTAGCCGGGTCTATAGACCGCCTGCAGTTGCAGAGAGCGGTGGAGGATCTGCCTCCCGGCTATCGCACGATCTTTGTACTCCACGACGTTGAAGGATACGAACATAATGAGATCGCCCAGATCGTGGGCTGCTCGATCGGAAACAGCAAGTCGCAGCTTCATAAGGCGAGGATGAAACTGCGTGACCTGCTAAAAATGAATCGCTCCGAAAAAGTTGGAAAATCGGAGAAATCCTGAACCGCATGTACAGGCAACAAAGTAGACAGCACAAGCCGGAAAACAGCGGCCGAAGGATACAAAGGCAAAGTGCAAGTAATTGGTGACTGGCGGTACACTGACGGCGACAGGGCTTGGGGAGAGTTCGATGACTTGCGTTGAGTTGCAGGAGAGCCTGGTCGAGAACGAGAACGGCAGCACAGCCGAGCAACGGGCGCACATCAGAAATTGTCCTGAGTGCGCAAGGTTAGTTTCCGATCTGCTGGTGATTGCGTGCACCGCGGAAGATCTGCGTGAGGCGCATGAGCCTCATCCCAGGGTCTGGAAGAACATCGAAACAGCATTGAAACAGGAGGGCCTGATTCGGCCGCAGCGCAGGAGCCTGTCCCTGCTGCCATCCTTCGGCAGTCAGTGGTCGTGGGCGCGCTGGATGGCTCCAGCCGCAGCGCTGCTTCTGATCAGCCTGGGTATCTTTGTTCGTGAACGTTCCCGCCATTCCGAGATCGTCAACACAACCGTGACCGCTCCTGAAGTGCAAGTTGTTTCCGATGCCGCCATCGCAGGCTTGAATGATAACGACCTGTTGCAGGAAATTGCGCAGCAGTCCCCGGCGATGCAGGAGCAGTACGCTGACAATCTTCGCCACGTGAACCAGTACATTCATGACGCGAAGGCCATCGTGGACGCTGATCCCAACGATGATGAGGCTCGCCTGTCGCTGATGGAGGCTTATCAGGAAAAGGCGATGCTGTTCGAACTGGCATTAGACCGTTCCTTGCAGTAATCGGGCGTTGTTGTGCAGCAGAAAAAAAGAGGTCGAGAACTTTTATGAGTGGGCGCACAGTACAACTCGCGGCCATGACTGCCGTGCTGGCCAGCAGCGTGTGGTCGGGAAACCTGGTTGCCGAGACGCACAAGGAATACCGATTCACGGTCGGTTCGAAAGCCGGAGTCTCAGTCACCAATCCCTACGGCTCCGTCTCAGTGAGACCTTCCGTTGGCAATGTCGTTGTGGTTAACGCTGTGCTTTCTTCCGACAAGGTGGAAGTGGACAACTCGGTCGTCGGGAATCGCGTCGAGATCCAGTCCCATCTGCTGCCCGGAGCCGACGCCCAATCCGGCCGCGTGGATTACGAGATCCTTGCGCCGGCCGACGCCAGCATTACTCTTCACTCCACCAGCGGAACGTTGCATGCGGAAAAGCTACATGGCGATATCTCCTTGGAAGGCGCGGCCGCGACCGTCGATGTGCGAGATGTGAGCAGCGCGCACGTGCACATCAAGACCCTGAATGGCCCTGTCACTCTCACAAACGTGCAGGATGGGCATGTGGAAGTGGACTCTCTCAGCGGCAATGTAACACTCAGAAGCGTGAATGGACCGCTCGTGCAGGTGGTTTCGACGACTGGCGAAATCAGCTATGTCGGAGACTTCGGCGACCACGGCGATTATCGGTTTACCAGCCACAGCGGCGACATTGAGGCCGTTGTCCCAGACAGTACTTCTGCCGACGTAAGCGCGCGCTCGGTGCGCGGCGAAGTGCATGACGATATTCACCTCCAGCCCAAACAGCACACCTTTGCTGTGAAAGAAGGCGTTGCCTTATTCGGTACCATGGGGCGAGCCGCGGTGTCCTCGACCGTGGTGCTGCGCAGCTTCAGTGGTAAAATCCACCTCAGAAAACGCGCAACAGAATAAGCAACCAGAGAAATCCGGACCGTTTGAAAAGGCGTTCTGGCAAGACCGTAGGCGCGAAGGATCGCCGTGTGCAGTCCCAGCCTCCGCGCGAGACGATCTCTCCGGCGACTTCCCTGTTCTTGGTCGGCTTTATGGGATCTGGTAAGACCAGTGTTGGGCATACGCTGGCACAGCTTCTGAACTGGGATTTTGAGGACCTGGACCAACGCATTGAGTACCTTGAACGC
>Ga0335069_10016541_pt1 | contig 10283 bp, 8 predicted proteins | sample Lox_Sample_11_FD_206714 | JGI IMG/M metagenome (GOLD analysis project Ga0335069, IMG submission 206714) | Soil microbial communities from Loxahatchee National Wildlife Refuge, Florida, United States - Lox_Sample_1.1 | ecosystem: Environmental > Terrestrial > Soil > Wetlands | place: USA: Florida...
ACGTGAAGCCCGCCCGCGACTTCGATTTCTCCGACGCCGCACATTCGGCCCGCGTCGTAACGAAAACCTTCGACGGGCTGACCGTGACCGTGAATGTCATCCAGCAGGGCGCAGATTATTGGGCGACAGTGTCGGCCGACGGATCGACACCCGAAGGACGCAACGAAGCCCGGCAGATCAATGCCCGCGCCACGGGCTGGGCCTACAAGCTTCCGCCTTACAAGGGGGCGCAGTTCACGGCCACGCTCGAAAGCATCCTGAAGCCGAAAGGCGGCACCACGCCGGCGGCGGCTCAGCCCGCGCATTGACCCATCTCAGTTGCGGGCGGGGGTTCCGCGGCCTAAGACGGACCTCATGACCGCAGCCACCACCCGTCCCGAAGCCAGCGAACAGGTCTTCCTGCGCGATCTCTGGTACATGGCCGCGCTGGCGAAAGCCGTGAGGCCGGGCAGACTGAAGCGCCAGATCATCCTGGGCGAACCGGTGCTCCTTGGCCGTACCCGCGACGGCGAGGCCTTCGCGCTGCGCGACATCTGCCCCCATCGCGGCGTCCCGCTCTCGGCCGGGCGCGTCACAGAAGAAAACACCGTCGAGTGTCCCTATCACGGCTGGCGCTTCCGCGCCGACGGCGTCTGCGCCTCCATTCCCTCGCTGGTGGACGGTCAGGACATCGATCCGACGCGCATGAAGGTAAAAAGTTATCCCATCATCGAGCAGGACGGGCTCCTGTGGATCTACTTGGCCGCGCCGGGTCACGAACAGGCCGCGCCGAAAGGTGCGCCGCCAAAAGTCGGCCTCGTCAATGCCAGGCCGCGCTGGATCGAAAGCCAGACTTTCGCCTGTAATATCGACCATGCCGTGATCGGCCTGATGGATCCGGCGCATGCCCCTTATGTGCACGGCCGCTGGTGGTGGCGCGTCAAGCCACGCGTGAAGACGAAGAAATACGCGCCGCTGCCCACCGGGTTCGTGATGCTGCGCCACCGACCGACGAAGCAGGCCTACAAGCTTCTCGGCGGCGACGTCTCCACCGAGATCACTTTCGAGCTCCCGAGCATCCGCTTCGAGAACATCTCCGGCACCGTGCTGGGACAGAAAATCGACGTCGTCGGTCTCACGGTCTGCACGCCGGTCGATCGCAACACTACCGAAGTGACCCAGGTCTTCTATTGGCCGGCTTGGCTCGGCTTCATCCGGCCGTTCTTCATGGTGTTGGGCCCGACCTTTCTGGGCGATGACAGGCGCATGGTGGAACTCCAGCGCGAGGGCCTCAAATATGACCCGCCCCTGATGCTCATCCAGGATTCGGACGTGCCAGCCATGTGGTATCACCGGCTGAAGAAGGCCTGGCTCGAATCGGTCGAAACCGGCGCGCCCTTCGCCAATCCCGTGCAGTCCCGAACTTTGAAGTGGCGGAGCTGAACCGCGACGGCCATGCACGGTTTATCGCAGGGCAAAGGGTTGCGCCCGCTCTCCTCGCCCGCTAAACGGTCCCCTTAACCTGCAATTTGGGTGGACGGGCCACGCGAGAGTCGCGTGCGGTCTGCCTCGCGCGCGAGTTCTGATGGCGAAACGTAGCGATATCCACACCATCCTCATCATCGGCGCCGGCCCCATTGTCATCGGCCAGGCTTGCGAATTCGATTATTCCGGCGCGCAGGCCTGCAAGGCGCTCCGGGCCGAGGGCTATCGCGTCGTCCTGGTCAATTCCAATCCCGCGACCATCATGACCGATCCGGGACTGGCCGACGCGACCTATATCGAACCGATCACACCGGAATTCGTCGAGAAGATCATCGCGCGTGAGCGGCCGAACGTGCCCGAAGGCCGGGTGCTGGCGCTGCTGCCGACGATGGGCGGGCAGACGGCGCTCAACACGGCACTGTCCCTCAGGAAGCGCGGCGTGCTCGAGAAATACGACGTCGAGCTGATCGGCGCGAGTGCGGACGCGATCGACAAGGCGGAAGATCGCGAGCTCTTCCGTCAGGCGATGATGAAGATCGGCCTCGACGTGCCGCGCGGGCAGACGCTTAAAGGCTATCTGCGCCATAAGAAGGACGAGCTCGGCAACTTCCTCTACGACGGCGAGAACAATCCGATCATGGAGCTTTCGCCGGAAGCCTTCGCGCATGCGCTGCAGGCGCTGGAGGAAGTGGGCTTGCCGGCTGTCATCCGCCCGTCCTTCACGTTGGGCGGCACGGGCGGCGGCATCGCCTATAACCGCGAGGAGTTCTTCGAGATCGTCGAGCAGGGCCTCGATGCATCGCCCACCAACGAAGTTCTGATCGAAGAATCCGTCCTCGGCTGGAAAGAGTACGAGATGGAAGTCGTGCGAGACCGCGCCGATAATGCCATCATCATCTGCTCTATCGAGAACGTCGATCCGATGGGCGTGCACACCGGCGATTCCATCACCGTCGCCCCTGCCCTCACGCTCACCGACAAGGAATATCAGCGCATGCGCACGGCCTCGATCGCCGTGCTGCGCGAGATCGGCGTCGAGACCGGTGGCTCGAATGTGCAGTTCGCGGTCAATCCGGCCGACGGGCGCATGGTCGTCATCGAGATGAACCCCCGCGTATCGCGTTCGTCGGCGCTCGCCTCGAAAGCGACGGGATTTCCCATCGCCAAGATCGCCGCCAAGCTCGCCGTCGGATATACGCTCGATGAGCTCACAAACGACATCACCCGCGTGACGCCGGCCTCGTTCGAGCCGACGATCGACTATGTCGTGACGAAGATTCCGCGTTTCGCCTTCGAGAAATTCCCCCGTGCCGATCCGACGCTGACGACCTCCATGAAATCCGTCGGCGAAGCGATGGCCATAGGCCGGACCTTTGCCGAATCGCTGCAGAAGGCATTGCGATCGCTCGAAACGGGAATTTCCGGGCTCGACGAAATCGAGATGCCGGACAATCCCGACGCGATCCGTGCGGCGCTCGCGAAGCCGACGCCCGATCGATTGCGCATCGTGGCGCAGGCGATGCGATACGGCTTTCCGACCGAAGACATCGCCGCCATCACCAAATACGACCCGTGGTTCCTCGGCGAGATCGAAGCGATCCTCGCGGTGGAAGCCCGCATCGCACGCGACGGCCTGCCGAAGGATGCCGAAGGTTTGCGTCGCCTCAAGACCATGGGCTTCTCCGACACGAGGCTCGCCAAGCTCGCAAAGATGAAGGAAGCCGAAGTACGCCACGCACGCCATGCAGCCGGCGTCAGGCCGGTGTTCAAGCGCATCGACACCTGCGCAGCGGAATTTGCCGCCATCACGCCCTACATGTATTCGACCTACGAGGCGCCGATCGGCGGCGTAGTCGAATGCGAAAGCCGCCCGACGGACCGCAAGAAGATCGTCATCCTGGGCGGCGGACCCAACCGCATCGGCCAGGGAATCGAGTTCGACTATTGCTGCTGTCACGCGGCGTTCTCGCTCTCCGAGCGCGGCTTCGAGACCATCATGGTCAACTGCAACCCCGAAACCGTGTCGACGGACTACGACACTTCGGACCGGCTCTATTTCGAGCCGCTGACGGCGGAAGACGTGTTCGAGATCGTCGCCACCGAGGGCTCGAACGGATCGGTCGCCGGAGTCATCGTGCAGTTCGGCGGCCAGACACCGCTCAAGCTCGCGAACAAGCTGGTCGACGCGCATGTGCCGATCCTCGGCACCTCCGCCGACGCCATCGATCTTGCGGAGGACCGTAAGCGCTTCCAGATCCTGCTGCACGAGCTTGGGCTGAAGCAGCCGCGCAATGCGACCGCGATGACGGCCGACGAGACGATCGCCGCCGCGAAAGAGATCGGCTATCCGGTCATCCTGCGCCCGTCTTATGTGCTCGGCGGCCGCGGCATGGTCGTGGTCGCCGACGAAGCGCAATTGAAATCCACCGTGCAGTCGGGCGAGCTGTTCCGGATCTCGGGCGACAATCCGGTGCTGATCGACGGTTTCCTGCATCATGCTACCGAAGTCGATGTCGATGCCATCGGCGATGGCACGGGCGACGTGTTCATCGCCGGCATCATGGAACACATCGAGGAAGCGGGCGTGCATTCGGGCGACTCCGCCTGCGCGATACCGCCCCATTCGCTGAAGCCCGAAACGATTGCCGAAATCGAGCGCCAAACCGTCGCCCTGGCGCGCGGGCTCAATGTGCGCGGACTGATGAACGTGCAATATGCGGTGCAGAACGGCGACATCTACGTTCTCGAGGTCAATCCGCGCGCCAGCCGCACGGTGCCGTTCGTGGCGAAGGCCATCGGTCTTCCCGTCGCCGCGATCGCCGCGCGTGTCATGTCGGGGGAGACTCTGGCGTCGCTCAAGCTTAAGAAGCCGCAGCTCCATCACATCGCGGTCAAGGAAGCCGTGCTGCCCTTCGCGCGCTTCCCCGGCGTCGACACGGTGCTCGGCCCCGAAATGCGCTCGACGGGCGAAGTCATGGGCCTCGACGAGAATTTCGGCCGCGCCTTCGCCAAGAGCCAGATCGGCGCCGGTCAGAAGCTGCCGCAGTCCGGGACCGTATTCATCTCGGTCAAGGACGCCGACAAAGATTTCGTTCTAGCGCCGGCCCGCGCGCTGAAGAAGATGGGCTTCGAGCTGCTCGCCACGCGCGGGACGGCGAAATTCCTCGAGGCCCAGGGTCTCGAAGTGCGTCTCGTCAACAAGGTTCTGGAAGGGCGCCCGCACGTCGTCGATGCGATCAAGAATGGTGAAGTCCAGCTCGTGTTCAACACCACGGAAGGCTCGCAGGCGCTGTCGGATTCGCTGTCGATCCGGCGCACGGCTTTGCAGATGAAAGTCCCTTATTACACGACCATTGCCGGCGCGGCCGCCGCCACCGAGGCCATCGCAGCGCTCCGCCAGGGCGCGCTCGATGTGGCGCCGCTGCAGAGCTATGTCTGATCCGGTGAAACCAAAGTTCTCTTGAAGAATTAGAACACCGGCCTTAGATTCCTTGCCCTGCCTGCGCTGCGGCAATGAATAAAGCCTAGGTGTAACAGGCACTTAGGTAAAGCTTCTAGTCTTCCGGATAGGCCGGGCCAGGAGGCAGGCCGAAGGGAGCGCTTTGCCGTAATTAGGATCGAAGTCGATGGAACGTATTCCCATGACCGCGGGGGGCTATAAGGCCCTCGAAGACGAGATCAATCATTTGAAGACGGTCGAGCGTCCGGCCACGATCCGCATGATCGAAGAAGCGCGCGCCCATGGCGACCTCTCCGAGAATGCGGAGTATCACGCGGCGAAGGAACGTCAGGCTTTTATCGAAGGCCGCGTCATGGAGCTCGAGGACAAGCTTGGCCGTGCCGACGTCATCGACGTCTCGAAGCTTTCGGGCGGCACGGTGAAGTTCGGCGCCACAGTCACCCTCGTCGACGAAGACACCGATGCGGAAATGAAATTCCAGATCGTCGGCGATCTCGAATCCGATGCGAAGCAGGGACGGATTTCCATATCGTCGCCGATCGCGCGCGCCCTGATCGGCAAGGCCAAAGGCGACACGGTCGAGGTCTCCGCTCCCGGCGGCGCCCGCTCCTACGAGATCCTCAAAGTACAATTCGTCTGATCGGCGTTTTCGAGGACAACGTCGCGGCGCCTGGCCGCGTGTGATTGATTCCGTCCGGCGTCCGCTCCATGTGAGACCAGTAGCGCGCGCTTTTCTCACGGAGGATCACGACATGGCCGACGCAGCGAAATCCGGCACCTTCAAAATCGGTGGCGACATTGTCGTCCATCGCCTCGGCTTCGGCGCCATGCGCATCACCGGGAAAGGTGTCTGGGGTGAGCCGGCCAATCCCGGCGAGGCCATTCGCTTGCTCAAGCGGCTGCCGCATCTGAATGTGAATTTCATCGACACCGCACACGCCTACGGGCCCGAAGTGTCGGAGCGGCTGCTGCACGAAGCGCTGCACCCTTACAGAGGCATACTGATCGCGACCAAGGCCGGTCTTGATCGGCCGGGTCCTGGAAGCTGGGTGCCGAACGGACGGCCCGAGGTCCTGATTGCGCAGGCGCACAGAAGCCGTGAAATCCTGAAGGTCGAACAGATCGGGCTCTGGCAGCTCCATCGCATCGATTCGAAAGTACCGGCGCGCGAGCAGTTCGCCGCCATCAAGTCTCTCATCGCCGACGGCGTTATCCGCCACGCGGGGTTGAGCGAAGTCTCCGTCGGCGACATCGAAGAGGCCTCAAAGTTTTTCAAAGTCGCGACGGTGCAGAACCGCTACAACATCGTCGACCGCACGCATGAAGCGGTGCTCGATTATTGCGGCGAGCGCGGCATCGGATTTATTCCCTTCTTCCCGCTCGCCGCCGGCGATCTTGCGAAGACCCATACGGCGCTCGAGCATGTCGCCAGGAGGCATCGCGCGACGACTGGACAGATCGCGCTCGCCTGGCTCCTGAAGCGCAGCCCCGTGATGCTGCCGATCCCGGGCACCTCGCAGGTGGCGCATCTCGAGGAGAACACGGCCGCGGCCGAAGTCGAATTGTCACACGAAGAATTCGAGGCACTGAACAAAGCCGGCAAGCACGCGCATTAAGGATTCAAGTCACGGCCGCTTCGCGACGATCGCCGCCAGCTCGGCGATTTCCTTGAAGCGTCCGTCCGGCGACAGCGCCGCCAGAGCCGCGCGCAGATCTTTCTCGAACTGGTCCGCCCGCTCTCCGAGCCTTTCCCGCGACAGCATCGACAGCGAGAAGGCGCGGCCGACGATCTCGTCGGCGGTGATCGGCCGGCGCACATAAACCCCCACGCGCTCGAAATGCGAGAACGCCGAGTCGAACAGGTAGGAGACATGCGTGCGGTATTCGCCTTTCACCAGGGCGGCCTGGTGACCGGCGTCTTGCATGCCGTAATTCTTCCCCACTTCTGCAAGCTTGCGCAGCCAAAAGTTCTCAGCCGTCGGCGGATGTTCGTCCTCGAAAAGTGCGATTGCGCCGCCCGGCAACAGCAGTCGGTCGAGCACCTTCAAGGTCTCGCTGCGGTCCATCCAGTGGAAGGAGCGGCCCATGGTGACGAGATGCTGGCGGTCCAGATCGGCCGGCAGATCGAAGGAGCTGCCCTGCCGGAAATCGATGTCCACGCGGGCCTCGCGGGCCGCCTTCCCGGCCGCCTCCAGCATGTCGGGCTCGGGGTCGATCCCGGTGACCCGCATGCCCGCCTCTGCGAAGCGAATGGCGAGTAGGCCCGGCCCACAGCCCAGATCCAGCACCCGGTCCCCTGGCCCCATATCGGCCAGCGCGATCACCCGTGCGATCAGCTCCGGGGGATAGTGCAGCCGGAAGCGGGCGTAATAGGGTACGGTCGAACGAAAGCGGCGCGGTTCGAATTCCGGCTGGGACACGCGGGGGTTGCTCCTTCTGGCATCGGTTGGTTTTGCCCGACGCCACATTATATTGTATTGCGCGGCGGGGTATCGGGGCTGAATTCAATGGCGACCATCGCACTCGTCGACGACGACAAGAATATCCTCGCCTCCGTGACGCTGCTCCTTGAACAGGAGGGCTATCACGTGCGCGCCTATGCCGATCCCGCGGCCGCCTTGACCGCGCTGTCGGCGACGCCGCCCGACCTTGCCATCCTCGACATCAAGATGCCGCGCATGGACGGGCTCGAGCTTCTGCGCCGCCTGCGCCAGACCGCGGACATGCCGGTGATCTTCCTGACCTCGAAGGACGAGGAGATCGACGAGCTGATGGGGCTGAACGCCGGCGCCGACGACTACATCCGCAAGCCGTTTTCGCAGCGTCTCCTGCTCGAGCGCGTGAAGGCGGTCTTGCGCCGCGGCGACGCGCACAAGGCTCAGCCGGGCGAGGTCAAGAAGGAATCGCTGGTGCGCGGCAAGCTCGCGCTCGATCCCCAGCGCCACGAATGCACGTGGGAAGGAAAACCGGTGCGGCTGACGGTGACGGAATTCCTGATCCTGCAATGCCTCGCGCAGCGCCCCGGCTTCGTGAAGAGCAGAGACAATCTCATGGACGCGGCCTATGACGACCAGGTCTACGTCGACGATCGGACCATCGACAGCCACATCAAGCGACTCCGCAAGAAGTTCAAGCTGGTGGACGACGATTTCGACGCCATCGAAACGCTTTACGGCGTCGGTTATCGCTATCGCGAGGCGTGATTCCCCCTTGCGCATGAATTTGTTCGGGCATGAGGGGCGGACCGGCCGCCGCCGCATCTCGGCGCTGTCGAAACAGATCATCTTCATCAATTTCGTGGCGCTCGCGATCCTCGTGACGGGCGTCCTCTATATCCAGTCGCAGCGGGCCGGTTTGGTAGACGAGCGCGTGACTGGCATCCGCATGGAAGCGCTGACGGTGGCGAGCGCGCTGGCCGAATACGCAACGACCGACGAATCGCTGTCGATCGACGACGCCAAGGCCGAACCGCTGCTGCGCCAGCTGATCGCGCCGACGCGCCTCAGGGCCCGCATCTATGGACGCAACGGGCGGCTCGTGGTCGATACGCGCAACCTTCTCGCCCGCAACGTCGTCGAGACGGAAGAACTGCCGCCGCTCGATTTCTGGAGCCGTGTCAAAGGCACGATCCGCAGAGTCTATGACGGCGTCACGGGCGTTCGGCCGTTCACGAGTCTCGCGCCCTATTTCGAGGCCGGCGACAATGGTCGTGTCTATTCCGAAGTGAACAGCGCGCTCCAGGGCGACGCCGGCGAAGCCGAGCGCGTCAACGATCACAACCGTCTCGTGGTGTCTGTTGCCGTGCCCGTGCAGCGCTTCAAGGCGGTCTACGGCGTGTTGCTGCTGTCGACGGAAAGCGGCGATATCGACAACATCCTCCGCCAGGAACGCCTGTCGGTGATTGGCGTCGCGCTTGTCGCTTTCGGCGTCATGATCTTCCTGTCGCTGTCGCTGTCCGGCACGATCGCGCGGCCCATCCGTCAGCTTGCTGACGCCGCCGACAGGGTGCGGCGCGGCACCTCGGGGCGCGAAACCATTCCGCCGATCGCTGGCCGCAACGACGAGATCGGCGATCTGGCGGAAAGCCTCTCCGCCATGACGCAGGCGCTCTACGACCGCATCGACGCCATCGAAAGTTTCGCAGCCGACGTCGCCCATGAGCTCAAGAATCCACTCACCTCGCTGAAAAGCGCCATCGAAATGTTCGGCCGCACGCAGGACGACGCCACGCGTGCGCGGCTGATGGGGATCGTGCGCAACGACCTGAAGCGCATCGACCGGCTGATCACGGACATCTCCGATATTTCGCGCCTCGATGCGGAGCTGAGCCGCGAGACGGCCGAACCCGTCGACATCGGGCATCTGCTAGAGACCATTGTCGAGATCTACAATCTCACCGAACTGGAACGCGGCGTGAAGCTTGAGCTCGTATCCGATCTTCCGCCCGATGCAAAAGTATTAGGCCGCGACGAGCGTCTGGGACAGATCTTCCGCAACCTGATCGACAACGCATTCTCCTTCAGTCCCGACAACGGTGTCGTGCGCATTCGGGCGACAGCGACCGGCGGCAAGGCGCGCATCACGGTGGAAGACGAAGGCCCCGGCATCGCGCCGGAAAATCTCGAGCAGGTGTTCAACCGTTTTTACACCGAGCGGCCGGCGACGCACGGGTTCGGCAAGAATTCCGGTCTCGGCCTTTCCATCGCGCGGCAGATCGTCGATGGCGCCGGCGGCCGCATCTGGGCGGAAACGCCCATCGATCACCAGGGCGCGCGCTTCGTCGTCGAGTTGCCGCTGGCAGGCACGCCGCGATGGCCGCTGTGAACATCCATGCGAGCTGCGTGATGCTGAGCGAAGCCGCGCGCATATTCGGCGGCGCCCCAGGCGACGGCATTCTCATCCTGGGACCAAGCGGTGCCGGCAAATCGAGCGTTGCACTGAAGCTCCTCGGATTGGGCGCCAGGCTGGTCGCCGACGACCGCGTCGAGCTCTTTGCACGCGAAGACGTGTTGTGGGCACGCGCGCCGGCCGCGCTCGCCGGACTCATAGAGGCGCGGAGCGTCGGAATCGTAACCTTAAAGCACGCGCCCGAAGCGCGCGTCGCACTCGCCGTCGAACTTGCTTCGCCGGCGGAACGCCTGCCCGAACGGCTCGACTATACGCCGCCGGCGCCGCTCCCGGTCCGCGCGAAGCCGCCGCTCTTGCGGCTTTCTCCCCAGGATATTGCCGTCGCGGAAAAGATCGTTCTGGCCGCCGCGGCGCACGCGAATGCACTCTTTCGCCACGAAAGCAATCCCCCTTGAGGGCTTCCATAGCGCCCCATTCTTGATATCGTCCGCAACACTTCAGCCATCCCAGC
>Ga0335069_10016543_pt1 | contig 10282 bp, 5 predicted proteins | sample Lox_Sample_11_FD_206714 | JGI IMG/M metagenome (GOLD analysis project Ga0335069, IMG submission 206714) | Soil microbial communities from Loxahatchee National Wildlife Refuge, Florida, United States - Lox_Sample_1.1 | ecosystem: Environmental > Terrestrial > Soil > Wetlands | place: USA: Florida...
CGCGGGTTTCGGCGAGGGATCGGCCGGAACTGACGAAGAGGGGGGATACCTCGGAATCACCTGCACGCCGCTCCGTTCGATCCGTGTCAATGCCTTCTTCGACAGGTTTTTATTTCCTCCGGCATCGCCATCGGCTCCGTTCCAGAAAGAGGGGGAAGAGTGGGAAACCGCTCTCGACCTGATTCCGTCCGCCGGCATCCGGTGCTGTGCCGAAGTCCACCGGAAAATCGGAGCCGATGGAACGGGGAGCGTGCGGACGCAATACAGGCTCGGACTCAACGCCGCCTTGTCGCAGGCAGTTTCCGCCGGTGGGCGGATCGACTTCCTGGGGCTGGAATACTCGGGCACGGGAGCGTCTGCGGACGGAAGGCTTGTTTCGGCCGACCTGCTGATCGATCCGCATGGACCTCTGCAGACGGACTTCCGGCTCTGTCTGTTCCGCACCGATTCCTACGACGCCAGAATTACGGAGTATGAACACTCCTTCGACGGCGCGCTGTCGATTCCAACATTTTACGGCGAAGGGGTCAAGTGGTATCTCCTCGTAAAATATCCGGTAACGCCGCGATGCACGATCTCGGCGAGGTATTCGGATCTTCAGCGGGATGATGTGCTCAGAATAGGCACGGGTGAAGACCGGCTTCCGGCCAATATGGATGAACGATGGGGACTTCAGATCGATTACTCCCTCTGATATCCCCCTATTTTGGAGGTTCTGGTATATTTTTGTAAGTTACTTTAAGCATGACAGGCGAAAAAAACAGGATTGTCGTTGCGATGAGCGGCGGGGTCGATTCCTCCGTCGCCGCCGCGCTTCTGCTTGATCAGGGGTATGATGTCATCGGCATCACGATGAAAACCTATGCCTTCGACGAGGTGGGCGGAAACACCGGAAATGAAACGAGCTGCTGCGGCCTCGACGCGTTCAACGACGCCCGGATGGTCGCTGTGAAACTCGGTATTCCCCACTATGTCGTCGATTTTACCTCCGAGTTTGAAGAGCATGTCGTGCGGAACTTCGTCGGGGAGTATTTTCGGGGAACGACCCCCAATCCCTGCGTGATCTGCAACCGGGAAATCAAATGGGGAGCTCTGGCCCGAAAGGCTGCGTCCCTGGGAGCCTCCCGCATCGCCACGGGTCACTATGCGCGCATCGTCAGGTCGGGCTCCGGGAGATACGCAATTGCCCGGGCCCGCGATCTCAACAAGGATCAGTCCTATGCCCTCTGGACTCTCTCTCAGGAAAATCTCGCCGGGACGCTGTTTCCGCTCGGAGATCTGACGAAGCCGGAGGTCCGGGCCATTGCCGCCCGTTTTGGACTGAAGACCGCGGAGAAGGAGGAGAGTTTCGAGATCTGTTTTGTGGCCGACAACGATTACCGGCGTTTCCTCCGGGAGCGCGCCGAAACCGCGGGTAAACCTTCGTCGCCCGGAACGATCCTCCGGGACGGCAGGCCTGTCGGCAGTCACGACGGCTACGTAAATTATACAATCGGACAGCGGAGCGGCATCGGCGCTCATGGCGAGCGGGTCTATGTCACCGAAATCAATGCCGGCGACAACACCATCGTCATCGGCCGGAACGACGACCTTCTCCGGACCGAGCTGACAGCAGGGTCGGTCAATACTGTCGGTGTTTCTTCTCTTCCGTCCGGGTTCCGGGTGCAGGCCAAGGTGCGGTATAAGGACGAGCCGACCCCGGCGACAGTCGAGCCGCTCCCGGATGGTCGGTGCAGGGTGATCTTCGATGCGCCGAAGCGGGCGATAACACCCGGGCAGTCGGTGGTTCTCTATGACGGCGAGCTTCTTGCCGCCGGCGGCATTATCGAGGAGGTGCTCCCGCGACGGATCGGGACTGCGGGGGAGGAAAAAATTAAAGGGTAACCGGACGGTTACCCTTTGGTGGATGAGGTAGAGTGTATCGTATCGTACGGTGCAATCTAGCAATTCCGCCGGGGCGATGCAACAGAGCGGTTCCTGAATTTCCCGATTTAGTTGATCATGACGAACCGGCCGGCTCCGCGGCGGGAAGCGGCATCTGTTCCTGCCGGGGGTCACCGAATGCCGGAGGTCGTTCACCGAACCAGTCAATCTTGAAGGATACTGCTATGCCGGAACCCGGTCATGAGGATAAGCTCGCCCGCCTCCGCCGTCTGCGCGACGAGACGAAAATGGGAGGGGGGGAAAAGCGGATCGAGGAACAGCACCGGAAGGGAAAGCTCACCGCACGTGAGAGGATCGATGTTCTGCTCGATCCCGGGTCGTTTGAGGAAATCGACGCGTTCGTCGAGCACCGTTCGTACGATTTCGGCCTTGAAAAGCAGAAAATTCCGGGTGACGGAGTCGTCACCGGAAGCGGGATGATCGACGGGAGGCCGGTGTTCGTCTTCAGTCAGGATTTCACCGTCTTCGGCGGGTCCCTGTCGGAGGCGCACGCCGAGAAGATCTGTAAAGTCCTCGACCTCGCTCTCAAGGTCGGCGTACCGGTGATCGGACTGAACGATTCAGGCGGCGCCCGGATCCAGGAGGGGGTCGTCAGCCTCGGCGGGTATGCCGATATTTTTCTCCGGAACACCCTCGCGTCCGGGGTCATACCCCAGATCTCCGCTGTCATGGGCCCGTGCGCCGGAGGCGCGGTCTATTCACCCGCCATTACCGATTTTGTCTTCATGGTCAAACAGACGAGTTATATGTTTGTGACCGGCCCGAACGTGGTGAAGACGGTGACGCACGAAGATGTTTCGTCGGAGGAACTGGGCGGCGCCGTGACTCATGCGGCGAAATCGGGCGTGGCCCATTTCGCCTGTGAAAACGAGGTGGAATGCCTCCTCGCAATCCGGACATTGCTCGGCTTTATCCCCCAGAACAACCGGGACCGGTTGCCGGACCGCGTTTCGGGGGATGATGCGGGAAGGGCGGATTCCGGATTGAACGGCATCATCCCGGATAATCCCAATAAGCCGTACGACATGAAGGATGTCATCCGGAGGGTCGCCGATGAAGGGAATTTCTTTGAAGTGCACGGTCTCTATGCCCAGAATATCCTCTGCGGTTTCTGCCGGTTCGGCGGGACGACCGCCGGAATTGTTGCCAATCAGCCTTCGGTGCTTGCCGGTGTTCTTGACATCGATGCATCGTTGAAAGCTGCCCGGTTTGTTCGGTTCTGCGATGCGTTCGGTATTCCGCTTGTCGTGTTTGAGGATGTCCCGGGTTTTCTCCCCGGGACAGATCAGGAATGGCGGGGCATCATCAAGCATGGAGCCAAGCTCCTGTATGCCTTCTGCGAGGCGACCGTCCCGAAGGTGACCATCATTACGCGGAAAGCGTACGGCGGCGCCTACGATGTGATGAGCTCGAAGCACATCCGCGGGGACGTCAACTATGCGTGGCCGACGGCGGAAATCGCCGTCATGGGACCAAAGGGAGCGGTTGAGATCATCTTTAAAAAGGAAATCGAAAAAGCTCCGGACCGGGAGAAGGCGACTGTCGAAAAAATCGAGGAATACCGGAGTAAATTCGCAAACCCTTTCATTGCCGCAGGGCGGGGGTACATCGACGATATCATCGAACCGGCGGAGACCCGGCCCCGCATCATCAGGGCCCTCCGGCTGCTCGCGAACAAAGTCGACCGGAACCCTCCCCGGAAACACGGCAACATTCCGCTCTGAGGACGCCATTCGCGCGATATCGCATGTTATGAACGGATCGACGTGAGATTTGTCACCGGCAGTAATAAATTTCTTGACATTTTTCATCAATTATCATATATTTTCAGAAATTCAAAGCGGGCGTAACTCTTTTTAGGATAATCTATTGAAACAGTTTTGTTATAGTATACTTTTTGCGGCGCTTCTAATCGGTTGTTCTTCCGGAAATTCGACGAAACCGACCGTCCAGGAGATGCCGGCCGCTCTCCCCGCCTCCCTTCAGGGACCGGACACCTTTTACCGTCCCGAGGGCGATCTGGCCGTGCACGATTCGACCCTCTCCGATTCGACCGACGATGCGGTAACTGTTCAGCTCCTCGAAGCGGCGCGCCAGCATTATCTCTCCGCCCTCGACGCCGAGCAGGACGACGATTCCACCCGGGCCGCATCGGAATTCGAATCCGCGATCGGTATTCTGAATCAGCTCGGCTATTATCCCAATATCGAAAACAACTGCGACTTCAACGACCTGAGCCACAGCGTCGTTGAGGATTATGAAAAATATATCGCCGTCATCGACAGTCTCAGCCCTTCCACGTCGGTCTTCGCTTTGCGGAACAAACTGAATCAGATCGACGAGCAGAACGAGAACGCCGATCAGGATAAGACGAAGCAGGTCATCACCACTACGTCGATCCCCCTGGTCATCAACGGACACGTTGAACAGAATATCGCGTTTTTCCAGGGTAGGGGACGGGCTCATTTCGAACACTGGCTTTTCCTCTCGGGAAAGTATTTCCCGATCATGCGGAGTGTCTTCAGACGGGAGGGCATTCCGGCCGACCTGGTCTACCTTTCGATGATCGAAAGCGGACTCAATCCCGTCGCCCGCTCCTGGGCGAAGGCGGTCGGTCTCTGGCAGTTCGTCCGGGGAACCGGCCGGCTCTACGGTCTTCAGAGCAATTTCTGGTATGATGAGCGGCGTGATTTCGTGAAGGCGACGGAAGCGGCGGCGCGCCACCTGAAGGATCTTCATGAGGAATTCGGCGACTGGTATCTCGCCCTGGCCGCCTATAATTCCGGCGCCGGAAGGGTCAACAGCGCGATGCGCCGGAGCCGGTCGAACGATTTCTGGACGATGCGGAAATTTCTCCCCCGGGAAACCAGAAATTACGTGCCGCAGTATATCGCCGCGGCAGTCATGTCGATCGATCCGCATACCTACGGGTTCGACGTCCCGCCGGCGGATTCACTCCGGTATGAGACGGTGACCGTGAACGACTGTGTCGATCTTAAAGTGCTTGCAGAATGTGCCGGAACGGGGCTCGACACCCTCCGGGAGCTGAACCCTGAACTTGTGCAATGGTGCACGCCTCCGGGAATGAAGGGCTACCAGCTGCGGGTCCCCGCCGGGGCCTCGGGGCTGTTCACTGCCAGCTATGCCCGCATTCCGGATGATCAGAAACAGAACTGGGTCGAACATAAGATCCGGCGGAAAGAATCGCTTGCCTCGATCGCCCGTACCTACGGCGTTCCCGCCTCGGTGATCGCAGAAGTCAATCACCTCGGCCGGCGCCTCCCCGTCGGCAAATCGATCGTCATCCCGATCTCCAGCACCGGAGAAAATCATTTTATCGCCGTCGATGAGGATACTCCGTCGCGGAAAGGCGGCCGTCAGGGCTCCCGGAGCCACAGATCCGTTCATCCGCCGCAGGGGAACGGAACCAAAATAGCCTACACCATCCGCAAGGGAGACTCCCTCGGAAAAATCGCCTCCGCACACAGCGTGAGGATCAGCGACCTCCGCCTCTGGAACGCTATACCGTACGGAAGTGCGATCCGCGCCGGAGAAGAGCTGACGATCTGGGTCGCGCCGGGCGCGGCTTCTGTTTCGTCCCCGCCGACCCGGCAGGTTGCCGCTGTGAAGAGTGATCAAACCGGTTCCGCCGCGGCGAAACCGTCGGTGTACAAGATCAGGAAAGGGGACACCCTCGGAAAGGTTGCGTCCCGTTTCGGCGTTGCGGTTCAGGATCTGCGGGAGTGGAACGGATTGAGTTCGGATGTTCTCGTCGCCGGTCGTCTCCTGAAGCTTCAGGGGGGAGCGGGAGCGACGGCCGCGATACAGAAGGATTCCGCCAATCGGGCGGCGGGAAAGGCGATATCGTACCGTGTGAAGGCAGGCGATACGCTCGGGCATATTGCCTCGGTCTTCGGCGTATCGATCCACCAGCTGAGGACATGGAACAACCTGCGTGGCAGCAGGCTGGTGATAGGGCAGGAAATCGTCATAAACTCCTGATTTTTAGGCATTTTTGTTCCATAAAAATTTTTTGAAAATATACCCCGGGCGTGGTGCGCCTCGCCGGAAAATTTTGTATATTGATTTCAGTTTGTGCCTCCATCATCATTCGTAAGGACACTGCGGGATCATGGTGAATTCTGCCCTCGAGAAGGCCGTCAACGAACAGATCAAGCACGAGTTGTATTCCTCCTATCTGTACCTCCACATGTCTTCCTTCTGCACCGAACGTAATTTTCCGGGGTTCGGCCGGTGGCTTATGATGCAGAGCGAGGAAGAACGGTCGCATGCGATGAAGTTCTATGCGTTCCTGCACCAGCACGGCAATCACGTGGATCTTCAGGCAATTGAGAAACCTGCCGGGAAATACAAATCGCCGAAGGATGTTTTCGAGAACGTGCTCGGGCATGAGCAGAAGGTTACCGCCCTGATCCGAAAACTGTACGAGCTCGCTATCCGGGAGAAGGATTACGCGACACAGATATTTCTGCAGTGGTTCATAACGGAGCAGGTGGAGGAAGAGGCAAATGCCACCGAAATTCTGCAGAAATTTGAAATGATTGAAGAGCAGGGGCCGGCACTTGTCATGCTCGACAGGGAACTTGGCGCCAGAAGCGCATCGTAGGGCTTGTTCCAGATATTCCAGGGGTTGGAGTGAATAATTGGGGTATTGGGCTATTCCGGACCATGTCGGGACTACCGTCTCACAGGAGCGGGTCGCACATAATATCGTGCGATCCGCTTTTTTTGTGCGGTGCCGTGTAAGCGCCGGTTATTACGTCAGTTCCAGACATGATACCGCGGGAATCCCGGATTGTCACAGTGTCGATCTCCGGGGGTAACGAACTACCCGATTTGACATTCGCAAGAGTTCTCGAATATAAAAACCGACGTCGGCTGGATTGAAATAAATCTATAAATTTTCGTTCGAAAGTGTAATTTACTTGTAAAATTCGTACATTCACCTAACCGCGAGTTTACGTTTTAAAATCCAAAAGTAAAGCACATTAACCCACTAACTCATTCACCACAACAATCAATCAAGGAGATTGTCATGAAGAATTCTTTACGATTCTTCAGTGTGATCATGATTGTCATCATTATGTCGTCGATGCTGTATGCGACCGGCAATGTGACATTTCTGGTCAACATGAAGATTCAGCTGAGGGAATTAAAATTCAATCCCTCACTTGGTGACAGCGTCTACGTCCATGGAGATTTCAACGGATGGGGACCTGGTATCGCCATGACGAGCCCTAACGGTGACAGTATTTATCAGGCCACGTTCCCCGGCGTCACCGAGGGAGCCATGAACTATAAATTCCAGAAGACCCTCCGCGCCGGAACCGACTGGGAAAACATCGCAGGCGGCGGCAACCGGCCGTTCACCGTCGTTGCAGGCAACGACACCACACCGCTCGTGTGGTTCAGCGACGATTCAGTGTACGTGCCCCCGGTAAACGTTCAGCTGTCATTCATCTGCAACATGAAAGTCGCGATCGAGAAGGGGAATTTCCGTCCCGATCTCGGCGATGTCGTCCATGCTCTGGGAAGCATGAATGGCTGGTCGACCTCTGCGGGTGCTATGAGCGATCTGTACAACGACAGCAATTATGTCTACATCGATTCAACGGACGGTATCACCGAAGGTTCTCAGGTGCAGTACAAGTTTTACAAAACCCTTCGTAACGGCAAGGATTGGGAAGATGGCGGAAACGATGTGTACAACGTTCCGTTCGTCACCAATCCCTCGACCCCGCCGCACTGGTTCAATTTCGATTCGATCTATTATCCCCCGCTTCCTCCCACGACGATTCTGTTCCAGTCCAATATGAATCCGTATGAACAGCTCGGGTTTTTCCGTCCCGATCTGAACGATACGCTGGAACTCCGCGGCGGCATCAACAGCTGGGGCGGCGGCACGATCATGCAGGAAAACCTCTTCACCCCCGGCGTGTTCGAAGTTGCCCTTCCGTACTCAGGCAATGTGCACGATATTATCCCCTACAAGGCGAGAATCAAGTACGATTCGACCCGTGCAGCGGCGGCATTCCCGGGATACGGCGCCGATCAGGATAACGTCTCCTACGAGCATCCGGTCGAAACCGGCGACGGCAACCGTCTGTTTGATGTCGGCAACGGCGGCAACGTCTCCACCGGTGCGATTGGATTCAGCTCCATCGACAGCTGCGGCGAAATCCCGGCGGGCGATTCCGTGACCGTAACGGTGCGTGTGAACATGAAACCGGCGATCACCCAGCTCGGCTTCAACCCTGCCACGGACACCGTGCAGTTCTTCTTCAACGACGCTATGCAGCGCCGTAATCAGGTCCATATCCAGGGTACATTCACGAACCCCCTGAATATGACCATGCCGAACAACGATACGATCTATTATGCCACCTTCACAATGGTTGGACCGGCGCACTACAACATCCAGTATTTCTATACTGTGAAGTTCGGCAGCGGCGGCGGTTCGGTCAGTGAGGGAGGCGGCTTCGGCAATTTCCGCTATCGCAGCCGGACGATTGCTCCGCTCGCACCCGCAGTGCCCCCGCGCTATTTCACCCTCCGCCTCGATACGTGGATAGGCGCAGCGGTGGAACTGCCGGCGGAATCTCCCTCCTGCCCGTCGACGGCATTCAGCTACGGCGTGTTGGATGGATGGAACATGGTCTCTCTCCCGATTACCGTGACCAACTATGCCCTTAGCAATCTGTATCCGACGGCGCAGTCGGTTGCATTCTATTACAATGCGGGCTATGTGACCACCTCGACCCTCAGCAACGGACCCGGCTACTGGATTAAATTCTCCGGCGCCCAGACCGTTCCGATGGCTGGCGTGTTCTATACCGCGATCGATATTCCGGTCGCCCTCGGCTGGAACATGATCGGTTCCGTGACGGATCCCGTTACGGTGTCCACGATCACCTCGACCCCGAGCGGTATCGTCAACTCGAACTACTTCGGCTACAGCGGCGGGTACAACGTCGCGACCTCCATCCAGCCCGGCGCAGGTTACTGGGTGCGCGTCAGCGCCCCCGGCACGCTCCACCTGCTCTCCAGCGGCGCTGCGAAACAGTCGCCCATCGTCGATCCGCTCACGAAGCTGAACAAACTGACGATCCAGGACCAGAAGGGTCATCAGCAGGTTCTCTATTTCGGTTCCACCGGCATCGTCGATGTGTCGAAGTATGCCATGCCTCCGGTTCCGCCGCAGGGTGCGTTTGATGCGCGCTTTGCAGGCAACCAGCAGGTTGTGCTCGTCGACCAGGGCAAGACCGGAACCTTCCCGCTGCAGATCTCCTCTGCAACCGGTACGGTGAAGATCTCCTGGAAACTGAGCTCGGCGTCGACTTCCCCGTCGCTCGTGATCGGTACCAAGCAGATTGACATGAGCAAGAGCGGATCCGTCACGGTTTCCGGCGATGTGAAGCTTGTTCTGAACGGCACGCTGAATACGTCCCTCCTGCCGAAGGAATACGCTCTCAGCCAGAACTATCCGAATCCGTTCAACCCGACAACCACCCTCCAGTATCAACTGCCCGCAGACAGCCGCGTCACCGTGAAGATCTATGACATTCTCGGTAACGAGGTCAGAACGCTGGTCGATGAGAACCAGGACGCCGGGTACAAGTCGGTGGTCTGGAATGCCACCAACAACAACGGCACCGCAGTTGCCAGCGGCATCTATTTCGTCCGTATTTCCGCGGTGAACGGCTCCGACCTGTCGAAGACGTTCGTCGATACGAAGAAAATGATGCTGATGAAGTAAGCTGTCTTCTTCATTCCGCTCGCCCCGCAAGGGGTGAGCGGAATGAGTGATTCATGCTAGGGGTAGTACCCACATCCTGGAATTTTTGAAACCACATCCATAATCCATACACATAGTGAGGTATCTATGAAGAAGCTTACAGGGTTGACCATACTCGCGGTGGGCCTTCTCCTGATGGCTACATCGGTATGGGCGCAGCACCCGGTAATGCTCAAGATCTATGCGACCGACAACATCGGTCACGATTCGCTGGTTCTTGGGCTGGATCCGAGTGCGACGAACCAGATCGATGCGTCACTGGGCGAAGTGGAATATCCGCCGCCGGGTCCGAGTTTCGACGTGCGGTTCGTGTCGAACGGGACCTCGGTCGGGAAAGACACATTAAAGCAGGGAACGAAAGTTGACTATCACCACATGATCCGCGTGACGCAGGGCGACCGGTGGAAGATCCAGTTCCAGTCGGACGACAGCGGCACGGCGGTGCATTTCAGCTGGGTGATCATTCAGGCAGGGGGGAACGGGTTCACGATGTCGGACGGCGGAGCGAACATAGCGACGCCG
>Ga0335069_10016544_pt1 | contig 10282 bp, 11 predicted proteins | sample Lox_Sample_11_FD_206714 | JGI IMG/M metagenome (GOLD analysis project Ga0335069, IMG submission 206714) | Soil microbial communities from Loxahatchee National Wildlife Refuge, Florida, United States - Lox_Sample_1.1 | ecosystem: Environmental > Terrestrial > Soil > Wetlands | place: USA...
CGTCGGTGCAGCGGCGCGCAATTCGACCCGAAGGTCGTTGAGGTGTTTTTATCGTTGCCGGAATCCTTGTGGGTCGAGTTGTGCAAAAACCTCCGCGCTCCGTTCCGTCTCGGGTAGCTCAAAGCAGTTCTTCTCGGCGTGCGCTAAAAGGCACTTGATGTCCGGTAAGCGGACAAATCGGGACTTGGTGTTTTATTGGACTGATAATTGCCCGTCTGAAGGCAGTATTTGACTTGTCTTTGGAGCACCAAGCGTCATAGAAGTGGTTACTTCATGAGTGAGACGGTCAGTCTTTTGTTTCGTTATGCAGAAAGTGACTACGTCCGGGCATTGTGGGCGCATTGCTCTGGTCTTCGGTCGTGACTGCCTTGGGCCGTAATATGGAGTCTGAGACTTTTCCGCTGGGTGGCTCAAAATGAATCGCAGCTTTTTCTTGCAATGGCGCACTTTGTTCTGCCTATTTGCAGCCGGCATCCTTTTGCCCGTAAGCGCGGCGATGGACATCGTTGAATACGACAAGATGGTTGATGGGGACCGACAAGCCTACCTCGATTTTCTTGTGGATACCGTGCGAGAAATATTGATGACACATGACCGGAACGATGACGCGGCCAAGATGTACCGGCTTTTTCACGGGTCTCGAAAGGGTGAGTACCTCTCAGAGGGAGAAAAACTTTTTAATAAGAATCTCGATGCCCTTCGCACCCGGGACGCGAAAAGACACTACTCTAACCACAACGCGCCTCGCGTTCAGGTTGAGGCTGCTCTGGTTGCGACTCTGAAGGAAAACAAAATAACGTTGACCACGGATGCCATCAAGGAATTGCTGCAGATGAGCAGCCGCTTCAAGCCAAAGTTTCCCACCGAGAAGGGGCCAGACTTATAGAGCCGTTATCGTCGCTGGCGTAATGCCGCGACACCATGCCTGAAAGGTCCTGATCCGCAGAAAGTTATCTTCCCGCATCAACCGGAGCAGAAGTTGGGCATCCTTGCGGTCGGTCTTCTACTTCTTGACTCGTTTGGCCTTGATTTCGGCAGGATCGCCGATCCAAAGTTCGCAACCAAGTTCTGCCAGCAGGCGCTCGAACCAGCGCGAATATCCGGTAGCCTCCATGCCTACCTGCAAGCGGATTCCTCGCTGCTGCAGCTCTCGATAGAACCGCTCTGCTTCACCATCGCTGTGGTTCAACTGCCGTTCACCGCACTCACCTGTCTCTTGCTAAAAAATGCAATCTGCTGAAAGCTCGGGTGGTAATCTACGCCTATTAACAACATGTTCGGCTCCTTTCTCCCGAGCCTTTGGTCGTCAAGCAACCAAAGTTTACTCGGGTCGAGGGTCGAGGAGCCGACATTGTTATGCAATCAAGTGGGTCCCGGAACCCAGATTTGCGGAATCAGCCGATTATTCGTCGCGCAATTTGCGCCCTGGACGTTCGTGTACCAGCAGACTGTTCTTATCTTCCTTTTTGGCTTTATGCTGACCAGAGAGGCGACGGAGCATATGCAAGATGGTTTGATATTCTAAGGGCTTGAGTGCAACCAACATTTTGCGACATTCTTCTACACGGAGGTGCTCTTTGTTGCCGACCGTCCTGTCAAGCCTTTGCTCCAACGGCGCGATGGGCTCCGAACTCTCCCCGCAAATCGCCTCCAAGTGCTTCCTCGCAAGATCAAACTTGTCAATATTGGAGTTCAGTGCCTTTACGCTCAGTAAAACATTTTTTACCAATTTGTCTGGGTCGATGCCCTCCTGACGGATCGCATCCCGAAGTTCATCATTGGTCCAGTCAACTTCGCCTGATAGTTCGGCAATGGCCTCGATCGCATCCATATCCGCGATCCTATGTTTCTTCGCTTCGGTCATGCGCAACTCCTCATCTCAAGTTCTTCCTTTACACGTTCGGTGGTCACAATGAACTTCCGTTCAAGCCTCTTAATCGCGACATAGACTTCTTTTGTTTGCATCCCAAGTATTTGGGCGAGCGCGGCGGGCTTCTTGATTCCATCCTGCATCAACCCAATGATACCAAGCAAGAGCCCATCGTCCTTGCACTCAATAAGCAGTATCTCCAATGCACGGGATCCAATAACCTGACGCTCCCCATCCAACAATATCTCGAACGGAGTCTTCGAACCAGTCGATTGCCAACTAGCCATTTCATAGTCCTGCCTGACGGCCGACCCCCGGCTGTCTTCTTCTTTCGGTTCTTTTGGCTCGGCAACCAGCTTCAAGTTGTCGAACGATGTTGCTAAATGCGAAAGGAGGCTTTTTACAATCCCTTGTAGGTGTATCAATAGGTCGGGGTATTTATCCGGATCCCAGTCTCGTTCCCCGCTGTATAGTTTCAGAATCGCTTGATTGGCAAGAGACTCGACCGAGTCCCCGTTGGGCAAGAGATCCTGACCCGTCCGATAAAAATATTTGCGGCTTTTCCTGGTTGCATATTTAGCGAGTTGAAGGATAATTCTCTCCCATTCCTGGTCCGTCATACCCCTCAGTATTTCTTCAGCTTTACTATTCACCCGATTGTCCTTTCTTTATGCCGCCCAACACGCATTTTTTGCCACCGGTCCTTAACTTTTCTCGTTCCCGAGTCGAACGCATAGGATCGCGCTCAATGGTGAGGCGATGAATATGAACTTTTGCCTTGTGTGCGCGAACGATTACGGCAAAAAACAAGACTGAGTCGGCATTTCAAAGAAGGGGCTCCCCACCGCGCCTCACGTTCATTCGCGTGGCGGATTCTTGGATGGCAAATCCGGTGAGGAGCCCGGCAAGACTAGTTGGATGAGCTTGGAGTTGAACAGCTCAAATTCTAAACATAAAAAGGGAAACATGAACAAATCAGAAACTAAGTCAGTCTCAGTACCCAGAGCGGAGTTACTCTGCAACTTAAGGACCGCCGTCTACTTTCAAATTGAGTTGTGGAACACAGCGCATTCCATTGATGAAACCCTCCAAACGGTCCAGATGGATGATTGCGATGTAGTTTCCCGCTTGTTGGAAATCAAGAATGATTACGAAGAAGGTGAAATCGTAACTGACGGACACCTAATAGGCTTCCTTGTTGATTTGGACGGGTTCAAGTTTGAAGTAAACCAGTTTCGGACAGTCAAGGATGGGAAAACGAAGGACGCATTGAAGCAGAAACTACAGAAAGCAATCTGGATTCAGAAACGGCTCTGGAAGGTTGCAAGCACGATAGCTGAGTCAATGGCTACGACGAAGGAAGCGGTCATGGAGAACGTAGTTCAACTGAGCACGATGGCTGATTCTGGCTGCGAACTTACAGAAGCCCATCTGGCCGAATTCCTGGGGGAGGACTCAAGCGTATTGGCGCAAATGGGAGGCCCACTTTACGTCTGAAAACTACCCAGACAGTTGCCAAGCACAGAAGGTTTGCGGACGCTCTGGATTTAGGTCATCCAGAGCGTCTCGTTTTCCCTCCAAGAGTTGTAGCGATTGACCTCGTGAACTCGGTTAGCAAACCTGCCTGCGTGGAACCTGCGTTTACGGTCTTAGCTACGCGTCATTCATTCTCTGGGCTCAGCTTCGCGACTTCTTGCTTTGCGGTTTCTTTGCTGGCGAATGAAAGAAGTCGCAATGCAAGCGGCTCAAACGTGTTCCGGCCCATCGGAAGCTTTTCGCAATGCCACAGGCTTTCCATGCGGCGTGTGGCGGTAAGCGTCGGCCCAGGCTTCTTTGCGGGCGAGCATCTCAGTTGGATTCGAGAGAGCCTTCGCAGTGACGAGACGTTCGAGCGTCGCCAGCCAGTGCTCGTAGTAATGCGTGCCGTCGTCGGGTTCGCCACGATCTTCCGCAACTCTTAGCTCGGCGGCCAGTGCCGCTGCCCATTCCTTCCATGTGAAGTGGCCTTGCTGGGAGAGTCTGACCGCCATGCCGAACGCCTGAGCCTGCCAGGGCTCGGCGAACACAGGACCTTCTTCGTCGCGGGGAATACGCGGCAAAGCGTTCAAACGTTCGGCGTTAAGATCAGGATCCGGTGTGTTCAAGATAGTCATCCCACATGTCGAGGTAAACGGAATCTTTAGGAGATGCGCCTTCTCCCCAAAGCTCGCGCGCTGCGAACTGCACGGAATACACATGCTGGCGCTTTTCGCCACGGAATTGAGAATTCGTGTCTGGGAACAGAAAGACGCCGTGGTCGAGCACGACCTTGCCGGTCTTGCCTCGCGCGTACCGAGGCAGCCGGGTATGGCCGACGGGATTGATATTGCGAGCCCGAACGCGCTCGCCAACCTGAAACAGCGGCGCCACCGAAGGGTCGTTGCTCGGAGCTGTGATGCGAGGTTCAACCACTCTGGCCATCGCCACCGTAAACACCGGCGTGGCTCTCGCAGAGCCTAGTGTGGGCTTGCCGCTTGCCAGTTCCTCTTTTGTAACCATAGCGTACTTCACTATGCGGTTCTCGAGGGCGGCTAGCCATTTTTCGTAGTAGCTCATGCGCAGGTAGTCCGGGGGAGGCAGTAGTTCGATGTCATACCGCCAGGCGTCCAGATTCCACTTGTGCCAGGCGCTGAGGGCCCGGTTTATCGCATAGACTCTACCCTCCCAGGGTGAGTGGAACACTGGTTCATTCGCTTCGTGATGGATGGGGCCCATGCACTGCATGCCGCCCATGTCATGTACTCCGTTCATGCCTTGGCTCCCCCTGCGGGCATCAAGACTCTTGCCACGCCCACCATGGCGTCGCGAGTCACGAGTTCAGCGAGTTCCGACTCGCTCAGGTTTTCGCTTCCGGCCGGACGCTCGGGAAGCACGAAGTAGCGCAGCTCCGCGGTGCTATCCCACACACGCACCTCGACGTCTTCGTCCAATTGAAGCCCGAACTCGCGCAAAACGCCACGCGGATCAATGACCGCACGCGACCGATAGGCTGTGGATTTGTACCAGACGGGCGGCAGCCCGAGAACGGTCCAGGGGTAACAAGAACAAAGAGTACAGACAACAAGGTTATGGACCTTGGGTGTGTTCTCGAGAACGAGCGTATGGTCTCCGACTGCGCTCTTTCCCAACCCAATTTCAGCGATAGCAGAGGCCGCATCGGAAAGCAGGCGGGCCTTATAGTTGGGGTCTACCCAGGCTCGCGCCACGACCTTCGCGCCATTCCTCGGCCCGACCTTATGCTCGAAAGTATCGATCAAGGCATCCAGCGCAGCTTGATCAACGAGTCCCTTCTCAACCAGCAGCGACTCCAGAGCCTTGGTACGCAGCGCCGGGTCGGACGGAACGACCTGGTGGTCATGATCGTGATCTTGTGCGTGCATAGAACCTGGAGCCGCCGCCGCCACGGCTCCCGTAGCGGCGTATTTCAAGAACCCTCGACGGTCCACAGACGTCTTGTCATCGGCCATCGGCACCCTCCCGAGATTAGGGCAATTTCCAGTCTCCACCTGAATTCCCGTCTTGGCATCCTGGGTGGCAAGCATCTTACACCCAGCCACCTCCGCTAGGTACTGGAGTTATCAAAACTCCTTCATCCCCAGAACTCGGAGCATTACAATGTGCCAAATCTCAAGGCACGTCGTCGGCATTCGTGCACCGAAAGGACTTTCGCATGACTTCTCACCCCCGAGCGATGCGCACGCTTATGTTGTGGTCAATCGCGGCCGTGATGGTGTGGTTCGCAGGAACTGCGCTCGCGCAGGACTTGCATGGCGAAGCACTCGTCAAAGCCTTGCAAAAAGGTGGATACGTTCTGGTGATGCGCCACGCTAGTTCGCCGCGTGAGGTGCCTGACAAACGGGCTGCGAATCCCGATAACAGCAAGCCCGAGCGCCAATTGGACGAAGTCGGACGGAATACCGCAATTGCCATGGGCAAGGCGCTCCGCGACTTAAGGATTCCAATCGGCAACGTGCTCTCGAGCCCCACCTATCGCGCCCTCGAAACCGTGCGTCTGGCTCAATTCGGTGCTCCGCAGACCTTTGTCGAACTTGGGGATAACGGTCAGAGCATGCAGGGTGGGACGGCCGCCCAAGCCGAGTGGCTGCAGAAGCAAGTAGCACACTTTCCGACCGGCACAAACACGATCATTGTGACTCACCTTCCGAACATCACCGGTGCATTTCCGCAGTTGGCGTCCAGCTTGGCGGATGGTGAGGCGCTGATATTTGGTCCGGACGCCAAGGGCAAGGCGATTCTCGTGTCCCGCGTCAAGATCGACGAATGGCCGACGATGCTTTTCTGAAGCGAATACTTCTGGGTCGTGTTTGCAGGACGGATTTTGGAAAGTGGCCCTAGGTCACCACGGCGCACCAAATCTAAATTGTGATCGCATGTAGGGCTAACCGGAGGTTGAGAACGATGCCTGGGTCTTTCGTACTATTCCAAGGTGAATCAAACACTGTCACCTTTTGATTGCAGTGTCACATTTTGACGGACAGCCTGGTCGTCAAAAGGTAACATTCCTTAAAAGTTTTGACGCACTGCAAAAGTCAATCAAAACCCGCATAAACAGAGGGGATTCAGCCTATCTCTTCCGGGGTGAAGTCTAAGTAGAGTATGCCCATAGAGGGTGTAGTGAAGGAAGACCTCACAGAAACAGACAGAGAATAAACAGATGGTCGGGAGATGGAATGACAGGATCACCCTGGAAGGGCTTTGCACGTTTCCAATTGCCACTGATTCCTTTTTCTAAGTTGCTTAGGGATCGCAGTACATGTGCCGCTGAGTTGTACCCTGCCTTGTTTGCAGTGGCCGCGGGACAGGCATTACTCATTGCACCTTCTCCATACGAGAAAGAACTGACAATCAAGGTTAGTCACCGGGTATTGGAGAACCGTGTTGGCATCTCTTCCAGTTCAATTACCAGAGCAACCAGGAAGTTGGTGGCCATGGGCCTCGTGAAGTCCAGGCAAGGCAGGACGAAAGGCAAAAAGAAGATCGCAGTCACATCATATACGCTGCTGGATCCGAGTACCCATGAACCGATGCTGAAGTCTTTCAAATATGGTGGCGTCTGCTTCGTCAACGATGTAACGCCCTTCATGACCTTGCCCAAAGCCTATCTGAATCCCGTGGGACCCTTTAAGTCCCTCAGCAAAGTGGCCCGACGGGCGTTATTCGCTGCATTGGTGATGGTCAGCGAACGTGGAAGTTTGAAGTTGTATATGCGCCAGTTGAAGTGGCAAGAGCGCAGCGGTGTCAGAAGTAGGACTCATTTCTCTGATGCTGTGGAAGAACTCGAGCTTCAGGGACTGTTGCACTACAGCGATGGGTTGCTGGAAGTCTATGATCCGATGCTACGCGAACCCGTACCTACATGGAGACGCCAACAAGGGGAAGAGTTAAAGCAACGCATCAACGAGGCGATGGTGCTCAAAGGAAAGAAGCGCTATCCGATCGACTATGAAGCCGTTACCCCTGAGCAATGGCAGGCGATAGTGGAAGAAGTCATGCGGCGCAGTTTCGTGGTCAAAGGCAGCGATTGGACTACGGCGATTGAATGCCCATTCGAGACACACAGAAAGCCGTACTTCAGCGTCAATTTCCAGCTCGGGTGTTACAGGTGCTACAAGTGCGCAGACGGAACCGACCACGGAAAAGGAAAGCTGGCCCGGCTTGTGCGGCTACTTCTAAAGTGTAGTGTTCGTGAAGTCCACGAAATAATCGCTCGCCACTGCAACCTAACCCTGGTTTCTCGTGACGGCGAAGTACTGCAGGAGACAGAGCAGGCGAAACTGGAACAGCTACTTGGCCCAAGTCAGCCGAGCACCGTAGAACCAGCCCCTCCTCTGGATCCGTATGCAGAAATTTGAGGTGGCCGAGTATTGAACCTCCTAGCCATATAGGGGGAGGGGGTATCTCAGTTTCTGACGGGATCACCCTCGGGACCGCCACGTTACCAAAATTTCTGCGCGGGCAATAATTTTCATTTTCTTATGCTCTATTCACAGGCAGTCTTAGGTTTTTCCCTGGGTCTTGCCGGAAATTGACCGCAAACGAGGAGACAAAAAGCGCCAGTTTTGGCTCAAGAACGAGAGAACCAGGAGCTAAAATCAAGTCGAACCTGGTGCAACCAAGCGTGGTCGGGTTGTGACTCGGATCATTCCTACGGCTTAACGCACGCGACTGACCCGCCACTGAGGTACTAGTACCCACGGAAGTTGGGTCCACTTACTGGGACTTTTTCTTTTCGCTGAATTCATGGAAACGTCGTTCGTCAGCAAGACTGAGTTCATTTTGGCCGGCGGCAAACTGCCGGTCACTCACCAAAATCGATTCTCTGAGCCACGGACGAGGCAGTTTTCTGCGTACCATCCATGCCTCACCGATTTGTCTTGCTTTACTCCACTCAGACATCTTCTCGCTTGGACTAGGAAGAATCCAGGGCCCTTTGCGCGACGCCAAGATCTGGAAAAGACTGTCCTGCTCCTCTTCCGAATACCATTTCTCGCGAAGAGCCTTATTCCAGTTGTCATAAGGATCAAACGGATATTGAAGTAATGCGGTTGCGTCGCCGTACGGTTCAAGGGCTTGCACATCTTGTCCTTCGATAACATCCAAACGGTCCGAAAGGGAACGCACCGTTGATAGGGATTCGAGTATTCTCTCTCGATTCCATGCCTTGGTGACGTTCCATTCCAGAAACGCTTTGTGATCAAGTCTGCCCCGCCAAGAGCATTGGCTCTTCACCAGAGTCCAGAAGGCTGGGTCACGATCGGGGTTGTTAACCACTTCCTGTACGTTCATTTTGTTGGCGTTGAAATTCATCGCCTTGCGAATCAGATTGTCTGTCTTCAACCCTTCTCGCCAGAAGGCGCCAAGATACGAGTCCCCGACGACCAAAATGCCGCGCTGCACGCAGTCATTAAGGAGCAGAGTGAGAGTGGTTCCGGCAGAACCGGCAAAGCATTCGAGGAATAAACTGGGGGAGGTTTCACCAACGTAGAACACAACTTCATCCAGACCCCAATGGTAGTCGCAACGAAGAGGCCCATCGCATGTGCCTCTAGTGAGTTTCATCGTTTTCATTTCACAATATCAGGTGCGGGCCTCAAGAGTTGACGGTACCTCTTTAGACTTCGTGAATTTTACAGCACACTGGCTGGCCCTGATAACGCGAATCGGACATGTTGGAGTTCTTTCCCGCGATGTGGGAGTCGCATGAGCAGACGCACTTGTACGGATATGTGCAGGGGGCGGCCAGTGATGATCGTTCCTACCGCGTCAGAATCATATGCACTTTCCTGCAGATTGAGGGGAGCAGACCAGTACCAGTCTCCACAGTGGTGCGATTCTTCTTACGTCTCGGGGCACTTTCAAAGAACTTTCGTTTGTCGGCGAGCAAGAATTGCTTCTGGAAACCCACCTGTTCGTAATGACTCGCGAAAGCGCCCTGCAAAGAGTTGGCGCTTGGTCAGCCGCGTGAGCGCCGGCTTCGTTCCAGAGAAAGCGCAGAAGCGGACTGCCTTGCTTGGTTAAGGCGCCGAGCCGTTGCCTCGGCCGTTGGAGTATTCGCGTGGAATCGTACGGTAAGATTTGGCTTCTTCGAGGTCGCGACCAACCGGTCAACTTTGAAAGCTGGGGGCGGTTTTCGCGTCGTTAGCGCATCTCCATCTTGCATTTGCGCTGTCGAGCAAGATTTGTCGGAATCGCTCTTGCCTGAGTCGACCGAGAGAGACACGACGGATCGAAAGTAATTAGAAGAAACGGTCGCAATGAAGTGGTTTTGTTCCCGGCTCTCTTCTCTCGCTCCATCCGCAGCCGATGGGGCTAGTTTCGTTTGCGACCGGTTCACGCGCCATTGATCAAGCTCGTCGCGTAACGCATAAACGGTTGTCGCTGTCCTATGCAGATGATGATGGACGGGCATTCCTTCGTGCCTGTGCCAACGCTGCGCCGTCCGCGCCGTACGCCCCAAGTAGCTGGCTATCGCCTTCCAGGAGTCCAGCACCTCAGAAGATCGGTCCAATGCGACTTGAGGAGCACTCCCTGAACCAGAGACCATCATTGACATTGACCACCTCACCTTAGCTTTCGTTTCGGATGCAATATTTTCGGCGGCTTCCAACAAAAACCCGCATGCGAATTCCTACCGACCGGAAAAAAGCCGACGAAAGCGCGAGCGAGAAATCCTGGTAAACAAACTCGGCGGTTTCGCCGATTGGACTTCGCAGTAGAAAGCACATATATGGATATATCGCTGGAACGCCCAAAGAGCGGCCCCGGAAATGCCCGGCCCATTGAATCTGACATCTTTTCCATGGCCCAGGGCCGGCTCCACCAAACAAGGAACACGCGCTACCTTCTGGGTGA
>Ga0335069_10016545_pt1 | contig 10282 bp, 14 predicted proteins | sample Lox_Sample_11_FD_206714 | JGI IMG/M metagenome (GOLD analysis project Ga0335069, IMG submission 206714) | Soil microbial communities from Loxahatchee National Wildlife Refuge, Florida, United States - Lox_Sample_1.1 | ecosystem: Environmental > Terrestrial > Soil > Wetlands | place: USA...
GTGGTCAGCACCGCGCTGCGGGCGCAGATCAGGGCCCTGGACCCGCGCGCGGTGCTCGCAGCCGGGGTGGCCCGGGATGCGCTCGCGGCCCAGCTGCCGGGGATCCGGGTGGTAACGGGCCCGGCGATGCTGCCCGCGACCACGGCTCCCCCGCCGCTGGGTCATCTGGCGCTGCTCGTGCGCTCCGGTGACAGCGATGCCGGGACGCTGGCCGCGGTGACCACTGCCCGGGTGGCCGGAGCGCGGGTGATCACCGTCCGCGGCACCGACCCGCGCGCCGCCAGGCTGTCGATGATCCGCGACGAGCACGAGCTGGACACCCGGTACCAGGACCTGGCGATCCTCATCCACATGGACGGGCAAGGCACCCCGGCCGACAAGGAGCAGACCTGGCAAGCCGTCAGTCCGCGACCAGCTCGCGCTGCGGGTAGGCGTAGCTGCCCCGCCCGCCGCACAACCCGGCGTAATCCAGCACGAAGGCCTGCCCGTCAGCGCGGAACTCGATGGTCGTCTCGATGGGACGCGGCTGCCAGCCGAGCAGGCTCTTCGCCCGGTATAACTCGATGCAACCACAGAGCATTATCTCGGGTGACGCGGGCCCGGACGCACCCGCCGTAGGCCCTCGTATGCCCACGTCACCGCCGCCACCCTGAGTCCGGATAGCAGGTAGCTGCGGACCGCCGTTGCGCGCTGAGCGGCCGCGATCTCCCACAGCACGCTCTCCGCCTCCGCCAGCCACCGGCGGCCAGCGGGCCCCGGCATCATCCGCGACACCATGACAAGCCCGTGCCACCGGTGCGCTGCCAAGCCGTCAAACCGGTCGCCCGCAGCCCGGTCACGACCGCTGAGCCCGCTTATCCCGAGGCGGCCACGCGGGCCGCCACCGGAATTCATGGAGATGGCGGTGAAGACGATGATGAGGGTGAGGCCAAGGACCCACGGTGCCCATTGCCAGCCACTGAAACGCGTTCCATCCAGTGCCGAGGAGGCCACGGTTGCCCCCGCGGTGATGAACATGGCGACGCGCGCCCGCTTCCTGCGCGCATCGTAACGCGGGTCAATGGCGGGGCATCATGCGACGCCATCTCCCTCGGCAAGACGGCGCAGCGCCGTATCCTTTGGCCGCCGCGCCCCCGCGAGGGCGGCGCTGGCCTGGACCGCGCCGCCGGCCGTCAGGCGGTAGTACCGCCGGGCCGGGCGTTTTTCCGCCCGCGGGTCGACATCCTCCCAGCGACTGGTCACCCAGCCCTCATGTTCCAGCCGCAGCAGGATGGGATAGGCCGTCCCAGGCTGGAGCCCGGTCTCCTCGGACAACTCCAGCCCGTACATCTCCCTGGCCGTATCATGCAGCAGCGCCTGCAAGACCAGCTGCACCTGGACGGTCAACCGCAACCCCATATCAAAACTCTAAATAGGTTAGGTTCACCTGTCAAGTTCTCTATATAGCTAAAGGTGCATTCTGGGTTCCGGCCCGCGGAATCCGCGGACGGGAACTGGCGTCGAGGGTGGGAGTGGTTACGTCGTCCCGCAGACGCGAAACGCCAGGCACTCGCCATTACAAGTGTTTACCCAGGTCAGATGGTATCTGAGGCGCTCTCCGCCGAAGCATGGCGACGGCCGGATCCGGCCCACCCATAGCCCACGGACCACAGCCGACGGTCTGATGAACCGCTCCCTTTCACGCCATAGCCAGTGGCGCAAGATCGCATCATCGGCGCCCGAGCACAAAGTAGCCCGGGCAGGCAGTGCGCAGACGCACAGGTCGCGCCGCGGGCCAAAGCATGGTTATCAATGCCCGGCCGAGGCCGGCGCCGACGTCTTCCGCGATCCGGAAGCCGGTCGCCGCAAATCCTGTCCGTAACCACGGGATCGACAAAGTCGTCGGCGGACTTGACGTTATCCGTGTCTCATAGCGGCAGGTAGTCGAGGATGCGGTTCCGGTCACGGCAGATTGCCTGGAGGGTCCGGAGGATCTCGGTGACCCCGGCGATATGCAGCAGGCTGACCGCGATGTTCCTCAGGGACGCCATGACCTGGGGGCCGTTCCCGGCGTAGCCGGCGTTCTGGTCTTCCCGCCAGGCGGTGTCACGCAGCCAGTGCACCGATTCAGTGCCCCGCTGGCCCCGGGTGACCTGGGCGAGGACCTCGGGGGTGCCGCCTCGCGCGTCCAGGCTGGTGATGCCGTGGACGATCTCCTTGGATAGGTACGTGCCGGTGATGTCGCAGGCGTCGCGGCGGATCCGGTACACCTGGTCCGCGTGCGGGAAGTCGATTCCGGCGGCATCGGTGACCCGGATTGACCGCAGGATGATCCGCCCGTGGCTGCAGTCGGGGTCAGCGTAGCCGGGCTCGGCGCCGCGGTCCTTGGTGATCTTGCCGTGGATGTCCCGCTGGAGGGCAGCCTGGTTGCCTTTCACGGTCACGGCGCAGGCTGCGTCCCGCCCGCCATCTTCTTTCTTCCCTGCCATGTATTCCGCGGTGTCGCACCGGGCGTGGGCCGCGTCGGCGGTCACGACGCAGTTCACCAGGTCGATGGCGTCCAGCAGCTCTTTGACCTGGGTGATCTCGTTGGTGCCCGCGGGGATGCGGTGCTGGCCGATGATGACCTTCTCTTCCTGCAGCATCGCGGCGAACAGCTTCCCGGTGCCATCGGCGATGCCGCGCAGCCACTTGCCGTCGATCGCGATCGCGGTCAGCAGCGGCTCCAGCTTCCCGGCCTGTGCCAGCGCCCGCAGCCAGCCGCCGGTGATCTGGTCCAGGCGCCTGGCATCGATGAGGATGTCCCGGCGTTCGTAGAACTTGAAGTGGCGGTCCCGCACCTGGAGCCTGCCGGGTGGTAGGCCACGGGTGAACGGACAAGGAACACCCGAAGGAGAGGGACCGCCGTGAGCAATACCTACCAGAAGAAATCCCGCCGCGCCCAGGCCGGCTCGCTGTCGGCGGATGTCGGTGTGCCGGAGCAGGTGGTCGTGTCGATGGCTGAGATCGCCGGCTCGGCGAGGGAGGGCCTGCTGGCCTTGGCCGTGGGCACGGGCCTGCAGGTGATGGCTGCGATCTTCGACGAGGACGCGGCCGCCCTGTGCGGGCCCGAGGGCAGGCACAACCCTGACCGCGCGGGGTACCGGCACGGGAGCGAGGCCGGGTCGGTCACGCTCGGCGGGCGGCGGGTGCCAGTGACCTGGCCCCGGATCCGGGCCGCCGACGGGTCCGGGGAGCTGCACCTGCCCAGCTACGACCTGTTCTCCTCGACCGAGGTGCTGGGGAGGATGGCGCTGGAGCGGATGCTGGCGGGTTTGTCGTCGCGCCGCTACCGCGCCGGCCTGGAGCCTGCCGGGGCCGCGGTGGAAGACGCCGCGACCGCGACGAGCAAGTCGGCGGTGTCGCGCCGGTTCGTCGCCGCAACCGAGACCGCGCTGGCCGAGCTGATGAGCCGTGACCTGTCCGGCCTGGACCTGGTCGCGTTCATGGTGGACGGGGTGCACTTCGGGGAGAGCACCTGCGTGGTTGCCCTGGGAATCGACGCCGACGGGGTCAAGCACCCCCTCGGGGTGGAGGAAGGCTCGACCGAGAACGCCACCGTGGTCACCGACCTGATCACCGGGCTGCGCGACCGCGGCCTGGATGTCAGCCAGCCCGTCCTGGCCGTCCTCGACGGCGCCAAGGCCCTGCTCCGCGCGGTCAAGGACGTGTTCGACAAGCCGGTCATACAACGCTGTCAGGAACACAAGATACGGAACGTAAGGGACAAGCTGCCGGAGAAGCTCCGCGCGGTGGCCGAGAAGCGGATGCGCCAGGCCTGCCACGCCGAGTCGGCGCTCAAGGCCGAGGCCGAGCTGACCGAACTGGCCCGCGAGCTGGACAAGACCCACCCCGGTGCCGCCGCGTCGCTGCGCGAGGGCATGACTGAGACCCTGACCGTGCTGCGGCTGGCCGTGCCGCCCACCTTGGCGCGGACGCTGCGCTCGACTAACACGATCGAGTCCATGATCGAGATCTGCCGGGAGCACAGCAAGAACGTCAAGCGGTGGCGGGATGGGACGATGGCGCTGCGCTGGTGCGCCGCCGGGATGGCCAAGGCCGGGAAGCAGTTCCGCCGGGTCAACGGCCACCTGCACCTGCCCAAGCTGCGCGACGCGCTCGGCGCGCACTTCACCGGGAATGTCGCTGCCGCAGGCCAAGATGCGGACGTCAGGGCAGCCTGACGATCATGGGGCTGCCGCTGAAGTTCGCGGAACTCGGGGCAACCTCCCAGGTCTCGGACATCCCGATGCTCCGCAGGAACGCCGCGGCGTTTATCCCTGACCTGCCAGCGGACTCGCTGGCCAACGTCGGCGGCGACGGCAGCTGCGTCCGCGTCCAGGTGCTGACCAGCGCCGCCGCGCTGATCCGCGGCAAGCAACTCGCCGTGGTAGGCCAGCTCACCACTGTCATCGCCGCCGCTGGCCGCGGGGAACGTGGCTGCCGGGCTCAGGCGCTCGCGGTCCGCCTGAACAAGATGGTGGCGAGGGTGAAGGCGACGACGACGATGCCGCCGAACTCGGTCAGCGTGAGCCAGAGGTGGCTGCCGGGCGGCGGGTTCACAAGCAGTGCCCGGAGGGTGTCGACGGCCTGGGTCATCGGCTGGTTGGCGGTCACGACACGGAGCCAGGGCGGCATCGTGCCGGCTGGGACCAGGGCGCTGCTGAAGAAGACCGGGATGATGATGATGGCCGCGAGCTGCTGGGCGACTTCGACGCTCTTGCCGAGCAGCCCGATCAGCGCCGCGAGCAAGGACAGGGCGAGGGTGACGAGCAGGAAAACGGCAGCGGCCGTGGCCCATCCGCCGATGCGCGCGGAAGGGCGGAAGCCGACGGCGTAGCCGGCCGCGATCGTCACGGCGAGGCCGGCAAAGCCGCGGGCGAGATCGGCGATGACGTGGCCGGTGATGACGGCGGACTTGGCCATGGGCAGGGTGCGGAACCGGTCGATGACGCCTTCGCCCATGTCGGCCGCGACGCTGATCGTCGTGGTGACCGCGGCGAAGGCCGCTGCCACGGCGAAGATCCCGGGCATGACGAAGTTGATGTAATTGCCGTGCGTGCCGGTCTTGATGGCGCCACCGAACAGGAAGTCCGCGAGCACGACGATCACGACAGGCTGCACTGTGACGTTGATCAGCTGCTCGGGGTCGTGGCGGATGTGCCGGAGGCTGCGCTTGGTCATCTCCCAGTAGTCGCTGGCCATCCAGGCAGCGGAGGTGCGGCGGGCACCGGCCGGCACGGCGGTCATGCCGTGTCCGCGGGTCCTGCCGCGGGCCGGGCGCGGCCCGTGAGCTGGAAGTACACGTCGTCAAGATCGGGCTCGCGCAGGGAGAACCGCTCGATGGTGGCGCCCGCCCGCGCTGCGGCCCCGGTAATGGCGTTCAGCTCCCGGATCCCCTCCAGGCCACTGCCCTGGACAGCTACGCGCACGGCGCGGCGCGCTGCGTCGGTCACGACGGCGAGGGCTTCGAGCGCGGCGGTCAGCCGGATGAAGTCGGCGCCGGTGGCCGCGATCAGGTCGAACTGCGTCTGCCCGGCCCGGGCCTTGAGTTCGGCTGGCGTCCCGGTGGTGACGACGCGGCCCGCGTCGATGAACACGACTGAGCCGGCCAGGGCGTCCGCCTCATCCAGGTACTGGGTGGTCAGCAGCACCGTCGTCCCCCGTTCCACCAGGCCGCGGATGATGTCCCACAGGGCGTGCCGGCTGGCCGGGTCCAGGCCGGCGGTGGGCTCGTCGAGGAACAGGATCGGGGGCTCGCCTATCAGGCTCAGCGCGAGGTCGAGCTTGCGGCGCATCCCGCCCGAGTACGTCTTGACCGCTTTCTTCCCGGCACCGCCGAGGTCAAAGACGTCCAGCAGCCGCGCCGACCGCTCGCGCACGACAGGCCACCCCAGGCGGTGCAGGCGGCCGAACATCGCCAGGTTCTCCGGGCCGGACAGCTTGCTGTCGACCGAAAGCGACTGGCCGGTCAGCCCGATGAGCGCCTGCACGCGCTCCGGCTCACGCGCGACATCGTGGCCGCCGACCCGTGCCGTGCCCGCGTCCGGCCGCAGCAGCGTGGACAGGATGCGGACCATGGTGGTCTTGCCCGCGCCGTTCGGCCCGAGCAGCGCGGTCACCGTCCCGGCGCCGGCCTGGAGGCTGACCTCGCGCAGGGCAGCGGTCTTCCCGTAGCCCTTGGTCAGGCCGGCCGCGGCGATCGCCGGCTCGTTCCCGCCGGTCATCACTGCCGCTGGCCGAGGCGGCGGCCACGCCGCGCCTGCCATCCGGCAGGCAGGCGCAGCGCATCATGCAGGCGCGCGGCGGCGGCCTTGCTGGTTCCCATCGAGGCCCTTCTCATCGCAGGCAGCTTATTCGTACTAGATACGAATAGCTTATTCGTATGCTATACGAGTGGCAACCGAGCACGACCGCCGCCCCATCTGGGCCCTGCCCCAGCCGGCCGGCCGCAAGCCGCGTTACACCCGCGAGCAGATCGCCGGCGCCGCGCTGCGCATCGCGGACGCCGAAGGATTCGGCGCGGTCACGATGAAGCGGATCGCCGCCGAGCTCGGCGCGGGAACCATGACGCGCTACTACTACGTGCGCAACAAGACCGACATCGTCGCGCTCATGCAGGACGCGATCCTCGCCGATATCCTCGTCCCCGACAGCGACCTGCGCGGCGGCTGGCGGGATGCCACCGCCGCGATCGCCCGGCGGACCAGGCACGTGCTCATGGCCCACCCCTGGTCGCTGGCGCCGCTGAACGACGCCCAGTTCGGGCCCAACGCGATGCGCCACTTCGAGCAGTCCCTCGCCGCGCTGGCCGGCACCGGGCTGGCGACCCCCGCCAGATTCGAGCTCATCGCCGCCGTCGATGACTATGTGTCCGGCAACGCCCTGCACGCCGTCGAGGCCCTGGCCCGCGCCAGGGTGGCCGAGGCCGACCCGGCCATGGTCGCCGCCGCGGTCGCGTACGGCATCGCCCTGGCCGAGAGCGGAGACTTCCCCCAGCTCACCGCGATCTACGAGGAAAGCACAAGCACCCAGGCCGGCGAACCTGCCGGGCCGCCGATGACAGAAGCGGCCCTGACCACCCAGTTCGAACGCGGCCTCCAGGCCCTGCTCGACGGCCTCGCAGCGCGCATGAACATTAGTCACCGGACCGACGGCTGATCAACCGGGACTCGCGCCGGCGCAGCGAGATGGCAAGCGGATGCGGCAGGCCTACCACGCCGAGCCGGCGGTCAAGGCCGAGGCCGGGCTGCAGGCGCTAGCCCGCGAGCTGGACCGCACCCACCCCGGTGCCGCTGCCTCGCTGCGGGAGGGCATGGTCGAGACCCTCAGCGTGCTGCGCCCGGGCGCGCCGCCCACGCTGGCGCGCACGCTCCCCTCCACGAACACCATCGAGTCCATGATCGAGATCTGCCGGGAGCACAGCAAGAACGTCAAGCGGTGGCGCGACGGGCAGATGGCGCTGCGCTGGTGCGCTCCCGGAATGCCCGGGGCCGCGCACCCGTTCCGCCGCGTCAACGGCCATCTGCACCTGCCCAAGCTGCGCGCCGCACTCGGCGCTTCATTCAGCGAGAATGTCACTGCCACGGGCCAGAATGAGGATCAGAAGGTGGCCTGATGGCCACCGGACCGTCACGAAGTTCAACGGAACTCGGGACAACCTCCCGCCACCCCGTGGTCCGGGACTGTTGCCCAGCGTTCACAGTGTCGCCCCATGGCGGCTTGCGAGCCCGATTCTTGCGGACGTGCGCGGCGGGGCTGCCGCCCGGGAGCGGCTCCGGGCCGCTCAGCAGGTCCGTCCGTCGACGGCGGGCTGATGCGGACTGGACGGGAGGAGCCGCCGCAGTTCGGTGGCCGTCGCGGCGACCGCCGGGGAATAGGTGAGCGGGTGGCGGAGGAGGCCGGCCAGCAGTGATCGGGCTGCCTCGATGAGACCGGCACGGTCAGCGCTGGCGTGCGCGCGGGCCAGCACGCGAAGGGCGCGGGTGAACCGGCGGTCGGCATCGGCGTCGCGCCACGCGTCTGCGACAGCGAGCAGAGCGGCGACGGCCGCACGCACGTCGTCATCATCGGCGGCCGGCGTCCACCGCGGCGGTCCCTTAGGATCGGCTGGCAGTGTGCTGAGCCGCCCGCCCGGCGGGTGCCGGTGCAGGCCCGCGCCTGGAACGTCCGGGCAGGCGGGCGCGCTAGTGGCGGCCGGTACGGTGGCGAAGATCTCGAGCTGCAAGTCTAGGCCGGTCAGGCGGAGAACGGTGGCCACAGGGGGCGGAGGGGCGGCCAGCCGAAGGACGCCGCCAAGCAGCCAGGCACGGCGCCCAGCGCCGATCAGCACGGCCAGCCCGCTGGCATCGCAGAAGGTCACCCCGGACAGATCGATGACAATCCGGGTGGCATGAGGCCCCAGTAGGCTCAGGAGTTGCTCGCGCAACGCAGGCACGCATGCGATGTCGAGGTCGCCGCTGATTGCCGCGATGGTGTAACCGGTCTGACTGCGGACGGGAAGCGTAAGGCCAGGGAGGGAACGACCGATTTCGTGTGTCGTCATGTCCGGCGCCCATCTCGGTTCGGGCCGAACCGGGTCATCGTACGCCCAGGGCGACGCTGACGTGACTGTCAGCGCACGTGAAGCCCTCGGCCTGACTCACAGTACGCTCCTCAGCCTGTAGCGCCCAGCGTGGCCGATGGCTCGGGGCTGACGGCACCACAGCACCATCACCGTTACAACGGCTCGCTGACCCACTGCCAGCCACGCGTCTCGTCGTGCGCCGCCCGGACCAGGAAGGCCCCCGCCGCGTCGGACAGTTCGGCGATGACACGGATCAGCTGACGGTGAAAGTCCTCAGGCCGGTGCTCCTCATGGCGGGTTCTGTGCCCGGCGATCGTCACAACCGCGCCGTCCGCGCCGGTCAACCGGACCGTGACGTTCCCGTCGTAGTCCAGGCTGGCGCACGCGATTTCCCGGGCGCGGACGATCTCAGTACCTTCATCATTCGCGACCCACACGTCTGTCACATCCATGAGGCCTCATCCTCCGCCGCTATCGCACTTGGCGGCCTATCCTATTGTGGCCCGCTATCGCCCTGGGCGCGCCGGCGGGTCTCCCTGCTCAGTTCGTGGCCGGGCCGGTGCCGACCAGGAGGGCCAGGACTTCGCCGATGGCGCGTTCCCGGCTGGCGGGCTCTGACAGCGGCAGGTGCGCCTGGATGTGGTACTGGTTGCGGCGGCCGTCCTTCTCCTTGACCACGTAGCCGGCCTCGACCAGGTCGGTGATGATGCCGAAGACGCTGCGCTCGGTGATGTCCAGGCTGGCCGCGATGTCCCGCAGGCGCGCCCCGGGCGTGATTGGTCAGGAAGGTCCAGCTCGCCACCATGGTAGGCTACCAGATTCCAGAAAAGGCTTGCTAGTTTTCTGATGCGTGTATAGCTTGAAGTCAGGCCCCGGACATCGGCCGCTGCCCGGGGCTACCGGAGGAGTTCGTGCGCATCGGTGCGATCACCATGAGCGTTGGTGCCCATGACACTCGCAATGCCGCGCCTCGGCTGACTCGGGCGCCATCCTGCGGCGACCGCCAACGTAATCGTTCGGTCATGAATTCGAATTATTTATTAACCGTCGACAATTCATCAGGCGGTGACACTCTGTAAGTAGTACAATTTGAGATGAGAGATGAACGCGATGCGTTTCAGGCCAGTGCCGACACGAAGAGCGTCCAGCGCGACACAATCCGAAATCGCCATCAGCCGCGTGCTCGCTGACATGGGAAGCGCCGACCAGCTCGCTCACGCCGATCCCGCAATCCGCGTCGCCTGCCCCGTCTGCGACGCACTCATCCATCAGCGATGCCTGGAGCGCAACCCAAAGCAATACGTCACCCCGCACGCCGAACGTGCTGCGCTCGTAACCGGTGCCGCCGCCTGAAGGAGAGCGGGATGAATGAACTACACCCGTGCAGCGCGAGAAGAAGCCGGCGACCGGCTGGCCGCGTTCTCGGCACCCCCAGCCCGGCCGCCTGCTGTGTACCAGCAGCACCTTCGCGGCGAACGCGCCGTACAGGAAACAGCCCGCCAGGGAGTGCGCCGCGACCCTGGGGCCTAGTGAGCTGTACGCCATAGGCAATCAGGCAGTGCACGGCAAGCCCGGCCCAGAGGGCTGCCCGGGCCCCTAGGTAGAACGCCCTCGCCCATCGGCGGGGTTCACGTGCGGGGATCATCTCCATCGGCGACGGGCAAGCTGCAGCCGCGGCTGCTGGCCCGCGGATACACT
>Ga0335069_10016546_pt1 | contig 10282 bp, 11 predicted proteins | sample Lox_Sample_11_FD_206714 | JGI IMG/M metagenome (GOLD analysis project Ga0335069, IMG submission 206714) | Soil microbial communities from Loxahatchee National Wildlife Refuge, Florida, United States - Lox_Sample_1.1 | ecosystem: Environmental > Terrestrial > Soil > Wetlands | place: USA...
AGACCATCGACCAGCCGCCGCCGGCGGCCGCGGCGGCGCCGCCGAGGGCGGACAGGGTGCAGCAGGCCCGCAGCCCGGGCCGCCGAGATCCGCCCAGCAGCCCGGCCAGGGCGGCGGCGAGCCACGCGCCGCCCGCGCCGTACAGCAGATCCAGCGGGTTCACCTGGCGTTCCCGTCCCCGTCCGCGACGAATGTAAGGCTGGGCGTCTTCTCGGCCAGCCGGCCGACGGCTACGCCGAGCCCGTGCAGCAGGGCCAGCGGGCTCGGCGGGCAGCCGGGGATCCACACGTCCACCGGGAGGACCGCGTCGACCTCGCCGTGCACGAACGGGTCGGACTGGTAGACGCCGCCGAGCGCGCACGCGCCGGTCGCCACCACCACCTTCGGCCCGGGCATCGCCTCGTAGGCCTTGCGCGCGGCTAGCTCGAAGGCCCGCACCATCGGCCCGGTGACCAGCAGCAGGTCCGCGTGCCTGGGCGCGGGGGTGAAGAAGAAGCCGAGCCGGTGCAGGTCGTAGTGCGGCGCGGCGAGCAGCCGGATCTCCTGCTCGCACACCGCGCACGAGCCGGTGTCCAGCGTCCGGATGTGCAGGCTGCGGCCGAACTGCGCGGCGATGCGCTTCCGCAACTCTTCGGCGGTCGCTGTCTCGTCCGGCCCGGGCTTCATCGCTGTCCTCCGCGGATCGGGATCATCTTGATGAGGGCGGACCGGGCCGTCGCGGCGAGCTCGAATTCCCCGCTCGGCGTGACCGCTTGCGGTGCCACCTGGGCACACCCGCCGCAGGCGGTACAGGCGCCGACGTCGAAGACCAGCGTGTCGGCCGTCCGGTCCAGGGCGGTGCCGGGGCAGACCGAGATCATCACGTCCACGAGTTCCCTGGTCAGTTCGCCCGGCCGGAACGCGGGCGGGGTCGGCAGGGCGGCCGCCGAACTGTCGGACCTGGCCGGGTACCGGGTGGTGACCACGCCACGGCGCAGTCCCCGGGCGAACCACATCGGCATCGCTCCTCACCCGCCTTTCACCGGGCCATGCCCGCGACGGTCAGCCAGAAGCTGGCCTCGATGATGGGGATGTCGGTAAACACGTTCTGCGACCGGCAGGCGTCGTCGAACCCGCGCCAGTTCCGCACCGAACCCGGCCGCAGACGGGCGCGGGTGATGCGCCCGTCCTCGTCCAGTGCCACCCAGGCCAGCACCTCGCCGCGCGATGATTCGGCCCAGCCCAGGCCGCTACCGGCCCGGAGCGGGACCAGGCTGCATTCCGCCGCGGTGCCGCTGTTCAGGAACTGCGTGATCAGCCGGACCGATTCGGCCGCCTCGCCGAGCATCACCTGGAAGCGCGCGAACACGTCGCCGCCGTTGGCGGTGACGACGTTGACGGGATGATCGCCGTAGGGCCTTCCGGCCATGACAGCCATCTGCCGGGCATCGGTAGCCAGCCCGGTGGCCCGCGCCACCGGCCCGACCAGGCCGAGGCGGCGGGCCTGCTCGACGGTCAGGATCCCGCAGGCCTCCAGCCGGTCGACGAACGAGTTCGTGCTCAGCAGCGCATCGGCGGTCCGGCGCAACTCATCGTAGGCGCCGGGCAGCTCGCGGCGGAGCACCTCGGCGTCGGGCGCGCGGCTGACCCCGCCTGGCTCGATAATGCCGAACAAGTACCGGTGCCCGAACGCGGCCGCGTTCACCCGCAGCAGCCGTTCCAGCGCGATCTCAGCCGCGGCCTGGCCCACCGACAGGCCCGTGGCCTGGCACAGCGCCGCCGCGGCCGCGGCGTGGTTGTACAGCCGTTCGAGTTCGAGCGCGACCGCCCGGGTCCGGCCGGCCGCGGGCGGAGGCGTGACGTCGGCCGCCGCTTCGAAAGCCGCGGCGAACGCCCAGCCGGCCGCGACGGCGCTGAGACCCTCGGCTCGTTCGGCGAAGAAGATCGCCTCGCGCGCGGTCTTCCCGCGCAGCCGCCATTCCACCCCGCGGTGCTTGTGCCAGGTGAACAGGTACAGGTCGACCACTTCCTCGCCGCTGGTCACCAGCCCGTAGTACAGGCTCTCCACGCCGACCTGGCGGACTGGCCCGAACGGGAACTCGAACGCCTGGCCGCCGACGACGTGAGGGGCGTGTACCTCGGTCGGCGCGTGCGCGGGCCGGTGGCCCAGTGTCGGAAATTCCGCTCCGCCGTACGGCGGCAGCATGACCCGGTTGAGCGGTTTGCCGTCGGCTGGCCTGATGCCGAACTGTTCGTAGATCTCGCACTCCTCGACGAACGCGGCCGGCGCGATGTCGGACAGCGGGGGATACTGGTCGCCGACGATCTCGGTCTCGGTCACGATGTAGCCTGGCTCGTCCGCCTCGCACGCCCAGACCAGGCGCAGCACCGTGACCTCGCCATCGGCCGCGAACATATCGGCGAGTCGCGCGCCGGGCGTCCCGGCCGCGGCGTGCGTGGCCTGCTCCAGGGCTTCGACCGGGATGCCGATGGTGGTCACGTCGCGGTGCTCCGCGTGCAGGCTGCCTAGCTCTGCGAGCGCGCCGGCCAGCTGGTCTCTGGTGCCGCCCGCGGCCTGCGGCTCGACGGCGGTCATCCGATCACCGCCACCGAGTGCCGCAGGATCGTGTCCAGGCCGGCCGGGATCCACAAGCCCAGGACCAGCAGCGCCGCCAGACCGAGGACGAGCGGCGCCGCGCTGACCGCCACCGCGGCCCGGCCGCGGTAAGGGCTGGCCAGCCGGTCTGGCGGGTTGCCGGTCACCATTCCGGCCGTGGTCCGGGCGAAGGCCACGAACGCCAGCCCGAGCAGGGCCAGCAGCAGCAGCGGGAACACCGGGCTGGCTGAAGCGAACCCGGCCCGCACGATCGTCAGCTCGGACAGGAACAAGCCGAATGGCGGTGACCCCAGGACCGCGAACGTGGCCAGCAGGAGCGCGCCCCCGGTCACCGGGACGGCGGCTAGCAGCCCGCGCACCCGGGTTGCCTCCCTGGTCTGGTAGCGGAGTGACACGTCGCCGCTGGACAGGAACAACACCGCTTTGGCCAGGGCGTGATTGAGCGTCTGCAGCAACGCGCCGTACAGGCCGAGCACGCCGCCGAAGCCGAGCGCGACCGCGATGATGCCCATGTGCTCGACCGAGGAGTAGGCGAACAGCCGCTTGAAGTTGCCGCGCCGCACCATGAACAGGGCCCCGATGACGATGGAGGCGAACCCGAAGGCCAGCAGCACGGCGCGCGGATAGGTGCTGCCGAGGCCCCGGTGCGCGATGGCCAGGAACCTGATGATCGCGTACATCCCGGTGTTGAGCAGCGCGGCGGACAGCATGGCGCTGGCCGGGCTGGGCGCCTCGGCGTGCGCGTCAGGCAGCCAGGTGTGCATCGGCGCCAGCCCGACCTTCGTGCCATAGCCCACCACGGCCAGCAGGAACGCGAGCCGCAGGCTCTGCGGGGCCAGCGCGTGCGCGTGCGCGAATAGGTAGGGCCAGGTCAGGCCGAGGTTCGAGCCCACATGCAGGGCGCTGCCCGAGTAGAAAAGGAACAGCGTGCCGACCAGCGCGATCGTGACTCCCAGCGAGCTGATGATCACGTACTTCCAGGCGGCCTCGAGCGACCTGGCCCGGCCCTCCAGGCCCACCAGCGCGGCGCTGGCCAGCGTGCTCGCCTCGACCAGGACGAAGAGCAGCCCGAGGTTGCCGGTTCCCAGCGCGGCGAGCATGAGCGAGGCGAACAGGCCGAAGAACGAGAAGTACAGCCGGACCTGGAAGCCGCTCAGCTCGCCGTCGTCCTCCTGGGCCGCCACGTAGCTGATCGAGCCCACCGCCGCAAGCAGCGTCACCGCGGCCACGGTCATCAGGAAGAACCCGCCGAGCGAATCCACGTACACGAAGCCGTCCCAGGCGTACAGCGGCCTGCCGCCATCCAGGCTGGCCAGCAGCGCGAGCGAGCAGCCGAACGCAATGGCGGCGCCGGCGGCCTGGGCGACGCCCGCTACTCGCGCCCGGGCACCCGCGATGGCCGCGATCGGCCCGGTCAGCGGACCCAGCGCGATGAGAATGGCCAGCGCCGTCATCCTTGCAGCTCCCTCAGCTCACCGGCGCTCGCCTCGGCGAGCTGGCGGGTGAGCCCGGACACGAACACCACCATGATCAGCACCCCCGCGACGACGTCCAGGAAGATCCCGGCCTCGACGATGAACGGAAACGTCGCGACTAGGGTGATCGCGCCGAGGAAGACGCCGTTCTCCACGATGAGCCAGCCGATCAGCTGCGCGACCGTGTGCCGCCGCACCACCATCGACAGGGACCCGAGCAGGATCACCGCGGTGGACAGCGGGACCACGGCAGCGGCCACCGTGCTGTGCGGCAGCAGAGCCGGGCGAGTCACCAGGTAAGCGAACGCCGTCAGTGCCCCGCCGGCGATCAGCGACGTCGACAGGCCGGTCGACATGGCGGCGTCGCGTTTCAGCGCCAGCCGCGTCACCAGCAGCCGCCGCGCCGCCAGCGGGATCGCGATGCCCTTGATCGCGAGCGTGAGTATGGCCAGGATCCAGAGCTCGACGCTGTGAAAGGCGACGGCTGCCGTGGCCGCGGCGAACGAGAGCACCACCGACTGAGCGCCGTAGTAGACGACGTACCGGTTGAACAGTTTCGAGGCCAGGCAGGCGAACGCCAGCAGCAGGATCAGCACCCCGGACAGGTCGAGCAGGACGCCCGCGGCGCTGGTCGCGTCCAGGTTCTCCATGCCGCTCACGCTCCGATCACGTATGAGGTGGCCACGCCCACCAGCGCCAGCATGAACGCGGCGCCGAGGAATTCGGCGATCCGGAAGAACCGCAGCTTGGCGAACGAGGTGTCGATGATCACGATCGCCAGCCCGCACAACGCGAGCTTGCCGAGCAGCACCGGGATCGCCAGCAGGGCGCCGGGCAAGCTGGCGGCGGTACCGAGCCCCCACGGGATCACGAAGACGTTCATGAACACCGCGGACAGCAGGAACAGCTTCATCCAGCTGCCCCACTTGACCAGCGCGTACTCGCGGCCGGAGTACTCCAGCACGCGACTCTCCTCGATCATCGAGATCTCGGTGGTGCCGCCCGGGTTGTCGATCGGGATCCGGCCGTTCTCCACCAGGACGATCATGAAGAAGGCGATCAGCCCGAGCAGGTGCGTGGGCAGCACCACCACGTAAGGGGATGACGCGACCGCATGGTTCATCAGGTAGGGGTTGTCCGACGCCGACACCGCGCCCACCGTGAAGAACACCAGGATCAGCGCGGGCTCGGCCATGCTCCCGATCCAGCTCGCCCGGCTCGCCCCGAGCCCGCCGTACGGGCTCGCGGTGTCCAGGCCGGCCAGCGAGATCACGAAGCTGGCCAGCGTGAGCACGAACGCGCCGCCGATCAGGTCGGCCAGGAACGCCAGCGGCAGCGGGTCGCTGGTTATCACCGGGACGATCACCGACACGGTCAGGTAGCAGGCGAAGGCGACGAACGGCGCACCCCGGAACACCCAGGAGGCCTGATCGCTGACCGCGCTGCCCTTACGGAGCAGCTTGGCCAGGTCCCGGTACGGCTGCAGCACGCTCGGCCCGCGTTTAGACGCGACCACGGCCTCGGCGCGGGCGAGCACGCCGGAATACAGCGGAGCGAGCGTGAGCACGACCAGGCTCTGCAGCACCTGGATCAGCTCGGGGACCACGCGGACCTCCCTGCCTTCGCGACGCCAGAACGCCCTTGCAGGTAGAGGCCATCAGCCATCCGGATTACCCGGAATGGCGGTACGCGAGCCTCATCGCGTGATCAGTCTCACCATACCTGGCGCAGGTTGCTCGCGTCACTCCCCAACCAAACGCGCTGTTCGCCCGAATCCGCCGCTACCGTTAACCTCGCCCGGCCGGGCCGGATTGCCGGCCCGGGCGAACGAATCCTCGATGACCTGTTCGGCCGCGGCGCGGTCTTGCCAGCCGCGGACGTCAGTGCCCTTGCCAGGTTCCAGCTCCTTGTAGATGTCGAAGAAATGGCCGATCTCGGCCCGCAGGTGCTCGGGCACGTCGACCAAGTCCCGGATCTCTGTGTACCGCGGGTCCTTCGCAGGCACGGCGAGGATCTTGGCGTCGGGGCCGTGCTCGTCGTGCATCCAGAAGACGCCCACCGGCCGGGCCAGTACCAGGCAGCCGGGGAACGTGGGCTCATCGAGCATGACCAGCGTGTCCAGCGGATCGCCGTCCTCGGCCAGCGTGTCCGGGATGAACCCGTAGTCCAGCGGATAGCAGGTCGAGGTGAACAGCATCCGGTCCAGCCAGATCCGGCCGGTGGCGTGATCCATCTCGTACTTGTTCCGTGATCCCTGCGGGATCTCGACGACGACCTCGACTTCCATGAATCCTCCTCACACCCGCGCTTCGGTGTCCGCGGTCCCGAACACCTGCTGGTACAGGTCCTCGCCGTAGCTGGTCGGCAGCGGTTCACCGGGCGGTACGCGGAAGGTGCGTTGCCCGTCGGGCCTGCGCTCCGCGCGCAGGAAGAGCGCCGCCGGGTCATGCGCCGCGTAGCAGCGCCCGGCCAGGTCGTGCATGTGGGTGACGAAGACGATGCGCACCCCGGCCTCGGTCAGCGCCCGGATGATCTGCCTGGCGATCTCGGAACCCTCGCGCTCGTTGGTGGACGCGAACGACTCGTTGCACAGCAGCAGGCCGCCGGCTGAGATCTGGCTGGCGATAGTGCTCATCCGATCCAGCTCCTCATCCAGCTTCCCCATCTCCATCGTGGCGTCTTCCTCGCGCTTGAAATGCGTGAAGAGGCCGGTGCTCACGCTGGCGGCGAACGACTCCGCGGGCACGAACATGCCGGCCTGCATCATCAGCTGGGCCAGCCCGACGCTGCGCAGGAACGTGGACTTGCCGCCGTGGTTCGCGCCGGTGACCAGGATCACCTGCTTGCCGTCCGCGTCCACGTCGTTCCCGATCGCCCGGGCGTCGTCGAGGCTGAGCGCGAGAGAAGCGTCATACAGGCCGCGGGTGGACAGCCGGGCGTTCTCGGCGCCGGCCGGAGCCGGGCCGGCCGGATCCGGGAAGCATGTCGGCTGGTCCTTGGCCAGCAGCTGGTCCCGCAGGTTCAGGCAGCCGAGGTAGAAGCCCAGTTCGGCGCGGAGCATCTCGAAGAAGGCCTTGATGTGGTCGGTGGACTGGGCCAGCGCATTGGCCGCGCCGTTGAGCCCGCGGCCGTTCAGGTCCGACAGTGCCCTGGCCCCGGCGTCGTCCCGCTCCGCGATGGTGAAGCTGTAACCGGGCCTGTTCCTGTTCAGGCCCGGGATACGGTCCCGCCAGCCCTGCTCGGGCTGCCGCAGCACGGTGTAGCCGGTGCCCTTGCTGCCCTTCCCGAGGCTGGCGCTGATCAGAGTGCCGCGCCGGAACGCCAGCTCGCCGATGTGGGCCTCTATCTCGGTGAGGTACTCATCGCCGAGCTCCTTGGCCAGCATGGCGAAGAACCGCGTGAAGCCCTCGGAGCGGAAGCCGGCGGCGTGGGCATCGGCGATGCCCCTCAGTCGGCGGAACGCGGCGACGTAGAGTTCCATCAGCTGACGGCTGTGGTGCACGATGGTCTCCGGCGAATGCCGGAAGATCCAGCCCAGGATCTTCTTCTCCGCGGTCAGCGCCTCGATCACGACGTCGTACAGGTCGCGGACCACGGCCGTCTGGGTTATGCAGTCGGCCAGGACGTGCTGCCGGTAGGCGATCTCATCCGGGCTGGTGATGCCGGAATGAAGGCCCAGCCTGGCCATGTCGAACAGGAACTTATCCCCATCGGCCATAGCGTGGAGGACGACTTCGAGCTCGAGATCACTGGCCAGGTCGGCCTCGTTCGGCGGCAGATCCTGGCCGAGGCAGAAATCCCGGTCCGGATACATCAGGAAGGCCTTCATGGCGCCAGCCGCTCCGTCAGCTGCCGGTAGGTCAGGCCGTATTTGCCGGCGATCGCCGCCGCGTAGGCCAGCCCGTCGGCGGGCTTCCTGACCAGCTCGTAGGTCCGCTCGGCCGGGTTGTCCGGGACCACCGTGGCCACCATGCTGACGCACGCTTCGTTCAGCGACGCCAGCTCGTCCACGAACGTCACGTACACGCCGAGCAGACCCAGGTCCGCCATCTGGCCAAGGACCCGCTCACCCACGAATAGCGCGTCCCGCAGCGTGGTCGAGGCGAAGCTCTCGTTCATGACTAGAACACTGTCCCCGGTCGCCTGCTCCAGCACGGCGCGGATCCTGACCAGCTCGTCCTCGAACTTGCCGCGCAGCGTGGCCAGGTCCTCCTCCCGCTCGAAGTGAGTGAAGACCCGGTCCGGCAGGAACAGGCTCGCGCTGGCCGCCGGGACCGGATATCCCAGGCTGGCGAGGTAATACAGCTGGCCGAACGTGCGCGCGAACGTCGTCTTCCCACCGTGATTAGGCCCGGTCACCACGAAGATCCGTTCCGGGTCCTCGAGATGGAAATCGTTGCGGACGACCGCGGCCGCCCGGGGCATGAGCTTGGCCGCCAGCGCGAGGTCAAAACAGCCTGTCACGCTGACCCGCTTGGCGTCCGCGGACACCGCGGGATAGCAGAATTCGAGCCCGGCCGCCCGCATCGGCGCGATGAAGGCCCGGTATGCGACATAGAACTGGATCTCGCGGTCGAACGCGCGGATCTTCGTGTCGATGTAGCGGTCATGACGGGCGCAGAATTCATCCAGCGCCTGGAACACCTCGGGAAACAGCCGGCCCACCCGGTCCGCGATGCGTTCCTCCACATGGTTCATGTCCGGGAAGCTGCGGAATCCGATGCGGTAGTCGTTGACCTCGTTCTCGGCGAATCTCGCGAAGGTCTTCTGCACCTCCGCGCTGTAGTCGTCCTCGCCTTCGTACTTGGTCACCGTTACCCGGTTTCCCTTGATGTTGATGCAGTACTGCACCTGGCCCAGGAGCCTGGTCACCCTGTCGATGTCGGCGACCAGGCCGGTGAACGCCGCAGACCGGGTATAGCCTGCGAGGTGCTGGCGGAACGCGATCAAGCCGCGCGAGCGGAGTCCGAGCGCGGCCAGCGCGTCGGACAGGGCGGCGACGGCCCGGCAGTAGATGCCGGTCGCGTCGAGGAACCAGTGTTCTTTCTGGTGTCTGTGGCGGAGCTTGTCCGCCTGGACCAGGTGCTTGCGCATCTCGCGCATCCGGTCCGCGAACTCTGCCGCCGCCCGGGATACCGCCTCGATCTCTAGGTCCCGCTGGACCTCGTGGCGGTACTCCACTGCTCCGACGTCACGCAGCGGGACGCGGAGCAACGGCATCAGGTCGTATTCGTCCCGGCCGGCCGTCACCGCAGCGAAGATCTGATCGAGGTTCAGGTCGCTGAACGTCGACGGATCCTCGCGCTCGCCCGCATCTGAAGGACCCTCGAACAAGATGCTGCTGAATTGCGTTTCAGCGCTCACGACCGCCTCCACCAGCACGTAGTGCGGAAGAAGCCATCAGCCACGGTGGCGGTTAGAGGCGAGCTTCATCACCTGCCTCGATTTTACCGCACCGTTATCCGGGCCCGATCCTTCTCAGCTCCGGCGACAGCAGGTCGGCCAGCCTGGTGCAAGGCCATGCGGCCCGCCTGCGTTCGGTCTGCTCGGGCGTCTCCTCCATGATCGCCAGGTAGTCATCCGGCCCGGTCCAGCGCGGGCACTGGCCGTGCAGCGGGCAGGGGCTCCGGGGTGGCTTTCCCGTCGCCTGGCAGGCCGGCCGCGGTCCCGAGCGGTACGCCATCAGGGCCCGCCACAGCAGCAGCACCTCGTCTTCGCTCACCCTGGCCACCCGACCTCCCGTGCAGACACCGGGTCCTGAAGGTAGAGGCCATCAGCGGCTGATCCGCGGCGCAGCGAGCCCCATCGCCGTGTCCATTGCATCACGTCCGCACCATCACACAAACTGCCTGGTCCATCACGGCCCTCTTTACTGGCCAGAAACCGGCTGTTCTGTTTGTCACCCCCCGCGACCTGGCAGCGCCCGGAAAGCCTGGCAGGACTCCGGCGTGATCATCGAGATCGCGCCGGGGTACGCATGCCTCCGTCAGCCGAGCTTTCCGATTTCACGAGGCAGATCGAGGCCGAGAACGCGGTCGACATAGAGAAAGGTCTCAAATCTGGCCCCCGCGGCGAGCCTGTCATCACCGGCCAGGTCGTGCAGCAATGCGATGGCCGACGGGATGTCGACGTGCCTCACCATGGTCTGGAGCGTCCTCCGCGGAGCTATCGAGCCGGTTGTTATATCCTCAGATCATCACGCGATGAGGCT
>Ga0335069_10016547_pt1 | contig 10281 bp, 9 predicted proteins | sample Lox_Sample_11_FD_206714 | JGI IMG/M metagenome (GOLD analysis project Ga0335069, IMG submission 206714) | Soil microbial communities from Loxahatchee National Wildlife Refuge, Florida, United States - Lox_Sample_1.1 | ecosystem: Environmental > Terrestrial > Soil > Wetlands | place: USA: Florida...
ACAAGGTCGGGCTCGACGTCACGCTCCTCGCGCAGACGGAGGTCGGCGAGGTCTCGGAGGCGATCGGCGGCGGCTCCTCGACGCTGCCGCAGAAGCGGAACGCGACGCGTGCGGCGATCGCGCGCGCGTGTGCGCGCGGCGTGCACGCACAGGCGGCTGTGCTCGCAGCGGGCGAGTACGAGCACGAGCGCGCCGCGGGCGCGTGGCACGCGGAGTGGGGCGCGCTCTCGGACGCGCTCGCGCTCGCCGGCGGCGCGGCGGCGGCGATCCGCGAGTGCCTCGACGGACTCGAGGTGCACGCCGACCGGATGCGCGCGAACATGAGCCCCGCGCTCGTGGCCGAGCGCGTCGCGTTTGCGCTCGCCGAGACGCTCGGCCGCGAGGAGGCGCATGCGCTCGCCGGCGAGGCCTTCGCCTCCGGCGATCCGCGTGCGGCGCTCGCACCGCACCTCGACGCGGCCCGGCTCGACGACCTGCTCGACCCGACGACGTACCTCGGCTCCGCGGAGGCGTTCGTCGACCGGGCGCTCGCGCTCTACCGGGGCGGCGCGTGAACCTGCACCACCGCTTCGACGGCCCGGAGGACGCGCCGGTGCTCGTGCTCTCGAACTCGCTCGGCACGACGCTCGACCTGTGGGAGCCGCAGCTCGACGCGCTCACGAGCAGCTTTCGCGTGCTCCGCTACGACCTGCGGGGTCACGGCGCCTCACCCGTCCCGCCGGGTCCGTACACCGTCGACGACCTCGGCGGCGACGTCGTCGAGCTGCTCGACCGGCTCGGGCTCGAGCGCGTCTCGTTCTGCGGGCTCTCGATCGGCGGCGTCACCGGGATGTGGCTCGGCGCGAACGCTGCGGAGCGGATCGACCGCCTCGTGCTCGCGTGCACGGCGCCGCGCATCGGCACGGTCGAGACGTGGACCGACCGGGCGGCGACCGTCCGCGCGCGGGGCACGGAGTCGCTCGCCGACGCGGTGATGGAGCGCTGGTTCACGCCCGCGTTCGCCGCCGAACGGCCCGAGACGGTGGCACGCTTGCGCGCGATGATCGCCGCGACGCCCGACGAGGGGTACGCCGGCTGCTGCGATGCGCTCCGGGACTTCGACTTCCGCGAGGAGCTGGGGCGCGTCGCGCCGTCGACGCTCGTCGTCTCCGGCGAGCTCGACCCGGCGACGCCGCCCGAGGACGGCGCGCTGCTCGCCGGCTGCATCCCGGACGGGCGACTCGCGATCATCCCCGGCGTCTCGCATCTCGCGAACGTCGCGCGGCCGGACGAGTTCAACGACGTGGTGCTCGCGCACCTGGAGGCCTGATGAGCGACGAGATGCACGAGCGGGGGATGAAGACGCGGCGCGAGGTGCTCGGCGACGCGCACGTCGACGCCGCGGTCGCGGGGACGACGCCCTTCACCGCCGACTTCCAGGATCTGATCACCCGCTACGCGTGGGGGGAGATCTGGTCGCGGCCGGGGCTCGACCGGCGCACGCGGAGCTGCGTCACCCTGACCGCGCTCGTCGCGCTCAACCACCACCACGAGCTCGCGATGCACGTGCGCGCGGCGCTGCGCAACGGGCTGACGCCGGACGAGATCAAGGAGGTGCTCCTCCAGTCGGCGGTCTACTGCGGCGTGCCGGCGGCGAACCGCGCCTTCGCGATCGCGCAGGAGGTGCTGAACGAGGAGGGCCTCGCGTGACGGAGCGAACGCAGGTCGGAATCGTCGGCGCGGGCCCGGCCGGGCTGACGCTCGGGCGGCTGCTCGAGCGGGCGGGGATCGAGAGCGTGATCGTCGAGAACCGGAGCCGCGAGTACTGCGAGGCGCGGATCCGCGCCGGCGTGCTCGAGCAGGGCGTCGCCGACGTCCTCCGCGACGCCGGCGTCGGCGGGCGGCTGGACCGCGAGGGCATCGTCCACGGCGGCATCTACCTTCAGTTCGCCGGCGAGCGCCACCACGTCCCGATGGCCGAGCTGACCGGGCGCTCGATCGTCATCTACGGGCAGACCGAGGTGGTCAAGGACCTGATCGCGGCGCGGATCGAGAGCGGTCTGCCGTTGCTGTTCGAGGCGGGCGACGTCTCGGTGCACGACCTCGACGGCGAGCGCCCGCGCATCCGGTTCATCCACGACGACGCGGAGCAGGAGCTCGAGTGCGACGTGATCGCCGGCTGCGACGGCTTCCACGGCGTCTGCCGGCCGAGCATTCCCGCCGGCGTGCTGCGGACGTTCGAGCGCGAGTATCCGTTCGGCTGGCTCGGTATCCTCGCGCAGGTCGCGCCGTCGATGGACGAGCTGATCTACGCGCACAACGAGCGCGGGTTCGCGCTCCTGTCGCTCCGCTCGCCCGAGCTGTCGCGCTACTACGTGCAGGTCCGCCACGAGGAGGACGTCGACGAGTGGCCGGACGACCGGATCTGGGAGGAGCTGCGCGCGCGCACCGCGCTCGACGGCTGGACGCTCCACGACGGGCCTATCCTCGAGAAGGGCGTCACCGGCATGCGCAGCTTCGTGGCGGAGCCGATGCAGTACGGGCGGCTGTATCTCGCCGGCGACGCGGCGCACATCGTCCCGCCGACGGGCGCGAAGGGGCTGAACCTCGCGGTGCACGACGTCGCCGTCCTCGCCGACGCGCTCGTCCACTGGTACGGCACCGGCGACGCGTCGCGTCTCGACGGCTACTCCGAGGCGTGCCTCCGCCGCGTCTGGCGCGCAGAGCACTTCTCGTACTGGATGACGAGGATGCTGCACCGCGTCGGCGACGACCCGTTCGACCTGAAGCTGCAGCTGTCGCAGCTCCGGTACGTGACGACGTCGGAGACGGCGGCGCGCTCGCTCGCGGAGAACTACACCGGTCTGACGGTCGTCTAGCCCCAGGCGCTCTTCTTCGTCGACGTCGTCGTGCCGGTCGTTTTCACCCGGGCCTTGACGAGCGCGCCCGTCGTGCTGACGACGTACCACGACTTCTCGAAACCCTGGCCGTTCGTCTGGCCGGCCTTCTTGTCCCCGGCGTAGAAGTAGAGCGGCCAGCCGGCGTACGTGACCTGCATCGCGCCGTTCGAGCGCTTCGTCGTCCCGAGCAGGGACGCGGTCGCGCCCGAGCCTGCGGTCGGCGTCGCGCCCGCCTTGACGAGGAGCGGCGGCCAGTACGTCGCGCACGCGCCGGTGCAGGCGCTCTCGTGCTTCATGTCCGGGGTGTAGCGGTAGAGCGTCATCCCGTTCGAGGCGACGAGGATCGTCCCGAACTTCGAGCTGTGCGCCGTCATCACCGTGCCCTTCTTCGAGGCCGTCGACGCCGTCGCCGCCATCGCCACGCCGACACCCGAGACCGACACCAGGAGCAACGGCAGGATCCACCGAGTCGTGCGTCCTCTCATGAGGCGGCTCCTTTCCCTGCGGAGGTCATGCCGCTTCTACGGGCCAGGTCCCGGACCGGTTTCCGTGACACTTCCGCCGGGAAGTCGTGACGCTTCCGCGAACCGCGTCTGACACCGGGCCGTGTCCCGCCGGGACGAGGCCCACCGCATGATCAGCCGGTTTCTCGGCTCCGTGTCTTCCGCTCCGTGTCCGACACCGGGAGGTGTCCCGGCAGGGCTACGCCGCGGAGTACCCGGTGCGGCGGAGCAGGGCCCGCGCGCGGTTCGCCGGCTCGCTGCCGTTGACGAGGATGACGAGGACGCCGCCGTACTCGGGGGAGACGTGGCGGAGCTCGAAGTCCTCGATGTTGATCCCGTCCGCGCCGAGGATCTGCGTGATCCGCGCCAGCTCGCCGGGCCGGTCCGGGATGCGGATCCGGATCCGGTTGATCTGGGTCGCCTCCGTGCGGTACGCGTGCGCGAGCATCCGGCTGCGCGTCTCCGCGGCGGACGCGATCGCCCGCTCGAAAAAGGCGCGGTCGCCGTCGCGCAGTGCGCGCGCGACGTCGGCGAGGTCCGCGCCGTACGCGTCGAGCGCGTCGGCGATGAGGTCGCCGTTCTCGACGAAGATGTCGATCCAGACCGCCGGGTTCGCGCCGGCGATGCGCGTCATGTCGCGCAGCGACGCACCGGCGTGCTCGAGCGGCGCCTCGTCACCCGCCGCCGCCGCCGCGACGCGTCCCATCAGCAGGTTCGCGAGCGCATGGGGGAGATGGCTCGTGAGCGCGAGCAGGCGGTCGTGCCGCTCGGCGTCCTGCCGGACGGGACGCGCGCCGAGGGCGGTGACGAATCGCTCGACGCCGGCGAGCCGGGCCGCGTCGGTCGTCGCCGTCGGCGTCAGGAACCACGTCGCCCCGTCGAAGAGATCGGCGGCGGCGCGCCCCGGCCCGCCGGTCTCGCCGCCCGCGACCGGGTGGCCGGGGACGTAGCGCGGGTCGTCGATCTCCGCCGCGAGCGAGCGCTTCGTCGAGGCGACGTCCGTCACCGTCGCGTCGGGGCCGGCGGCCGCGAGAGCGGCGCGCATCGTCTCGACAACCGCTCCGACGGGAACTGCGACGACGACGAGCTCCGCACCGTCGAGCGCCTCGGCGAGCGACGGCGCCTGCACGTCGAGCGCGCCGCGCGCCGACGCGTCCCGCAGCGTCGCCGCGCTCGCGTCGAAGCCCGAGATGCGCGTCGCGCCGGCGCGCCTCGCCGCGAGCGCGACGGATGTCCCGAGGAGTCCCGTGCCGACGACCGCGAGCCGCTCGATCCCGAGCGGCGCCGGCGCCGGTGCGGCCGGCCCGCGGCGCGACGCCTCCGCCGCCTCCTGCTTCATCACGTCGAGCACCGCGGCGAAGAGCGACGAGACCGCGCGGTCGGAGAGCGGCCCGCGGTTCAGCGCCGTCAGCTCCTTGAGCAGCTCCGCCTCGCGCTCCGCGTCGACGACGCGCGTCCCGGCCTCCTGCTTGTGCTCGCGCACCCGCCGGACGAGCTCGAGCCGGCGGTTGAACGCGTCGAGCAGCGCCCGATCGATCTCGTCGATCTCCCGGCGGAGGTCGCGCAGCTCCGGGGTCGGCTCGGTCACGGCGCGGAGCGCTCGCCTGCGGCGACCCGGGCCGGCAGCCGGTTCGCCGGCGGCGCGAGCGGGCAGACCCAGCCCGGGTCGTACGAGCACGAGGGGTTGTAGGCGAAGTTGAAGTCGAGCACGAGCGTGTCCTTGCCGCCGCCGAGGTCGGCGCCCTTGACCGTATCGAGGATGTACCTCCCGCCGCCGTACGTCTCGCTCCCGCTCGTCGTGTCGCGGACTGGGAGGAACGCGCCGCCGCCGTAGCTCTCGAGCCGGTACACCTCGAGCGCGAGCGCCTCGCCGGCGAGCTCGAACGACGCGCGCGCGAGGGGACGGAACAGGAGCGTCCCGCCGCCGCTCGCCTCGACCGGCCGCGGCGGCGCGTCGATGTCGGCCAGCGTGGCCGTCACCCGGAACGCCGGGTCGTAGTCGAAGTAGTCGAGCCCCGGAAACGCCGCGCGGGCCTCCTCCGGCAGAGGCGACTGCGGGTGCGAGCGGAGCAGCTCGTCGCGCGTCTCCCGCCAGCGCCTCCATGCCTGCTCGGGGTCGGCGGCGGCGCGCACCTCGGCGTAGAGCGCGAAGACGCGGCGCCGCCAGTCGAGGAGCGCGAGGGCCGATTCGGCCGCAGTGGACATCGCGTCAGTATCCCGCCCGTCGGTAGTTGCGCGCAGACGCGATCCGGGCGGCGGCCGATGGGCGCCGCGGGACTGCGCCGGACGGTCCAGCTGCAGCGACGAGGAGGCAGACGTGAAGACGGTCGCGATCGCACCCGCACGGGTCAGGATCCAGGCGCCGGACGCCGAGGCGGCCTTCGCGCTCGAGTCGCGCTTCGCCCGCGACGGCGTCCCGTCCGGCGTGCACGACGTCTGGACGGTCGAGCTCGAGAGCTCGACGCTCCACCTCGAGGAGATCGAGGCCGAGATCCGGCGCTGGCTCCACGAGCTGCGGCTCCCCTCGACGACCGTCAGCGTCGCCGGGCGCGACCGGACGGTCGAGATCGAGCTGGACGCCGGCGAGCCGGAGCCCCTCGGCGCCGGCTACGAGGGCCGGGTCCTCGAGCACGAGCCCTAGCCCTGGGCTCGCGCGGCCGCCCGGTCCGTGCCGGTGGTTCGCAGCGTCGGCCCGCGCGCGCCGACGAGTATCGGCACGAACGACCGAAGGCCGCTACCCCTTCTCGTGCTTCAGCGCGGCGGAGTTGATGCAGTAGCGGAGGCCCGTCGGCGCGGGGCCGTCCGGGAAGACGTGGCCGAGATGGCCGCCGCAGGCGGCGCACAGCACCTCGGTGCGGATCATCCCGTGGCTCGTGTCCGTCTCCTCGTCGACCGCGCCGGCGCCGGCCGGGGCGAAGAACGCCGGCCAGCCGCAGCCGGAGTCGTACTTCGTGTCCGAGGCGAACAGCTCGGCGCCGCAGCCCGCGCACCGGTACGTGCCGGGTTCGAAGGTGTGGTCGTACTCGCCGGTGAACGGCCGCTCGGTGCCCTTCTCGCGGAGCACGCGGTACTGCTCGGGCGTCAGCGCGGCGCGCCACTCCGCCTCGGTCTTCTCGACCTTCGCCACGCAGTGAGACTAGCGGTCGGCGGTAGCCGCGGGCGCTGCCGCGCGGGAGCCGTCGCCGGCGAGCCAGGCGTCGACGGCCTTCGCGCAGCGGCGGCCCTCGTCGATCGCCCAGACGATCAGCGACTGGCCGCGCCGCGCGTCGCCTGCGGCGAAGACGCCGGGGACCGAGGTGGCGAACTCGCCCGCGGCGATCGATCCGCGTGTGTCGCGCTCGACGCCGAGCTGATCGAGCAGCGCGGTCTCCGGCCCGAGGAAGCCCATCGCCAGCAGCACGAGCTCGGCCGGGTGCGTCTCCTCGGTTCCGGGGACGAGCTCGAACGGCGGCACCCCGGTGTTCCTGCTCCAGTGGATCTGCTCGACCGCCCCGAGGCGGCCGGTGAGCTTCGTCGTCGAGATCGCGAAGCTGCGCTCGCCGCCCTCCGTCAGCGCGTACGAGGTGCGGAGCTTCATCGGCCAGAGCGGCCACGGCGTCAGGTCGTCCGGCCGCGACGCCGGCGGCTCTCCGAGCAGCTCGATCTGCGTCACGGAGGCGGCCTGCTCGCGGTGCGCGCTCGCGACGCAGTCGGCGCCGGTGTCGCCGCCGCCGATCACGATCACGTGCTTGCCGGCCGCCGTCAACGGCGCCGCCGCGATCGCGCCGGCGGTGACGCGGTTCTGCCCGTACAGGTACTCCATCGCGAAGTGCACGCCGTCGAGCTCGCGTCCCGGCACCGGCAGGTCACGGGGAACGCGCGAGCCGGTCGCGAGCACGACCGCATCGTGATCGGCGACGAGCTCGGCCGCGTCGACGTCCACGCCGACGTCGGCACCGAAGCGGAGCTCGATGCCCTCCGCGCGCAGCTGCTGCAGCCGTCGCTCGACGACCTGCTTCTCGATCTTGAAGTCCGGCACGCCGAAGCGGAGCAGCCCGCCGGCCGCCTCGTCGCGCTCGAAGACGGTGACGAGATGGCCGGCGCGATTCAGCTGCTGCGCGCACGCGAGCCCGGCCGGGCCGGAGCCGACGACGGCGACGGTCCGCCCGGTGCGCTCCGCCGGCGGCTGCGGGACGATCCAGCCCTCCTCCCAGGCGCGGTTCACGATCGACAGCTCGATCTGCTTGATCGTGACGGCGTTGCCCTCGTCGATCTCGAGCACGCACGCCGCCTCGCACGGCGCGGGACAGAGGCGGCCGGTGAACTCGGGGAAGTTGTTCGTCCGGTGCAGCTGGTCGAGCGCCTCGCGGAAGCGGTCGCGGTAGACGAGGTCGTTCCAGTCCGGGATCAGGTTGCCGAGCGGGCAGCCGCTGTGACAGAACGGCACGCCGCACTCCATGCAGCGCGCGCCCTGCTCCCGGAGCTGGACGAGCGGCAGCGTCGTCACGAACTCGCGGCGGTCGTGGACGCGCTCCGCGGGCGGGCGCTCCGGCGTCTCCGCCCTCTGCAGCTTCATGAAGGCGCCCAGCTCGCCCACGGCTATGCGGCCGCCTCTTCGGACTCGGTGATGTAGAAGCCGTCGCCGCCGGTCGAGATCGGATGATCCAGGTGGAGTCCGAGCGCGCGCTTGTAGTCGTGCGGCATCACCTTGACGAACAGCTCGGCCGCCGCGTCCCAGCCCGCGAGCACGCGCGCCGCGACCGGCGAGCCGGTCCACTGCTCGTGCTCGGCGACGAGCGCGCGGAGCGCTTCCGCGTCGTTCTCGCCGAGCGGCTCGAGCCCGACGAGCTCCTGGTTGCAGCGCTGCGCGAACGTTCCGTCCTCGTCGAGCACGTACGCGACGCCGCCGCTCATGCCTGCGGCGAAGTTCCGCCCGGTGCGGCCGAGCACGACGGCGACGCCGCCCGTCATGTACTCGCAGCCGTGGTCGCCGACGCCCTCGACGACGGCGCTCGCACCGGAGTTGCGGACGGCGAAGCGCTCGCCGACGACGCCGCGGAAGAAGGCGCGGCCCGCCGTGGCGCCGTAGAGGATCGTGTTGCCGGCGATGACGTTCTCCTCCGCGCGGAAGCCGGAGTCGTCCGGCGGCCGCAGCGCGAGCACGCCGCCGGAGAGGCCCTTGCCGACGTAGTCGTTCGCGTCGCCGACGAGCGTCAGCTCGATTCCCGGCGCGAGCCACGCGCCGAACGACTGGCCCGCGGAGCCGCGCAGCGTGAAGCGGATCGTCCCCGGCGGCAGCCCGGCAGCGCCGTGCGCCCGGGTGACCGCGTTCGAGAGGATCCCGCCGACGGTGCGGTTCGTGTTCGCGATCGCGAGCTCCGCCTCCACGGGGGTGCCGTCGGCGATCGCCGCGCGCGCCTTCTCGACGAGCTTCCAGTCGAGCGCGTCCCCGAGGCTCGGCGCCTGCGCGCGGGTCCGCCGCAGCGGCGCGTCCGCGGGCGCCTCGGCCCGCGCGAGGATCCGCGACAGGTCGACGCCGCGCTCGCGCCACTCCGCGATCGCGTCGTCGCCGTCGAGCAGGTCGACGCGTCCGACGAGGTCCTCGAACCGCGCGATGCCGAGCCGCGCCATGATCCGGCGCGCCTCCTCTGCGACGAAGAAGAAGAACTCGACGACGTGCTCCGGCTTGCCGGCGAAGCGCTTCCGCAGCTCCGGATCCTGCGTCGCGATCCCGACCGGGCACGTGTTCAGATGGCAGGCGCGCATCATCACGCACCCGGTGGCGATCAGCGGCGCCGTCGCGAAGCCCATCTCGTCCGCTCCGAGCAGCGCCGCGACGACGACGTCGCGCCCCGTCTTCAGTTGCCCGTCCGTCTGCACCCAGATCCGCGAGCGGAGGTCGTTGAGCACGAGCGTCTGCTGCGTCTCGGCGAGCCCGAGCTCCCACGGGATGCCCGCGTGCAGGATCGACGAGACGGGCGACGCGCCGGTTCCGCCCTCGTGCCCGGAGATGAGCACGTGGTCGGCGCCCGCCTTCGCGACGCCGGCGGCGACGGTGCCGACGCCGACCTCGGCGACGAGCTTCACCGAGATGCGCGCGTCCGGGTTGCCGCAGCGGAGGTCGTAGATCAGCTGCTTCAGATCCTCGATCGAGTAGATGTCGTGGTGCGGCGGCGGCGAGATCAGCCCGACCCCGGGCGTCGTCAGCCGGACGCTCGCGATGTACGTGTCGACCTTGTGGCCCGGCAGCTGGCCGCCCTCGCCGGGCTTCGCGCCCTGCGCCATCTTGATCTGGAGCTCGTCGGCGTTCGCGAGGTAGTACGCGTTGACGCCGAAGCGGCCGGACGCGACCTGCTTGATCGCCGAGCGGCGCGAGTCACCGTTCTCGTCGCGGACGTAGCGCACGGGGTCCTCGCCGCCCTCTCCGGTGTTCGAGCGGCCGCCGATCCGGTTCATCGCGATCGCGAGCGTCTCGTGCGCCTCGCGGGAGATCGAGCCGAGCGACATCGCCCCGGTCGAGAACCGCTTCACGATCTCGGACGCGGGCTCGACCTCCTCGAGCGGGATGCCGCCGTCCTCCGGGAAGCGGAACGTCATCAGCCCGCGCAGCGTCGACCGGCGCGCCGAGTCGGCGTTGACCGTGCGCGAGTACTCCTCGTACGTCTCCGGCCGCTTGTTGCGCACCGCGTGCTGGAGCAGCGAGATCGTCTCCGGGTTCCACTGGTGGTGCTCGCCCTCGCGCCGCCACGCGTAGAGGCCGATCACCGGCAGCAGCTCGTCTGCCGAGCCGGGATACGCGCGCGCGTGGCGGGCGAGCGCGCCCTCCGCGAGCTCGCGCAGCCCGATCCCGCCGATGCGCGACGGCGTGTGCGTGAAGTGCCGCTCGACGAGCTCCTCGGAGAGGCCGACCGCCTCGAAGA
>Ga0335069_10016548_pt1 | contig 10281 bp, 7 predicted proteins | sample Lox_Sample_11_FD_206714 | JGI IMG/M metagenome (GOLD analysis project Ga0335069, IMG submission 206714) | Soil microbial communities from Loxahatchee National Wildlife Refuge, Florida, United States - Lox_Sample_1.1 | ecosystem: Environmental > Terrestrial > Soil > Wetlands | place: USA: Florida...
ACCGGCCCATGCAGACGACGCGGGCCGCGCCGCCGAGCGAGCGCCGCATCACCCGCCGGCGCGCCGCCGATGCGCGACGCCACATCAGGTTGAACCCGAAGTTGATGACGACGACCGGCAGCCGGCGCGGCCTCGCCGCGAGCGGAAGCCCGGCCGCGCCGAGCGGCGTGAAGACGACGTCGACGCCGCGCAGCTCGTACGGGACCGTCAGCTCGCGCAGGCTCCAGGCCGCCCGCGCCAGCGGTCCCGGCAGCGGCCGCCGCGTCAGCAGCGGGTCGTAGAACCGCACCTCGATCCCGTGCCCGGCGAGGTACATCGCGCCGTGGAGCTGGGAGTCGGGCTCGGTTCCGCCGGCGATCCCCGCGACAACGGAGCGCCGCGAGTTCGGGTAGACGAACGCGGCCCTCACGCCCGCTTGCGCGCGTACATCGAGACGCCGGCGTAATGCGCGGCGCTGAGATGGGAGAGCGTCCCCAGCGTCAGCCCGACCTTCGGCAGCTTCGAGAGCGCTCGTCCGTACGGCACCGGCGCGTAGCCGTCGGCGCGCTCGAGCCGGCGCACGGTCAGCCCCGCGCGGAAGAAGGCGTAGAGATACGCCCAGACCGGGTGCACGTGCTCGTTGATCCCGAGCGCCTTCTCCGCCTCCTGGTCCGGGTTCTCCGCGCTGCGGCGCACCCCGCGCGTGCCCTCGTTCAGCCCGGCGACGACGGCGAGCGGGCGCGCGACCCGGGCCATCTCCCCCACCATCCGCCGCAGGTCGAGCGCGTGGTGGAGCGTGGCGACGCAGTAGACGAGGTCGAAGGACGCGTCCGGGAAGGGCAGATGCTCGCCGTCCGCCTGGACGCGGCCGAAGTCGCCGTAGAACGCGCCGCGGCCGAGCCCGATCTTCGGGTCGACGAGGATGTCGGTGGCGACGAACTCGCAGTCGCGCTCGAGCCAGAAGCGGGCGGCCCACGCCTTCGCGGCGCCGACCTCGAGCACGCGCAGGCCGCGCCGCGGGCCGACGTACCGGTCGAGCAGCACCTGGAACGAGTGGCCGTTCGCGAGCCAGTTGAGGTCGTCCCAGCCGAGCTCGCGGTTGACGAACGGGAGCACCGCGTCGACCGCGTCGTCGGGCTCGTACCAGCCCTCCGTGCGCGCCTTCTCGACCCACCCGGCCGTCTCGCCGAGCTTCTCCCGCGCGCCCGGGAGGTCCTCGTGGAGCATCAGCGGGATCCCGTTCTCGACGGGGTACGAGCGGCCGCAGCCCGGGCAGGCGAGCGAGCCGTCCTCCGCCTCCGACGGGGCGGCGCCGCAGAACGGGCAACGGAGGAGCTGCAGGAGAGGCGCGTCGACCAACTCGCGGGCCAAACTACCGGAGAGGAGACGCGATCGGACGCTGCCCATACACCTGGTTAACAGCCCTTGGTTAGGCTGATGCCCGTGGTACGAGCCGCACGAACCGCGCGGCGGAGGCGGGCTGCTCCGTGACGGTCGCCGCGGCCGCGCTCAGCGCTCTCCCGGCCAGCCTCCTGACCATCTGGCTCCTGCTGCGCACCCCGGCCGCGCGGATCGTCGTCGCCGCGCCGCGGGCCGACCGCTGGCACACGCGGTCGACGCCGCTCCTCGGCGGCCCCGGGATCATGGCCGGGCTGCTCGTCGCGGTCGGCATCGCGCTCGCCGCAGGGCTGCTCCCGTCGAGCCGGGAGCTCGCGGGCATCGTCGGCGGCTGCTCGATCCTCTTCGTCGCGGGCCTGCTCGACGACATCTTCCGCCTCTCCCCGATCGCGAAGATCGGCGCCCAGGTTGCGGCGGCGGTGCTCGTCCTCGCCTCCGGCGTGCGCGTCGAGATCATCTCGAACGACGTGATCGCGACGGCGCTCGGCCTGCTCTGGCTGATCGGGATGACGAACGCGTTCAACCTCCTCGACAACATGGACGGGCTCGCGGCGACGCTCGCGGCGATCGCCTGCGCCTTCTTCGCGATCGACGCGTTCACCGTCCACCCGAGCGACATGGTCGCCGTCGTCTCGCTCGGTGTCTGCTTCGCGTGCCTCGGCTTCCTGCCGTACAACCTGCGGCTGAACGGGCCTGCAGCCGTGTTCATGGGCGACAGCGGCAGCCAGGTGCTCGGCTTCGCGCTCGCCTCGCTCGGTCTCGCCGCGAGCTGGACCGTCGCCGGCTCGACGGTCGCGACGCTTCTGCTGCCGATCCTCGTGCTCGCGGTGCCGATCCTCGACACGACGCTCGTCACGATCGTGCGCATCCTCGAGGGACGGCCGGTGACCGAGGGCGGCCGGGACCACACCTCGCACCGGCTCGTCTACCAGGGGCTCTCGGACAAGCGCGCCGTCGTGCTCCTGTGCGTCGTCTCCGCCGCGCTCGGACTGACGAGCCTCGCCTACAAGGTGCTCGACGACACGCTCGTCACGCTGGCCGGGGCGCTGATCACGTTCGCGTTCCTGCTCCAGTTCGGGAGCTATCTCGCGGACGTGAACCGCACCCCCGACGCGAGCAGCGCGCCGGTCTTCGCGCGGTCGCTGCTCGTCCACCGGCGCCGCCTCGTCGAGGTGTGCGTCGACTTCGCGCTCATCTGCGCGTCCTTCGTCGCCGCGTATGCGATCGCCGTCAAGGGCTCCGGGACGATCTGGCAGCGGCACGTGCTCCATCTCGCGCTTCCCGCAGTCCTGATCGCGCGCTACATCGCGTTCATCCTCTTCGGCCTCTACCGCGGCGTCTGGCGCTACGCGGGCGCGCGCGACGCCGTGGCGATCTTCGCCGCGGTCGCGGTCTCCGAGGGCGCCGCGTACCTCTTCATCGCGAACACCGTCGTCTTCGACGGCTTCCCCGGCAGCGTCTTCTTCATCGACATGCTGATCTGCACGATGCTGATCGGGGCGGCGCGGTTCTGGGAGCGGGCGATCGCGCACGGGCTCGCGACGCTCGTGGGACGACGCGACCAGCGGCGCGACCTCATCGTCGGCGCGGGCCGCAGCGGCCGGAGCCTCCTGCGCGAGCTGCGCGAGACGCCGGGCGAGCGCGTCGTCGGCTTCGTCGACGACGACCCGAGGCTCCGCCGCCGCCGGATCCAGGGCGTCCAGGTGATCAGCACGATCGACGAGATCGGGTGGGCGATCGGCCGGCTCGAGCCGGACGCGGTGCTCGTCACGATCCCCGAGGCGCCTCGCGAGCGGCTGGACGCCGTCATCGAGGCGTGCTCGCGCGCCGGCGTCGCGTGCCGCTTCGTCAAGCGGGAGATCGACCTCGACCCGCGCGAGGTGCTGGGCGCAGCAGCGGAGTGAGCGCGACCGCAACACCATCCCGGCGGGAAACGGACGCCCGCGCCGTCCCCGCGCAGTCGATCGCCGATCGCATCTCGGCGGTCCTGCCGCTGACGAGCGTGTACGTCGTTCTCTGCTTCGTCTACCTCATCGAGGCGTGGAACCGCGTCACCCCGTGGCTGTTCACGGACGAGCTGGAGCTGACACAGCTCTCGCGGGCGATCGCATCGACGGGGCATGCGGCCCGGCGGGGCGCCCCGCATTCGTTCAACTCGCTCTACACGTACCTCACCGCCCCGATCTGGCTGATCGACGACGTCTCGCGGGCGTATGCCGGCGTCAAGTACCTCGACGTCTTCATGATGGCGGCCGTCGTCTTCCCGACGTACTTCCTGGCCCGACTCGTCGCCTGCCGAGGGCCCGCACTCTTCGCGGCGGCAGCGGCCGGGGCCATTCCGGCGCTCGCCTACTCGTCGTACATCGCGGTCGAGACGCTCGCGTATCCCTACGCGGCGCTCTGCTTCTTCCTGATCGCGAAGGCGCTGGTCGAGAGGCGCGCGGCGGGTCGCCGACGATACGGCTGGGCGATCGCGGCCGTGGTCGCGAGCCTGGTCGCTCCCTCGGTGCGCGGGGAGCTCGTCGTCGTCCCGATCGCGGCCGCGCTCGCGATCCTCTTCGCCGTCTGGTCGAGCGACTGGGCGCGGCAACGTCGCAGGGAGTGGTCGATCGGGGACTGGATCGGGACGATCACCCTCACGTTCGGCGCGATCTTCGTGATCAGCGCGATCGCGAGCCACCACTCCCTCGAGTGGTACGGCATCACGACCTATTACAAGCACCGGATCCTCAACATGGGGAACTGGGCGGCGGGAGCGCTCGCGATCGGGCTCGGGGTGATCCCGTTCATCGGCGGCATCGCGTCGCTCTTCCGGATCCCGGGCGAGGAGCCGAGCCGCGAGCTCCGGATGTTCCGCTGCGTGTCGCTCGCGGGCCTCATCGCCGTCGGCATGTACACCGCGATGAAGGCGGCGTACCTCTCGACGGTGTTCGCGACGAGGGTCGAGGAGCGGAACCTCATCTACGTCGCGCCGCTCCTGTTCGTCGGGACGGCGGTGCTGCTCGACCGCCGTCGCGTCAACCTCTGGGGCCTCGTCGCCGCAACCGGGTACGCCGCCTATCTCGTCGGCTACGCGCTCTACCACCCCACCCAGTTCCCGTACGAGATGAACGTCCAGCTCTACTCGGACGCGCTCGGGCTCGCGATCCTCCAGCAGGCGAACCGCTACCTCTACTGGACGCCCGACACGGCGCGCTGGGTCCTGCTGGGGCTCGCGCTCGCCGGATTCGTCGCGTTCGCCGCGCTCGGCAGGCTGCGTCGCACGACGCTCTCGGCGCTCGTCGCCGGAGTGGTCGCGCTCGGCATCGTCGGCTGGAACCTCACCGGCGAGATCAGCGCGGCGGCCGGCACGGACTCGATCAGCCGAACCGCGGCGGCGACGCTGCGGCATCCGTTCACGTGGGTCGACGACATCACCCACGGCAAGCCGACGATCTACCTCGGCGAGGGAGAGGCCGACCAGAACCCGGAGTGGATGCTCGAGTTCTGGAACCGGTCGATCGTCACGGTGGGCAGCCTCGACGGAACCGTCGACGGTCCCGGCCCGGCCGGGTCGCCGAACCTGGCCGCAAACGGGACGGTCTACTGGACGGCTGACCCGGCCAACCCGGGCCGCCAGTACGCGTACGCCGTCGAGGACTGGCCGTGCATCGACTTCGCCGGCACGTACCGCGGCGTCCACTACTTCCGCGCCGGCGGCGGCACGAAGGCGTGGCGCCTGATCCAGCTGACGCAGCCCAACCGGCTGCGCGCCATGTGCGCGGGCATCTACCCGGACGGCTGGAGCGGCGCCGCCGACAGCCAGTACTTCCGGTTCTCCGGCGGGAAGGGCGGCTGGCTCCGGATCGTCGTCTCCCGCCGCAACTGGGGCGGGCCGACGCCTCCCACCCCGGTGCACGTCCTCCTCGCGCCCCTCCTGATCCTGCCGACGCGGCAGCCGGCGCTCAGCCGCACGTCGCGGGAGGTCGACCTCTCGCTCGGCGACGGCCAGACGAAGGTCTGCTGGCTCCGCGCGCCGGCAGACCGGTTCGGCGCGGCCGTCGTCGTGCTCAACAAGTTCGTCCCGCACCAGATCGACCCGAATCTCAGCGACCCGCGCGTTCTCGGCGCCCAGGTGAGCTACCGCTTCACGAGGAAGCCGCCGCCGGCGAACCAGAAGCCGAACACCTGCCGGTGATCCGGCGCGCCGGCGGCGCTCTCAGCGCAGCGCGAGCAGCCGTTCGGGATGCTTCCGGAGGAAGCGCAGCATCGCCCGCGTGTGCCAGATCGTGTGCCGCGTGAGGAACCGCTTGTCGATCAACGCCGCGTACTCGTGGTGGACGACCGCGGCCGGCACGTACCACCGCTCCCAGCCGGCCTTCGCAGCGCGGTAGTTGAGATCGATGTCCTCGCAGTACATGCGGTAGCCCGCATCCCAGCCGCCGATCTCGTCGAGCATCGTACGGCGGAGCATGAGGAACGCGCCGAGCATCGTGTCCGTCGGCACCGGCTCCTCGGGACGCTCGTCGAGCAGGTAGTGGTGCCGCTGCCACTTCAGCGGCGGGAACAGCTTGCGCAGCGGCGTGCGGCGGACGATCGTCCCGCTGACGGTCGGGAAGCTGCGGCGCGACGCCTGCCAGCTGCCGTCGCTGTAGAGCATGCGCGGCCCGGCGGCGCCGCAGCGCGGGTGCTCCTCCATGAACGTGCGCAGGATGGCGACGGCGTCGGGCTCTGCGATCGCGTCCGGGTTGACGATGAGCACGAGCTCGTGCTCGGTGCTCGCCGCACCGACGTTGGCGTTCGCCGCGAACGAGAGCGGCCGCTCGTTCTCGAGCACGCGCGTGCCCGGCGGCAGTGTCGCGGGGACGCTGCCGGGGATGTTGGCGATCACGAGCAGCTCGTCGACCTGCGGCGCAAGCGGCGGCAGCGAGGCCTCGAGCTCCTCGGCGTGTCCATGCGAGATGACGACGGCGGAGACCTTCATCGGAGCACCTGCCGGTATACCGCGGCGGTGAGCGCGGCCGTCCGCTCCCACGAGAAGATCCGCGAGCGCTCGAGCCCGGCACGGGACCACGGCTCCGGATCGGCGAGCACGCGCACGACGGTCTGCACGAACGCGTCCCGGTCGGCGTAGGCGACGGCCTCGCCGCCGACCTCGCGAACGGCCGCGTCCGCCGTCGCGACGACGGGGGTCCCGCAGGCCATCGCCTCCGCGACGGGCAGCCCGAAGCCCTCGTACCGCGTCGGGAAGAGCAGGGCCGCCGCCTCCTGGTAGAGACGGACGAGCTCGTCGCGCGGGACGAAGCCGCGCACGTCGGCGCCCAGCCGGCGCAGCTCGCCGGCGAGCGCGGCGTCGCGCTCCGGGCCGACGACGACGAGCCGCCGGCCGGCGACGCGCGCCGCCTCTGCCGCGAGCAGCGGATCCTTCCGCTCCTCGACCGAGCCGACGAGCAGCAGGTCGTCGCCGCGCGTGCCGCCCGGCCGGAACGCCGGATCGCACGCGAGCGGCGTGACGACGATCTTCTCCGGCGCCGTGCCGTACAGCTCGACGAGGTCGTCCTTCGTCCGCTGGGAGATGGCGAGCACGCGGCTCGCCCGGTTGACCGACCGCGGCACGACGACGCGGAAGATCACCGTCTCGCGGGAGCCCATCAGCGAGCGATCGCGCTCGAACGAGAGGTCCTGCACCGTCAGCACGGCCGGGCACGGGAGCGCGAACGGCAGCGAGTGGACGAAGTGCGCGAGCGCGGGCCGCAGCCGGCGCAGCAGGAGCGGGACGCGGACCGCCATCCGCAGCTCCTGGATCCGCGCGGGGAGCGGCACCGGCTCGATCCCGTCCGGAACGAGCTCCGGGCTCCGCGTGATCGCGGCGAAGCGGAGGCCGTCGCCGACCGCCGGCAGCGCACGCAGCAGCTGCTCGACATACGTCTCGTCGCCGGTGCGGCGGCGGCCGAGGACGTCGGCGTCGATCACGACCAAGGGCTCGCTCACGCGGCCGCCTCCCGGTAGACGTCGAGCGTTCGCCGCGCCGACTCGTCCCACGAGAATGCCGCCGCGCGCTCGAGCCCGCGTGCGCGCAGCTCGTCGCGCCGCGCCGACGCGTCCTCGATCCCGGCGGCGATCGACGCCGCGTCGAGCGGGTCGACGAGGACCGCGGCGCCGCCCGCAACCTCCTCCGTCGCCCCGCCCGCAGAGGTGACCACCGGCGTGCCGCACGCCATCGCCTCGAGCACGGGAATGCCGAAGCCCTCGTAGAGCGACGGGTACGCGAGACAGAGCGCGCCCCGGTACTGGCGTGCGAGCTCCTCGTCGCCGACCTCGCCGAGCCACGCGACGCCGTCGCCGCGCGCGTCGACCCCGCCCCAGCCGCGCGCACCGACGACGCGGAGCTCGAGGCCGAGCCGGCCGGCGGCCTCGACGACGCGTGCGAGGTTCTTGCGCGGCTCGAGCGTGCCGACCGCGAGCACGTAGTCGCCCTCCGCGCGCGGCCCGCCGGGCGAGAAGACGGCGTCGACCGCGTTCGGCACGACGCGAACCTTCTCGCGCCGCACGCCGAGCACCGACTCGAGCTCCGACGCCGTGAACTCGGACACCGCGATCACGCGCCGCGCATGCCGGAGGACGTGCGGGACGACGAGCCGACTGTACGTGCGCGTCCACTGCGGGAACACCTCTGGCATGCGGAAGACGGCGACGTCGTGCACGGTGACGACGACGGCCGACCGGCCGCGCACGGGCCCGCGGTACGTCGTGCAGTGGATGACATCCGCCCCTCGCGCCTCGAGCGGCAGGACGTGCGGATACCACGCGAGGTCGAGCCAGAGCGTCCCCGCACGGCCTCGCGCGAACCCACTCAGCCGCCGCAGCTCGACCTCCCGCTCGAGCCGCGGTAGGAGCGCATCGAGGTAGCGCGCCGTGCCGGCGCGCGTCTGCGCGAGCGGCGTCACGTCGACGGCGACGTTCACGCCGCCGCCGCCCGCCACGCCGTGAGATGCGCCCGCCCGTTCTCGAGCCACGTGAACCGGCGCGCGTGCTCGAGCCCGCGCGTGACGAGCTCCTCCCGCTCGTCGAGCGCGCGCCGGATCGACGCCGCGATTGCCGCCGCGTCGTCCGGGTCCGCGCGCACGGCCGCGTCGCCGCACGCCTCGTCGAGCGACGGATGCGACGAGACGACGCAGGGGACGCCGCACGCCATCGCCTCGACGACCGGCATCCCGAAGCCCTCGAACCGCGACGGGTAGACGAAGACGCTCGCGCCGCGGTAGAGGCGCGGCAGATCCTCGCGCGGCGTGTAGCCGAGCCGGACGATCCCCGGCGACTCGAGCTCGGGCTGGTCGCCCCAGCCGGCCGCGCCGACGACGAGCAGCGACAGCTCGTCCCGGTCGAGCAGCGCATACGCCTCGACGAGACGCGAGAGGTTCTTCCGCGGCTCCAGCGTCGCGACCGTGAGCGCATAGCGGCGGCCGTCGAGGTCGAGCCGCTCGCCCTCCGGCGTGAAGCCCGGCTCGACGCCGGGATACGCGACGTGGACCTTCGCGGGATCGACGCCGAGCGTCCGCACGACGTCGTCGCCGGTGAAGCGCGAGTTGACGATCACGACGTCGCACGCCTCGGCCGCGTGCCGGTACTTCGCGCCGTGCATCCGCCGCGTGCGAGCGTGCACCCACTCCGGGTGATGCACAGGGACGAGGTCGTGCACCATCGTCGACCGGATCCCGCCGCGCTGCGGCGGATACATCCAGTCGCTGAAGTGGAAGACGTCGAACGGTCCGACGACCCGCTCGAGCGACGGCGCGCCGGCGCGGCTCCAGGCGGTGCGCAGCGCGTGCGCCGCCGGCAGAACCGGGAGCCGCCGCTCGACGCCGATGCCGTCGAGCGCCGCGTCGATCTCGCGCTTCCCGCGCGCGCTCGCGGGGGCGAATGCGACGATCTCGTCGGCGCCGGCCGACGCCTCGACCATCCCGGCGAGCGAGCCGCGGATGTAGTTGCCGACGCCGGTGCGCTCGTGCGACAGCGGCGACACGTCGACGACGATCCTCACTTCGGGAGCGCGTACCGGATCGCGTCGAAGTGCAGCCCGAGCAGGCGCTGATCGGTCGAGCCCTTCACCCACTGCGCCGGACGGCGCGCGGGCGAGATCGAGAACGCGACGCGGCAGATCCCCTGCTGCGACGTCAGCGGGAAGACGAGCGGGCGGTGATCGGTGCTCGGCTGGATCCGGATCGTCCGCGACGGCGTCGTTCCCGTCACGGCGATCGTCTGCGGCGCGTCCTTGAACAGCTGGTTGTCGCTCGAGACGACGACGGTCAGCGTGCCGCCCGCACACTGGAGGCGCGTCCACTGTGGGGTCGCGTTCGACCACGGGCTGACGCCGGCGCTCGTCGGGTAGAGGCCAGAGACGAGCGTCGTGATCCGCGCGGGCGGCGTGATCCTCGTGAGCACGAGCTGCTTGGCCGGGTCGCGGGTGACGACCTTGCCGACGAGGTCGACCGTGTCGCTCGAGAGGACGTACGGGTCCTCGATCGTCTTGCCGCCGGGTCCGACGAGGACCCCGGTCGCCTGGGCTGCGGCGACGCGCGTCGACGGCATGTCCCCCGGCATCGGCGACCCGAGGTCGAAGACGCGGTCGATGCTCCGGTTCCAGAACTCGTTCTCCCACACGGCGAGCTGGTTGCCGCCCGACCAGAGCACCGCCACGTGCCCGTTCGGGCCGACCGCGGCGTCGATCCAGCTCCTGTCGGTGCGGCCGATTCCCTGCGCGAGAGCGCTCTTCGACAGCTGCGGGAAGCCGTGCTTCCACAGCTCGAGCGGCAGCCAGGTGAAGAGGAAGCCGAGCGCGACGATCGCCGGGAGGACGGGTGCCCAGCGGCGCGGCGACCAGAGGAAGAGGGCGCCGAGCGCGAGCGACACGCACACGACGACGAC
>Ga0335069_10016549_pt1 | contig 10281 bp, 12 predicted proteins | sample Lox_Sample_11_FD_206714 | JGI IMG/M metagenome (GOLD analysis project Ga0335069, IMG submission 206714) | Soil microbial communities from Loxahatchee National Wildlife Refuge, Florida, United States - Lox_Sample_1.1 | ecosystem: Environmental > Terrestrial > Soil > Wetlands | place: USA...
ATCTTCGAATTTCATTTTAGTTAAAATAGCATACTTAGCAATCGAATAATAGGGCTCTAATGATTTAAATTTTTCCAAAGATTTCATCATATCTTCATCGGCTTTACGAATTTTCTTTTCTTTTATCGCTTGAGGATATTTACCAGCATCTTCATAAGCTAAATCATGAGTTCTACAAACATCATCTACTTCATTATATGGTGGGTAATTTCTATATTTATCGATTCTCGTACCTGGTCCGCAATAATTCGCACATAATGGGTGTAATTCTCCAGATTCTAGATCTCGCGATTTATTATGACAATATTTTCGACGATAAATATTAGCGAATTTTTGAAATAGATAAGAAGCTAGACCATCACCATATAATTTTTTTTCTTCTTGGGCTGGAGATCTATATTTAATTTTTAAAATGCGAAAAATCGCTTTAATATTTTTTACCGGAATTTTTTTATTATTTTTAAAAAGTCCATATTGGTTTAATAGATACCCCATGGTTTTTGCTTTTCGGCGTAAAGCTATGTTAAACACCCTCGGGAACGAATATGCTAGCCCCATAAAAGGCAGATTCTCCTTAGTTGCGTGCCATATATTAATTTTTAAGGGTTTATTATTTAATTTTAATTTGAAAGTTAAAATTTCTTTCCCTAATCTTAATGGTTTTGATACTTTATAATGTTTTTGAAACCATTTATAGTCTTCTTTTAAATCATGTAAACAAATTAGGTCTAGATCTTGGGGATTCTTCTTTTCGCGGATAACGGATCCGACAACATAAAAATGATTCGGCAATTTTTTAGCAAAAGTTTTTAATTCATTTAAGCTAAAAGACATTATAAAATAAGATAATAAATTAAGTTCTAATCGTTGGATAATTTGAGTCGCGACCTCCTAGGCCTCGACCTTTATGTTTTCGTTTTCGCTTACCTTCTCCAGCTATTTTTTTATAAACCTTTCCGACTGTTGAGATTCCAGGAATATATTTAAGAGGTGTATTCGTCAAAATATCCCCGGCCTTACTAAATGCCTTCTTAAAAGTATCACCAATATCACCGAAGAAGCTACCACCATCCATATCTTGAATATGTGCTTCCATAATTTTCTTTTTCAATAATTCCGGTAAATCTCGTTCCCATTCTATCGATCCTTGGACATGTTGTTTAGGGTCAAAATAATAAACTGGCACAGAACCGCCCGGGCTGTTATACTCATATTGTTGGCGGGCTCGGTTAATCTGGTTCCAGGCATTCCTTGCATTTTCATCGATATGAAGGTCAAGATTTTGAACATATCTTTTAACTTTCTTTTGGTGTTCCTTTTCCTTAATCTGTTTATACATCTGTTTCATTAATGCCGATCGAGTTAAACGACCTCTTTTAGGTTGTTCAATAGTTCCTACTTTTTCGTGCTCTGTACCGTATTTCGATTCTGTATGTCGAATAGTTGGAACTACGACTGGAAATGGTGCAGATGGACCCGTAAAAGCATGTTGACCACCCATAATAGAATGATAATGGGGAATATGTCTAACGGCTCCAGCAGTATGCATCATTTCTTCATCTACGATTTTTTGAAGACGATGTTTAAATTCGCGAGCCATAGCGTTATCATTAGGAATATTGTATAACGAATCCGGGCGAATTAAATCAATATCTTTATTTAATGCTCCTCTTAAACTATTCATTTATAATTTAACAAGAGAATATAAAATGATTAACCTCGATAAGAAGCTCGGGCTTTCTTCATAGCTTCACCATAACTCAAACGGTGAGCCTTTGCGTATCTTTTAACGTGTGTAATCCACGGATTGGCTCCGCCTCTATAACGTCTAGAAGCACCACCAACAGTTGCGCCACCATGACGTTTACGTTTACGTCCAGCTCCGGAATGACGGGCATACATATCAGGGTGCATTGGATCCATATTCATTAGAACACCTGCATGCATTTTACGTTTACGTCTTCCAGCACCAGAATGACGGGCATACATATCGGGATGCATTGGGTCCATATCCATTAAAACACCTGCATGCATTTTATGTTTACGTTTTCTCCCGCCTACACCAACACCGCCACGGCGCTTTCTTCGGCCTCCGGCCACGCCTCCGCCGACGCCAATTCGGGCGCCTCCTTGCATTTCCATGACTTTAACAAGAGTGTTATGAATTCGTTGTTTTAAATTTTGAGACATTATACTATTAAACTATATTATTTTTTTAACGGGAGAATTTCGATTTCTAACGGGAAATCTGTATCCCAAAAAAAAACGCTATCATGCATCCTTTCTAGATAACCACTTGATTTTTATTTCAAAGGGTAATCCATCGCGAACATTTGGTTCCCCTAATGTATCTAAATTAACGGCAAATGTATACTTCTTAGGATTTTCTGGGAATAAACATAAAATATCGAATTTATGGATTCTAACTATATCGGCCTGACATTCTCCTAAATGATAAAAATCTCGGATTGTTATTAAGTCTTCTAGATCGATAAACTTTTTCCAAGTCCCTTTATTCATTACTATAGACGGGACATTTTTATTTTATTTTTTTAGACGCATTTTAGCATCTCATTTTATTTTGACCACGCACCTACCACGGTTGTCCCTCTTAAAAGGGGAATCCTATAAAGTCTTCTATAACTCTTTTTATTTTTCTTCTATTACTTTTTAGAAAAAAGAAAAAAAGAATAAAATATAATAAATAATACTTAGATGTCTTTTTCTACCGAAAATTAATAATTTTTTTAAGAGCGTCTGACTCACTGGTCTCCTTTTTAGGGGTAAAACGTGGCGTCCCAGATTGAAAAACGTGGTAATGGTGTGGTAAAAAAAATCCAGACGTAAATCAATCTAGTTCATTCAATGGTTCCTTTAATTTGAGACAACAAATTGCACCCTTACCCTTGTCTTTCACCATTGTATCACGTTCATATTTAATTCCTAGACGTTTAATATCACTAAGAAGTAAAGACCATGGTATCTTAGTTTTATTTTCTGAATTATACATCTGTTCGAAATCCTTTTTATAGATTTTATGTTTTCGGTTATCGGTTTGTTCGAAATTCGATTCGATAAAATCCTTCATTTTATCATTTTCATCGCAAATTTCTTCAGAATTACTACACCATGAATCGGGAAATACTATTTTTCGAGTTTCGCAGTACTCTTTGGCATAAGGAAGAAGTAACTTAATAAAAGCAGATTTAAAAGAGCTAAATTGTTCGATTCTTTTTAAAAAATCAGGATCAGCCATATAAACGCCCTTAGGTGCTTGCCCATTATTTTCTTCGACTACCTTATTATATTTATCTTCCTTAAAAAAACAATTTGTTAATTCCTGAGTCAACATGCGTCTTTGCATACCTTTATCAGTTTTAAATTGTGGTGTATGATTACTAATAATTTCGATGGCAATATTAGTCTTAATCTCAATAGTTTTAGAATATAATGGTTTTATAGGTAATGTTTCACTATCAACCATCCTTTTAAAATAGCTTGTATCCATCTTTTTGGTATCTGCTTCTTCGATTGCTACATATCTAATCGGTTTATTCACAAGATCGGTCAAATCTTTATCCCGATATTGATATCCTTTATTGAAGAATTCAGAATTCAATGTTTTAGTATAGATTGATAAACAAGCCCTAAAAATAGCTAATAATGTACTCTTACCATTTTCAGCCTTATGGCCAATCGTAAATAATGCTTTTTGTTGTTCTCTTAGTCCCATCATTCCATATGCTCGCCATTTTAAATTAGCTTCTAGTAATTCCTTATCATCATTACAAGTATGTAATAATCCTTCATAAATCTCATTTTCTTGGTCTTTTGTTACAACATCCTCAAAATCATAGGGTAATGTCTCAGAAACATAATCTTCTTTTGTACGCTTACGAAATTCTCCAGTACTACAATCAATTAGGCCATTTTGAAAATTTAAATGTACAGGATTTTTATTAAGATTTTTGGCAAAAGTCTTATCTAAAACCATTCCAGAATAATCCTTAATAGCCCTAAGCCTAAAATCATGACTACCAACTTTCATCTTGAGTTTTTCAATTTTCTTTCTTGTTTCTTCTCTCAAATCTCTATCTTTATAGGCATCCTTTAATTTGCCTAAAGCTTGATCAAGTGTATAAACTATCATTTGTTGCATTAAATTAGAACATTCCTGAACTGAAACAAGTTCCCATAAAGTCGTTTTTTCATTGTATTCCCAAAAAATCGAATTAGTTGTATCACTACAAACTATTGTATCGATTAATGTACTAAAAACCCATGCCAAATTAGAATGTGTTGGAAACATATAAAGTTCTCCATTAGCTTCGTGATAAGCTTTCTTCAATTTAGGATCTGATAATACCCTATCATAAATCTTAATTACACGCATCATTTTGGGTATTTTATCATCCTCAATAAGTATCTTTTTCTCAACTTCTACATCTCGTTCAAACTCAATTTCGGGGAAAATCTCAGATAATGTCTTCTTGGGCATGGTATATATTATTTACTATAGGTATTTTTTATAGTAAAAAACCGCGGTTAAAAAAGGTAAAAATATAATTTGTGACACAAATATAAAAATGCGTTTTAGCATTTAGAAATTTTTCTTTAATAATATTAAGAGATCGAAAATAATGATACCGATTATTTAGATCTCTAGAGCAATTTATAATAATATGGCTATTATAGATTACTCCGTCATATTTATATCATCACCCATGATTGTATGACGAAGTAATATTTTTAAATACCGCCACATGATCTACAACCACCTTTATAAGGATGATAAAAACCAATAACCAACATAATATGACCTGGTTCATCTTTACTTATAAAATGATGAAATCTTCTAGGATCTACCAATCTATAACGATATTGTTTAGGATGTGACATATCAACATCTTTTATAGGATGATAACCATGTTCATTTAACCATCTTCTAGCTTTTTCAGGAGACCAATATTTTCTTTCAAATACAACACTTTGAATATCTGAAGTTCTATGAGACATATATTATTAGTAAATAAATTTATGATGTTGATTGCCAATTACTTGTAGTAACTGCACAATAGATTTTTGTAGAACCACTAGCAATATTATCAGCTGTATTAGCTGCTAAAGCATTAATTGATCCGCCAACTTGTGGGAATACATCTAAAATATTAGCCCCAGTATTTTTAACAATAATAAGACGCCCTAAATTTGTCGGGCCAAGTAGATTAGATGGTAATATGACAGAATCATGATCTGATGCAACAACATTCACAACTGAAAAACCAGCGAATAAAGGTGTAGCATTAGCTTGACCGCCTCCGACATGGGCACTAATAGTCGGATTTGTAGTTAAAACTAAAGGTAACCATGTGGCGATACCATTATTATCGGCTGTAAAGAGATAATTTTGAAAAGCTCCAGGAGGCATTTGAAATGAACCAACATGGACATCGTAATCATTGGGGACTTCCAAATCTTGAATACTCATAGTTATATTATTTAATTAGATTAAAATTTACATTGACATATTATACCAATTATTTGAATATGTCATTAAATTTAAAACTTGTCCCGGTGTCATTGTATATAAAGTATTATTATTACTATCTTGAATCGTAACAGAATTAGAACCATTTGAATCAATACGTGTAAAACTACATTGGATACCATCCCATTGTATCGCTGGAAGTGTTAAAGTAAAAGACCCATTACTCGCATCACACAGATAAACTTGAAAATCAACTGTTAAATTATAATTTTGATTAACGATTATTGAATTTGGCCAGTTTTGATTTAAAACAGGATAAGACATATGTTATTATTAAAGATTTTAATTTGCTGTTTCTACTCTGATAATTAAATTTGCAAAACCACTATCAACTGTACCAGCTGTGACATTTGTAGTATTTGGAACATCTAAAGTACCTGCAGACGTAGCGAATTGAGTTTGAATTGTATGACTAGCCCCATCACCGACTAAAACACAAACTAACGTAATAATTCCAGAAGCATTACCAGAAGCAACAACACGACAAGCACCAATTAAAATTCCATTAACTGAATCATGAATATTAAAAGAAACTTGACCAGCTGTTGAATTATTAAAAGGAACAAAACTTGTTATAGTCGCCTTTGTCCCGTTTGCTATTGTTAATGTTTTTGATAAATTTGTCGCATCTATGGCTGAAAAGGATGATGATGAAGTACTATAATCAGTTCCATTTTTTGAACCTGTTAAATAATAAATAGTCGGTGTATTTGAAGCTCCTGTCGCTCCTGTTGCTCCTTGAGGTCCAGTCGCTCCAGTCGGTCCAGTAGATCCAGTAGGGCCCGTAACTCCTTGAGACCCTGTTGGGCCAGTACTTCCGGTCGGTCCAGTAGATCCAGTAGGTCCGGTAGATCCAGTAGGTCCAGTAGAGCCGGTAGATCCAGTTGGACCAGTAGAGCCGGTAGGACCGGTAACACCAGTAGGTCCAGTAGATCCAGTTGCTCCCGTAACTCCTGTAGGCCCTATAAATCCCTGTGGTCCAGTCGCTCCCTGAGGACCCGTCGGCCCTGTACTTCCCGTAGGACCCGTTTGACCATCTGCACCCGTTGGGCCTGTAGATCCTGTTGGTCCTGTACTTCCTGTCGGACCTGTTTGACCATCCGCACCTGTAGGCCCTGTCGAACCTGTTGGACCAACAACACCTGTAGGGCCTGTAGAACCTTGAGACCCAGTTGGACCAGTCGAACCAGTCGAGCCAGTAGCACCCATTACAGACGCAGGACCTGGTGGGCCGGTTGCTCCTTGAGGACCTGTCGGACCAGTAGCGCCGGTCGCTCCTGTTACTCCTGTCGGACCTGTTTGACCTGTAATTCCAAAAGGCCCCGTTGGTCCTGTCGCTCCTGTTGGTCCTTCTGGTCCTGTTGGTCCTGTCGATCCTTGAGGTCCTGTGGAGCCTGGTAAAACTGGAGGACCCCAAACCACATTACCGGCTGTATCATTTGCAATTAACACGTCCCCGGGAACAGGCGTACTATTAATATATCTCAAATATTCAAGAACCACTTTATAATCATTGGCAAGTGAAATATCTTGTACTGACATTATAATAATAGATTTGATTTTATTATTATAATATGATTATGCAATTCGAATCACTGAGATATTACCACCGCCAAGACCAGGTTGGGCAACGAAATCTCCAGCTGCTGCGCCATTACCTAAAACACTAATCCATAAACTCTCTCCATTATTGACAGGGATAATTGCATTATTTGAAACAGTAGTCAAAACATTTGTTGTTATTGGCTGACTTGATGTTCCAGTACCTTGTTGACCTCCCGTAGTTATGATAATCATACTCATATATTGACCTCCTGATGATCCAAAATATTGATATGCGAAATCAACAACGACTAAAAAATAACCAGATGGACCTGTATAATTAAATTGTGCGGATGTTGTATTTCCATTAGCTAAACTCCATGTTCCGGATGGATTATAACCCATTGTGTTAAAGGGGACATTAATAGAACCTGTCCCAAAATTTGGCGTTATGGCACTATAACCATATTGGGCTGTAAAATTATTAGTAAAACTTCCTCCACTTGGGCCGGCCGGGCCAGTAGCTCCCGTAGGTCCTGGGAAACCTCCACTTAATCCATTTATAGAACCGACGAAAATATTATAATCATTGGGCACCTCCAAATCCTGGATTGACATATTATATTATATCATTAGATAATTTAATTACTCTGGATTAACTCCAGTATTATGACCGGCGTATTTACCGAAAAATTACCAACGGATAAACTATTATTAATTGGATTATTTCCTAGATTTTGTGTAACTGCTCCCCCATTTGCATATTGTAATGAGATTGTATGATTTGTATTATTACCAGCAACAACACCCATTAATGTTAAATTTTGTGTTACATTATGATTATTACCATTTTGAACATATGCATCTATAATTGTTGATGTTGTTACATCTACTATCGCAATTCCTTGACCTGATCCTGAGATGGTAATTTGCCAAAATTGTATACGTGCCCAAACTAATAATTTCCAACCAAAAGGAATCATTATAGTTGTTCTTAAATTAGCTGTATCAACATCCACATAATTTCCAGATATATCAGTTAAATTATAAAACGTCCCAGTTCCCGACCCCATTAATACTCTTGTTGTAGCTATTGAACCTGGAGGCCCAGATGATCCCGTAGCTCCTGGGGGACCTGATGGACCTACTGGCCCAGTCGATCCCGTCGGACCTAATGCACCAGATGCTCCGGTAGCTCCTTGAGATCCTGTTGGACCTAAAGGGCCTGTCGATCCTGTAGGACCTAATGGACCAGTTGATCCAGCTGGCCCCGTTGGTCCTGTTGCTCCCGTTGGTCCTTCTGAAATTACCCCGGGTGATTCCCAACTTCCAACGCCATTAGCATCTGAAGTTAATACGAAACCATTAGTAGGGTTAGTTATTAATTGAAATCCTGCACAGCTAATATCAAAAGTATTAGGTACACTTAGATCCTGAGCGGACATTATAATATTACTAAACAAAAATTATATTCCTCCAGTTGACCTGGAGGGATATATAAGGCACGGATTCTACAAAAAATAAAAAAAAAGTATATATGTACACCAAGCAGACAGGGAAAACCAGCAAAAGCAACCAATACGATATCCTATAATATCGGAGTCCTATAACTATAACTATATTAGAAAAAAATTTTGGTTTTTCTCTTAAACATTTCTCCATCACTAAAGTATTCTGTTATAATTCTTATTTCACCATTATCTTCCTCAGTTTTTGTTTTTTCTATTTTTACATCTTTTTTTATTTCATCTACAGAATCCGTATCCTTTTTTACCTTTCTATCTTCAGCAATACATTTTTTACAATAACAATTTAATCCATCGGTAGTACTTCGATTTTTATAAAATTCATTTACATTTTTCATATTTTTACATTTTGAACATTTTTTTTGTTTATGACCCATTTTAGCTCTTAATATATAAAATCGTCTTATGCTTATATCACTTCGGGTCTCCTTTTTTTAAATGCGAAAAAGCATTTTATAATAATATCTTTAGTTAATAATATGATCTCGAATGCAGAATTACGCAAAAAAATCACCCAAGCAAAAAAGAAATATTGTAGGCCAACAAGAAATTTAACTAGGGAACAATTATTGGATTATGCTACAGAATTGAAAATAAGTCCTTATGAATTATTCCCAGAGTTAAAACTTGATGAATCCAAGATTCAAAAACCTGATTTAAAAGCAGAAAAGAAATTTTTAAAGAAATTTAGAGCTTTACAAAAGAAAATTAAACATAAGATAGATACTTATGAAGATAAAATAAAAGTTGATTTATACAAAAAGATTTATGCTGAAAATCAAGACCGTTATGATAATTGGATCGCTAGTTATGATCTTTACCCCAATGAAAGACCCCAATTATTAAAATCTTATACAAAGAAACAATATAATGCTTTAGTTGAAAGAACTAAGAGATTTAAGAAGGAACAAAAGAAGGAGGCTAAGGAAACTAAAAAGCGCGAAAAAGCAATTCGAAAATTAGAGAAGAAAGAAAAGAAAAAACAAGAAAAATTAGCCAAGATGATTAAAGAATCTAAACCCGCAAAATTAACAAAGGCTGAAAAGAAGAAACAAAAGGAACAAGATAAAAAATTCAAAAAACTTCTTGAAAAAAAATTAAAGAAACAAGGTATCCCAGCAAAACCCCAAAAGCCTCAAAAACCTAAAAAGGCTAAGAAAGAAAAAGAAGAAGAAGTCGAAGAACCAGAAGAGGAATTGAAAGGCGAAAAATATAAAAAATTCTTAAAGGCTCAGGAAAAGAAAGCAGAGAAGGAAGCTAAAGAAAGAGAAGCAGAGGAGGCAGAAATTGAAGCCAAGAAAACAAAAGCTGAAAAAAGAGAGGATAAATTGTTTCAATTAGATTATGAAATTAAACAATTAGGTAAAGAAACTAAAAAAACTATTGATTTCGTTAAAAATAATCCTAATGATCCAAGAATAGCAAATCTGAAAGAAGGAATTAAAGAAGCTGTTACAAAATATAAAGAATTGAAGGCGCAATATGAGAAGTTAAAAAAGAAACATGAAAAGAAATTGAAGAAAGGTAAAGGTTTTGTTTATTCTGAAAAACAAAAACAGTTAGATATGATTCATAAACGATTACATAATTTTTTAGATAAATATAATTAGATGAATTTTTTATATCTTAATTGTTCTAAGACGGTTTGGCCCATCTGTTTCGCAC
>Ga0335069_10016550_pt1 | contig 10281 bp, 13 predicted proteins | sample Lox_Sample_11_FD_206714 | JGI IMG/M metagenome (GOLD analysis project Ga0335069, IMG submission 206714) | Soil microbial communities from Loxahatchee National Wildlife Refuge, Florida, United States - Lox_Sample_1.1 | ecosystem: Environmental > Terrestrial > Soil > Wetlands | place: USA...
TAGAATGGGTGGATGATACGGAGCAGCGGACCTATGAGATCGGCATCGGTGCAATTCCAGTCGATCTCAACGTCCGAAGGGTGGTTTTCCACCAGCCAGCGCGCGATGTCGTAAGTGAAAATCGCTGAAAATGCCGTGCCCGATATTCCGGAAACGTCGGGCTCTTCGAATGGCTCAAGATCGGGCAGTCGCCCGATCCTGTCAGGAATGGTTGCCAGAAGCTCGTCCGTGAGTTGGATGATTTTCGCATTCGCTGGATAGGCTCGAAAAAATAGCAGAGCTTCGTGGAATCGAATCACCGACGCCGCATCTCGAAGTCGGCGGGCGCCCAGTTGTTTTATGAGGTTTTCGATTTGGGACCCGTCTGCGGGGTCGCGCTTTCCTAATTCCAAGCGGTCTAGGAGTGCGTTCGTCGAGGCCATGAGGGCAAATGGCCAGTCTACAACTTGTGCGGGTTACCCGCCTGCCCTATGATGGACGCCATGGCACAAACGGTTTCCCCCATCCCGGAAGGCTTCCGGACCATCACGCCGCACTTGACCATCGACGGAGCGGCCGATTACATCGATCTTTTGAAGCGTGCGTTTGGGGCGATTGAGGCGCACCGCTCTAACACACCGAGCGGAAAAGTCATGCACGCGACATTGCGGATTGGCGACTCGGTGATTATGTTGAACGACTGGTTCCCCGAGTTCGGAGCGAAGCCGATTCCTCCGGGCGCCTGGCCCTTTGCGCTGCATCTGTACGTTCCCGACGCCGACGCGATATTCGCGCAGGCCACCGCAGCCGGGTGCAAAGTAGTCATGCCCCTGGCGGATCAATTCTGGGGTGACCGCTACGGCCAAGTGGAAGATCCAGCCGGATTCCGCTGGTCGATCGCGACATGCAAAGAGATCCCGTCACCGGAAGAGATGGAGAAGCGGCAGAAGGCGATGTTTGGGGGATAGCGGTTAGCGCTTAGCTTTAGGCTTTGTGGCCGCCGGCTTTAGCTAACAGCCAATCGCCAACAGCTAAAAGCCGCGCCGTTGAAACCAGATCCTTAGCGTACCGTCTGTTACTATGACTCCAGTGCGCGTAAGAGTGTTGTTTTTCGGCATGTTGCGGGATATTGTCGGGTCGGCGGAAGAAAAAATCGACTTGGAAGACGGCGCACGGCTGGAGTCTGTTTTCGAACGTTACGCGCGGACATTTCCGAAGCTGAAGGGGCTGGAATCGAGTATCGTCCTGGCTTGCAATCAACAGTTCTGTGACCGATCGACTGCGGTCGCCGAGGGCGACGAAATTGCTTTTTTGCCGCCGGTCAGCGGGGGATCCGGCCGATACACTCATGAGATTCACGATGACGATGGTGGGCATTTCTTCGCACTCACTCGCGAACCAGTGGATAGTGCGAGAATCACGCGCGAGCTGTTGCGAGGCGAAGACGGTGCAGTCGTGAATTTCGAAGGAGTCGTTCGCAATAATACGAAGGGCCGGCCTACGAAATTCCTCGATTACGAGTGCTATGAACCGATGGCGGTGAAGACCATGGCGGCGATCGGGCGCGAGATCGCGTCGGCGCACGCAGTAAGCAGGATCGCCATGGTGCACAGGTTGGGTCGTATGGAGATTGGGGAGACCAGCGTCGCCATTATCGTCACAGCACCACATCGCAAGCCCGCGTTTGACGCTGCACTGGAAGGGATCAACCGGCTCAAACGAACTGTTCCCATCTGGAAAAAAGAGCACTTTGCCGACGGCGAGGTTTGGGTCGAAGGCGAGTGGGACGAGTCGGTCCTTAAAAAGTGATCCGCAGGGTAGCGTGGTTCCTCATTACCGCATTCCTGATGGCGGCGCCAGTAGCGGCGCAGGATCCGGTCATTCGTGTCAATGTCCGGCTTGTTCGCATGCTGGTTACGGTGAAAGATGCAAACGGCCAGTTGATTGGCTCCCTCAACAAGAGCGATTTCACGCTGACGGACAACGGCGTTCCGCAAGACGTCGCCGTGTTCGAACGTCAGACCGAACAGCCGCTCAATGTTTCTGTTCTGGTGGATACGAGCGCGTCGACGGGAATCGATTGGGCGTATGAGAAGGACTCGGTGAGCCGGTTCCTCCGGGCGTTGTTAGGGGAAGGTAATCCGCGCGATACCGCGGCGCTGTATAGCTTCAACTGGCAAGTGTCCATCCAGCACAGTTTCACTCGAAACTTCGCATCTCTTGACCAGCGTCTGAAGACCCTCAAGTCGGAAGGCGGGACATCGCTCTACGACGCCATCCATTTCGCTGCCCGGGACCTGGAGCTTCGGGAAGGCCGGCATGTGATGGTGATCGTTACCGACGGCGGCGACACCACCAGCGTTTACGATTTCCATCACGCACTGGAGGCGGCCCAGTTGGCCGACGCCATGATCTATCCGGTCCTGGTGATGCCGATTACCAATGACGCAGGTCGCAATATCGGCGGCGAGAACGCGCTGACGACGTTGGCAGCGGGCACCGGCGGGCGCGTATTTAAGCCGACGCTCCGGGCCGCCGAATTAGACTTGGCTTTTGCAACGATTTTGAAAGAACTTCGCACGCAATATCTGCTTGGGTTTTATCCGCACGACGTTCCGCCGACCAAAGATCGCTTCCACATGTTGAAGGTCAACGTCGCCGGGCGGAATTTGCGGGTGTCGACACGCAGCGGTTATTATGGGGACTTCAGTGACTCACCAAAAGGGCTTGGCCGGTAAGCCGAGCGAGGCCATGAGCAAATCCAAGACCAAGGCGCCGGAGCAGACCTTCGAGGAGGTCAAGTACCTGCGCCACTTGATCGATCATCAGATCCCGGTGGTTGTGCGCTTGAGCGATAACGCCGAGGTAGAAGGCCTGGTAGAATTCTACGACGCGAATTTCATCCGGCTGACGCGCCGCGACGGGCCAAATCTATTCCTGTTCAAGCACGATATCAAGTACCTGTCCGAGAAGGAGTGACGGCGCATCGCTTCCTATCTCGAGATCAGCGCCGAAATTGCCCGTGAAGCAGGGGCGCTGCTGGCAACGCTGTTCGAACGCAGAGTTGGATTCGAACTGAAGGGCGAGCACGACCTGGTTACGGAAGCCGATCGCGCTTCCGAAAGTTTAGTCATCGAGCGACTGCGGTCGCACTTTCCAGGACACTCGATCGTTGCCGAAGAGAGCGGCGCGCATAAAGCCTCATCGGAATTCTGCTGGTATGTCGACCCTCTGGATGGCACAACGAACTTCGCCCACAGCTTTCCCATGTTCAACGTCACCATGGCGCTGGAGCAGTCGGGCGAACTCATCGCGGGAGTGGTCTTCGATCCAGTCCACAATGAGCTTTTCGCAGCGGAACGCGGTGCTGGAGCTTATCTGAATAATCGCCGGATTCGGGTGTCGAAAGTATCGCGACTTGAAGATACGTTGGTAGCCACCGGTTTTCCAAGCCGCAAGCGGCACCTGGACGTGAACATTCACTTCTACTATCAGATGGCGATGTTGACGCACGGGGTCCGGCGCGCCGGGTCAGCGGCGCTGGATCTGGCGTATGTCGGTTGCGGCCGGCTGGATGGCTTCTGGGAATTTGGACTGAACCCCTGGGACATGGCGGCGGGCATTCTGGTGATTAACGAAGCGGGCGGCAAGTGTTCCGACATGCGCGGTGGCGCGGCGAATCTGCGCGGGCCGCATATCTTGTGCGACAACGGCGCGGTGCACGATCAGATGGTCGGTCTGTTCGGCGAAGTTTTCCGCGGCGATTATCGACACCCGTTGCCAAAAATCGAGAGCCGATAGCCTGAAGCCAATAGCTAATGGCTATTAGCTGACAGCCTTACCCCAGCGTCCAACCTTTACGTACCTTCGGCCGAATGTGCTGATTGGCCTCAGCGATATTCGTCACCTTCATCTTCGCGCTGTCCCACTCGAGCTTGCCTTCGTAGCGCAACGATAGCGCGCCGAGCAAAATCCATTCGGTGAACGGACCCGCGACGCTGAAGTTGGAACACGCTGGATCGCCGCCTTTGCAGGCGCGGATCCAATCGCGATAGTGCCCTGGCGATCGAGTGAGAAGCGGTGGCGGGAACTTGTAGTCCTGCATTTTATCCGCAGGGAGAAGGCGTGTCCCCACGCCGTATGTACCCGTAGTGATGAAACCTTTGTCGCCGACGAATAGGCTTCCGTTTCGCGAATCCGTGGCGAAGTCCTGAACGGTCGGTTCTTTCGGAGGATTCGCGTTTTGCGTATCGTAGAGTCGGTTTTCACCGACGAGCTTGCCCAGCGCGCCGCGTGGCAGTTCACCGAGATGCTCGTCTTCGGAAATCCCGGCCGGACGGGTCGGAGGAGCAGTCATCCCGTCGTACCAGAAGACCTTCACCGGAGGCATGTTTCCGCGGGCAGGGAAATCGAAACGGATGATCGATTTCTTCGGATACATGAAGGAACTCTTGCCTTCCTGCATCACGGTTTCAACGCTGGTCGGAGCGCCGAGACGAAGAGCGAGATTCGCGGCCCCGAGAATATGGCAGGCCATGTCACCCAGGGCACCGCACCCGAAATCGAAGAACCCGCGCCATTTGAACGGCGCGTATTCGGGGCTGTAGGGCCGCATGCTCTGGATGCCGAGCCACGTATCCCAATCAAAAGTGCTCGGGATGGCCGCTTCGGCCGGAAGTTCGGTCAGACCTTGCGGCCAGATCGGGCGGTTGGTCCAGGCGTGTACTTCAGTGACATTCCCGATATCGCCATTCCAGATCATCTCGGCGCACTGACGGGTTCCTTCGTTCGAATAACCCTGGTTGCCCATCTGCGTCGCCACTCTATACTTGGCGGCGGCTTCCGTCAGCAGGCGTGCTTCCCAAATAGTTCGAGTCAGCGGCTTTTGCACGTAGACGTGCTTGCCGCGCTCCATGGCCCACATCGCGGCTGTGGCGTGCATGAAGTCGGGTATCGACACGATCACCGCGTCGATGTTCTTTCCCTCTTTGTCGAACATGCGCCGGAAATCTTTGTACTTCGGCGTGCTTTCGAATTTCTTGTAGGTAGCCGTGGCGGAGACGTCATCAACGTCGCTAAACGCAACGATGTTTTCAGTGGAGCATCCGGCAATATCGCTCCGCGCCTTGCCTCCCGCGCCAACGGTCGCGATGTTCAGCTTTTCATTCGGCGATTTGTAGCCCAGCATTTTCAACGAGGGTGAGCTACCGAATCCTGCTGATGGAACAGCGCCAGCCAACAGGGTTCCATAGAAGAAATGACGTCTGGATAGATTGTTGAAGGTCATCGGGTGGCCACGTTTAGCTAAGTGATAGCACACGTGGAATTTATTTTCAATAACTCATCATGGGCGGCGCTTCTTACCAGGTCTGGTGGCCGAGATGCACCAGCCGCGGCTTGGATCGGCCACGTTACAAAGAAGAATAGTATTTATTTTCAATTAGTTGAAACTGGTAATGAGTTTGCACAGAGGAGACTGCGAAAGGACGACTTATGAAGACAAAATTGCTTGCGATTCTGTTTCTTTTAGGACTGACTGGAAGTTCCCTATTCGCCGGCCCGCGGGTCTTCGTCGGAGTGGGAATCGGCGGAGGATACGGTTATGGTTATTATGCGCCGCCCCCGCCCGTTCCGGTGACCGCCTATGTTCCGCCCTCTCCGGGTTATGGCTATTCCTGGGTCGGCGGTTATTGGTATCCCTACGGCGGACGCTATGCGTGGCACGCAGGTTATTGGGCACGACCACCCTATGCCCGGGCATATTGGGTTGGCCCACGCTACTACGGTCATCGATATTATTCCGGCTATTGGCACCGCCGGTAAGCTCATTGGGGTGAAGTGGCTCGCCTCCCCGGCAATCTGGTCCGGGGAGGCTGGGGTGGAGCAAATCAGACCCTCTTGCTTTGAGCCTGTTCTGCCAGAGTTTCGTTCACGATCTGCCTGACTTGCTCCCGTAGCTCCGGCATCGCTGGTGAGAGAACCTGTATCGCCTGTGTCGGTGTCCCCCTTCCGATGTGAGCCTCTCCGAAGCGCTGCTTGATCCTCCGATTCAATTCCCTCCCAACCATCCACTGCTGGCCAGGTAACACCTTGACTCGTGCTTTGATGACGACCGAGTTGTCGCCGAGCTGATCGACTCCCATCACCTCGAGCGGCGCGAGCATTGCCGCCTGGAATGGCGGTTCCGTGCTCAATTGTTCGGTGATCTCCCGAAGAATCGTGCCGACCTGATCGGTATCCACGTCGTAGCCGACCGACACCGTGAAAAGACTGTAGGAGTATTCTCGCGTCAGGTTGGAGATCGTCTGTATGCTGCCGTTCGCGAAGATGTGAACGGCTCCGTCATCAGACCGCAGCACGGTGGTTCGCAGATTCAGCTCTTCGACGAGCCCACCCTTGCCGTTAATCACCGCCACGTCGTTAACGCGAATCTGGTTCTCGATCAACAGAAACAATCCTCCCAGCACATCCTTGACAATGTTCTGCGCCCCAAAGCCGATGGCCACGCCGATAACTCCCGCGCCGGCGAGCAATGGTCCGATGTCGAAACGGAGTTCGTGCAGGATCATGATTCCTGCGATGATCCAAACGAGCACGAACATTACATTCCGCACGACGCTACAGATCGTTTCCACCCGCTTTTCCAGTTCCTCCTCTGTCTCGCCGCCTGCTTTCATGCGCATCCGGATGGTATAGCCGCGAAGTCCTTTCAAAAGGCGTCCTGCAGCAACCGTCGCGATATAAGCGAACAGAATGATAAAGCCTATGCGCGCAATGATGCCGAGGAATGGAACGTAGTAGTCGAAGGTCAAGAGATCGCCGCGCTGGGGCATAAGTAAGGAATAGCAGGCCCGGGGAACACTGTCAGCTATAGGCGCTCAGCTTTCGGCCTTGGCGGACGGTGGCGCTGATCGCTGACCGCAGAAAGCCGATAGCCAATCGCCAATCGCCGACGACCGAGCGCCACTTGCTAAAATGTAAACAATGCCTTCAAATGCAACGAAGCCTCCGGCTCCCCCGATTGGCACCTGGGCACCTGCGGTCGGCCTCGGCTGGTTGATCCCCGGGGGCGGTCACTTTCTGCTCAAGCGGAACGGACGAGGCGCGCTGATGCTCGCCTCGGTACTGTGTATGTTTCTGCTGGGTTTGATGATGCGCGGTGCGATGTTTCAGCCGCAGACCGGCGATATTCTCACCACCATCATTTATTGCGGCGGATTCCTCGGCGATCTGGCGTCGGGTGCGCTCTATCTGCTGGCAACCTGGTTCGGCTATTCGCAGCAGGATGTCGCCGGTCACGTGCATGACTACGGGACGAAATTCCTGGTAGCGGCTGGGTTGCTGAATATTCTGGCCATGGTGGACGCCTACGAAATAGCGACCGGAAAGAAGGACTAATGCCGAAGATGAATCTCTCCCACTTCGAGGCGGCGCTATTATTTGCGCTGTTCTCTTCGGTGGTTCTCGGCGTGATCACCAAGAAAACGGATCGTGAACGGTTCCGATATGGGCTGCGCTGCTTCCTCTACTTCATGGGAGCCGTGATTGGGCTTGGCTGGCTGATGTACCTGGGCCACGGCTGAGCGTCTCAACTCTACTGGTCGCACTTTCCGCGGCAAATCGTCTGGGAGAGCGGTCGAGCTGGCCCCAGCGTATTTGGATCTGAGACGGTCGGCCGTCGAACCTGAACTGTTTCAACAACGCTGTCCCCCGGTCCTGGCTTCCTTTCGATGAGTTGCCTTTCTTGAAGCCTCATCTTCGTCTCAGAAGTGTCCACGGTACCAGGAACATTTTGTCCGAAGATATCTTTTTGAACATCGGCGGAGCCATCGGTACGCGTCGTGGTCTTGATCACCGTCTGGCTGTGCAGGCGCAATCGGCCGTCGGAGCCTATCTCGGATTCGGCGGTGTTGTCGGTCGCATCCGCGCCTTGTTGCGTGTGAGCAGTTGCGATTCTCACCGCCTCCACAAAATTCCCGTTCGCGTCCTTGCGATAGGTCGACGTATCCTCTCGATAGTCATTGCCAACTTCTTTGAGCTTCACAGTCGTCTGCTTTTCGACTGTTTCGAGGGAACCGTTCACGGTCGGCTCTTGCACCACCGTGTCTTTCGTTTGGGAGGACCCGCTGATACGCGTCTGGGTCGTGGACCGGCGTGCAACCTTCATGTTTCCGTTTATATCGCCGCGGTATGTGGTGATTTGCGTGGTCGAGCTTCCATCGGGCTGCTTCTGTTCCTCGATGGTTTCTTTCGTGGGCGGCGTAGGATTACCGTCCCGATCGAAGCTGCGGATGGTTCGCTCGACCACGCGCCCAGAGGAATCATCGCGTAGCACGCGCTCTTCTATCCGCTCAATTGGTACGGTCCGCCCGTTGATCGACTGCAGCCGCTCCGTCGTGGTGGTCCCTGTCGCTGATTTTGCGTGAACCACATCGGGGCCGTCGGCGACGCGATGGCCATTAATATCGACGGACGTGGTCCTGCTGACGCTGCTCTCCTGCCCACTCAAGAGGGTACAGGCAAGGAAGACACTAGTGATGAAACCCTTCACCCTTTCAGGCTAACGTTTCTCATCTAGGGCGGCAATCAGTGGAAGGCCTTAGGTTATGCTGATACGGATGCGATTGCTTGTTTGCCTGCTTCTCGGTTGCTCGCTGCTGACCGCTGTCGAGCCGGGGTTCGTGGAGATTTTCAATGGCAAAGATCTGACGGGCTGGACCATTCGAGGTCAGTATGGTCCGGGCTATGTCGTGGACGGCGGCAAGATCGTCTGTCCCGCGGATGGGGGTGGGAATCTTTTCACCGAAAAGGAATATTCAAACTTCATCTTGCGCTTCGAATTTCGCCTGGAAGAGGCTAGTAACAATGGGATTGGCATCCGCGCGCCATATGAGGGGGATGCCGCGTACCAAGGAATGGAAATCCAGATTCTCGATCACGATGCGCCGGTATATCGCGGAAAACTGAGGCCAGCCCAGTATCACGGTTCGATCTACGATGTCGTTCCCGCGAAGACTGGATTCCTCAAAAAGACCGGCGAATGGAATGCCGAGGAGATCATCGCCGACGGGCGGCACATCAAAGTGACCCTGAACGGCACAGTGATCGTCGATGCGAACCTGGACGATGTAACCGATCCGGCCGTTTTGAAGAAACATCCAGGCCTGACGCGGACGAGCGGGCACATCGGCCTGCTGGGGCACCATTCGCGTGTTGAATTCCGCAATATGAGGGTCAAAGAGCCGTAGACACGGTCGAGTTCTTCGACTGTTTCACACCAAAGACTCGCTCCAGCCAAGGATGCACGATCGACCCAGCTTTAGACGGAAAGCGATGCGGTCCCGGAATCAAGTGAAACTCGACATCGCGGACATGACGGCGGAGCTGTTCCGGGAACTTGTTAACCATGGCAACCGGATAGAACTCGTCCTCATCGCGAGAAATGTGTAGCACTGCGGCGCTGACAGGCTTGTACTTATCCTCTTGCCAGTCTCGAGGCACGCCGCCACAGATTCCGATCACGCCTCCGACTTCGCCGGGATGCGTTCCGACGAAGCGGTAGTTGAGCCCCACTGGTTGTGAAAACCCGACCAGCACGCAACGTTCAGGTCGGATCTTGAATCGCTCGCGTAGTTCCGTCAGGACCTTGCGCACCATCTCGTGATGCAGCCGTACCGTGGACTCCCAATGCTGACGAATACCCCAGTTGTAGCCCGGAACCGCTTGCGGTGTTGGTAGCCCGTCGGTGACGTAGTGCTGGTTGGGAGCCTGGAGCGACGCGACGATGTGCTGCTCACCCAGAAGTAGAGTCGTGAGGCGCAGCATGGCTTCGGGGTTCGAGCTGTAGCCGTGCAGGGCCACTACTATTAGGGACTCAGGGCCAGGAACTGCGGGAGTGTGAAGCAGATAACGGCAATCGAGTGGAACTGTAAAGGTGTGCTGTTCAGGCATGAAATCAGTCGCTGAATACTCATAATAATCCTCAACGGTCCTGCCGATACATCACTTACGGGATTTCGTGTGCCTGCTACGGATCTGCAAATCGAACCCAAAGAACTAGCGGCGTTCCACAAAGCCATGGAGCGGGCGCTCGATGCGCTGCCAGTCCCAGTCTATCTGAAGGGTGCTGACGGGGAAATCATCTTCGTCAACCACGCGATGGCGGCGTTCTCTAACAAGCCAAAGGAGTTTTTTCTCGGGAAGAGAAACCAGGACTTCGTGGCTGCGGACGAAGCCGAAGCGCTAGATCGCGAAGATGAATACGTTCGGTCCGGTGGAAGTGCACGGAGTGAACGAACCGTT
>Ga0335069_10016551_pt1 | contig 10280 bp, 15 predicted proteins | sample Lox_Sample_11_FD_206714 | JGI IMG/M metagenome (GOLD analysis project Ga0335069, IMG submission 206714) | Soil microbial communities from Loxahatchee National Wildlife Refuge, Florida, United States - Lox_Sample_1.1 | ecosystem: Environmental > Terrestrial > Soil > Wetlands | place: USA...
AGAAGAATTTATTGAAAAAATAAAACAAGGAGATCTAAAACCTATAATAGATAGTGAAACCAGATTATTTAGGGAATATCATAAAGATTATAAACTTGGAGATCTTGGAAAAGTTTATGGATACCAATGGCGTAATCAAAATGGAATTGATCAAATTAAAGAACTTTTAGAAGGAAAAAATAGTTTACTTACCAATCCCTATTCTCGCTATCACATCATCAACGCGTGGAATGCTGCAGATTTCGAAGAAATGGCTCTTCCTCCATGCCATTTAATGTATCAATTTATTGTAAGACCATTAACGTTAAAAGAAAGACAAGAATATTTTTTCAAGAATATTTTTAATAATGATAAGAAAAAGTTTTATAAAAAACTTAGATCTATAGGAAGTGATAAAAAAGTATTAGAATTAATGGATGAAACTAAAGTTCCCAAATTTTATCTAGATCTTAATATGTATCAACGTTCGGTAGATACTGCACTCGGATGTCCATTCAATATCGCATCTATGTCTTTATTGTTAATGATTTTTTCAAAAACCTGTAATATGATTCCAGGCGTTTCTACGTGGATGGGTGGTGATACACATTTATACATAAATCATATTGATTTAGTTAAAGAACAATTAAAAAGATCTCCTTACAAATTACCCAAATTAACTATTAAAAAAGATTTAAAAAATTTAAATGATATAGTATCATTATCTATAGATGATTTTGAATTAACAGATTATGAATGTTATGAAAAAATTCCTTACGAATTATCAACTGGTAATAAAAAAGTATAAAACTGGAATAAAATATACTACACTTTGGCATAGAATTAAATCAAAAAATAAAAAATTTAAAAATTATCAATATGTTTAAAAAGCTTCCAGAATTAAATATAAAGAAAAAATTAAATAATTTAAATGATATATTAACTCTTACAATAGATGATTTTGAGTTAATCGGGTATGATCCTGATGAAAAAATTAAGGCTGAATTATTTACAGGAAACAAAAAATAAAAATAATTTATTAAAACATTAACCATAACAATTAATTCTTATTTTTTGAATATATAAAATAAAGAATTAATTGTTATGGAAAAACAATTTAATTATGTTTATATTACTACTAATTTAATTAATGGAAAACAGTATGTTGGTTCACATGGAACAAATAAGGTTGATGATGGATATTTAGGATCAGGAAGATATTTTTTACGTTCTTTAAAAAAAGAGGGAAAAGAGAATTTTAAAAGAAAAATATTACAAGAATGTAAGTCTATTTTAGAAGCTAGAGAATTAGAAAGTTTTTATATTTTAAAATATAATACATTATATCCAAATGGTTATAATTTAAGTCCTAAAGGAGGTATAGGTTTTAAAGGAGCAAATCATTCCGAGGAAACAAAAAGAAAACAAAGTGAATGGCAAAAAGGAAAAACAATAGAAGAATTATATGGAAAAGAGAAAGCTAATATAATAAAAGCAAAACAAAGAGAAAAAAAATTAGGAACAACCACATTAAGAAAAGGCAAAGGCTTTAAAAAAGAATTAATAGAAAAATATGGAGAAGAAGAAGGAATTAAAAGATATGAAGAATTCATAAAAAAACAAAGAGAAAAAAAATTAGGAACAACTCATAAACCTCTTAAAGAAGAATTAATAGAAAAATATGGAGAAGAAGAAGGAATTAAAAAATATGAAGAATATAAATTAAATAATAAATTTTTTAATAATAAAAAAGAAAATCACCCAAATTGGGGTAAAAAATTTTCAAAAGAGAAAATTGAAAATATTAGAAAAGGACAATTATTAAGTTTTTATAAAAAATTAGATAAAGAAAAGGTGTTAATAATAAAAAAAATGTATGAGGAAAATAAAAAATATTCAGAAATGACAAAAATAACAGGATATAATATTAATAAATTAAAACGAATTATTAAAGAAAAATTATGGGAAACATAAAATCACTCGCAATTACAATAAATTCTTTTGACGCGTCTGAATTTCTTGAATCAATAATAACAGAAATACGAGATCAAGTAGATTGGGTTGCTTGCATTTGGCAAAAATATTCATACTGTGGAAATCCTATGGATAAACAGGATATGGATGAATTACATCGTCTTAAATCCATTGGATTGGTCGATGAATTAATTGAATTTAAAGGAGATACAAGTAAGCCATTTAGAGAACAAGAAACAGATAAAAGAAATATGGGAATAAGCCTAATGAAATCAAGAGGTTATTCTCATATTTTAAATACTGATGCAGATGAAGTATATGATAAGGATCAATTTAGAGAAGCAAAAAAACAAATCAATAAACATGGGTGGCCTATTACCTATTGGAGTTATGTAAATTACTATAGAGATTTTGAACACTATTTAGTTTATCCATTCAGACCTTTTGTTCCTGGAATTCATTCCACTTATTTTAACTATACATTTAATGGTCCTGCTCCTGGACCAACAGATCCAACTAGAAGAATTTATAATCCTTTTAACATAGGAAGTTATATTTTTCCGGATGAAGTAATACGAATGACGCATTGCGCATGGATTAGAAAAGATATTCGTAAAAAACTTGAAAACTGGAGTGCAAAGGATTTTTTCCCAAAGGAATTAATTGATAAAGCAGTAAAACAATGGGAAGATTGGAAAGAAGGAGATCATGCTGTAATGTTATTTAATGTTCCAGAAAATGAAGTATATGTTAAAAAATTAGAAAAAAGAATTACAACTGCAAAAATTCCTTGGGTAGAAAAAAATATGCAAGAATGGAAAATAAAAAATAATTATGTTTAAAGGAATAATTTATTGCTCAATTTCTCCTTCAGGAAAAAAATACTATGGAATGTCTTTAAAACCATTACAAAATAGAATATATGGACATATTAAAAGAATGAAAGATGGTTGTATATTAAAATTTTATAATGCATTGAGAAAATATGGGCCTGAAAATTTTACATGGAATATTATAGAAGAATATGAAATGGAAAATAAAATGGAATTAAAATTATTTTTATATGAAAGAGAAATTTATTGGATAAAAAAAGATAAAACATATTTAGATGAATATGGCTATAATATTAGCCGAGGTGGAACCGGAAGTGATATTTATAATAGTTTAAGTGATGAAAGAAAATTAGAAGTTAGAAAAACAATATCTAATGGATTAAAATTAAAATGGAAGACTGATGAATATAAAGAAAAAATAAAAATAGCTAGAAATACTATAGAATATCATGAAAAACAAAGTAAAAATGCAAAAAAACAGTGGGAAAATCCAGAAATAAGAAAAAAAAGTATTGAAAGTTTTGATAAATTAATATGGCATAATCCTGAAAGAAATAAAAAAATATCTGAAAAATTAAAAAATAAACCAAAACAAAAGTGTAAATATTGTGGATTTGAAACTAATAATTCTTCAAATATGAAAAGATGGCATAATGAAAATTGCAAACATAAAACAAAAGAAATTTAAGTTCCTTCTATATCTTCATTTGTTAATTTATCAATTCTCTTAAAAATAAATCTCCACTGGGGATTTTTTTCTTTTATTTTATTGGCAATTTTTTTATTGATATAATTATATTCCATCATTTCATCTTCAGAATAGGGTGGTGTTTTTGGATTATTATAAGATTCGCCAAGAGCAAAAATATCCGTATTCATTAATCTTTCAAATGCTATAGAAGTATTATAATTACTATAGGGATAAGATAATCTATATCCTATGCTATTAACCATATCTACAATTTCTTCATGCACAGCATAATCAAAATCTTCATTTTCTGCTATCTTTGCAACCCATAAATTTCCATCTTGATCTCCAATTGCACGAATATTTCTATGTACTTCATGAGGATAAGGATTTTTAAGAATTTCATAAATATGGGGATTTCTTAAAAATAAAGATTTAGCGTAATCTACAAACTCTTCAGCTAGCCAGGATTTATATGATTTAAACCTAATCATTATTTTCTATTTTTATAATATCTTTAAATATAAATTTCCATTCAGGATGTTTTTTCTTAAGAGTTTCCCATGTATGTTTATTTATTTTTTCATATACATAACTTTCTCCCAATGCTATAATATTTGTGTTATTAAATCTTTGCAAAGCAATGAACTTCCTTCCTTTTCATATTCATATCTATAGGGACTTTCTAAATTAAAGCCCGCTTTTCTTATTACTTCCAGCATTTGTGTATGTGTTACCATACCATAACTTCCCTTTAACATCCAAAGGTTTCCATCTTTATCACCTATAAAACGTTCTTCATTTCTACATTCATTTGGATAAGGATTTATGGATATTTCATAAATATCTCCTGCGAATCTTTGGTGAGAAATAAATTCTTCATTTAGCCAAGATTTATATGATATAAAATTATTCTTTTGCTCCATATTGTTTTAAAAGTTTTACTACATCTCTTTGGCCTTTCTGTGAAGCCCGCGTTAAAGCAGTCCAGCCATAATTATCTTTAGCATTCACATCTGCTCCAGTCTGAAGTAATAGCTCTACTACATCTATATGGCCATTCCCTGAAGCACTTATTAAAGCAGTCCATCCACTATAAGTTTTAGCATTTATATCTGCGCCAGCTTTAATTAATAATTTTACTACATCTTTATAGCCATATTTTGAAGCCCACATTAAAGCAGTCCAGCCATAATTATTTTTAGCATTAATATCTGCTCCTGCTTGAAGTAATAGTTCTACAAGTTTTATATTATTATTTTCTGCTACAGATATTAATCTTTTATCCTTTTCTTCTTGAGACATATGATTTATTTCAGCTAAGATCTGCTCTTGAGACAAAGGCTTGAATACAGATTTGAAATCTTCATTTATATGTTCTCTAACTAGTTTCATTATTTAGCTCCATATTGTTTTAACAAATTTATTATAGCTGTATGAGCACCACTTAAAGAAGCGCCACCTATAATAAAAGAATCTCTTTTTAAAGCTCTTTTTAAAACAGTCCTGCCATCATTATCTTTAGCATTTACATCTGCTCCAGCTTTAATTAATAATTTTATTATATCTATATAAGCATCAGCATCAGCAGCAGCATCAGCAGCATCAGCCAATACAGCCCACATTAAGACAGTACTTCCATAATCATTTTTAGCATTAATGTCTGCTCCAGCATTAAGCAATAATTTTACTATATCTATATAACCATCGTATGCAGCCCACATTAAGGCAGTAGTTTCATGCTCACTTTTAGCATTCACGTCTGCTCCAGCTTTAAGTAATAGCTTTACAATTTCAGCATCGTCATGTTCGGCGGCATTCAATAATTTTTTGTCTTTTTCTTCTTGAGACATATGAGCTATTCTATCTAAAACTTCTTCCTGGGGCACTGGCTTTAGAATATCTCCAATTTTTGCTTCATTTATATGTTCTCTAACTAGTTTCATTTATTCCAATTTCTATAGGAGAAAAATGAAGAAGGTGATTTTATTCCTGCTGCCTTAAGTTTTTCTTTTCTTCTACTTGGTATAGAATCTGTTGCATCAAAATAAAATTCAACTGGCTCATGAATTACAAGTTTTGCGGTTATGGGCTCAACTTTTGCATAAAGTTGAGTTGCTTCATCCTGAATAACATAATATTTTATTGCATCATCATCTGTTTTTGCTATTTGAAAAACTATTCCTCTAACTTTTTTAGATTGGGGGCTGGCATTGGATCTTATCTCTTCTCCAACTATTTTTGAACCTATTTGTATAGGCATAACTTGTTTCATTAACTCAGTTGGCTTTTGTTCAAGTGTATGATTTAATGGTTTAATTTCATAGGTATACATTTGGTTGGGACCACCAAGGTTATTGGCACCTCCGAATCCTCCACGTGATGTTCCTCCCATGCCTCCTATGAAACCTCCAGTAAAACTAAAACCGGCTCCATAGCCTTCCAAAAGACTTTCTTTAACTATTTTCATATTATATTATAATCATATAAGTTACTTGTACTGCAAATGTTTGGGGATTAAAAATATAAAATCCTGTTATTAAATTATCTATATTTGAATTTGCAGGATCTTCTGCTGCAATCCACATTTTTAATGAACCAACTTTTTCCCAATAACCATTGCTATCCACATAGCTGAGATAATCTGCTGCACTCATGGTATCTGAAGTACTTCCACCATTCATGCCAACATCAACTTTTTTATAATATTGTACATAGCTATTTTCATTTCCTGAACTAGGTTCATAAAATGTAAGATATGTGGGAGCATGATTTAATTTTACATATTTTTGTGAATCATCTATATATGTTTGGCCTGATACTAAAACTCCATCTGAATATGATTGGGGATAGGATGTAGTAGGATAGGTAACTTTTAATACATAACCCAACATTGCACTATTAGGATATTTAGATGAAGGAATTTGAGATGTAACATCCTCATAAAGAGCATTTCCTGCAGTGGATACATCCGGATTCCATAAACTAACATCCAATGCGGTTACATCAAATTCATAACCAGCTTGTGTTCCAGAAAAAGTAAATTTACTTGGATCCCAATTTGCATAAACGCCAATGCCTTTTGCACCAAATGCTATGTTCATGGCGTCAGCAATATTTATGCCTGCCACTTCATCTGCAGTAACTCTTATATCATTTTCATAATATTTAAATCCTAAGTAATAATTAATGGAAATATCTGCACTCATATACATAGGATCATTATAATTATAAAAAGATACTGATCCATCTATGGGATAATATTGAGTTTTTGTAGATATTCCTTTGGTTAAACCTTGCACAAACATTACTTCTCCGGGTTGTAATAATCTAGTTTGTTGATTCCATCCTGTTACAGGTTGTTTTAAATCAGAAAAATCCATGGTGGAAATTTCTGAATTTCCAGAAACCACTCCAGCTAATTCCTTTGGTAAAAATTCAAAAATATATGAATCTGAATTTCCTGCACATGGGCCAACATCAGGATATATGTAATCATTGGAGCCATTATTAAATAAATCAACCATATTTAATTTTATTTTATTTATTTATTCAAGATTTAAATGGTAATTTATCCCATAAAAAAAGAGACTTTAGAGTCTCTTTTATATTCTATCAAAATTTAAACGTTCATTGGGATTTATAGGTATTCCAAATCTATCAGTTTTTATTGGTTTTTTTTTACTTCTTCTGTAGGAGAATTTGGAATAGCCTTAGCATCAATTACCTCTACACCATCTTTATTAATATATGAAATATAGGGAACATTTTTAATTTCTGGTTTAGCTGGAGATGATTCAGGTGATACGTCGACATCTTTAGTTTCTGAGTTAATGGATTCCTTTACTTTATTCTTTTCTATATCATTAAGTAACGCAATGACTTCTTCACCTTTTGAGGGCTGATTTATTTCTCTAAGATTTTTAATTCTGGATATTTTGGCTTTTTTTCTTAGAGGATTAATTTTTCGTTTTTTAGGAATCTTTACTGCCTCCTTTGGTAGAGATTCCACCACTTTTTTTGGTGGTCTTCCTTTTTTCTTTCCAATAGAAGCATCAATAGTTTCAATTTCATTACTTTCTTTTCTTATTTCTTCCATTGTTTCATGAAATTTTGGACCATATTTTCCAGTGGAAATTTTTTCAATTTCTACATCCGTTAAATTCACCGGACCAAATAATTCATTTTCTTCTGGATCTTTAAATTCATTAAGATTTTCTTTTATTTTTTCAAATCTATTAGTCTTTTTATCCATTTCATCCATTTCATCCATTTCATTCATTTCCACATCATAATCTTCAATGGTTTCTTCTTTTTTATCTTCTTCCATTAATTTAATATTTTGAGCAACCAAAGCAGTCATTCCTAATGCAACTACAGGGAGTAATGCTCCAGCTATCCAAGAAATAATCATTTGATAGGTATCTGATGATGATGCAGCAACACCAAATAAAATAGATTTTTGCCAATATACCCAATCATTACTTCCGGATTGAGCCATGTATTTAAATGATGAATACACGTTTGCGGTTACTTGTAAACTAGTTAATAAAATCATTAAAAGCCAAGGCAAAAATTTATCTTTATTTTTAGTCATCAAAATGCTAAATAACACTGAAGCTTGTCCTACTTCATAGGTTAATCCAAGAAGAACTGCAAGTCCTACTGTATTTGCCAAATGAAAAAATGTAATGGAGTGTAATGTTGATACAAACCCTACACATAAATATAGAATAGCAAAAGTTACAATAAGTCCCCAATAAAGCCCTTTATTTGTAATTTTTAAATTTTTTAAATTCATTATTATTTTTTATTTTTTGGGAGTAGTTTCATCTATTTTTTCTGCACCTTTTACAACCACAGTGGTATTTGATTTTAATTTTTCTACTGCATGTTGAACTGCAGAAGCTCTATCATTTGCTGAATGAACCTGTTCTTTTGCAAAACTTAATTCAAAATTAAGTTTTTTAATGCTATCTCTAGAATTATCATTAAGATTATTATATTTTGTTTCTAAAGAATCAATTATGTAGCTATATTTTTTTTCAGCTATAGATAATTGCATTTTTCTATTGCAGCTTTGCATGGTCTTAAAAAGAAATAAACACGCAAAAGCTAGTGTAAACCACTTAAGATTTTTAGTTAAAAATTGTTCTGGTGTTTGTGACATAGTATTTATTATATATATTTTGTGTAATATTTATATTATAAAAAAGGCTCAAGTTTTTAATTTGAGCCTTTAAATAAAATAAGATACTTTTATAATTTTTCTGTTTCTACCACTACAGCAGTGGATTCTTCTTTCTTTTCTTCTTTAGGTTCTTCTTTAGGTTCTAAATCAGATAAATAAAATCCTTGTTCTCCAGCTGCCCATTTTTCTTGTAGATATTGAACATTTTTTAATTGTTTTCTTGCATCTTCAACTTTTTGGCCAACAGTTGTCATTATTCTTGAATATTTATCTGCTTGTTTTTCAAATTCTTTTGCCAAGGCATAGCCTGTTCCACCCGGATTCATTAGCATATAGCCACAAAATTCAAGAGCTTGATAATCCAAACTTAATCCAGTTGTTTCATCGGTTTCTTTCATTGCTTTCTTTAGCTCTTCTTCCATTTTAATTACACCCATCCAACCTGTTTTTGTCCAAAACACATAGTTTTTAAGATAATCAAGTAAAAATAAAGATACATCATTTCTTTGAAAACTTCCAGGCTCACTTATTTCCCATTTTGTTTCAGCAAATTTTTTCATTGCTGCATCAAAATCTTCTTTAAATTTAACTACTTCTTCCGGAGAAGGTTTATTAACTATTCTTTCCTGTTCTTTTCCATCTTGTACAACAGTTAATTTTTGAGTTTCTTTTGCAGATTCGTTAGATATTTCCTTTTTTGTTTGTTTTTTCATACTTTATTTTTTATTTTTCAATTAAATAATCTTGTTCATATTTAATATGATATTGTTTAACTAAAGTTTTAAATTGTTCTTTATAATCTTCTAATTTATTGCCAGAACATTCAATTTCCTGAAGTTTTTCACTTTTTTTATCTATACATAAAATTGAAGCTCTTTTAATTATTAAATTTTTTGATTTATACATTTCATCTATGCAATTAGCATAAGCTCCCAACTGTAAAAAATATTTAATTTCTTTTATGCTATCTTTTTTTATTTTTCCATTGGAAGATTTAAAATCGGTTATGGAAAATCCAAAAAGCTTATCTTTATAAAAAATATCCAATTTTCCTCTATAAAATAAACTTGGTGAATAGATCGGTAATTCTATTGCCACCACATTATCATATAGATTAACATAATCTGAATAATAGAATTTATAAAATAATTCTAATCCTTCTTTTATTTTATCTTCTGGAATATTTTCTTCTCTTAATTGAATTATACTTTTTTCCTGAGTATATTTAAGAGCCTCTGCAATATTTTTTGTTTTAGAAAAGTTTTCTATAAAATTCTCCAGATAAACATGCATTGCTGAACCCCTATTAGCAGCATCGGACATTATTTTATCTACTTTTGCCTTTCCCATTGCCAAAACCCACTTATCATAATCTGGATCAGGAATTTCAGAACTAAGTATAGTTGTAACACTTGGAACAGTTATTTTATAAACACATTCAGGCAAATTATGAGATCCTTTTTGCCACTTTATATTTTCTTTATTAAATTTAAACCCCATGTTTTATAAACAAAAGAAAAAATGTCTGTTTTAGTTAAAAACAGAAAAAAATTTATATGTAAATATTGCAATAAAGAAATAGATCAATTAAATTATAATAAATGGCATGGAAATA
>Ga0335069_10016552_pt1 | contig 10280 bp, 9 predicted proteins | sample Lox_Sample_11_FD_206714 | JGI IMG/M metagenome (GOLD analysis project Ga0335069, IMG submission 206714) | Soil microbial communities from Loxahatchee National Wildlife Refuge, Florida, United States - Lox_Sample_1.1 | ecosystem: Environmental > Terrestrial > Soil > Wetlands | place: USA: Florida...
GTTCTCTGTGGTCTCGACCAACCAGATGCAGGCGCAGCAATTGGCGCAGTTCACGCTGCTGCCGTCGTTCCTGCTCTCCGGCTTCACGTTTCCGTTCCAGGGCATGCCGGTCTGGGCGCAATGGATCGGCGAAATGCTTCCCATGACCCATGCGATCCGCATCGTCCGAAGCCTGCTGCTGAAGGGCAACGGTTTTGCCGCCATCGCTCCAGAACTCTGGCCGATCGCGCTGGTCACCGTCGCCTCGATCGCGATGGCCGTCTGGTTCTACCGGGAAACGCTGGACTAGCCCCTGTGGGGACGCCTGTCGGTTTTCGGGTCGACGCACCGCGGCTTTTCGGTCACCTGTCTTCGATGACCATGACGATGTCCGAAAACCGCGAGACTGGGTGCGACGATGGCGCCATGATCGGCACCATGGATATGGACCGCACCGCCTGCTACCGCGCGATCTCGACCCGCGATGCACGTTTTGACGGGCGGCTGTTCATCGGCGTCAGGACCACCGGCATCTATTGCCGGCCGATCTGTCCCGCGCGCACGCCAAGACTTGAAAACGTCGCGTTCTTTGCGTCCGCCGCGGCGGCGCAGGAAGCAGGCTTTCGTCCCTGCCTGCGCTGCCGCCCGGAAGTCTCGCCGGACCTTGCGTTCTGGCGCGGCACCTCCAATACGGTGTCGCGCGCGCTCGCGCTGATCGAGGCTGGCGGGCTCGACGCGCACGACGTCGAAGGTCTTGCCAACCGGCTCGGCGTCGGCGCGCGCCAGCTGCGGCGGCTGTTCCGCCAGCATGTCGGAGCTTCGCCAATCACGGTCGCACAGACCCGCCGGGTGCTGCTTGCCAAGCAGCTGATCCACGAAAGCTCCTTGCCGATGGCGGAGGTGGCGCTCGCCGCGGGCTTTGGCAGCATCCGGCGCTTCAACGAGACCTTTCAAAAACTGTTCGGCCGCTCGCCGGCGACGCTCCGCCGCCATCGCGACAAGGCGAGAGGCGGCGGGGATGCGCTGTCGGTCCGCCTCCCCTACCGGCCGCCCTATGACTGGGAAGCGATGCTGTCGTTTTTGGCGCATCGCGCCATTCCCGGCGTCGAGGCGGTCGACGGGCACAGCTACCGGCGCACGATCGCGATCGGCGATCACGCCGGGACGATCTGCGTCGCGCCCGCGGACCGCAACCGGATCGACGTTACGATCCGCTTTCCCGACATGTCAGCGCTCGCCCAGATCATTGCGCGGGTGCGCCGCGTCTTCGATCTGGCGGCTGACCCTGACATGATCGGGGCACATCTTGCGGCCGATCCTGCGCTGGCGCCTCTGATCGCGGCGCGGCCGGGCCTGCGGGTGCCCGGCGCATGGGACGGTTTTGAGCTCGCGATACGCGCGATCTTTGGCCAGCAGATTACCGTCGCCGCGGCGACGAAGCTGCTGGGCAGGCTGGTCGAACTGCATGGCGTGCCGCTGCCGCCATCGCTGCGCGACGAAGGCCTCAGTCATCTCTTCCCGACGCCGTCGCGTGTTGCAAAACTCGATCCGGCAACCCTCGCCATGCCCGGCGCCCGCGCGCTCGCGGTGACATCGCTGGCAAAGGCGGTGTCCGCCGATCCCTGGATTTTCTCGCCGAGTGCCGATCTCGACGACGCCATCGCCAAATTGCGCGCGCTGCCGGGGATCGGCGAATGGACCGCACAATACATTGCCATGCGCGAGCTGCGCGAACCCGATGCTTTTCCGGCCGCCGATATCGGCCTGCTGCGCGCCATGACGGATGCGGATGGACGGCGCCCATCGCCCGCCGAATTGCTGGCCCGTGCGGAAAGCTGGCGGCCCTGGCGCGCCTATGCGGCGCTGCATCTCTGGGCCGCCGGCAGTCAGCCCCGCCTCGCAGCGGAGAAGGCCGATGAGCAACAGGCCGCCTGACACATTCGGCCTCGACCGACTGAAAACGCCGATCGGCGTCGCGCTGCTCGTGACCGACCGCGATGGCGTGCTGTGCGCGCTGGATTGGGAGGACCATGACGCGCGCATGCGGGCATTGCTGCGGCGACAACATGGGCCGGTCAGTCTGACCGAAGCGGCGGCGCCGCGCGCCACGAGGCAGGCGCTATCGGCCTATTTTGAGGGCGAACTCGCCCGCTTGAGCGACATTCCCTGGCGCGTCACCGGCACACCGTTCCAACGCAAGGTCTGGACCGCGTTGCCAGCGATTCCGCCGGGAAAGACCATGAGCTATGGCGCGCTGGCCGCGAGCCTTGGATCACCCCGCGCGATGCGGGCGGTCGGTCACGCCAACGGCGCCAATCCGATCAGCGTCGTGATCCCCTGCCACCGCCTGATCGGCGCCGACGGATCGCTGGTCAAATATGGGGGCGGGCTCGAGCGGAAGCGATGGCTGCTCGCACACGAAGGGATCATCGTCACATCCACGTCTGATACGTCCCGATCCGAAAAACGTTGAGTCCGGTAACCGCCAGACGGAAACTCCTGCGCCGGCTAGCGTCTGTCCATTCATCGCTCTGGAGAGACCACATGACTGATGACGAGATGCAGGATTTTGTCACGCGGTTCGCGGCGGCCTGGGCGGCGCGCGATGGCAACGCCTTTCTCGCGCTGTGGCATCCCGACGGGATGCTCTACACGCCGCTGGTCGGGCGACCGGTCAAGGGTAGCGAACTTGCCCGCCTGCTGGACGTGCAGAAGGAAGCCGCGCCCGATTTCGTCTGGCAACTTCTGGACTGGACTTCCCGCGGCGACGTCGTGATCGTCGAATGGCAGACCACGCGCAATGTGAACGGGGCGCGGTTGGACTGGCGCGGCGTCGACAAATTCCGCCTCAAGGACGGCAGGATCATCGAGGAGCGCGTCTACACCGACACCGCACCGCTGCGCGCCTTCCGCTCCGGCGAAACACTGGAGCCGATCACCCGGTTCTGACGGCGTCGATGTTCCTTACCTCTCCCCGTAAGAACGGGGAGAGGGAGCGCAGCGTCGTGTGGCGACGGCTCGCGCAAACTTCGTCGCTCTCATCCAAGCTCACGCTGCGGGCTGTTCGGCTTTTTCGTCGCTGGACAACAGATGCAACAGCGCGCTGCGGATGGCGGCCTGCCGCGTCGGCGCGCTGATCTGGGCGCCGAGGAGGTCGGTGACATAGAACACGTCGCGCGCGCGCTCGCCGAAAGTCGCGACATGGGCGGAGGCGATGTTGAGATTGAGCTTTGAGATCGCGGTGGTCAGCTCGTAGAGCAGGCCGGGCCGGTCGAGGCCGGAGACCTCGATCACCGTGTAGAGCTCCGACCACTGGTTGTTGATGGCGACTTCCGGCTCGACCACGAACGCCCGGACCTTGCCGCGACCTGCGGCGCGACGCGCCACCACCTCGGGCAGCCGCAACTTGCCTTCCAGCACCTGCTCGATCATCTCGCCGATCCGCTTGGCGCGCCGGCCCTCGTCCTCGTCGCGGTCGTATTCCCGCGAGATCGCGATGGTGTCGACCGCGCGGCCGTCGGTCGTGGTGTAGATCTGCGCATCGACGATGTTGGCGCCGGCCGAGGCGCAGGCGCCTGCAATGATCGACAGCAGCCATGGATGGTCCATCGCCAAAATGGTCAGCTCGGTGACGGCGCGCGCCTCGTCGAAGCCGACATTGATCGCGAGCTTGTGGCCGGCCTGCTCGCTTGATCGGATGAAGCGGGCCTGGCGGACTTTTCGCGGCAGCTCGACCTTGAGCCAATAGGCCGGATAGTGCCGCCCGACATAGGCGTCGATCTCCTCCACCGGCCACTCTGTAAAGGCCTGCCGAAACTCGGCCTGCGCCGCCGCGATGCGCTTGGCGCGGTTCACTTCCGAGAAGCCGCCGGTCAGCACCGGCTCGGTCTCATAATACAGCGTGCGCAACAGCTGCGCCTTCCAGCCGTTCCACACGCCGGGACCGACACCGCGGATGTCGGCGGTGGTCAGGATCGTCAAGAGCTTCATCTGCTCGACCGACTGCACGACGGCGGCGAAATTCTCGATGGTGCGGCGGTCCGACAGGTCGCGCGACTGCGCCACCGTCGACATCACCAGATGCTCCTCGATCAGCCAGGCCACCGTCTCGGTGTCGGCGGGCGAAAAGCCGAGCCGCGGGCAGAGCCGCCGCGCCACCTTGGCGCCGGCGATCGAATGGTCCTCGAGCCGCCCCTTGGCGATATCGTGCAGCAGCACGGCGATGTAGATCACCGCCCTGTGCTCCGGGCGGATCTTGCGCATCAGGTCGCTCGCCATCGCGAGCTCGTCGACGCCGCCGCGCTCGATGTCCTGCAGAAAACCGATGCACCGGAGCAGGTGCTCGTCGACGGTGTAGTGATGATACATGTTGAACTGCATCATCGACACGATCTTGCCGAACGAGCGGATGAAATGGCCGAGCACGCCTGTCTCGTTCATCCGCCGCAGCACGACCTCGGCGTCGTTCGAGGTCAGGATCTCCATGAACAGCCGGTTGGCCTCGGGATTCTCCCGCAGCTCCGTGTTGACGAGTTTCAGCGAGCGCGTGACCATGCGCATCGCATCCGGGTGGAAGGCGAGATTGTTCTTCTGGGCGAGGCGAAAGATCCGGATCAGGTTGACCGGATCGTGCTTGAACACCTCGGGATCTCCGAGATTGATGCGGTTGTTGTCGACGATGAAGTCGTCGCTCTCCGGCACTCGCCGCCGATTCATGCCGGGACGCAGCCGCGCCATCATGCGGCTCAGCACCGGCACCGGCTTGGCCTGCTGGTCCTCGAGCTTGGCGCACAGGATCGCGGTGAGATCGCCGACATCCTTGGCGACCAGAAAATAGTGCTTCATGAAGCGCTCGACATCCTGCATGCCGGGATGGCTGGTGTAGCCGAGCCGGACCGCGATCTCGCGCTGCAGGTCGAAGGACAGCCGCTCCTCGGCCCGTCCGCTCAGGAAATGCAGGTTGCAGCGCACCGACCACAGGAAGTCGGCGCAACGGCGGAAGGTGCGGTACTCCCGCGCGTCAAACACGCCACGCTCGACCAGCTCATCGGTCTCGCGCACGCGATAGACATATTTTGCGATCCAGAACAGCGTATGCAGGTCGCGCAGGCCGCCCTTGCCGTCCTTGACGTTGGGCTCGACCAGATAGCGCGACTGCCCGGCGCGGCGATGCCGCTCCTCGCGCTCCGCAAGTTTCGCCGTGACGAACTCCGCCGCGGTGCCCTGCACGACCTCCCTGTCGAACCGGTCGACCAGTTCGTCATAGAGCGGCCGGTCGCCGGTCAGAAACCGCATCTCCAGGATCGCGGTGCGGATGGTCATGTCGCCGCGCGCCTGGCGGATCGATTCGTCGACCGAGCGGGTGGCATGGCCGACCTTCAGCCCCATGTCCCACAGGCAGTACAGGATGGCTTCGGCGACCTGCTCGCCCCAGGCGGTCTGCTTGTAGGGCAGGATGAACAACAGGTCGATGTCGGATTCCGGCGCCATCAGGCCGCGGCCATAGCCGCCGGTCGCGACTACTGCCATGCGCTCGGCGCCGGACGGGATCGGCGTCCGATAAAGATGCTGCGTCGCCGCCGTGTAGAGGATGCGGATGATCTCGTCCTGCACCAGGCAGAGCCGCTCGGCGCAGCGCCGGCCATGGCGGTCCTTCAACAGCAGCTTTTGCGCGGCGTCGCGGGCGGCGCTGAGCTCCGCCTTCATCAGCTGCGCGACTGCGGTGCGAAAAACATCGTCGCGCCCGGCATGCTCCGTCGCGAGCGCCTCGACCGCGGCCGCAATCCGCGCACTGTCAAAACGGGTCTCGGTATCGGGACGGGGCTCTTTGACGACGGTGTCCATGAGGTCTTCGGATATCAGGCGGGGGCTCTTGCTGTCACGGTTGTTTCTCGGGGAAGAGAGCACGTCCATGCTGAATTTAATGTGCTTTCGGCAATGCCGTTCTCGCTGAAATGGTCCGCAGGATGCGGATTTTCTCGGGGTTGCGGCTCTAAACTATTGAGATACAGAAAGCTTTTCAAGCGGCGCAATGGAGGTGGACCGATGCTCAGGGCTGCGCGATGGATTTTTGCGGCACTCACACTGATCTGGCTCGGGCCCGGCGCCAAGGCCGCCGAGGCCTTGAGCGAAATCCGCATCGACTGGGCGACCTACAACCCGGTCTCCATGGTGCTGAAGCAGCGCGGATTGCTCGAGAAGGAATTTTCCAAGGACGGTATCTCGATCGTCTGGGTGCAGTCGGCGGGGTCCAACAAGGCGCTGGAATTCCTCAACGCCGGGTCGATCGATTTCGGCTCGACCGCCGGCTCGGCAGCGCTGGTCGCAAAAATCAACGGCAACCCGATCAAGTCGATCTATGTCTATTCGCGGCCCGAATGGACCGCACTGGTCACCGGCAAGGACTCAAAGATCACGAGCATCGCGGATCTCAAGGGCAAGCGCGTCGCGGTGACGCGCGGCACCGATCCGCACATCTTCCTGGTCCGCGCGCTGCTCGGCGCGGGCCTGTCCGAGAAGGACATCACGCCGGTGCTGCTGCAGCATGCCGATGGCAAGACCGCGCTGATCCGCGGCGACGTCGATGCCTGGGCGGGGCTCGATCCGATGATGGCGCAGGCCGAGATCGAGGACGGCGCAAAGCTGTTCTATCGCAAGGCCGACGCCAACACCTGGGGCATCCTGAACGTTCGCGAGGCGTTTCTGGAGGACCATCCCGACATCGTCCGCCGCGTGCTGGCGACCTACGAGGAGGCGCGCAAATATTCGCTCGCCAATTACGACGAGCTGAAGAAGGTGTTCATCGGCGTGACAAAGCTGCCGGAGAACGTCGTCGACAAGCAGCTCAAGGAGCGCACCGAGCTGACCCACAGCCGGATCGGCGCGCCGCAGCGCGAGTCGATCCTCGCCGCGGGGCAGGCGCTGCAGCAGGCCGGCGTGATCGACGCCAAGGTCGACGTGAAGGCGGCGGTGGATTCGCTGATCGACGACCAGGTCCCGCTGCCGGTGAACTAGCCGCCTTGCATTCCCGCGACGAGAAGCGTCTAGCTCATGGTCATGACCGTTGACCTGCCGGCCCTTGAACGGAGCGATGCAATAGCGGCGGCGCCAGCATCGCGGGCGCGGCTCGTCCGCTACGCGCGTCCGGCGCTCGGCCTCGTGCTGCCGCTCATGCTCGCGCTCGGCTGGGAGGCGGTGGTCTATTTCGGCTGGTCCAATGGCCGACTGGTGCCGCCGCCGTCGAAGGTGATTGCGACCATCGTCGACCTCGCGCGCAGCGGCGAACTCTCGCGTCACATCCTGGCGACGCTGTCGCGGGTCGCCGCCGGCTTTGCGTTCGGCGTCGTCGCCGGCACCCTGTTGGGTGCGATCTCCGGCTACTGGGTTTTGGCGCGGCAGCTGCTGGATCCGACCATCCAGGCGCTTCGCGCGATTCCCTCGATTGCCTGGGTGCCGCTGTTCATCCTCTGGCTCGGCATTTTCGAAACCTCGAAAGTCGCGCTGATCGCAGTCGGCGTGTTCTTTCCGGTCTATCTCGGCGTGATGGGCGCGATTCTGGCGGTCGACCGCAAGATCGTCGAGGTCGGCCGCATCTTCCGCCTTGCGGGGCCGGCGATGATCCGGCGCATTCTGCTGCCCGCCGTACTGCCGGCCTATGTGGTGGCATTGCGGGTCGGTCTCGGCCTCGGCTGGATGTTCGTGGTCGCCGCCGAGTTCATGGGCGCGTCCGAAGGGCTCGGCTATCTCCTGATCGACGGCCAGCAGCTCGGCAAGCCGGCGCAGATCGTGGCCGCGATCGTGATCTTCGCCATCCTCGGCAAGACCACCGACTGGCTGATCGAGATCGCAAGCGTGCCGCTCTTGCGCTGGCAGGACGTATTCGCGCCTGCGGGTGGAAGAAGCTGATGCTCGCACTCAATGGCGTCAGCAAGACCTATCCGAACGGCGTGCATGCGCTGGAGCGGTTTTCCGCCGAGATCAGGCTCGGCGAGATCGTCGCCATCATCGGCGGCTCCGGGTCCGGCAAGTCGACGTTGCTGCGCGCCGTTGCCGGCCTCGATCCCGCCACGTCGGGTGCGGTGACGTTCGACGGCCGTACGGTGACGGCGCCGCACGAAAAGATCGGCATCATTGTTCAGGAGCCTCGGCTGCTGCCCTGGCTCTCGGTCGCCGACAATATCGGCTTTGGCCTGTCCGACCTGGCCGCCGCCGAGCGCCGCGCGCGCGTCGTCCGCGCACTCGACCGCGTCGCGCTGGCCGACAAGGCGCGCGCCTGGCCGCGCGAGCTCTCCGGCGGGCAGGCGCAGCGCGTGGCGATTGCGCGGGCGCTGGTGCCGCAACCGGAAGTGCTGCTGCTCGATGAACCGTTCTCCGCGCTCGATGCCTTTACGCGGACCGACCTGCAGGACCATCTGCTCGATCTCTGGGCCGATACGCGACCGACGCTGGTGCTAGTGACGCATGACGTCGACGAGGCCGTGGTGCTGGCCGACCGCGTGCTGGTGATGCGGCCGCGGCCGGGCCGGCTGTTTGCCGATGTCGCCATCAACCTGGCGCGGCCGCGGGACCGCAAGTCGCACCTGTTCGACCAGGTCAAGCGCCGCGTGCTGACCGCGCTGGACCGCTCGCTCGACCGGAACCTGATGGAGGCGCAGGCCGGTTCAAGCGCCGGCGAGGCGATGTGGTGGTGACAGAAGGGCGGCAAACCGCTACATGCTGCGGCCAAGAATAGGGAGAGAACAGCAATGGATGCCGTGGAATTGCGCGCCATGCAGGCGCCCATCAAGGACCGCTACAAGACCGACCCGTCGGCCGCCTTGATCACGTTGAAGGCCAAGGGGTCGATCGACAATGAGAACATCGCCTGCAAGGTCGAGACCGGCCGGGCGCTCGCGATGGCCGGCCTGCATCCGGCGACCGGCGGTTCCGGGCTCGAACTCTGCTCCGGCGACATGCTGCTCGAGGCGCTGGTGGCCTGCGCCGGCGTCACGCTGAAATCTGTTGCGACGGCGATCGAGGTGCCGCTGAAGAGTGGCCGCGTCATCGCCGAGGGCGATCTCGATTTTCGCGGCACGCTCGGCGTCGACAAGGAGGCGCCGGTCGGCTTTGCCGAGATCCGCGTCCGCTTCGAGGTCGAGACAGACGCCCCGCAGGACAAGCTCGATCTCTTGAAGAAGCTCACCGAGCGCTATTGCGTGGTCTACCAGACCATCAAGAACGGCCCGAAGGTTTCTGTGTCGATGAAGCGGGTGTGACTCTCTCCGCTCCCCTCCCCCTTGCGGGGAGGGGTCGGGGGTGGGGGTCCCCGGATTCAGCTCGTCGTGTGGTACCCCCCTCCCCAACCCTCCCCCGCAAGGGGGGAGGGAGCCCACCGCACGTGTTGCGCCAGAATGCCCTCCGATATTGCCTTCCTCCTCCCGCTCGTCCTGCGCATGGCGGTGGCCGCGTTCTTCGTGGTGACGGCGTCGTTCATCACCGAGCGCTCGGGACCGGTGATCGGCGCGCTGATCGCGACCCTGCCGATCTCGGCGGGGCCGACTTACGTCTTCCTCGCGCTCGATCACAACGCGGCCTTCATTGCCGAGGGAGCGCTGGCGAGCCTGCCGACCAACGCGGCCACGCTCTTCCTCGGCCTCACCTACGTTCTGCTCGCGCAGCGCCACGGCGTGCTGACGAGCTGGGGCGCGGCCGCCATCGTGTGGCTCGCGCTCGCGTCGCTGGCGCGCCTGGTGCACTGGTCGCTGGCCGCCGGCCTCTTCATCAACGTGATTGCTTTTGCGATCTGCATTGCGGCGCAGGCGCGCTACCGACATGCAAAAATGCCGCCGATCGCGCGCCGCTGGTACGACGTGCCGCTGCGCGCCTCGCTGGTGGCGATGCTGGTCGCGACCGTCGTCAGCCTGTCAGGCTGGGCGGGTCCTGCCATCTCCGGCATTCTGGCGCTGTTTCCGATCGTGTTCTCCAGCATGATGCTGATCCTGCATCCGCGCATCGGCGGACCGGCGACGGCCGCCGTGATCGCCAACAGCGCCTGGGGCCTGATGGGCCTCGGCATCGCGATCGCCGTGCTGCATGTCGCCGCGCTGCAGCTTGGCTCAGCGGCCGGCCTGAGCCTTGCGCTGATGGTCTGTGTGGCCTGGAATTTTTCGCTGTGGTGGATCGGCCGGATGCGGGCTAACCCAACTTTCTCAACTGGCGCGGCAAAAGGGGAGTTTTCAGGAATTTTTCGGTCGAAAGGCGAGTCGGATCAATGGGTGGGTTTCCGGAATCGCGTGTAGTGGAGACCAAGTCCCTTTTGGGCC
>Ga0335069_10016553_pt1 | contig 10280 bp, 12 predicted proteins | sample Lox_Sample_11_FD_206714 | JGI IMG/M metagenome (GOLD analysis project Ga0335069, IMG submission 206714) | Soil microbial communities from Loxahatchee National Wildlife Refuge, Florida, United States - Lox_Sample_1.1 | ecosystem: Environmental > Terrestrial > Soil > Wetlands | place: USA...
CACTGAGGACGGAGCGACGTGAACCTCGGCGACCACCTCGGCCACGAGCACCGCGATGGGTCCGACCCGTTCATCGGGTACCGTGCGTGGATGGTGCGTATCAAGCATGGAGACGCTACGCTCGTGTCGTTGGTTATGAACGCGGCGTGGCTCAAGGGACTTCCCACGCTGGCTGAGTGCAACTGCCCGCTGCTGACGCACTCGTGCGGGTTGTATGCGTGGAACGCTACCTTCCAAGCGTTGGCGATCATGGGGACCACCACCTTCCAACAGTGGAGAGCGATCAACGCTGGACCGATCGCAGTAGGAGAGGCACGGTTGTGGGGGGATGTCGACGTTCACGAGTACGGTTTTCGTGCGACGATCGGCCAACCCTCCGCGTTGTACGTTCCGCGGTTGGAGCGCGACAACGTCGCAATCGAGTTAGCCGCGCACCAGTACGGGATTCCTCTCGTGGATCCGTGGAAGGCGCGCAGCTCTGTCGATATCGTGAAGGGAACGCATGTCGCCTTCTAGCTCTAGTGCGACGCCACGGAAGCGGAAGAAGCGCAAGCTCCCAAAGATCGTGTCGGCCTCCGAGGCGACCTCGCTCTTCAGCGCGGTGGACGACGGCAGCGACGTCGGGATCCGCAACCGGCTGATCCTCGAGTTCATGTACCGCGCGGGCCTGCGCGTCAGCGAGGTCGTCGCGCTCACACCGCGGCAGGTCCACGCCGAGGGCGTGATCGACATCTTCGACGCGAAGGGCGGCGACGGCACGGCGTACTTCGATGCGGACCGAGTCATTCCATTGCTCGAGCGGTGGATGCGGATCCGCAGCGAGTGGGCCAACGGCAGCAAGCTGCTGTTCGTCCGACCGGACGGGAAGCCCGTGTCGGTGCGCTACATCCAGCGGCTGGTGAAGAAGACGAAGGACGACGCCGGGATCGTCGGGATCTGCACGCCGCACGTCCTCCGCCACACGTTTGCGACCGAGCTCCTCGAGGAGGGGCTATCGATCGTCGAAGTGCAGAAGGCGATGCGCCACGCGAACCTCGCCACAACCGAGGTGTACCTGCACGTGCGCGACAACGCCCTGCGGTCCAAGATCTCCCAGCGCTCGAAGGGAGGTGAGTAGATGCTGAAGTGGTTCAAGAACGCGAAGGTGCGCCTGTTCGGCCGGGCCGTCGTCGCGGGCGCCGCTGTCATCGGCACGTCGTACCTGAACACGGGCACGGTGACGCGCGCCGTCGTGGTCGGTGGGATCCTCGTCTTCGCCGAGGTGTTCACCCCGCTGAATCAGATCGTCGGCTACTTCAAGGCCGCGTAACCGAGGGGCGGGGTTTCGGCCCCGCCCTATCCAACAGGAGGAAGCCGTGATAGGATATGGAAATGGGTACGCGGACACGTCCGACGGGTAGGCTGAAGCTGCCAGGAGGGCGTCGGACACTTTTCGTGAAGTGGGTCCTACTGAACGCGGCCGCCATCGTCTTCTTCGTGCTCGGCGGACTCACCTACATGAGCCACATCACCGGAGCAGCGCGGGTAGCGATCCCGGTGATCCTCGTGCTGTTCGCCATCGGCACCGTGTACGGCGGCCGCCTGTGCTGGCGCGCGCATGACTGCTTCTGGGAGGACGGCACACTGAAGTCGCGCGTCGCCGCCAACAAGATTCTGCACGACGCCAAGTGGCTTGACTGGTACGCGTACCGCAGTCAGGTGGCCGGACTGTGCGCGACCATCCTTGGCTTCTATGTGATCATCGAGCACCAACAGTCCGGTGCCTCGTCGCAGCGACTGGCAGGAGGAGCCGTCGCACTGCTCGGTTCGTTCGTGGGCGTGCTTTGCTCCATGGTCCTGCTCCAGACGCATCGCTGGCTGGAACACGACCTGGGGCATGACGAGTGAAACGCCCGTTCATCGTCGTCGTCGACACGCTGTGCTGTCTGCTGATCTTCTTCATGCTGACGGTGCCGACGCCCAAGACGCCTAAGCGAATCGACACGCTTGGACTGTACGCCGTCGTCGCCACGTGGCCGAACGGCTCTAACGACGACGTCGACCTCTACCTTCGCGATCCTGCCGGCACCGTCTGCTTCTTCCGCGCGCAAAGCGCCGGACTGATGCATCTCGAGCAGGATGACCTCGGCACCGGCACGACGAACACGTACACTCTCCCGTCCGGCAAGGTCGTCCGCTTCACGCAAAACCAGGAGCGGATTCTGGTGCAGGGAATCGTCGCCGGAGAGTACGTCGTCAACGTGCACATGTACGAGAAGCGCGACCGGGGACCGATCCCCGTCACCGTGCAGCTCTGGGAGCTGCGTGGAGAGAACCGCGTGGTCATCACGCGGGTCGTGACGCTCTCGAGCGCGGGACAGGTCGACACGCCTTTCCGCTTCACGCTAACAGCGGGAGGCGACGTTTCCAGCACGAGTACGGTTCCGCTCGACGTCGTGAACGCGGGGAACTCGTGAGCCCGCTCTTCTTCGGAATGCTCGCGGTGGCGACCCTGGTGCTGTGGCTCCTCGCCTCGGCGGAGGGCGCGTGGTACTGGAAGGTCCTGGCGACCTTGGCCGGGATCGCCGTGATCTTCGGCTCGATCCACGCGACAGGCACCGGGCGTGGATGGCCGACGACGGATCCGTTCCCGAAGAACGCGATCCTCCAGTGGTGCGTGATTCGCACCCCGTCCGTCGGCGGCGACCCGGGCGCGGTCACGCTGTGGGCGACGCCGATCAACGCCAGCCGCGGGTGGCCGGGCGCGTACGACCCGACGCCCGGAACGCCGCGCGCGTACCAGCTCCCCTACGACGAGGTCCTCGCCGCCGAGTGCTTCCAAGCGAACAAGGCGATCGCGCAGGAGGCAGCGCAGGGCCAGTCGAGTCAGATCGCCGTGAAGAAGGGCAAGCGCACCGGAACGTCGGGTGAGCCTGGACGCCTCCGCATGTACAAGCTCCCACCGCCACGCGAACCCAGGAAGGGAACACCGTGAAGAAGATCATCGCGTACGCAGCTCTCGTCCTCGCCGTTGTCGTCCTGATCACCGCGGCGAGCTGGGCACTGACCGCGCCGCCGCGCGCTAAGAAGGCGACGGTCAGCACGTGTACCTCCGTCGAGGGCGCGACTCAGACGTACTTCTCAGCGCAGCAGATCCCGGTGACGCCGCTGTCAGCGACCCAGTGCCAGACGGCCGTTAGCGCGCTCGCCCTCGGGACGGCGCTCGTCACCGTCCGCGAGTGCCTCGCCGTCTCGTACCTGTACAAGGGGACGCGCGCGCAGGTCCTTCAGTCCACGCCGATCAAGTGTCCCTAGGAGGAACCGTGAACGACGAGGTCAAGCGGATCAAGCGGATCGCCACCGGCATCGCCACACTGACGGCGCCGGTGTCGATCGTGTACCTGCTCAACCAGGGCTGGTCGCTCGTCGCAGCGGTTGCCGCGGCTCTGTTCATCATCGGCGCGTTCCGTGGCGCGCTCGACATCGTCCTCAAGCGGACGCTCCCGAAGACGGACCTCTTCAACGCGGGCACCGACGCTCGAGCGGAGGACGAGCTGGGCCGGAGGCGGCTGTGGTTCTGGGCGCGGCTGTTCCGGCTGGTCGGCATCTACGCCGCGCTCGTGACGGTGGCTTGGATCTTCCACGGCGGATCGTGGACGCACGAGTTCACGCACCTACTGTCGTCGCTGCTGACCGCGCTGTCGCACAACTGGAAGCAGCTCGTGATCCTGCCCCTCCTGTTCTTCTTCAACTTCGCGATCCTCTTTGGTCCGCTCATGTTCATGGGCATCTCGCAGATCCGCGGGTTCGAGCCGGGCGACGCCGACTGGGGCGTGAAGCTCGAAGACGTGCGCGGCCAGGCGGACGCCAAGGAGGAGGTCCGCAAGGTCATCACGCTCTGGCAGTCCGGTGAGCAGTACGTGAAGGGTGGCGGCAAGCGGGAGCGCGGCATCCTCTTCCTCGGCCCGCCCGGTGTCGGCAAGACGATGCTGGCCAAGGCGATCGCCACCGGGTTCAACTGTCCGATCGTCACGATCCCCGGCTCCGGCTTCGCCCAGACCTTCATCGGGATGGACGTCGTGATCGTCCGCTACATGGCGTGGAAGGCGAAGCGCCTCGCTGCGAAGTGGGGCGGGCAGTGTATCGTCTTCATCGACGAGATCGACGCGGTCGGCATGCGCCGCGCGTCGCTCGGGAGCGGCGGGAACACGCAGACGCAGATGCCGGGAGGCATGTTCGGCGGCATGATGGGCGGGATGGCGATCAACCAGCTGCTCGTCGTCATGGACGGGATCGACAACCCGCCGTTCCTCAAGCGGTTCGTCGGGAGCAAGGTCAACACCTGGCTGGACGCGCTGTACATCATCCCGCGGCGCGTCGGCCGCGCGAAGCTGCGACTGCCGGCGGCGAAGCCCACCGGCAACGAGATCTACTTCGTCGGTGCGACCAACGTTCCGCTCGAGGCGCTCGACCCAGCGCTCACGCGGCCGGGCCGCATGGGCCGGCACATCCACTTCCGCACGCCGACGAAGAAGGATCGCCTCGACGTGTTCGATCTCTACCTCGGCAAGGTCAGCCACGCCTCCGATCTCGACTCGAGCGAGGCGCGAGACGAGCTCGCTCGCGTGACGGACGGCTACTCGCCGGCGGAGATCGAGCAGGCTTGCTCCCTAGCGCTGTCGTACGCGACGCACGACGGACGTGCCGAGTTCGACCGCAAGGACATCCTCGAGGCGATGGTCACGCTCGAGGCTGGCACCGCGGTGGGCTGGGGCTACGAGTCCGAGCACGAGGAGTTCAGCACCGCGGTTCACGAGGCCGGTCACGCCGTGTGCGGCCACGTGTTCATGGACGACTACGAGTCGACGCGGCTCACGATCCGGAAGCGCGGCAACTCGGGCGGGCACCACAAGATGACGCAGCAGATCGAGAAGACGTTCAGCACGCGGGACGAGCTCTTCGCCAAGCTCATCTGGGGGCTAGGCGCGTACGCGGCCGAGGTCGTCTTCTTCGGCGACAACACGATGGGCGTCGGCGGCGACCTCGGGAGCGCGTCAGCGCTGGCCGGGACGATGGTCGGACGGTGGGGCATGGCTCCGCGGCATACCCATCTCGACAAGGCCGCGCTCGAGCGGATCGGGAAGCGGCTCCTCGCTGCGGCGGGCCCGACTGACATCAAGCTCCCGAAGGAGAAGTACACGGACGAGGCCGTGATCATGGGGCACGCCTTCATGGTCGCGTACAACTTCGTCTACGCGAACAAGGACGCGGTCGGCGGGATCAGCAACCGGCTCGTCGCCGAGAAGGACATCTACGGGGACGACCTCATGAAGCTGCTCGTCGACTCGAACCTCACCGTGCCCGTCGAGGCCGACTTCATCTGGCCGTCCGAGTTGGTGGAACGCTACCCGGACAAGGCGTAGGGCCGGCTGCGCGGGGTGGAACCCAGAGCGGTCACGAGATGGGACGAGACGAAGGGATCTGAGGCATGATCGAGCGCATTGAAGCACCAGCAGACCCGATCTGGCCGGGCACGGCGTACACGGTGACCGGCTACTTCGGCTACGACGACCAGCCGGCTAGCAAGGCCGACGCGGCCTATGCGATCGAGGCTGCGTACGACAAGGACGACAACTGGCTCGGCGACACGATCTTCACGATCTTCACCTTCCGGCCAGCCGCTCCAACTCTGCCTCAATCCTAGCGCGCTTGACGATCTCCGCAGTCGGCGCGACGCCTCGCTGCCGCGTGGCCTCGATCCGCTTCTCCTCGTAGAGGTCCGTCAGCCGCTTGGCAATCTCCTTCGCCCGGCCCGTCGGATCGCCCTCGCGCCAGAGCTGCTGCCGCTCCACAGACAGCTGCTCGATCTGCTCTTCGACCGTCACCGGAGCCGCGCCTTGCGCCGCACCTTGGCGAGCTTCTCTTCGTACGACCCCACGTTACTTATCCTACCGGGGATCTCCACCACCTTGCTAACAGCTCCGGTCGCGTTCCTCTCCTCGAGCGACGCGGGCGGCACTTCCGCCGACGCAAAGTCCTTGGCCTCCTGCGGCGACCACTCGAACTTGTAGTTGTCCTTCACCTCCCGCATGCCGATCTTGCGGTAGAACGCAGACGAGCTGTCCGAGAGTGAGATCAACGACACGCCCTGGTCCTTAGCCGCCGCGCGGGCCGCCACATCGCGCATGAGGGCCGTTCCCGAACCGGGCTTGGCCGACGCCAGGTGCTCCACTAGGAGGCTGCCGTCGAACTCCCTCGTGGAGCTGATCCCCTCGAGCGTTCCGTCCGGCGCTCGAATGACGCGCACGTCCCTGCCCTGCATCATCGATGAGGCTGCCTTGCGAGCTTCCATGCGCGCGTCATTCGACGGCCACGTCGTAGCCTCAACCAGCTTGTCCACTTCATTCGCATCTGAAATGGCCTCCACCGCGCGTGCTGCCGTGGGTTCAGCGCCAGGCACGATCAGGCGCAGCTCCACGTCGGGTACGCTCATCGGCGTATCGGCGGTGATCTTGTTGATCTTCGTGACTTCGAACTTCGATCCGCGAGGCAGCACGTACTCGTAGTTGCTCAAGCCTCCCGGGCCGATCTTGGCTTCGAGGTCCGGGTTCGCGCGCAGCCACGCCCCTCGGGCGTTGGCCGGGACATCGATCTTGATGATGCCGCCGATCGAGCCGGTTTCGCTGTTCGCGTAGTCGTACGCCGTATCGATCTCGGTCGAGGTCGACGTGTAGCCCAGGTCGGTGAAGGTGTCGCCGACCATGGTTCCGTCCGGGAACATACCCCTCAGATCCTGCACGCCGCGGAACACGGTCATGTCGAGGTTCTTTCCGGCCTCCGGCGCCTTCTCCATCGCACTGTCGATCCCTTGAATCCAGGTGTCGATCGCTGCTCGGTTGGCGTGCCACTCCGGCGGTCGCTTCTCTCCCGGCCGCGGCTCGGTCTTGCCGTCGATGCGCCCGTCCCTGAGCCAGTTGTTCAGGAGCTTGAATCCACGCATGGACCGGTACGCCTGCAGGCCTCCCAGCTCGTTCGGTGTGAGGTTGGCGCCCCAGTCGGCGTACTGCGCATCGAGGTGATCGGTGGCCGCCCCGTCAGTGATCGTCTCCTCGCCGCTGCTTGCGGCCGGGTCGCTGACGTCGGGCATGATGCTCGCGGGCATGTCCGGTCCCGTCGCACCGCCCGTGAACGGCTCGTCCGGCGGCAGCCACGGGTCGCCGTTCTCGTCCTGAAGCACCGGCACCATCTCGCACCGGCAGTTCGGATGCCACGGCGGCAGGTCATCGTCCATCGAGTGCACCTCGGCGGCGGCGTCCACGCACTCGTCGCAGGGCTCTTCCGACTCGATTCCGATGCTGGGACCCTCGGCGATCGTCGACTCGAACTGCGTGATGCCGTTCGCCTTGTACGCCGCCGCGGACGTGGACGACCACACTGTCGCCGTCTCGGTGCGGGCGATCCGGTCCACCTGATACGCGCGCATCCCCGGCCACTGCTCGTTGATCGCCCTCTTCACCTCGCCCAGCGTCTTCGGGTTCGCCGGGTTGGTCGCGTCGGTGATGATCTTCGAGAGGGAGTCGACGTGGTTGCCGTACATGTTCTGGATGATCTTGGAGCCGCGCACACTGAAGTGGTCGGCGGCGAACTCGCGCGGGCTGGCAAACGCCCAGGTGCGGTTCAGCCCGAGGTGCTCGAGCGCGGTCTGCCCGGCGACCACCGCGGTGTCAGCGGTGAGCCCGAGGTACACCTGGACGCCGCCCTGCACGAGGGCCGCGTCGTTCACGCCGTGGGTCAGCCGCTTCTTCATCTCCTCGGCGTTCGGGGAGCCGGGCGCTGCCGCCTTCTCTGTCTTCCACGACGATTGAGCCCACTGGATCGTCGAGTCGATGTTCGGCGCAAGCGCGCGTGCGTACGCGTCACTCAACGGAGTGAGGTGCTTGTTCCACACGGCTTCCTGCGCGACCTTCTTCTCGATCGCGCGTGGCACCGTGTGACGCGCCGCCAACTTGATCTGGTTCAGCTCGCGGATGAGGTACTTGACGTGCTGGCGGTGTTCGCGCGCAGCCTCGGCGACTGCGGCCGAGGTCACGTCTTGGCTGCGCGTGCCGCGCGCTCGGCGCGGCGAGCGAGCTGGTCTTCCTCGGCGGAGCGCTCGAGCACGTCCTGGGTCATGCGGCTCTGCTCCGCGAGCTCCTTGAGGTCCTTCGTGATCGCGGCGAGCGCGGCATCGCGGCGGCCCTCACGATCGTTGTGCAGTAGCCCGCCGGTTCCAACACCGGGTGCTCCAGGCGCTCCGGCCTGGCCTGCCGAGACGCCGGGCAACTCGCTGAACAGCATGTCGTTCTTCGGCGACTCGATTTCGTCCTCCGTGGAGAGAGGATCGTTGGTGTTGGGATCGAGGGTTTGATCCTCTTGCATCTGCGGCGTTCCGTCCGGGTTCAGCAACGGCTGGCCATCGGGCCCGATCGCGGGCGTCTTCTTCTTCTCCATCAGAGGCTCCAGCTTGATCTTGGCGCGCGCCTCGCGGAGGGTGATCATGTTCGAGTGGAACGCGATCGCGGCGAGGTCGAGCTCCTCGCGGTCGGTGCCCAGGTCGAGGTCGTCCATCTCGAGCTTCCACGGGAGGAGCTCCGGCTCGTTCCCGAGGAACTTGGAGTACTCGATCTCGATGAAGCGGTTCAGGCGGTTGTTCAGCAGCTCCTGCCCCGGGGCGACGACCGCCTCCTTGTAGATGCGGCTCGCCTCCGGCACGATGTTTCCGCCCAGGCTCCCGACGTCGGCGTTGGCGATGCGCTCGCCCGGGACGCGGTGCGACACCATGATCGCCTTGTCGGCGCGCTCGGAGAGCTTCTCGAACGAGCCCTCCAGCCGGTTGTCCGTCAGCTTCTGGAAGTTGATCGTGCCCGGGCCCGTGATCGGGATCAGCAGGTTGCGGTACGGCTGGCGGAGGTCCACCTGGAACGAGCGGCGGAGGTCCTCCTCGAGGTCCGGGTCGTCGGCGAGGTTGGTGAGGATGATCGCCCACCGCGGCTCACGCCGGTTGGAGAAGAAGAAGAGGTTGTCGTCTCGCGCGGCAAGTGCGAGCGTGATCCAGCCGATGCTGGAGATGTAGCCCGGAATGCCGTACCAATCTGACCGGCGACTCGGACGACGGATCACGAGGAGGTCGTTCGCCGGGTTGCTCGGCTTCTTGCTCACGGTGATCGCGCCGGTGGTGGCGTCGACCATGACCTCCTTGCCGTTCCGGAGTGGAGCGCCCCAGCGGCGGAACCACACCTTGCGCGAGTCGCGGATCTGGCAGAGGCGCCAGCCGTCGCGATGCGCGCGGACCGTGTGCGCCGGGACGTGGTACAGCCGCTTGGCGATCGCGGACGGGTCGCGTGCGATCTCGATGAGGCCCCAGCCCGTCGTCTCGATGTCGAGCTCCGTTGCCCAGATGACCTCGCGCATGTCGAGCTCCTCGTCGAAGGAGAGCGACTCGAACCAGTCGTTCAGCTCGTCCTTATACGTCTCGTCCGCGTGGTCCGCGTCGCGCGGAACCCACTCCCAGCCCTTCCCGACGATGTCCATCGTCTTCTGCTCGAGCGCGGCCGAGTGCACCGGGTGCATCTCGGCGAGGTACACGAGCTGCTCGAGTCGATAGGGCGGCTCCTGTAGGCCCGAGCCCATCTGCCCGGCGAACGGGTTCTCCGGAAGCTGCGACGAAGCGTACTCCCCGACGGGATCACCCTGTTCGTCGAGGAACAGCATCTTGAGGACGCGTCCTTCCTTTGCAGCCTGAGCCTGCGACTGCTTGACCGCCTTCGTGACGCGCTCGCGCGGTGGGCGCTTCGGGGTTTCAGCCATCAGACTTATCGTACCGCGACACCAGCTGATCCGGCAGGATTCGAACCCGCGCTCCGCGGGCAACAACCGCGGGTGCTACCGCTACACTACGGATCAGTCCAGGCGGAGGGACTCGAACCCCCGACCCCTCGCTCCCAAAGCGAGTGCGCTACCAACTGCGCCACACCTGGAGGGAAGTTGCGGGGCCAGGATTCGAACCTGGACCTCAGGGTTCAGAGCCCTGCCGCCTACCGTTAGCAAACCCCGCAGCGCGTTCAGCAGCCCGAGGGCTGCTGGTGATTCGGCTGTGGCTGCTGGTAGTGGCAGTTCATCTCGAAGATCGTACCACAGAACTGGTGCGTGGTCCCTCGAGTGGGCTTCTCTGGGACTGACCCCTCGTGGGGCGCGTTACCACGTGGACGTGCGGAGGACGCGGCCCTGGGCGTGAACAGTGTCCGCGTGGTCTTCGGCGATCG